>OBLN01000286.1_pt1 | contig 18386 bp, 12 predicted proteins | sample 1519301 | NCBI WGS metagenome assembly OBLN01 (sample SAMEA2452533, study PRJEB22499) | sediment metagenome | reverse complement strand
TTTTCGTAGTATGCTATGATATATTTTATAAAAAAATAAAAAGTTGAGGTAACAAAATTATCTAAAATATATCTTGTAGGTCCTAATATAAATGCGAAAAGTAACAAACCTATACAAGCAACCATACTTATATCCGAACCTACTTTAATCCCTTTTTCAATAGGTAAGCATGCCGATGCTAGATATGCAATCGTTACCACAATTAAAATAATGATATAAATCTGATCATTCATGGTGACCCCATAGTTATAGGAAAGACCTGCTCCTAACTCCATTGTTCCCATTCCAACAGTTGTAGATACGCCAAAAAAGGTAATACACAATGTCGCTATATCGATTATTTTTCCTAATGGGCCATAGATTCGTTCTCCTAAAATCGGATAAAAACAAGAACTGACAAGTGCCGGTAATCCCTTGCGGTATATGATATAACCCATTGGTATCCCTAAAATAACATAAATTGCCCATGGACTGATTCCCCAATGTAAATAAGATATGGCCATAGACCACTCAGCGGCTTCAGCACTTCCAGGAACACCTGCATAGGATGGACCATTGTAAAAATGTGATATATCCTTTCAAGGTTTGTATTTTTTTAATACATTACAATTGTCTTTCTGTGTGTTAATTATAAATAAATTACATCCCCATGTCTCTGGACAATTAAATCACTTTTTTGTACTATTTTGTCGAACGAAATTATAAAAAAACCAAATTTTAATATTTAGTATCATAAATACCTAATAAAATTTGGCTTCTTTTTATATCATTTATTTATTTCTGCTATTACACTATTTTTTCACAATTTTGCAATATCACTTCTGAACTGCATTCCTTCAAAAGAAATCTTTTCAATGTCCTCATAAGCCTTATTTCTAGCTTCATCAATAGTGTCCCCTATAGCTGTTACGCCTAACACACGGCCACCATTTGTCAATATTTTTGCCTCTTGCTCTTTTGTCCCTGCATGAAAGACCATACTGTCTTTGACTTGTTCTAATCCCGTAATAATCTTACCCTTCTCATAATTACCCGGATAACCTCCTGATGCGAGGACAACAGTTACTGCACTTTTACTACTCCATTTTATCTCCTGATCTATTAATGTACCTTCAATAATACCTTCAAAGATATCTACAATATCTGTTTCTAGTCTCCTGAGAACAGATTGGGTCTCAGGATCTCCAAAGCGTACATTAAATTCCAGTACCTTTGGTATATTTTCATCAATCATTAGCCCTATAAAAAGAATGCCCTTATAGTCTAAACCTTCCTCTTGAAAACCTTCTATGATTGGATTAAGGATTCCTACTCTTACGATCTCATTTAGATGATTCTCAAATAATCGATTTGGAGAATAAGTACCCATGCCACCTGTGTTATTGCCTTGATCTCCATCACCAATACGCTTATAATCCTGAGCGCTTTCCATAGGAATGATGGTTTTTCCGTCAACAAAGCAGAGGATGGAGGCCTCTGTGCCCGTTAAAAATTCCTCTAATACGACCTTTTTTCCAGCTTCTCCAAAAGACAAATCACCCATCATTTCCTTAAGGGTTTGTTTTGCCACGTCTTTCGTCTCCGCTATGACTACACCCTTTCCTGCAGCTAAGCCATCGGCTTTCACCACTACAGGTAAGTCAAAATCGTCTAAACCATTTAATGCAGAATCTAAATCTGTATATTCTCTATAGGCTGCTGTTGGAATATCGTATTTTTCAAGGAACCTCTTTGTAAAGGCTTTGCTTCCTTCGAACTGAGAGCAAACCTTATCAGGACCTATTATTTTTAAGCCTTTTTCTTGAAATGCATCCGTTATACCCAGAACTAATGGTCCCTCTGGACCAACAACGGTTAAATCTATGGCTTTTTCTAAGGCAAAATCAGTTAAACCTTCTATGTCTTCTACAGAAATATTTATACACTCCGCTAATTGTCCGATTCCAGGATTACCTGGAGCACAGTAAATCTTTTGTACTTTAGGACTTTGGTATATTTTCCAAACCAAAGCATGTTCTCTTCCTCCAGAGCCTACTACTAAAATTTTCATAAAATCAAACTCCTTTGTTAAGGTGGTCAGGTGGTCAGCTTTAAGGTGGTAAGGTGGTAAGGTGGTAAGGTGGTAAGTGCCTTTGGCACTTTCACTAACTAGCCACTAGTCATTAGCTTGCATTCCTCTTAAGCTTTTAAGCTACCATAGGTAGCTTGTTGCTAGAGACTAGGGACTATGGACTGTTTTTGGCTTTTGCTTTTGCTGACCACCTTACCACCTTACTACCTGACCACCTTATTTAATGTTTAAAATGCCTCAACCCTGTAAAAATCATGGCAATATTGTTTTCATTACATAGTTTTATTGATTCTTCGTCTCGAACAGAACCTCCAGGTTGAATAATCGCAGTTATACCTGCTTTAGCTGCTACTTCTACGCAGTCTTCGAATGGGAAAAATGCATCAGATGCTAGAACGGCACCCTTAACTTTATCCCCTGACTGACGAACTGCATTTTCAAGGGCCCAGATTCGACTCACCTGTCCTGGACCATTTCCAATGAGCATTTTTTCTTTTGCAATACTGATACCATTAGACTTGGTATTTTTAACGGCCTTCCAGGCAAAGAGTAGATCTTCCATTTCTTCTGTAGTAGGCTGCCTGTTTGTGACACATTCACTCTTTTCCCCTAAGAGTTTTTCATCTCGATCTTGAATCAATAAACCGCCAAGAACTTTTTTAAATTCCATACCATAGCCTTGTTTTTCTATATGAGGTAATTCCATAATTCGAATATTTTCTTTTTCTTTTAATATCTTTAAAGCCTCAGCCGTATAGGAAGGAGCGACAATAACCTCAATAAATGTTTTGTTAATTTCTAGTGCTGTTTCCTCGTTTATTTCTCTATTGGCTGCAATGATTCCACCAAAAATGGATACAGGATCGCATGCATAAGCCTTCTGATACGCTTCTAAAATATGAGTCCCGCTAGCAATCCCACAAGGATTTGCATGTTTTACAGCTACTACTGTAGGTTCGCCACTAAACTCTTTTAAAATTTCTAACGCCCCGTTGGTATCGCTAATATTATTATAGGAGAGCTCTTTGCCATGATGCTGTACTGCATTAATTAGGGTGCCCTCAGACTGTTCCACATCCTTATAAAAAGCTGCAGACTGATGTGGATTCTCTCCGTATCTTAAATCTTGAACTTTTTCAAAGGATAAGGTTAAACTAGCTGGATACTCTTTAGAAGCCGTTCTCTTTCTTAAGTAGTTTGCTATAATACTATCGTACTGTGCCGTATGTTCAAATACTTTCAAAGCTAAATCGTATTTTGTCTCTAAGGATACTTTACCGTAATCCTTTAGTTCTTGTATCACTTTTTGGTAATCCTTTGGATCCGTAATTACCGTGACATCCTTGTAATTTTTAGCTGATGAACGAAGCATGGTAGGACCACCTATATCGATGTTCTCTATAACTTCCTCTAAACTTACATTTTCCTTTTCAATGGTCTTTTTAAAGGGATATAGATTTACGACGAGGATATCTATAGGGGTAATCTCTAATTCTTCTAATTGCTTTATATGATTTGGATTATCCCTAATAGCTAAGATACCCCCATGAATTTTTGGATGTAGTGTTTTCACTCTTCCATCTAAGCATTCTGGAAACCCTGTCACTTCACTTACGGGAATGACTTTAATATCTTCCTCCATCAATAATTTAGCTGTTCCACCTGTAGATATGATTTCCACATTCAATTCTGCTAACTCTTTTGCTAAAGAAACGATTCCATCTTTATCCGATACGCTAATTAATGCTCTCATTTAACACCCCTCCTACTCTATTACTTTAACAATTCTTCCGTTTAAAATTAATTTATCTTGACACATTTTTTTAACGCTTTCACTTAATATCTTGTGCTCGACATCTAGGACCCTGTTTTGCAAATCTTCAGGCTTATCTTCTGGATACACTTCTACTGCTTCTTGCATGATAATGGGACCCGTATCCATTCCCTCATCCACGAAGTGTACCGTAGCACCACTAATTTTAACACCGTACTCTATTGCTTTTTGATGAACCTTTATTCCGTAATAATCTGGTCCACAAAAACTAGGAATAAGGGATGGATGAATATTGATGATTTTACCTCTATAAGCAGTGACTAATGGGGAGGATATCTTTTGCAAATAACCTGCTAATACAATAAAATCAATTTCCTTTTCCCTTAATCGTTCAAGTATTTCTTCATCTCTATTTGGATTGATGTAGAGATTTTCTATCTTATTTTCTTCTGCCCTTTTTAATCCATAAGCTTTTGGATTGCTAGAAATAACTAATTCAATACTACCATATTTTCCGTGGATATGCCTTATTAAGGATTGCAAATTGGTGCCTCCACCAGATATAAAGACAGCAATCCTTTTTAGTCCCATAAAGTCACTCCATGGTTGCCTTGAACTACTTCACCTAAGATTACTGGCTCTTCATTTGCCTCTTTTATGGATTTCATTACGGAATCTACTTCTTCCTGTAATACGACGAGGATCATACCTATACCCATATTGAAAGTATTGTACATATCGTCATCTTCTAAATTCCCTAACCTTTGCATCATTTCAAATACAGGTAATTTAGGGATTTGGCTTTTATGAATATTTGCGGTTAAACCTTGGGGAAGAATTCTTGGAATATTTTCATAGAATCCACCACCAGTAATATGCGAGATCCCTTTAATGCTATTTTCCGTTAGCGCCTTATAAACAGAGTGATAATAAATTTTAGTTGGGGTTAGTAACATCTCACCTAAAGTTGCCCCAAATTCTTGAATATATTGATCTAAGTTATAATTATGGGAGTGTAAAAATAATTTTCGCACTAGAGAAAACCCATTACTATGGATTCCACTAGAAGGGATACCAATAAGTACATCCCCTTCTTTGATATTTTTTCCTGTAATTATTTTTTGTCTATCTACAATACCAACGGCAAAGCCCGCTATATCATATTCATCCTCTGAATACATATCCGGCATTTCTGCTGTTTCTCCACCAATTAAAGCAGCTTCACTTTGTTGGCAACCTTCAGCTACTCCAAGGACAATCTGCTCAATTTGCTCAGGTTTATTTTTTCCACAAGCAATATAATCTAAGAAAAATAATGGTTTTGCCCCTTGGCATATAATGTCGTTGATACACATAGCTACACAATCTATACCTATGGTATCGTGTTTATCCATCTTCTGAGCGATTACTAGTTTTGTTCCAACGCCATCTGTTCCTGAAATCAGTACAGGATTTGAATATCCGCTAGGTAATGCAAACATTCCTCCAAAACCGCCTAAATCAGATATGACATGTTCATTAAAAGTTTTCTCCACATGTTTTTTTATTTTTTTTACAGATTCGTATCCCGCCTCAATATTTACACCTGCATCTTTGTATGTGATCTTTTTCATATAATCCTCCCGTTCTACTAGAAAACATTTGTCCCACAAGTTGGATGATTTTGCATTCCCTTGGCAAATAGTAAAGATAGTTAAAGCTTTGTTTTAGTCCCTTTGTATAGGAACCTCCATGGGATAATCGCCGTCAAAACAAGCTTTGCAATAGGCGTCATCCCCTCCGACAGATTCTACTAACCCTTCTACAGATATAAATCCTAGAGAGTCGGCACCGATCATTTCCCCAATTTCTTCTACACTGAGTTTAGCGCCTATTAACTCTTGCCTGTAAGGAGTGTCAATACCGAAGTGACAGGTATGTGTGACAGGAGGACTGCTAACCCGGAAGTGAACTTCCTTGGCACCAGAATCTCTTAGTAGCTGGACTAATCTTTTCGAAGTGGTCCCTCTCACTATGGAATCATCAATAATGACAACTCTTTTACCACTTATATTCTCTTTAATTACATTGAGCTTGATTCGTACAGTCTCTTCCCTTAACTCTTGAGTGGGTTGGATAAATGTTCTACCAATGTACTTATTCTTTATGAGTCCCATACCGTAGGGAATTTTAGATTCTTGCGCATAGCCAATCGCTGCAGGCATACCCGAATCGGGTACTCCTATGACTACGTCCGCCTCGACGGGATGTTCCTGAGCTAAAATCATGCCAGCTTTATGCCTAGCATTATAGACGCTCTTTCCGTCCATAATGGAATCTGGTCGTGCAAAGTAAATCCATTCGAAAATACAGGATTTTCTCTTAACCCAGTTATTATGTTGAAAAGAATGCACTCCTTTTTCATCGATAACTACTATTTCACCCGGTTCCACATCCCTAATTAGTTCCGCACCAACAGCATCTAGGGCGCAACTCTCTGATGCTAATACATAGGTATCATCCTTTTTACCTAAACATAAAGGCCTTAATCCATGAGGATCTCGGGTACCAATTAATTTTCCTTCAGTAGTAATGACTAAAGCATAAGCTCCTTTTATAATTTCAACAACTCGCCTTATAGCGCTGACCATGCCGTCTTTTAAACTTCTTGCAAGCAAGTTAGCAATAACCTCTGTATCAATATCTGTCTGAAAGACTACACTGCTATCTTCTAGCATTTCCCTTAGACCTTTAAAGTTGACTAAGTTTCCATTTGAAGCTAAAGCGATTTGCTTGTCCTTATAGTTGACTAAAAGAGGCTGTGCATTTCGTATATCTATATCACCACCAGCCGCATATCGAACGTGCCCAATGCCTATATTGCCCTTTAAGCTGTTTAAAATTTTATCCCCCTTAAAGATTTCCGATATTAAGCCAACTTCTTTAAACTTGCTGATTTTTCCATCTTTATTTGTGGCAATTCCCGCACTTTCCTGACCCCTATGCTGTAAGGCATAGAGACCGTAGTATAGCAAGCGTGCAACATTGTTTTCATCATTGTTGTCATATATTCCTATTACCCCACACCCATCTTTTAATTTATCCTCTTCGAAGTTATTCATCGGGACCTCCATTTTTAGGTATATAATCTTTACCAAACTACCTTAACACCTATACTAAATCATTTTCTGTAAATTTTCGTTCTTCTTCGTAACTTGATTGGCTAATTCTTGCTTATACTCTTTGTACTTTGCTCTTAGCTCTGGATATTTTACAGATAAAATTTGAATTGCTAATAAGCCAGCGTTTAAGCTGCCATCAATAGCTACTGTAGCTACGGGTACACCGGAAGGCATTTGCACTATGGACAATAAGGAATCTAGTCCATCCATTGTAGAAGATTTAATAGGCAAACCTATGACAGGTAAAGGGGTAACGCCAGCAAGTACTCCTGGCAAGTGAGCAGCTTTTCCTGCAGCACCTATGATTAGCTCAATCCCATTTGCTTCAGCATTTTTCGCAAATTCAAAAGCAACATCAGGAGTTCGATGTGCGGAAATCACCCTTGCATCTACTTCCACATTGAATTTTTTTAAAACATCTATAGCTTCTTTTACTACTTTGTAGTCTGAATCACTACCCATAACAATTCCTACTTTGGGCATAATCGTTCACCTCAATCTTTTTTATTTCATCATACTGTATTTTTCTTACAATGGATTTGCCGTATATCTTTTAATTAGGGTGTTTTATTGTTTGTATTTACACGAAGTATTGCACTCCAGATTCAAAGATATGTTGATCTTTTTCTCCATGTTGATTTTTATGAATATCCTTTCCAATTCTCTCCGAATGTCCCATTTTACCAAACACTCTTCCATCAGGGCTCGTAATCCCCTCTACTGCGTATATGGAGCCATTGGGATTATCTAATCCATCATAACTTGCATTTCCCAAATGATCTACGTATTGGGTTGCCACTTGTCCATTATCGATAAGCTTTTGTAAAGTAGCTTCATCAGCTACAAAACGGCCCTCACCATGAGACATAGGTATATTGTATATTTTTCCAAGTTCAGCCTTTTTCAGCCAAGGGGAAAGATTAGACACAACCTTTGTTCTCGCTAATCGAGAAATATGTCTGCCTATTTTATTAAACGTTAAGGTAGGTGAAGATTCTTCTAGTGGTCGAATATCCCCAAAAGGAACTAAACCTAACTTGATTAGTGCCTGGAATCCATTGCATATACCTAAAATAAGTCCATCTCTTTTATAAAGTAGATCCATGATGGCCTCGGTAATATACGGATTACGAAATATCGTAGCGATAAATTTTCCAGAACCATCCGGTTCATCTCCTGCACTAAACCCACCAGGCATCATTAGAATTTGTGCCTTAGATATTTCTTCAGCCATTTTCTTTAAAGATTCCTCAATGTCTCCTGATGTTAAATTTTTAAAGACGCTAGTTTCTACTATTGCACCAGCTTTTTCAAAAGCTTTTCTTGAGTCATACTCGCAATTGGTCCCTGGAAAAACAGGAATAAGGACTCTTGGCGTGCCAATTTTCGTTCCCATATACACTCTAGGATTAGCATCGAAATGTAAGGTGCTTAGCGTTCCAGTTTGATCTTCTTTTATTGGATATATTTTAGAAAGTGGTAATTCATACGCATTCACTAAGGTTTCTAAATAAAAATGTTCTCCGTTTACTATAATACTTTCCCCGTCAGTGGTCTCCCCTAAAAGGGTAAACCCTTGGAGTAAATGCTCATCCGTATTTGGCATTATCTCAATAATTAAACTACCTACATTTTTATCAAATAGCGTATCTACATCAAATTCTTCGTCTAAGATAAAGCCTAATCTATTCCCAAAACTCATCTTAGTTAAAGCAACCCCTATGCCACCTTGCGCAATCGTCTTAGCAGATAGAATTTTTTTCTGATCTACAAGGCTTTTCACTTTAGTGTACTGCTCCTTCAATTGTTCGAAAAGTGGAATACGGTTTTCGTCTTTTTTTACATCTACTAGATACACCTTAGAACCTGCCTGCTTAAATTCTGGAGATAATATGTTTTCTGATGTGTCTGTAGTCACTGCAAATGAGACAATAGTTGGTGGAACAGTCAATTCGTTAAAGGTTCCTGACATACTGTCTTTTCCGCCAATAGCTGCAATTCCTAATGCATCCTGTGCAAAATAAGCACCTAGCAAAGCGCTAAATGGTTTACCCCATTTTTCTGGATCGTTGCCAAGCTTTTCAAAGTACTCTTGCATACTTAAGCGAATTTTTCTATGATCTCCACCCATAGCAACGATTTTAGCTACTGATTCTACTACGGAATAAATACCTCCATGATATGGACTCCACTCGCAAATTTCAGGATCATATCCATAAGCCATCAAACTACAAGTTGTCGTTTCGCCTTTAAGAACTGGAATTTTTGCTGCCATTCCTTCCGTTGGGGTAATTGCGTATTGACCGCCATAGGGCATGAGTACAGAACCTGCGCCAATGGATCCATCAAACATTTCACCTAAACCTTGCTGTGAACAAGCATTTAAATCTTCCAATTCATGAATAAAACGCTCCTTCACACTCTTCCCTTTAGACGGACTTCCTGTATTTTTTGTAGGTGAGCTAATCATAACGTTAGCATGTTGTCTAGCACCATTTGTATCTAAAAATTCTCTACTTAAATCTAATATTACCTTATTTCTCCACTTCATGACGAGTCGACCAGTTGACGTAATATCTGCTACTTTAGTTACCTCAAGATTTTCCTCTCGACCTAAATCAATGAATTTATCTACATCCTGTTTGCTGATAACAACAGCCATTCGCTCCTGGGATTCCGATATAGCAAGCTCTGTTCCATCTAATCCTTCATACTTCTTAGGAACCGCGTCTAAATCAATTTCTAAACTATCTGCTAGTTCTCCTATGGCTACGGATACACCACCTGCACCAAAGTCATTGCACCTTTTTATGCATTTTGTCACTTCAGGTTTTCTAAAAAGCCTCTGAATTTTCCTCTCTTCTGGTGGATTCCCCTTTTGAACCTCGGCACCCGACTTAGTGATTGATTCTTCTGTGTGTACTTTTGAAGAACCTGTAGCGCCACCAATTCCATCTCTACCTGTCCTACCACCGATAAGGAGGACAACATCTCCAGGTAGGGGTTGCTGCCGTACTACATTTTCCTTAGGAGCTGCCCCAATTACTGCACCGATTTCCATTCTTTTAGCCACATATCCTGGATGGTAAATCTCTGTAACTTGTCCTGTCGCTAAACCAATTTGATTTCCGTAAGAGCTAAATCCCCTCGCGGCTTCTTTTGTGATCTTTCTTTGTGGCAATTTTCCAACTAAAGTTTCTTCCATTGATTGACGTGGATCACCGCTTCCAGTAACCCTCATCGCTTGATAAACATAGCTTCTTCCTGAAAGAGGATCACGTATAGCGCCACCTAAACAAGTAGCTGCACCACCAAAAGGTTCGATTTCTGTAGGGTGATTGTGCGTTTCATTCTTAAACATTAGAAGCCATTTTTCTATCTTACCGTCTACATCTACATCAATATTTATGCTACAGGCGTTAATTTCCTCTGATTCATCTAAATCGTCAAGCAAGCCCATCTTCTTACATTGCTTACCATTAATTGTCGCTAAATCCATTAATGTAATTGGTTTTTTTGTTTCAATAAACTCCCTGGATTGTATATACTTTTTAAGGGCATTTTCAACAACTTCTTTATAAGGACCCTCTTGAATTTGAATATCTTGAATTTCTGTAAAGAAAGTGGTATGCCTGCAGTGATCCGACCAATAGGTGTCAATTACCTTTAACTCTGTTACTGTAGGATTTCTGTTTTCATCGTTTTTAAAATAATTTTGAACAAAAATCATATCCTCTTTGCTCATGGCATATCCATGGTGGCTCCTATACTTTTCTACCTCTTCATTACTAAAGGAAATAAATCCTTCCACTATTTCAATATCCCTAGGTTCCTCTAAATCCTCTTTAAAAGTTTGAGAAATGTCCATAGATGATTCTCGGGAATCTACTGGGTTAATACAATAGTTCTTTATTTTTAGTAAATCTTCTTGAGAAATTTCACCACTTAACAAAATTAGTTTTGCAGTTTTCACTTTAGACTTTGTGTCAGGAAGAAGTATCTGTATACATTGAGCTGCTGAATCCGCTCTTTGATCGTATTGTCCTGGTAAATATTCCATAGCAAATGCTTTTACCTTTTCCCCAATAGAAAAGTTTTCGTCGTATACGTAATCGACATTGGGTTCCGATAATATTAATTTTTTTATTTGGTCATAAATCGTATCTTCTTCGGCAATAAAATCGTATCTATTAAGGATGCGAAGACTTTCTAAACCTGTTATCACTAGAGTTTCTCGCAGTTCTGTTCCTAAATGTTCGGATTCTATATTGAATCCTTGGCGCTTTTCTACAAAAACTCTTCTCATTTTTCCAGAATCCATGGGACTCACCTCATCTATTTAATACTTTAATCATAAAATATACGAATGATTTTTTCAAGTCATTTATTAACATTCGTGTATTTTTTATGACTACCCTAACTTTTACTTTATGTTATTATAAGCTAGGAGATGATTTTAATGTATATTATTCATTTATTTCATAGCGGTTTTCTTATTGAAAATCAAGGCAATTATTTTGTATTTGATCCTATTTCTACTTTTACTATTCCTGAAAATTATAAACATCTCTTTGTTTTAGCCAGCCATTCCCATGATGATCATTTTAAGCCAGAAGTTTTTAAGCACTATTATCAAGAGGAAAAAGCTCAATTTATTTTTAGCCGTGATATTGAAGATAAAATAGATAAAGAAGATATTTGTAATTTACACATTGTAGATCCATATGAAAATATGGTAATAGATGATATACGTATTGAGTCTTATGGCTCCACAGATAAGGGCAATTCGTATTTAGTACATGCTAATGAAAAGAGTTATTTTCATAGTGGAGATTTAAATTGGTGGCATTGGAATAGAATGAATGGCGAAGAATTGAAAGTAGAAGAGATGGATTATAAAAAAGAAATAAACTTACTTCAAGGAAAAGCTATCGATTATGCCTTTATCCCAGTAGATCCTAGGCTTGGCGAACATGCTTATTTAACGATTAATCATTTTATAGAAGTTGTTAAACCAAAGGTAGTCATTCCTATGCACGCTTTTGGGAGATATGATTTTTATGAAGATTTACAAAGCCATGTTGATTTAAAGGATACTGCTTTAATCCGTGTAGAAGGTGAAAATGAGAGGCTCGTTTAGACAAGGTGGTAAGGTGGTAAGGAAAAACAAGCTATTAGCAGTCAGCGATCATCGATCAGTATTTTTGGGTATTCCTTTTGGGTCTTAAGATCCTTCGGATTTAACGATGGTCGAACAATTGTCAAACAATAGCTGAGCGATGGTCAAGCAATTGTAAAAGCGCTTAGGGCGACCTTTTTGGATGTTTTCTGGGTCAAGCTCTCGGGTCCAAGATCCCTCACTTGCGTTCAGATACCATAGGCAGGAGCTGGGGATTAGTGTGCGCTGCGCTTTAACAATAGTGGAGCGATAGTTGAACGGTAGTCAAACCATAGTTAAGCGGTTGTAAGACATTTCGGGTCGGACCTTTGGGGATATTTTAGGGGTTATTCTCTGAGGTCTACCAGGGTGGCATGGAAACCGCCACCTACCGTCATTGGGAGGCGAGGCGAGATGTGGGAAGTGGGGTGTGAGATATTTGGGTCATCCCTATAGGGTCAAGTCGACCAAAGGTACGCCCCTACAAAAATATTAAAATTCTGTCCTTTGATTTTAGGGAACTGCCCCTGTGCTGTTCCTCTTCGATAAAAGGAGGATCCCATTGAATGTATTCCCCAAACTATAATACCATCATACAAAAAGGAATGACACAGGGGTCATTCCCTACATTAATCATCTTTATTGATGTTTTTCCTAGTGTTTAACCATAGTTAAACCATCGTTCAACAATTGTTCAACCACTGTTAAAAGATGTTTTTCCTAGCCACTAACCAACTAGCAGCTAACCAACTTATATATCATTCGTACATTTTGTCTGCATCGTCTTTTGTCACGTGTTCTAGCAATGCAGTTACTTTTACGCTAATCTCTTTCTCCCCTAATCTAATAGAGATATTGTCACCTACTTTTAGTTGAGTTCCTGCTTTTGCTACTTGCCCATTTACTTGAATTCTTCCCCCATCACAGGCTTCCTTCGCAACTGTTCTACGTTTTATTAATCTTGAGTTTTTTAAAAATTTATCTAATCGCATTTATTTTTATCCTTTCGGTAATAAGGTGGTCAGGTGGTAAGCTAAGGCAAAAGCCAAAGCAAAGCCAAAAGCAGTCCCTAGTCTCAGCATAAAAGCTACCTATAGTAGCTATAAGTCTTAAAAGGAATCCATGCAAGCTAATGACTAGAGACTAGTGGCTAGCTGCTCAAGTGCCAGCACTTGCTCTGTCCACCTAAAAAAGCCGAGGGATCTCGGCTTTTTTTACGTATTATACAAATTATTTGTCGTTTACAGCATCCTTTAAAGTTTTTCCTGCTTTAAAACTTGGGGCTTTTGATGCAGGAATTACTAATTCTTCCATTGTTCTAGGATTACGACCCATTCTTTCTGCTCTTTCTTTAACTTCAAATGTTCCAAATCCAACTAGAGATACTTTTTCTCCATTTTTTAGCTCATCAGTAATTGTGCTTATCAGTGCGTTTAATACTTTTTCGTTATCCTTTTTTGACAATCCAGTTCTCTCTGTTAATTCTGAAACTAATTCAGCCTTATTCATTGATAACCCTCCTTGAAAATTAAACATTTATTTTATTCAATGATTTCATTGAATACTTAGCATTCATTATCTTTTGCAAGCTCCCATAAAGTATCCATAGTGTCTAGATCACTTTCTTCGATACTTTGTCCTCTGTCAGCAAGAGATTCTTCGATAAATCGAAATCGTCTTATGAACTTGTCCACCGTTTTTCGTAAAGCTTCTTCAGGATCTATATGGACTAATCTACTAACATTTACGACAGAGAATAATAAATCGCCCATCTCCTCTAGTATTTCCTGTGAATTCATCATTTCTAAGGCTTTTTTTAATTCTACACTTTCTTCTGCTATTTTGTCTATAGCTTGTAGTGGATTATTCCAATCAAATCCCACTTCTGCGGCTTTTTTTTGTACTTTTTCTGATAAATAGAGAGCGGGTAAAGATTTTGGTACATTTTCCATTATTTCATATTGATACTTTTGATCTTTTTCCTGCTTTTTCAATTCTTCCCAGCTCATATTTGCTTTTTCTTGATTGCCATAAACATGAGGATGTCTGTTGACAAGTTTTTGATTAATCGATTTAATTACATCCTTCATATTGAAGGAGTTATTTTCTTTAGCAATTTGACAATGGAATACAATTTGAAGAAGTAAATCGCCTAATTCTTCAACAAGATTCTCTTGGTCTTCCTTTTCAATAGCATCAATAACTTCATAGGTCTCTTCAACAAGGTATCTCTTAAGAGATTGATGAGTTTGTTTTTGATCCCAAGAACATCCTTCAGGACTTCTTAAACGCTCCATTATAGATATCAAAGTGTCTAATTGATACATTGGAAACTTTTTGGTAGGAGGAATGTAAACTGTAGTTAAATAGTCTATCCAATCTAACCTATCCAATTGATATAGTGGGATTTTCTTTATTTTTTCTCTATTCTTCACACCACTACCACTTAAAACGACTATTTCCTGGTCACCATCGTAAATCTCTAAGCAAGATAACTTTACATCAGATGCAATAAATCGATCATATACTTGTGTAATCACATTTCCTATATTGGGATTTGGAGGGTTCGTTTTTAAAGTAATAGCATTAACAATATTTAAACCATCAATAGGGTCCATCTTTAAAGAAGTAATAACGACATCGAGAAAACTCATGCTAGAATGAATTTCCAGTTTTGCCCTGTCCTGTTTATTATCTAACATTTTTATTAAAATTTCAACTGTTTTCTCTGCAAATAAAGGATTTCCGGGTACTGCAAAGATAATTTTTTGATCTATTTGTGCTTTTTCTATTAAAATATGCGCAATTTGTTCGTAAACCTCTTCAAAGGTTTCAGATTTTTCATAAAGGTAATCAAAGCTATCTATGGAAATTCCCTCCTGAATCAAATCTTTGACTAGAGGGTGTTTCTTTGTGCGTAGGTATACTATAGGGGCATCTTTCATCATCCGATAAGACTCTAGTGTCAAGTGCCGAATATCTCCAGGTCCTAAACCAATAACATGTATTGTTCCCAATAAATCACGTCCTTTCATAATAAGGTGGACAACAAAAGCCAAAAGCAGTCCCTAGACCCTAGACCCTAGCAAAAATCTACCCAAGGTAGCTTTAAGGCTTAAGAGAAATCCATGCAAGCTAGTGACTAATGACTTGTGACTAACGACTAAGTGCCTACGGCACTTGCCCTTATATCCTGTCTCCTAATCGGTCGATAATCTTTTTTCCACCTGGCATTAGGATTAATTCTTCCCTTGTAATACCTTTTATAAGTATAAGCGTAACAAAATAGACGATAATACACAAAGAAATACTGATTAATACATTAATCCCAGATGGAATAATTCCACTTAAAATACGATAAAAAATTATACCAAATGCTCCCATTATTGTTGATGCGATTAAGGGTTTTATGATTGTCTGAAGAGTATCCAATCGTATTTCTACATAACGTTTTATGGCAATATAATTGAGAAGAGCCGTAACTGCAAATGCACCTATATTTGATATAACCATACCAAAAATGTGAATGTCTGGTATAGACATAAGAACATAATTTAAAATATACTTTACAATGAGAGCAATAAACAAATTGATCACTGGAATTCTAAACTTATCCAAAGCTTGTAGGACGCTTTGAAGTATATTTCCTATCATAATGAATATTACACTAAAAGCTAAATACTTTAAAATAGCCCCACCACTATGTGCAGCAGGAAATAATAAATCAAATATTGGTTGGGAGTAAATGGATAACCCTATTGCACTAGGTAAAGAAATAAGCAACATTACACGGATTCCAAGTTCCGTCTTACGGCGAATAGATGGGATATCGTTTAGCGCAAAGGAAGCACTGACAGCTGGTACTAGGGTTAATGACATAGCAGAGCTAAAGGTCAATGGTACATTGATCATTGTTTGACCTAAGCCAAAATCACCAAATAATATCGTAGCCATTTTACTATCTATGCCTGCAACTCCAAGCCTTGAAACATAAGTAAAGGAATTTACTATACCAAGTAAGGCCACAAAAGCAGAAGCTAAGGTTACAGGAACGGCAATATCAAACAATCTTTTAAGTATTTTTTTAGAGGATTCTTTTTTAAATTTATCTTTGGAATTTTTCATTTTCTTACTAAAATCTCTCATAAACACAACAAAAGTGAATATCAGAAAAATAGTTGTAGCTACTGCGGCTATAGATGCACCTGCCGAAGCGCCACCTGCTCCTTGAGCTTGTCCAAACTCATTTGTTAAATAGATACATAAAGTTATTCCAAATATAACCCTAACAAAGGATTCTATGATTTGAGAAATCGCGGTAGGTTTCATCATCTGCATGCCTTGAAAAAAACCTCTAATAGCACACATTATAGAAACAAAAAACGGTGCCGCTGCTAAACCGATAATGGCATAATAGGACCCCTGGTCCCAATCTGCCGCTTTGATGATCCAATCAGCACCAAAAAATAAAAATGCGCTAGATGCACCCCCTATAACAATTAAGACTGCCATAGAGATTTTATAAACGTTATACACTCCATGGTAGTTTTTTACGGATGCTCTCTCTGCAATCATTTTTGATATTGCTACAGGTATACCTACAATGGACATGGTTAGTAATAGGTTGTAGATGTTATATGAATTATAATACAATCCATAACCATAACTGTCTAGAATACGCCCTATCGGTATTTTGAAAAACAAACCTAATAATTTGGAAATTATGCCACCAATAGCTAATATTCCAGCACTCTTAATATACGAACTCAAGGCCAAGCCTCCCCTTTTTGCGTTGTAAGTTCTAAGTTGTACGTTCTAAGTTCTAAGTTCTAAGTTCTAAGTAAAACCGCACCACCAAAGGTGGCTTTAAGGCATTTACATAGAACGTAAAACATAGAACTTAAAACTGCTCTTGGTATTATATCACAGTTTAAATACATACATTAATTGATCTTTTTTTTCAATAAAACTTTTTTAACTTTTTTCCGCCGGGGATCATGTCTAAATCCTCTTGCTTTATGGTCCTTGTTATAAATAAGACCACAGTGTAAAAAGGTATTGCGGATAAAATGATCAATATGATCGCTACAGTATTACTGAAGGCTATAAATACAATATTTCCTAGCATGACTAAAAAAATACCTAAAACAAGGCTGGAGATGAATGGCTTTATTATTATCTCTATAATATTCATTCGATACCCTGTCATTTTTCTTAGTATTTGATAATTTAGCAAAGCAATAAGTCCAAAAGATAAAAGGTTACTAATAATCATGCCATTTATATTGAGTTCTGGATTGGCAATTAATATGTAGTTTAAACTAAATTTAACGATGATTCCTACTACAATACTGATCATAATTTGCTTGAACACATCCATAGCCTGAAGTATGGTTTGTAATGTAGCTGCAATCATTATGAACAGAATAGAAAAGGAACTATACCTTAGGATATGTCCTCCATATGGAGAATCATTAAAAATCATGCTGAAAATTTCGTTAGAAAATAGGCTTAAGCCTACTATGCAGGGTAGACCAACAATAAAGATAATTCGCATAGCTGAGGCTATCTTTCTACAAATAGAATGTATATCTCCCCGCACGTGGGATTCTGTAATGGCAGGTAGAATTGCTGTTGAAACAGCCATGCTAATCGTCATAGGTATATTCACTAAGGTACCCGCATTAGAATAATCTCCAAACATACGTGTAGCAATCTCAAAATTTATTCCTGCCACAGCTAGCCTAGGTGCATAAGTAAACGAGTTTACCATTCCATTAAGAGATAATAAGATTGAAGTTATAGAAACTGGGATTGCAATGGATAGAAATCTTTTCATTATGATATGTACGTTGTCTATTGATTGTTTGCTATATAAATCTTCATTTTTTCCTTTCCTATGATGGATATAGGCTGTAAATAAAATAATCAACGCTACCCCTTCCCCAATGGAAATAGCGAAGGTTGCTCCACCAGCACCAAGTGCAGAATTGTAGTTACTTGCCATATAAAAACAAAGCGGAACGCCTACAGATAATCTTATTAATGATTCTGCAATTTCGGAAATTGCTGTAGGCTCCATTTTATTTAAGCCATGAAAATACCCTCGAATAATACAGATTAACACAATACATAAAGGTATGAAGGATAATCCTACTAGTGGATAATAAGTGTTTTTATCCCAACCTGCAAAAGCGATAATAGACTTACCGTAAAAAATAA
>OBLN01000285.1_pt1 | contig 18426 bp, 13 predicted proteins | sample 1519301 | NCBI WGS metagenome assembly OBLN01 (sample SAMEA2452533, study PRJEB22499) | sediment metagenome | reverse complement strand
CCGCGGAAGCGGCCGCCTGTTTGAAAAAGCGTTTTCTGGAGCCCTGCGTTCTGGTGGTCAAGGCTTCGCGCGGAATGGGCCTTGAGCGCATTTTAGAGGAGCTTGCCGATGTCTGAGCCGGTAATGGCGGTGGTTGGTTTCGGGCGCACCGGCCGCGCCGCTGTTGACTTCATGCTGGAGCAAGCCGGCCGGGAATCCCTGCTGCTGTATACCGATGCGCCGGTAGCGCGGGATGAAACCGTTGCCGGGTATGAAAGCCGCGGGGTGCGTTTTGTTTCCGGTGCCGACGGGTTCCCCCGCCTGCGCGCGGCGCAAACCGTGGTCATCAGTCCTGGCGTGGACGGTAACACCGAACGGTTTCGCGACCTCAAAGATCGCGGTGTGGATGTGGTTTCGGAAATCGAATACGCCTTCAGGTTCAATCGGGCAACCATCGTGGGGGTGACGGGCACCAACGGGAAATCCACTACGGTGAGCCTGATCCATCATTTGTTGCTCCATGCCGGCCGGACGTCCTGGCTGGCCGGTAATATCGGTACCCCGTTCATTTCCCTGGTGCGGAAGATGAAAGAAGGTGACGTGGCCGTGCTGGAAATTTCCAGTTTCCAGTTGGAGGAGATCCGCGAATTCCGGCCGCATGTGGGGGTTTTGCTGAACCTGACCCCGGACCACCTGGACCGCTATACCGGGGTGGACGCATATGCCCGGGCCAAGCAGCGCTTGTTTCTGAACCAGGGGCCGCAGGATTACGCAGTCGCGAACCATGACGATTGCCAGGTCCGGAGTTGGCTGGAAAACGCCGGCATGGCAAAAAGGGTGTGGTTCTCGACGGAACAGGCGCTTCCCGAAGGCGTGTGCCTGGAAGAGAATGAAATCCGGCTCGGTTTCCTGGCAGAAACAGACCGCATCCCGCTGACGACCTTTCCCTTACCGGGGCCGCACAATCTGCAGAACTACCTGGCCGCGGCAGCGACAGTCAAGCTGTTGGGACTGGACGGTCGCCGGATCGCGGCGGGAGCGGCGGATTTTCAGGGTTTACCCCATCGCATGGAAACCGTAGGCGTGATCGATGGAATCACGTTTATCAACGATTCCAAGGCCACGAACGTGGACGCGGCCGAAAAGTCCATCCTCAGCGTCAATTCACCTTCCGTGTTGATCCTTGGGGGAAAGGATAAGGGCGGTGATTTTTCACGCCTGGAAGAATTGATCCGCAACCGTATCCGACATGTCCTGCTGCTGGGCCAGGCGGCGGAACGCATTCGTTCTCAACTGCACGGGATTGCCGATCGTCTGGAGGAAGTGAGTGACATGGTCGAAGCCGTGGAGCGCGGCTTTGCGCTTCTTCGCGGAGACAACGGCACGGTTTTGCTGGCTCCGGGGTGTGCCAGTTTTGATATGTTCACCAGTTTTGAGCACCGCGGTGATGTGTTCCGCTCCGCGGTGAATGAACTGGGCGCGCGTTTGCAACGCATGGGGAGCGGATCATCATGGTAAGGCGCGTGGGAATCGACCGCATGCTCATGGGGGTTGTGTCCCTGTTGATCCTGATCGGGTTGATCATGGCTTACAGCACCACCATGATCCTGGCCAAAGAGAAATACGGCGACAGTTTCTTTTTTTTAAAACGGCAACTGCTGTGGCTGGCCGTAGGCCTGGTGGTTTTTGCCGCCGTGGTGATGCAGCGGCAGGCGGTGTATCTGCGTCCGGCGATCGTGTACGCATTTGCGCTGCTGGCCGTGGCGGGGTTGGTCCTGGTGTTTTTCGGCGGCAAGATCAACGGGACATACCGCTGGCTGCACGTGGGAGGATTGTCGATCCAGCCGTCCGAGTTCGCCAAGATCGCGGCCGTCATGTACCTGGCACTGATCCTGGGGAGGCGCAACCTGGACGTAAACCATCTGCCGCGGCTGATGGTGATCATGGCCCCCTTCCTGATCATGGAAATACTCATCCTCAAGGAACCCGATTACGGTACTTTCTTTTTGCTGGCATTCATCGCGGTTACCATGCTGTTTGTAGCCGGGTTGAAAATTCACTACCTGATTATCGGCGGTATTCTCTTTTTGCCCGCGGTTTACATGTTGCTGCGGCTGGACCCGGAGAGAATGCAGCGCGTCCTGGCTTTCCTGAACCCGGAACAATACCTGAACACCTATAATTTCCAGGCGGTTCAATCCCTGTACGCGGTCGGCTCGGGGGGGATTTTCGGCCAGGGACTGGGAAGCTCGACCCAGAAACTCTTTTTCCTGCCGTATGCCTATACGGATTTTATCTTCGCCATTATCGCTGAAGAAGTCGGACTGATCGGTTGCCTGCTGGTAATCGGGTTGTTCGGCCTTTTCCTCAAACGCGGGTTGAACATCGCGCGCAACTCCGGACACCGCCAGGCGTATCTGCTGGTAACGGGTTTGACCTTTTTGCTTGTGGCCCAGGCCTTCATCAATATTTCAGTCACTATCGGAATTTTCCCCACCAAGGGGATGGCGTTGCCGTTCATTTCAATCGGCGGCAGCTCGTTGATTTCGGCCATGTTGATCGCCGGGATCATTATCAACGTGTCCAGGCACGGCAAAACGGTGTTTGCCAATGATTAAGTACAGTCGCATCAAGCGGGTGCATTTTACCGGAATCGGTGGAGCGGGAATGTCCGGAATCGCCGAGGTGCTCCACAACATGGGTTTTTCGGTCAGTGGTTCCGATATCGCTGAGAACGCGGCGGTGAAACGGTTCCAGAAAACGGGTATTCCGGTGGCAATCGGCCACGATGCCGATAACCTCAACAACGCGGAAACACTGGTTTATTCGAGCGCCATCCGCAGCGACAATGTGGAAGTGGTTGAGGCCAGGCGGCGCCGGATTCCGGTCATTCCCCGCGCGGAAATGCTGGGCGAACTGATGCGCCTGAAGTTTTCACTGGCTGTGGCCGGGACTCACGGCAAAACCACGACGACATCGATGATCGCGACCATTCTCCATTTCGCGGGACTGGATCCGACATACGTGGTGGGCGGGCGCCTGAAGATAGAGGAAAGCGGAGCCAAACTGGGGCGCTCCGATTACCTGATCGCCGAGGCGGATGAATCGGACGGCAGTTTTCTGCAGTTGTTCCCGACGGTGGCGGTCATTACCAACATCGAAAACGACCATCTGGATCATTACGGAGACTTGGATCATCTGCTCACCGCTTTTGCTGCGTTTGGCGACCGGGTGCCTTTCTATGGTTCAATCGTACTCAACAACGATTGCCCCAATTGTCGCCGGATCCAGCCGCGCTTGAATAAACGGGTGCGTACGTTCGGAATGGGTGAGGGTGCTTGCGTGAGCGCCCGCATCGGAGAGGAATCGGTGTTTCGCACCACGTTTGAACTACTGATCGAGAATGAGTCCCGGGGAGAAGTGGTGCTGAATGTGGGCGGCCGGCACAACGTCATGAACGCGTTGGCAGCGATTTCGGCCTGCCTGGAAATCGGCCTGGATCTGCAGCGTATTTTCAACGGCCTGGAGAATTTCTACCTGCCGGAGCGGCGTTTCCAGGTGTTGTTCCGTTCCGGCAAGTATCTGCTGGTCGACGACTACGCGCACCATCCGACCGAAGTACGCGCCACGCTGGATACGCTGAAAAGCGGCGGTTATCGTCGTATTATCGCGGTTTTCCAACCGCACCGGTATACCCGGCTTCAATTGCTGCTGGATGATTTCGCGGCCGCTTTTTCGGGGATTGACGAGGTGATGATCGCCCCGCTGTACGCCGCCGGCCAGGACGCCATCCCGGGAGTCGACGCCCGGGAGCTGGCGGAACGGGTCAGCCTTGCCAGCGGCGTTTCCTGTCGCTTCATGCCGGATTTTTCCGCGATTACCGCCTACCTGGAAAAAGAGATTCGTCCCGGGGACGCCCTGGTATTTCTTTCAGCGGGTGATCTGACTCAACTGGCCCATGATTTTTCCGCACGCATGGAGAGGTTCAACTGATGAGGGAATTGTCGGGAGTCGGGATTCGCGGCGAAGCCGAGTTCTTCCGCCGGGTCAACAACCGTACCCTGACCCGGCAGAAGCGTATTCGCATCATCCAGGTCCGCGGCCTGCACATGATTCTCATGCTCATCGTGTTGGGTATGGGGGCCATGCTGGCTTGGCGCAGCGCGCATTTCCTCTTTACCTGGAAGCGGCTGGAAGTGCAGTCTTTCCATCTGGTGAATCCGCCGCATTTTGAGCGGGAACGTGTGCACGAGATGGTCAAGCGGTATCGTGGAAATATCCTGGCGCTGGATTTTCAGAGCTTGCGCAGGGAATTGCTGCAATTGCGCGAGGTCCGCTCGGTTTCGCTGACACGGCGACTGCCCTCCACCGTGGAAGTCGGTTTTGAACTGCGAACCCCGGTTTTTCAGTTTGATCGAAACGGGCAATACAGCATCATTGATCGCGATGGCGTCGTGTTGCAGCAGAGCCGGTTGCCGTTGAAAGGGCTGATCACGGTTCGGCAGGTCGAGGAAACCGACTTGCCGCGGTTGACTCCTTACCTGGCTGAACTGGAAAGGGTCCGTGACCAGGTGGAATACGTGGGCATGGATTCATTTCACCGCGTGGTGATGAAATGGCGGGGGTTGCCGGAGCTGGTGTATCCTCCACCGGCAAACCTGGTGCAGCGGCTGCGTGACTATACCCAATGGAAAAAACGGCTGAAACTTGTCCGTGACATCCGCTATGTGGATTTGAGATTTGAAAACCGGTTTTACTTTGCATACAGGCAGGAGGCCTGAAGACCATGAAAGATAACTACCTGGTGGGAATTGACATCGGAACCAAGAAAATCTGCACCATCATCGGTCAGGTCAAGGGCGACATCGGTCAGGAAGAATTGGAGGTAATCGGCTATGGCCTGGCGGAAACCAGCGGTGTGCGCAAAGGCGTGATTGTGGATATGCAGGGCACCGTGGACTCCATCCGCCGTTCCGTCAAGGAAGCAGAGATTACCGCGGGGGTTGAAGCGGAATCGGCATATGTCAATATTTCGGGCAGCCATATCCAGTCGATCAACGCCAAGGGCAGCATCAATATTACCGGGCGTAACCGCGAGATCACCAAGGATGATGTGGATCGTGCCGTGACTCACGGCAGCAGTATCATGCTGCCCAATGACAAAGACATCCTGCACGTGCTGACCCAGGAGTTCATCGTGGACACTCAGGAAGGTGTCAAAAACCCCATCGGTATGATCGGGACGAACCTCGAGGTGTATATTCATATCGTTACGGCCTCACTGACCGCGACGAAGAACCTGTTGATCTGTTTGAAAAAGGCCAAGATGGATGTGATCCGCATGGTACTGTCGCATATCGCCACCGCGGAGTCGGTGTTGATGCCGGATGAAAAGGAATTGGGCGTGGCCCTGATCGATATCGGCGCCGGCACTACGGATATCGCGGTCTTTGAAAAGGGGGCCTTGAGTTATTCCGCCACGATCGGCGTGGGTGGAGACAACTTCACCAACGACCTGGCCATCGGCACACGCACCCCCATCGACCGGGCTGAGATGATCAAGCGCAAGTACGGTTGCGGTATGGATCCGAACTGGAAGAACCAGAATATCGAAATTCCCAGCGTCGGCGGCAAGAAAAGGCGTTGTATCTCCGTGTCGTTGCTTACCGATATTTTAAAGCCGCGCGCGGAAGAGATATTTGAAATGGCCAAGGAAAAAATCGAATCCCAGGGCTTGTCCAATTCCATCAACGCCGGCGTGGTGATCACCGGCGGATCGGCGCAATTGGAAGGGTTAATGGAAATCGCCGACGATATTTTCGCGGCCCCGGTACGTTTGGGGAAGCCATTCGGCATGGGCGGGCTGATCGACAAGGTCAACTCGCCCGATTTTGCCACGGCCACGGGATTGATCAAGTACGGAATGCTGGATCTGAAAGATAAGGGAATTCTGAAGCAGAAGCCGGAAGGCTTCTTCCAGCGGGTCAAACGCCAGCTGGGATTCTAGGAGGGTGTCATGGCGGATCAAGTAAGAATCACTTACTCGAAAGAAAGGGCTCCGAGAGGTGCGGTATTAAAGGTTGTCGGTGTCGGCGGAGCCGGAGGCAACGCCATTAACCGCATGATTGACGAAGGATTGCAGGGAGTGGAGTTTGTTGCCATCAACACGGACATTCAGGACCTGTCCAGCATCAAATCTCCCGCCCAGACCCTGCAGATCGGCGAGAAGATCACCCGCGGCCTGGGCACCGGTTCCAATTCCGACGTGGGAATGCAGGCCGCGCTGGAAAGCACCGAGGCGATCATCGATCTGCTGGAAGGGGCCAATATGGTCTTTATCACCGCCGGCATGGGAGGCGGAACCGGTACGGGCGCCTCGCAGGTGGTGGCCAATCACGCTTCGTCCATGGGAGTATTGACCGTGGCGGTGGTGACAAGGCCTTTCGAATTCGAAGGCCAGGCACGCAATGAAGTGGCGGATACCGGTATCCAGGGACTCATGGGCAGCGTGGATGCCATTATCGTGATTCCCAACCAGCGCCTGTTTGAATTGGAAGACGCGGACATTTCCTACAAGGATGCGTACAAGAAAGTGGACGAGATCCTGTTGAAAGCGGTGCGCGGCATATCGGACATCATCAACAGTCCCGGTTATCAGAATGTCGATTTCGCCGACGTACGCGCGGCCATGAGTGAGAAGGGGATGACCCTGATGGGGACCGGAGAAGCCAAGGGCGAGAATCGCGCCGAGGAAGCCACGCGCAAGGCTTTGACCTCACCTTTGCTGGAGAACGTGTCGATTGACGGCGCGACCGGAATCCTGTACAACATTACTGCGGCTTCGAACCTGACCCTGAAGGAGATCGGAGTGATCTCCGAGATCATTAAAGGCAACAGTTCTCCGACGGCCAGGGTCAAGTTCGGCATTGTGGATGATGAAGGCATGGGGGAATTTCTCAGGGTTACCGTCATTGCCACGGGATTCAACGATGAGTCGAAACGCAACTATTTTCAGTACAAGCCCAGGTCCACGCCTGCGCCGTCAAGGCCGGTCACTCCCATGCAGGTGCAGAAACCGCTACCCGTAATGGAGGAAGAAAGACCGGAACAGGAACGTTTTGTATTTAAGAAACGGGAGAGATCGGTGAACCTGACGGACCGGGTTGAATACATCAACGACAGCAGCCTTCCCAGTATGGCGCCGCACCCGGAAAACTTCGAGGATATGCTGGATGTCCCCGTGTTTCAACGCCCCAAGTTAACGGAGAGGAAATGATCGATATCACCCTGCTGATCCGCAATGTCCGTGAGCTGGTGAATCCTGCCGATGACAACGTGGTCCGCGGGGGGCGTCTGAACTCCCTGCGCTTGTCCCGCAATGCGTGGATCGGCGCCCAGGGTGAATTCATCCGCTTCGTGGGGTTTGAGGACGATTTCAACAAGAGCTGCCGCTTGACGCCGGACGCGGTGGTCATCGATGCATCCGACCTGGTCGCTTTTCCCGGATTTGTGGATCCACATACCCACCTGCCCTTTGGCGGCACCCGCCAGGACGAGTTCCGCCTCAAGCTCCAGGGTGTGGACTACCGGGAAATCGCCCGCCGGGGCGGAGGCATCAAGCGCACAGTCGCCGATACCCGTGCCATGACGCGGGAAGAACTGGCTGCGGCTGTTGAAAAGCGCCTGGACCGGATGCTGCTTTCCGGCACCACCACCTGCGAAGCCAAGAGTGGCTACGGGCTGGACCTGGATACGGAAATCAAACAACTGGAAGTGGTGGACGCCGTGAATGAATTTCATCCGGTGGAACTGGTGCCGACCTTCATGGGCGCGCATGAGATTCCCGCGGAGTTCGCCGGGCGCAATCGTGATTTCATTGATTTCATGGCCGGCGAGGTCATGCCCCGTGTCCGGGAAAGAAACCTGGCGGAATTCGCCGATGTCTTTTGCGAAGAAGGTGTGTTCTCGGTGGCGGAGGCCGCCGTCTACATGGACCGCGCCCGCGAGCTGGGTTTCAAACTCAAGATCCATGCCGACGAATTCACTTCCAACGGTGCCGCCAGGCTGGCGGTTGAAAAAGGAGCGCGTTCCGCCGAGCATCTCATTGCCATGACACCCGATGAGATCTCGGTGATCAGTGCTTCGGACACGGCGTGCATCCTTCTGCCCGGAGTCTCTTTCTTCCTGAAAATGGCAAAATACGCCCCCGCCCGTGAGGTAATCGAACAGAACGGTATCGTGGCCCTGGGGAGTGATTTCAATCCCGGCAGTTCCATGATTTCCTCGCAATTGTTTATATTTCACCTGGGGGTGTTCCAATTGGGACTGACGATTGAAGAGGCGCTGAACGCGGTCACCATCAACGCCGCTTACTCCATCGATCGGCAGCATTCGATCGGATCACTGGTTCCGGGCAAGAAAATGGATGTGCTGCTGGCGGATATTCCCGACTACAGTTACCTGGGCTATCATCCGGGGCTGATCCCCTGGCACACGATTATCAAATCCGGGGAGGTGGTGGTGCAGGGGTTTGTGCCCCTGTACAATCCCTGATTCGATTGAAAGAGGATGACCATGATTCGTCAACCCGCGGTTGCCGGCATGTTTTATCCGGGTGACGGCGCTGAACTCTTACGTGAAGTGAAGTCATTGATTCCTCCGGACGCTGAGCCTGTGAAGGCGCTGGGAATCGTGGCTCCCCATGCCGGCTACGTTTACTCCGGCGCATGTGCGGGCAAGGCCTGGGCGGGGGTGACGCCCCGGGACACCGTGGTTGTGCTGGGCGTCAATCACCGTGGAAGCGGAGCTCCGCTGGCGGTGGATGATCATGAAGCCTGGCGTACACCGCTCGGCGATGTGATGGTGGATCTGGAACTGGCTCACCTGTTGACCCGGGAAGCCCCGGATTTTCGCCTGGACGGTCACGCATCTCTCAGCGAACACTCGCTGGAAGTCCATCTGCCCTTTATCCAGGTGGTTGCCCCGCAAGCAGCCATTTTGCCGATTACCCTGGGCGCTGTTGACCTGGAGACCGCCCTGGAAGCCGGGCGAATGCTGACGCGGACCCTGCTTTCCAGGCGTCCCGGACTGCTCCTGCTGGCTTCCACGGATATGAGCCATTATATTTCCGCAAAAGCGGCGGAAAGCCGGGATCGATACGCCATTGATCGAATACTGAGGCTGGATCCGGAGGGATTGCTCCATGAAGTGGTCTCACGTCGCATCTCCATGTGCGGAGTGATCCCCGCGGTGCTTTTGCTGGCCGCCGCCCGGGAAGCCGGTGTGACCCGTGTGGAGCAAACCTGTTACACTCATTCCGGCGCAGTCACCGGTGATGATTCCGAAGTGGTGGCCTACTGGAGCGGTCGCATTTTGTATTGAATCATGTCCAAGCGCCTGGCTTTTGAACGCTATCTGTGGGTGCATAACCGCTTGAAGCGTGGCGGCCGCATGTCGCTGTCGGATTTCATGGCGGCGTTTGAAATCTCGCGTCGCCAGGCGGCGCGTGACATCGAGTTCATGCGCGATTTCTTCCGCGCGCCCATTGCATATTCAGCGCTCGACAGGGGATATGTCTACGCGGATGATACTTTTGAGCTTCCGGGATTGTGGATCTCTGAAGAGGAACTCGTGGCTCTGCTGGTGACCAAGCGCCTGGCCACGGTGATCCCGGATGAGAGCGCCCGCACCAGGGTGTTTCGCTTTTTCGACCAGGTGAACGCCCGCACCGGCCTGGACATGCGGGAACTGGAGAATCGTATCTCGCTCAAGAACACCCGGGTTGACCGCGTGCGCGGAGGCGTGTTCTCCACCGTGGTGTACGCCATGGGCCGGCGCCGCAAATTGTGTCTGCGTTACCGCTCACCCTGGGTCGGCAAGGAAACCGAACGACTGGTGGCTCCCCTGCACCTGCTGCTCTACATGGGAAACTGGCATTTGCTCGGTTATTGCGAGACCCGCCGGGGGGTCAGGGATTTTGTGCTTTCGCGGATTGTTTCGCTGGAGCTGACCGATCAATCCATCAGCGATGAACAATGGCGGATCCCCATCGCCGCGCAACTCGAGCGCAATTACGGCATTTTTTTTGACGGCCCTCCCGTCGCGGTGCGCCTGCGGTTTTTCCCCCGGGCGGCGGCCCTGGTGCGGGATCAGGTCTGGTATCCCGGCCAGCAGCTTACGGAAAGCCGCGATGGGTCGATTGACCTCTCTTTCCCCGTGGCTGATTTTCGCGAAATCGCCGGTGATGTCTTGCGTTTCGGCGCCGATGTCGAAGTGATCGCTCCGGCTGAACTGCGTGACCTGGTGGCAAAAACCGCGGCGGCAATCGCAAAAAAATATTGATCCCCAACTGCGGCTGCCCGGAGGCGGTCACAGTGAGGCACCCCGACATTTTCAACTTTTCCCCACTCTCCACTTTCCGACTCTTCAACTCCCCAACTCCCCAACTTTTCAACTTTCCAACCATCCAACTCTCCAACTCTCCAACTTCACATTTTCAAACTCAATGAATAATGACCAACAAACCGCGTAATAAAAAAGAGAGTTTGTAATCAAGTGAAAAAGAAGGGGTAATTTTCAACATTTGTACTTAATTTTTTTGTTTTAATGAAATTTCAGAATTCTCTTGAACAATAAAATGTAGACAGTCGTTTTGAATCTAAATATAGTAATTAAATATGAATAAATTGCGAGGTGAAAATGAAAAACTGGAAAAAGATAGTTGATGAAGCCCAGATGAACCGTAACGCGCGTACGCGTAAGGGCGGAAATACCCTGAGCATCACCAAGTCGGGCAGCCTCACCCTGTCATCGGCCCTGCGTGGCCACCTGCTGACCGGCAATCCCGAAATTACCCACGCCCGGCCGGGATACCACCCCGGTGAGAAGCTCCTCATGGTCGAGTTTCTCACCAATGGCAGGTTGGATGGCGCCCGCAAGATTTCCAACCTGAAAACCGGCAAGGGAACTTCGGCTTTGATGATCAAGTCTTTCCTCAACCAGGTCGGCCTGGACGCGAAGAAAGTGGCCGGACGCTACCCGGCGGAGCCCATCAGGGAACTGGACGGCGAATGGTGGTATTGCAAATTGAAGTAGTTGCCGGATCCTGACGCTCATTTTTCCAGCGGTCGGATAATGAAAAGCAGGTCGCCGCTGTTGACCGGTTGTCCGGAGGAGATGTTGATTCGTTCCACCCGGTAACGATTTGCGGGTGAATAGATTGTGGCGGTTTCGCTGTTGAACCCGGCCAGGGTGATCTGGGTAAACTGCTTCATGGCTTCCAGTAAGCACAGCGTCTGATTCACGTCCACCATGTCTCCCACCTGAATAAACGCCGGTTCATTGGGAGAGGGAGTCAGGTAAAAGACCCCGGTGGAGGGGCTGAGGACTTTCAAGTCGTGCGAATCCGGTATCTGCAACGCAATTTTTCGGTTCGAAGCCGTGCCGGCCTCGGCTTCGCTCTCCCGGATCAAATCCAGGGCGTCTATCCGGTTGCTGAAATGTTCGAGGAAACCCGTGGTGAAATCGCCTTTCCGAAAATCCGGATCGGCCAGGATGCGGCGCAACAGGGGAATATTGGTGAGGATTCCCTGAATATCCACCTCTTCCAGCCAATTCAGCATGCGCTTGATGGCCTGTTCGCGGCTTCCGCCCTGCGCGATGGCCTGGGCAATCAGGCTGTCGTAATAGGGAGAGATCGTCCGGCCTTCCGCGGCTATGGTGATGATTCTTATTCCCCGCTTTTCCGGCAAACGGCAACTCGTGATGGTTCCCGGTGCGGGGAAAAAAGTCATGCGGCCGTCCGCGTCCATTTGCGGTTTTTCCGCGTTGATGCGGACCTCGATGGCATGTAATTGCTTTTTTACAGGCACGTCACCCAGCCGCTTCCCTTCGGCGATGTGGAATTGGGCGTCTACGATATCGATGCCGCTGACGACTTCAGTGACCGGGTGTTCGACCTGGAGGCGGGTATTCATCTCCATGAAATAGATGGCCGGCCCGTCCAGGTCGAGAATGAACTCCACCGTACCCACCCCCACATAATCGATTGCCTCGCACAGTCGGGTTGCGGCTTCCCGCGCGGTCCGCTCCAGTTCCCCGTTGAGCAGGGTGGAGGCGGATTCCTCAATCAGTTTCTGGTTGTTCCGCTGCACCGAACAATCACGGATTCCGGGTATCACAAGCTTGCCATGGCGGTCACGCATGACCTGGACTTCCACGTGGCGCAGCCGGGTGATAAATTTTTCCAGGTAGATGTCACCGTTGCCGAAAGCGTTCTCGGCTTCCGTTGTGATCTGCATGAATGCCTGGTGAATGGCATCCGGATCGCGGACCACGCGGATGCCTTTTCCACCCCCGCCATGTACCGCTTTCAGCAGAACCGGATAGCCGATCTCCAGCGCCAGGCGAGCGGCGTGCGCTGAATCCGCAAGAATTCCGTGGCTGCCGGGAACAACCGGTACTCCGTGTCTGAGCGCTGTCTGGATGGCGTTGGATTTATTGCCCATGGCTTCCATGCTTTCCACAGGAGGTCCGATGAAGTTGAGGTTGTATTTCAGGCAGAGCCTGGCGAAATCGGCGTTTTCGGACAGGAACCCGATACCCGGGTGCAGTGCGTCTGCCTGTTCCATCCTTGCTACACGCAGAATGCTGAGAGCGTTAAGGTAGCTTTCTCCGGGGGTATTCCCGCCGATACAGACCAGCCGGTCCGCATCGGACAGCATGGTTGCGGGTAGAGAATCCATGTCCGGATCGGATTGGACCAGGACCACCTGAAGATTGCGATGCCGGGCCAGCTCGATCAGCCTGACGGCTGTACATCCGCGTGCGTGTAAAAGCACCCGCCGGATGGGACGGTACAGCGGACGCAACGGCTCTGGAGTACAGGCTTGCCCGGCTTGTTCGTGCGGTTCGATATCGCGAAGAATGGAGGATATCACTTCTTCCACGCCTGCCTGGGGGATAGGGATTTCCGGGTCGATTGCCCGCAGACGCTCATCCAGGTCCGGAGCGAAAGCATGGCTGACCAGTCCGGACATGGACCCGGGAACGCGGGACAGGTAGTTTGACAGCGTGGAGTGGGCGGGCAGGTGGGATGGAACCACGATCTGGCCGGCAAAAGGCATGTTGGTGCCTGAAAAATACCAGGAGTGCACCAGGGGATGGGTGACGAATCCGGCTTGGGCGCCTCCGGTGCAGTCTCCGAAACCGAAGATGATGACCGGAAGGTCATGGTCCCGGACAAAACGCGTGATCAGGGCATTGACGACGGCCATTGGGAACAGGCCGCCGGCTCCTTCCTTGGTTTGCATGCCTCCCGAGCTCACGAATCCGATCAGCGGTAAATGCTGCCGGGCGCAATGGGTCAGCAGGCGGCACAGTTTTTCCGTTGCGGCCATGTCAAATGCACCGGCCTGGAACTCCAGGTTGGACACCAGAACGCCCACGCGGCAGTCCAGATCCGGTCCGGAAAACCGCGCCAACCCGGTCACGGCGCCGCAAGGCGGGATTTTTTTGTTAAGAGCATCTTCAATGGACGCGCGAAACCCAGGGAACCCCCGGGGATCGGCAGTCATGACATTGGCATCCATCTCATGGAATTCGGTAAAGAATCGGTCAATCACCCGCTGGACCGGTATCCTGCCCTTTTTTTTGTATTCCTCCAGGACTTCCTGGATCAACAAGTCGCGGTACGCTACGGCCAGGCGGTTCCAGAAGTCTTTTTTGGGGCCGATGCGCCGGGGATTGATACGCCCGGTATAAGAGCCGGGATGGGTTTCCGCGCGGAAATGCTGGGGAAGCAGGCGGCAGAAAATATCCGTGATCACCACGAAAAGGGTTTCCGATATACGTGGGTATACACCGCTTTTCCATTCCTCCAGGGGGGCGAGCAATTGGTAACGACGGGGATAATCCGCCAGGCGCTTCAACCAGGTCCGGATGTGCTCCCTCACTCCTGCGGTGTCTCCCATGGCCACGACCAGGTCTGGATCGCTGTTGCTTAAGCCGGCATGTGCGGATTCAATGGCATTCTCCAGCAGCTCTTCCAGGATGTTTTCCGCAAGCACCCAGGTGTGGTGAGCCGCGTCCGCCACCCGCGGTAATTGAATCACGAACTGATCGTATACCAGTCCGAAAACCATCAGGTTCTGGATTTCCCGAATGAATCCCGGCAGCAGACCGGGGTCCAGCATAACGTCAAGCACCGTGGCCTCAGACGGAGGAATATCCCCGGGGTGTTCCCGCGCGGCACGCAGCATGGAGGGAAACGCTTCTTCCAGCAAGCGGCGGTTGCGTTGATGGGAGCCTTCTTTAGAATCCATGTTGTCAAACCCGGTTGATGCGACCGGGGTTGTGTCAGCCAGGGTGAGGTTCAACTCGGTTGTCAATACCCGGCGCAAGTGTTGCCGGGCTCCGGGATCACCTGCGGCCATGATGAAAACCTGCCGGGCTTCTGGAGACAGCCGCTCTTTGATTTTCTTCGCGAGGGGGTGTGATCCGGAAAGGATGATGCGCGCCATCCCGGCCGGGTCTGAAATGTCGTCAGCGGAAAAAAGCCATCCGGTCTGCTGCGGCGATTGCAAAGCATGAAGCAGTAGCCGGAAGTTCTCATGCGCATCGGCCTTCCAGTGGTTGAGTAAAGAGAATCCCACCAGGAGCTGAAGCTGATCCCGAGACCATTCCAGATTGGGGCCGGCATCGCCCATCAGCATGTTGTGCAGTCGACCCCGTTGTCGTTGCATGTTTTCGGACCAGTAACGGTAGCTCTTCAAGGCCCGGAGCAGGCGGTCGTCCCAGGCGATGCGATCAGGATCCTGCAGCCAGGTCTGGAAGATTACATTCCGCTGTGGCGGCTGCCGCCGGGGGATGCTTCCCCCAGGTGTTGGCGGAGAATACGCCAGGCGTCCGTACTGCTCCATCGTGGTGGATCGGATTCGCGAGCGCAGGTTCAGGTAACGCTGGTAGCGACAGGCGGCGCCAAACACATTCAGGTGTTCTCCCGGCCCCGGAGCGGTCTGAAACAAGCCGTGCTTCTTCAAGATCTGCAGTCGCGGAGATGGATCGATCAATCGCAACACGCTGCGACGGTAGTGGGCAAAGATCTCAGGCGTGCGCCGCACGAAATCAAGGTTCCCCTTCTCGATGCACTCCACGGCCGTGGTGAGCGCAGATTTCAGGTTGTCCAGCTTGGCCTGATTCTCTCCGGGGATAAAATCGATAATGCCGTCTATGATAGCCTGAGAAAAGAGCTCCACGGCGGAAACGCCCACGAATCGGGCACATTCCTGCCAGGAAAGATTGAGCTTGCGCGCGATACTTGCCAGCCCGGATGGATGGATGGTGTTGAACACTCCGTCTCTTACGCTGAGCAGAAGATTGGCCGCCGCCAGTGGAATGGCTCCACCTGAATAACCGTTCCCCAGGATGATCGCCACCGTGGGCACATCAATGTTCACCATTTCTGCGATCAGGCGTGAAATCTGGTGAGCCTGGTTATTGCGGTTGGCTGTTTCTCCGGCATCCGCCCCGGGGGTGTCGATAAAGGTGATGATCGGTATGCCCAGGTTGGCGAATTCCCGCGCATGAAATGCGGCGGCTTCATGGTGTTCCGGCATCCAGACCCCGTTGGCGACGGTTCTTTCCTGGGCGATAATGCCGATACGCCGCCGGCGTGAGCTGAAATCCATTTCCATTTCAACTACCGCCAGTGGTCCCATGAGTACTTTGCGCAGGGTGTCCCCCCCCAGGCGGCGGATCACCGCCATGGCGCCGGGCCTTGATGGTTCTCCGGCCGGTTGCACCGTGCGCGCGATGTAGTCGTTCAGGTCCAGCTTTTCCAACTCTTTCAGAAGGGTTTCAATCACGGCGGGAGAAAGCAAGCCGCGTACCCGCCGGTGGAGGGTGCGGTGGTCCGAGGGGGGGAACAGGGCCAAATCGCGGCACATTTGCTCGACTTTCAGGTACATGCGGTCGTGCGAGGTCTGGTCAGGATTCATGATTGCCTCCGGGATCGGCGCCAAAAAGCTCAGTCACCGGCCTGGTCATTGCCGGATCGGAAGATCTGCTCCCTGGGGTGGGCGGCAGGGGTTTTACCGAAAAATAAATTTTCAATCAAATTCAGCGGAATGTCAAGAGCGGAGATGTGCTTTTCCGAGGCGCGGCTGGCTGGAACTCAAATAGTTCTGAAAAAAAGAGGCGTCAGAACAGCGGCAGCGCTTTGATTCGTTCCAGGGCTTCAGCGAGAGTGACACGGGGGCAGGCAAGGTTCATGCGCTGAAAACCCCCGCCGCCGGGACCGAAGATCGGTCCTTCATCCAGCCAGACCCGGGCCTTATTCCGCAGGCGTTTTGTCAACTCATCATCATCCAGGCCGGACGCGCTGCAATCGATCCAGGCCAGGTACGTGCCTTCCATGGGCATGGGCCTGGCCCAGGGAATGTGCTGCGCGCAGAAACCGGTCAGAAAGTCATGGTTGGCCTTGATATAGGTTTTGAGTTGCCGCAACCATTCCTGGCCGTGGCGATAGGCGGCTTCCGCGGCGGCGATACCGAATGGATTGCTCAGCCCCAGGCCGACGGTTTTCATGGCGGCCAGAAAGCGCGCGCGCTTTTCAGCCGAAGGAATCATAACCGTAGAGATCTGCAGGCCGGCCAGGTTAAAGGTCTTGGATGGCGCATAACAGGTGACCAGGTCATGCTTGAGGTCGGGAGCCACGGTTTCGAGCGGCAGGTGCCTGTGTCCCGGCATGGCCAGGTCCGCATGGATTTCATCGCTGATCACCAGGATATCATGTCTGCGGCAGATCCCTGAAAGTTCGCTCAGTTCCCCGTGATTCCAGACCCGGCCCACGGGATTGTGGGGTGAGCATAAGATCAACATGCGCGCGCCGGCCCGGGCGTGTTTTTCAAAACCCTCAAGGTCCATGCGCCAGGAATCGTTTTCCCGGATCAGCGGGTTGAAAACCACCTTCCGCCGGTTGTTTTCCAGTGCCCACATGAAAGGGTAATAGACCGGTGGCTGGATGATGACCTTGCCTTGCGGTTGTGAGAAAGCCTGAACGGCAAGGTTGATCGCGGGAACCACACCGGGGGTGACCACGACTGAATCCATTTCGATTTCCCAGTTGTGCTCGGTATTCAGCCAGTCACGAACGGCCAGGAAAAAGGAATCCGGGTGGCCGGTATAGCCGTAAATGCCGTGCGCGGCCCGGGACTTGACCGCCTCGACCACCTCCGGCGGCGCGGCAAAGTCCATGTCCGCCACCCACATGGGCAGAATGTCGGCCACTCCCGTTCTTTCCTGGCGGAAGTCCCATTTCAGGGATGCAGTGCCGCTGCGGTCGACGATTCGGTCAAAATCGTATGTCATGCCATCCTCTCTGGAGTTAGAGGCCATTCTACTCGAATCCATTGTCCGGGGCAAACCGATTATATATCGGGGCATCAGCAGCGGTATTGAGAAAAATCATTCAAATCACGCCATATATGTCCATGGGAGAGCCGATCAGTGAAAACCTGTCGCTTGAGCGCGCTTTTTGTCTTTTTTTTGCTGCTGGGTGCAGCGATTGCCGCAGCCGCGGTTTACAAGTCTCAATGCCTGGATGGTATTGCGCTGCGGGCCGTGATCCGGCTGCAGGATCATGATACCGATTTTCATTGTTCCGTCGTGTTCCGGCGTCGGGCCGCCAATATCGTTCTCGACCTGAACCAGGTCCTGCCCATGGTGCCGCGCAATGACCGCTTCATGACCCTGTACCTTTTTACGGAAGAGATCACGGATCCACAAAAGATCTCCGCCAAGCTTGTGACGGACCCACCGGAGAATGTTGCCGATCCTCCACCGCCGGAAGAATGGCCCGCCCGTTCCTTGTGGTGGATCCGGATCAGCGAGCCGCTGCCGGATCAAGCAGTCGAAAGTTAAAAGTCGAAAGTTGAAAGGAAACAGGCAAAACCTTGTGATGGCACTAAGGAGTGTCAGTGATGAGGAAACCAACCAGGCAGCTCTGCTCAGAATGCCTGTCCGAGTTGTGATGATGCGCTTTTAAGCGCTGTGATGAAAAATGGGGGTGTCCCCAAAATCGAACACCTGTCTCCTGCCACCTGTCACCTTTTTTGGCTCTATTACGTTTCGTGTGGGTAAACATACATTGGTGATTGGCAAGAAGTTGCGATGATGAGTACCCGCAGGGCATAAAGCATAAGCGAACGCAAACGGCAGGTTCCGGGGACCCATGGGCTGAGGCAGGACGGCCAAAGGCAAAATGATGCCCCGGATTACATCCCAAACAACCACCGGGGTCATTTTAGTCCGCCGAAGACCGCAATGGGTCTGGACCGAAGTGGTGAGCGGTGACTTGTACCCTCTGGGTATTTATGCCCGAAAGGGTACTCTACTGCGATGATGAGTACCCGCAGGGCATAAAGCATAAGCGAACGCAAACGGCAGGTT
>OBLN01000284.1_pt1 | contig 18449 bp, 16 predicted proteins | sample 1519301 | NCBI WGS metagenome assembly OBLN01 (sample SAMEA2452533, study PRJEB22499) | sediment metagenome | reverse complement strand
AAACAAAATATCGGGAACTAATGTATCAAAGCAAAAAAAGCTGGAAACCAAAAAAAGCCTTGGGGCTGTAAAAACTGCCTGTTTCAGCCCGCAGGCAATTCCCTTTTAAAAGAACCTTTAATGCTGCCCTCAAGCTGCTTTGATACATCACAATAAGAATCGGTCAGCTTCGACTCTTAACTCTCCGATAAAAAAGGGAGCTTCCCCTCTGCTTACTGTCAATTTTATAGGCATGCTCGGGTTCAGCATAGTCCTTCCCTTCCTTGTGTTTCTATTAAACCGTCCTGGCAGCAGCACTTTCATTCACTGCCTGTAAGTTCGATATATCCAGTTTTCCGGTTAACAGGCGCTCCTGTTCTCTACAGGTGGTTTGATATTTACGGGCGTAAAAGAATTATATTCTTAAGCTAGCCTGACCCCCTGCTCTCATAACTATTTTTTTTGATGGCCCTTTTTCTTTCGGCCTCTACCTCTTTGAAGTTGACCCGGAGATCATGAGAGTTTTTGCCTTTACTCTGCCCCTTGCAGTAATTTTTCTCCCCGGGCTGATCCTGGGCTGACTGTTGTAGGAATCATTTGTAGCAAGAGATTTTTGACTGCATGTATGTACTCTGTATCATATTTTTACCAAGCTCAAGGCTCAGACAATTTTGAAAGAGAGCTAGTAATACTCAGCCAGATAACCTGCTTTTTAAGGAAAATAGCCGTTTATGGCATCATTATCATCACTTTTCAGATATTCGGATAATACTCAGGAAATAAAGTTTAAAAAAACCTTGTTTACATAAACTAATTATGCTTCCAGGGTAAAGAATCCGGTATAGAAAAATCAGGGAGGTAGTTTAAAAGAACTGGATAAAAGGAGAGAGAAAAGAGAAAGTATAAAGAAAAAAGAGAAGGGAAAAGAAAAATAACGGAAGAAAAAAGGAAAGAAGAGAAGAAAAAGGAAAAAAAGGTAGAAAGAGAGCAGCCGACGACGAAAAAAATAGAAAAGAAGCTGGAAAGAAAAGCATTAACAGAAAAGAGCAAGATATAGTATCTGGTGGGGTTGGAATGAATAATTTATTCAAAGCCTTGATTGCTATTTTGGTGATTATTCTACTGTTAGGAGCTGCACTTATAATCGGAGGGATGGCCTTTCTCTTTCCTGTGGAGAGAAGCAGCGAAGCAGAAGAGACAGTTGTCTGGGAAGAGAGCTCGCAGAATGAATTCACGAGTGAATCATACAGCTATGATGACAGATTCAAGTTCGTTTACACTCCGGTGAATCCGAATGCCTTGCTTGACTGCTATGTAAGCTATCATTTCCAGGAAGACGGAACCACACAGGAAAATATTGACAGAAGATTATATGAAAACGTATCAACTGAAAACCCGATTTCTTTTGAGTTTCCTAAAAGAAAAGGATCCAGGTATAAACTTGACATAACGATAGAGGATAAAGATGGAGCTGTGCTGCACAAAAGCGAAGTAGAGATCTATTCCAGCTTGAAACAGATTAAATAAAAAGGAAAAAAATTAAATAATAACTAAAAGCCGAAAAAATTGAGGATTATTGGCCCTCAAAGTGTTTTAAGGTATTCAACAACATCATCCACATCCTCCTCAGTCATTTTCCACCTTGGCATTGTCAGGTCAAGGGGTTTACCCGCAGGATCGATACCTTCTCGAATTGCCCTTTTGATGGTCTCTTCCGTATATGGAGGATGTTCTTCCTCTTCGGTATGGTTTTCGGAAATAAGGCTTTCATATCTGATATCTGAAGGGATTTCATAACTCATCATTATCGGATAGCCTCCTCTCCCGTCAGTTCTGTGGCAGTTAACGCAACTCCCTCCATGGACGTACAGCCAGCGGGGACCATACTCGATTTCAATAAGGTCTCCACTCTCATTAAACCCTGTATAGTAAATCAGCTCCCCATTTGACTCAAAATCGGTTGTGTTATAGGAAGAAATCCTTCCAGGGTACATTCCACTTCCCGGATACATACCACTCCCAGGATACATACCTCTTCCGGGGTATGAAGTCCTGTTCTCCGGATAGACATTAGACCGGTCATAGAAGTCATCCACCATACGGGAACCTCCCCACATTGTCCCGAACATAAAAATAAGGACAGCTATTCCTGCAACTAAAAGAACAAGCAGGATTATCAGAAATGGACTGCTTTTGTTTCCCCCATTTGCGATACTTGAACCCCCTTTAACAATTAAAATCATGAACGATTTGCCTGGTCAAATTATCAGGTCACATTTACTGATATTACTTTCTCCTTCCCCGAGTATGCTTTGAGATAAATCTGGCTGCTGCAGAAATCAGTGCTACCATAGCCAGAATCTTTTTCAATCTGAAAAATATTCCAAACACTAGATCACCCCATCTTTAAAGCTCTTGCATTTATGGCTACAATTACGGTACTTAGGCTCATGAGAACTGCACCTACAGCAGGGCTCAATAAAATGCCATATCCATAGAGTACTCCTGCTGCAAGCGGAATTGCAAAGGCATTATATCCGGTTGCCCAGAGCAGGTTCTGGTACATCTTGGAGTACGTCTTTCTAGAAAGCTCAATAATATACAGCACATCTCTGGGATCGTTTTTAACCAGCACTATATCAGCTGTTTCGATTGCAACGTCCGTACCTGCCCCTATTGCTATTCCCACATCAGCCTGGGCAAGGGCAGGTGCATCATTAACTCCATCCCCTACCATCCCGGTAATGTATTGCTTCTGGACTTCCATAACTTTTGCTGCTTTTTCATGAGGAAGGACTTCTGCAAAGTAGTCGTCAAGCTCCAGTTCCCGAGACACCCAGGCAGCAACATAACGGTTGTCCCCTGTCAGCATGAGGCATTTTATACCCATGCCTTTGAGCTTTGAAATTGCTTCCCTTGACTCCTTCCTGACAATATCGGCAAGTGCAAGCGCTCCGAGCAAATTTTCCCCTTCAAGCAGAAATACGACAGTTTTTCCCTGTCCTTTAATTTCTTCGATTCTCTCGCTTTTCGGGTCGATTCCAGCCTCCTTAAGATAACCCGGGCTTACTACAAAGTATTTCTTTCCTTTTATTATCCCTTCTATACCTTTTCCCGGGATGGAACTGAACTTTTCAACCTGTAGAGTCTCAAGCCCGTTTTCCTTTGCACTTTCAAGGATTCCTCTTGCAATCGGGTGTTCCGAACTGGATTCAAGAGAGGCTGCAAGGGTAAGAATCATTTTGTCGTTTTCACTATATATTTGACTGCCTGTTTGCCCACCTGCTTTATCACTCACATCGCTGGTCAGGCTCTCTTTTGTTTCGTTCTCTTCACCTGAGAAAGAGATAATATCCGTTACTCCAAATCTCCCTTCAGTGAGAGTGCCCGTCTTGTCAAAAATTACAGCCTCAAGACTGCGAGCTTTTTCAAAAGCTTGCCTGTCCCGGATAAGAAGCCCGGATTTTGCTGCTATTGATGTTGAAACCGCAACTACGAGCGGAATTGCAAGTCCAAGGGCATGAGGGCAGGAGATAACCATCACGGTAACAGCTCTCTCAAGGGCAAAGACAAGTTCCTGACCGAAAAGGATCCAGACAATAAAGGTGAGAGTCCCGACAGTCAGGGCTATTATGGTTAGGTACAGTGCAGCCCTGTTTGCCAGGTCCTGGGTCTTTGATTTGCTTTCCTGGGCAGCCCTGACGAGTTCGACAACCTGGTTGAGATAAGTATCCTTTCCTGTCTTTTTGACTTCCACAACGAAAGCTGCCTCTCCGTTGATAGAACCGCCTATGACCTCATTTCCCGGATTCTTAGTGACAGGTCTTGACTCCCCCGTAAGCATTGATTCGTTTACGCTGCTTGTCCCTTCTGTAACGGTCCCGTCAACAGGCACTTTTTCTCCGGGCTTGACCAGAACCCTGTCCCCTATTTTCAGCTGGTCGACGGCCACATCAACGGTTTCCCCGTTTTTCCGCAGGTGAGCAACCGAGGGCATTATCTTAACCAGCTCTTCAAGCGCCTTTGAAGCCCCCATTACAGAACGCATCTCCAGCCAGTGCCCGAGTAGCATGATATCAATAAGGGTTACCAGTTCCCAGAAAAAAACTTCTCCGGGAAGCCCGAAAACCACAGCAGAACTGTAAAAGTAAGCCACGCTAATGGCGGTGGCTATAAGGGTCATCATCCCGGGTGATCTCTCAGTAAGCTCCTGCTTTATACCTTTAAGGAACGGATAGCCACCGTAGAAGTAAACAACAGAAGAAAGCAAAAATACAATCAAATCCGCACCCGGGACAATAAACTCAAAACCAAAAAACTCCTGGATCATAGGAGATAGCAGCAAAACCGGGAAAGTTAACACGAGAGAAATAATAAATCTTCTTTTGAAATCTTCAAGCATGTGAGTATGATGATCTTCATGATCTTCATGGCCTTCTCCGCCTGAAGGTGCATGCCCTGCATGCTCCATCTCACCATGCTGTTCATGTTTTATCCCGTCATGTTGCTCATGTTTCATCTCTGCATGTTGCTCGTGACTCATCCCTGCATGCTGTTGATGCCCCTCATGCTCCATTTCTTTATGTTGATCGTGCTCAAGCGATTTTTCTTCAGTTCGACTTATTTGATCTTCCGGAGGTCCTTCATGCAGCACATTCTCATCAGATCTGTTGCTACTATTTTCATGCAATCCATGAGAATTTCCTGACATTTTTCCGCCGGAACTATGTTTTTTGTCGTGAGGAGAGGACATATTTGCTTGAATTTCAGACCTATTCGTGTCCATTCCCCTTTCTTTAGCCTGCATATACCCCAATGCCCCTTATTTTAATTTTATTTAAGATATAATCCCTTGATATATTTGAAAGTAAGGGAACCAAATATCCTGAGTCAGGAAAAAGAATGCCGGAAAAGATAATGGATCTGCTATTGTTCGGCCGAATTTGCGGATGGGATTATAGAGTAGGTTAGAAATTATTCGGGTTTCAAAAAACAAAATACTGCTCACTTCAAAATAAGAGAACTGGAAAAGAGAAAATCAGCTGTAAAAAAGTGAAAGGTAAATAATTAAAGGTATATCAGACCATTAAGTCTAAATTAATGAAGTTTGTTACTGTTGATTAATTATTCCGATATTTTTGCAGAGTTTAAAAATTGTATATACATCTGGTTTCTCTGATAATTTTGCCAGTGTTATCTTTCTCTAAAAATCTCATGATCTCTTTGTCATGGACAATAACTGTTTTACAGTACGGGCATGGTTCCGCATTTTTGTATGTTATGGCACGCCTGAATGTTTCTGCATCTTTAAATTGAGCTATTTTTGAGCTGAACCATTTTCTGCAATTCGGACACCTAACTTCACAGATATTTATTTCGCTCATTTCCCATCATCTTCAAATTTAATTTCACATTGTATGAAGTACAACCTAACTTATATATAAAACAACATGGAAAAAATTAGTCTAATTGTAGACTAAAAGAATAGATCCTCCCAACATATTTTTATTAAATTCGCAAAAAAAATAGCTGTTACATAATATTATCCGGCCGTTAAAGAAAAAAACGAATAACGGAATAACGAATAAAGAAAAAACCGAGAGAATCTGAATTTTCCATTGTCTAAAACCAATTATCTGCAGCCGATCTGATATAATCCAATTTTCTTTAACTTAATCTTCTTTAACCTAATTTTCTTTAACCTAATTTATTGTAATTTGATTTTTTGCAGCCTAATTATAAATAATTAGTTTCCGGATAAAAACATGATAAAAATAAATTGAAGAGTACTTATGCAAAAAGAGCATTTTCTGCATAAAATAGCTAATCAAGACAGATTCTTTATACATGTTTTTATTTTTTCTTTGCAGTATTGATCCCAAGAATAACATACGGAGTACAGTGCCTGAGAATTGAGCTATAAAGGCCCGTAAAAGCTATCAGGGCAACAATCCATTTCCAGGGCGATCTTTTAACAAGACCCGTTGCCAGCGCCAGAGTTGCAAGTACTCCATATATGGTCCTGAACAGGAGATCAAAACCTCCTACATTTTCTTCCAGAAACAATTTTTTAAGATTCATCGGACAAAACTCCCTTATAAACCCTATTACATACTTATAGACCCGGCAATATATAGCGTTATTCCGTTTGCATTCCGTTTAATGTTCCGCTATCATTTTACTTTCTAAAATCTGCACAGGAAATTATGAGAATTTTCTGTAAAAAATCCTTAAGTTTTCACAAAATCACAAAATATATAACAAGAGATGAGAAGGTTTCTAGCTATGCCCGAGATAAAAATTGACAGGTCTCTCTCATACATGGAAGGTACCCAACGCGTGTATGATGAAGCCACGACACTTGAAAATACAAAAGGCCAGATAAAAAAGATAGGCGTCACCCGAATTGCAGATATCACAAACCTGGACAGGCTCGGTGTCCCGATATTCTCGGCAATCCGCCCGAGTGCAGCTCCGGGAGCAATCAGTATTTACTCAGGCAAAGGCTCGACCGAGCAGCGAGCCCGAATTTCGGCGATCATGGAGAGTTTCGAACGCTGCCTGGCAGAAAGGCCCGGTTTGAACGCAAATATTGCGGGAGACATTTCAGCTTCTGCTCTCGTCGAATCTTACTTAAACGCCAGAGAAAACTTCAGTGTCCTTGACCCTAATGACCTGCTCCTGTCCCAGCCGTATAACCCGAGTTCCCTGCTTGAGTGGGTAGAAGCATATGATTTGCTAAATAAAGAAGAGGTTTTCGTAAGTGCAAATGCGGTATACCATCCCTATGACAGCCCGGGTCAGTGCCAGAAATTATTCCTGAGCAATACCAACGGGCTGGCTTCAGGGAATGTGCTTGAGGAAGCCATTCTGCATGGGCTGCTTGAAGTTATAGAAAGGGATGCAATTAGCGCGGCTCAGTTCACCCGAAACCTTGGAAAAGAGATTGTGCTGACCGAAGAAGACGGATATGTTTATGAGCTTGCCCGGAAATTTAAAGATGTCGGAATAGAACTTAAAATATGGCTTGTCCCGACTGATACGGGGATCCCTACAATAATTGCAGCAACCGATGATGTAAAATTGAAAGACCCGGCACTTCTGGTCATGGGAGCAGGGTCACACCTGAAACCCGAAATTGCGGTCGCAAGAGCAATAACCGAAGCTGCACAGTCGAGGGTTGTCCAGATTCAGGGAGCAAGGGAAGATACTGACAGAGAAGGAATTATTCGAAGTGTAGGATACGAACGCATGAAGCGCCTGAATTGGTTCTGGTTCGAAGAAGGAGAAAAAATCTCCCTTTCCAATATTCAGGATCTTTCCAGAAAAAGCCCTGCAGAAAATATCGACGTAATACTTGAAAAACTGAAAAACCTTGCAGAAAGGGTGCTTGTAATAGACCTCTCAAGAGAGGAAGTTGCTGTGCCCGTGGTCAGAGTGATCATTCCTGGTTTTGAACTTTTCACAATCGACCGTGACCGTAAAGGAAAAAGGATTACTGTAGGGAATAAGAGAGAACTTTCCAGAGATAGAAATGATAAACCATGGAAAAGAAGATAAAACCGCAAAAAAGAAAATGAGGCTGTGGAAAAAATAATGGTAGCGGAAGAATCAAAGGCAGTTATTTTTACTGGAAACAGCATAAGTCATGAGGATGCAAAAAAAATCCTCACGGCAAACTACCAACCCCCTGTACGCAGATTCCAGCTTGAAAAATTTGTTCAGCAGGGATATGAGGTCATAGGGATCATAGACGGGATCTTTTTTGACAGGGCTGCGGTAGGGCACAGGGAGATTATCTCTGCCCTTAATGCAGGCGTAAAGGTAGTTGGCGGCGCCAGTATGGGAGCTCTCAGGGCTTCGGAACTGGATACACACGGCGTGGTCGGTGTTGGAAAGATCTATGAATGCTACAGGGACGGCATTATCGAGTCTGACGACGAAGTCGCCGTAAGCACCAACCCTGATACTTTTGAGCCCATTTCGGTGCCCCTTGTAAACATGCGAGAAACGCTTAAAGCTGCTCTGGCTACCGGGCTTGTAAGTGAAAAAGAGCATAAGGATCTTCTGGAGCTTGCAATCAATACTTACTATCCTGACCGCAGCTATCTCGGGCTTGTGAAAGAAGGGGCTAAAAGAGGACTGATCCCTGAAGAAAAGAGAAAGGAACTGCTTGACTTTTGCCTTAACAGTGGAATCGATGTGAAAAGGCAGGATGCAATTCTTGTACTTGAGACCGTAAAAAAGCTGCTTGAAGAGACTGAAATTTAAAGTCTCTTCGGATTTTATAATTCAGGAGCAGTCTTTAGCCATTAAAACAAATTTTAGAGTTTTATTAGCATTTGTTAGCATTATATTAGCGTTTTGTTAGCATTGTCAGCGTTTTGTTAGCTTTTTGTTAGCATTATATTAACGTTTTATTAGCATTATATTAACGTTTTATTAGCAGTTATTAGTATTTACTCAGCGTTTTATTATGTACAGCCTGATAATGTACAGGCTTACGAGAAGGACAATGAAATTGTACACAGCCCTGAAAATAGGAATGTACTGGTACTCGAACCAGATTTCGATTATTCGTTCAATGGAGAAATAAAGCTGGAAGGTTGCCACAAGCAGGAGCAGCATGGCAATCACAAACACTCCTTTCCTGAAGTTTTCTCCGAGATCTGGCACTTTTGTCCTGTGCGTATCTGATCTGATTTCTTCTGTACTGGTGAGATTTTCGGTTTCACTCATTCAAACCGCCTCCTTAGAATTGCTGCTAAGCAGAGCAGTACTGTTGACAGGAACAGGCTGGACCCCGGAGCAGCACTTTCTTCGGCGTATGTTTCGTCAGGAGCCTTTTCATAATCGTCAACACTTTCAAATTCGCTGGTCTGAATCCTCTTTGTTTCCGTTGCAGTCTTATCTTTAATCTCTACTTCCGGACTGAGCTGGATATAACCCTCCCCGCGTCTCACAATAGTGTCATTGTTCCAGATCAGCACCTCAACTGCATAGTTATATTGATCCGGCATTGTAAGGTTAACACTCCGTATAACTGTTGCTTCGGGTTTAATTTCTCCTGTCTGGATCCAGACCTTATCTGCAAGAAGTCCCGCATCTATTTCTCGAACTTTGACCAGTGTACGAAAATCAGAACTGGTTTTTCGGCCCTCATTTGCTATGTAAATATCACTCTCGATGAGGACTTTTCCGTCTTCAATTTTCTTTACCCTGAAGTCCATTTCGGAAATCTCAAGCCCTATGTCCTGCACATCAGCAGGTAAAAAATCAAGATTATAGACTTTTATTTCTCCGCTACTTTTCTGGGTTTCTCCTTCAAAAAGCACCGAACGTATATTATATCCTCCGGTCTTTGGCAGACTCAGGCTCTGACTTACTGCTTTTGTTTCCCCTTTCTTCAGCACTCCGAGCTCTATTTTTTCCTGTACTTTAAGCAGCCCGCTCTCCCTGCTGTATACTTTCAGAAGGAGAGAGGTATTTTTCTCTGCATCTCCAAAGGATTTTTCTATGTATGTTGTAACATTGAGATCTACAAAAGAAGCTCCTGTATGGTCTGTTGAAATATCCATATCCCTGATGTTGTAATAGCTCTCCTCTTCAAAACTCCGGATACAGCCGCTTCCGGACGTGAAAAGGAGAATGATAAATAAAAAAAATAATACCCGGATTAGTTTTATCCTCTCTTTATCCAAGGATTGTCACCTTCTTTATTAATTGTATTAAGAAGTATATGCTTTTTTCTTAGATGGACGGATTTCTCTTTATCCGGGAATTATTGAATGAAAATTATTAATGTTTATATTCAAATATTCAGATATGGGCAAAATACATAGGAATGGACCATATGGGACAAACTATATAGAAAAATTTTGCTTGAAACCGATGGCTCAGAAAGTGCCAGAAAAGCTGTAGATCCGCGGTTGAACTTGTCCGCCCGAATGGGGCAAAAATTTATGCTGTCAGCGATTGACAGGTCAATTATTCTTCAGTCCCTGAAGAACAGGAGGAGAAGACTATGAAACGAAACCCTTACAGGAGAATTCTACTTGCAACAGCCGGCTCGGAAAACGCAAAAAGTGCAGCCTGCTCAGGGCTTGAAATTGCAAAGAGTGCCGGAGCTGAAGTTTATATCGTATATGTAGCCAGCATTTCCTGCTGTTCTCCTATTATGCCTTAAAATTATGACTTGGAGATTGGAAAAGCCGACATAGACCGGTTCCTGCTCGGAGGGTTACGGAAAAAGTTGTAAGGCATGCAAATGCTAAAGTGCTCGTCGTGCGCGGGGCATGCCTCTGAAAAACTTAATTTTAGGGTTACTTCCTGTTCATCGGGCTCCCGCAACGCTCACACTCTACCTGAGTGCACGGGACTCCTGGTTGATGTGGGGCTTCGAACCCGCACTGCGGGCAGATGCATAAACCACCTGGACCGCCGGAAGCTTTTGCACCCTTTCTTCTGCACTGTCCTTTACTTTCGCTTCTCCTGCCTATCCCCGGGCCCTGCCCTGCAGGACCAGTACCGTCTCCTCCTGGCATTTTATAAGTGTCTCCTCAATAAACTCACTTCTTTACTTAGATTGCACATGGATTTATATACATGTACTGACTTCCGAGAGGCAATACCTAAGCAGACTAAAACGATTCCAATCAGGTTTTAATTCATGCAGTCTGAAAAACACCCAAGAATATCAAGTAGTCTGGAATCCGATATCGTAAAAAAAGGTTTCGACTGGCTTTCCGCTCAGAAAATTCAATCCGTAAAAGAACTTGCAAGTACGGTATCGGCACATGCCTTATGGGGGCTTCCGAACCCTTATATCACTCAATTGATCTGTAAAAAAGAAGGTGACTCGTGGAATTCCTCAATAAGGGATACTGCAAGAGCCTGTTCAGCACTTTCAACTGAAGGAATCGTACTCAGGGCACCGGAAAAATGGCTTCTTTCCAGGAAAAAAGGGAGTTCATGGAACGAGGATGTTTATGATACTGCTTATTGTCTCGGAGCTCTTGCAGATATGGAAGTTTCGGATAAAGGAGGCTGTAACTGGCTATACGAAAATTACGGTACTGCCTGGGAGCAGGTCGGCACTACCTCCCTCATAATCTCAGCACTAAAAAAACAGGACCGCCTTGCAGGAAGCGGGGATTTTGAAGAATTCGTCCGGGAAAGGGCTGAGTGGGTCCTTTCGAAGAGGGAACAGGATGGAGGCTGGGAACATATTTCTACAAGCAATCTGGTAATCCAGGCCCTTCTCGCTGCAGGCTTCAAAAAAGAAATTAAAAGCTCTATCGGCTGGCTGAAGGAAAAAGTCCATGAAAGCGGAGCATGGGGAAATAAAGAAGATGATACAAACGCAACTGCTTTAACCCTGAGCACACTCGGGATGTACGAAAGATTCTGAGAGAAGATTTGGTCTTGAGAATTGCTTTATGGAAAGTTTTATATGTTGAGTTTATCGAACCTTTTATATCAATTTCTTTTTGCGGGTTCTACAAGTAACTTTTTTCAAAAAATCGTTTTCCAAAAACTATAAATAAGAATCCTGATTTTGTAAAGTTTTCACCAATAAACATATATATTAAATAATATTATTTTATCTTATCAATTAAGATAGCTATAGAAAAAAAAACCAACCAAAAAAATTTTTATTCTATTTTGTCAAGGAGGAAACCTGATCATGTAGATCGAATGGACTCTAAATCCGTTCAGCCGGGTTAGATTCCCGGGGTTTCCGCCACGTTTCTGAATCCCGGAATGGCACTTGCATAACATTCCACTGAGATTTTTTGTAGAATCAGGAAGGGTTTTCCGAAGTCTATAAACTATTTCTATTCCTGGATTATCCAGCTCTTTTCCGGGTAGCTGTCAGCAATTGCTGGCACCGCGCTTATGTTCTGTAAGTCGGGGTTCTGAATACTGTTCTTGGAAATTATCCGGGTTTTAGTTCACCAAGGGGTAACACTATGGATAAAAAACCGTTAGAAAATCTGATATCTGCCTCCGGAATCTGGATGTCCAGGACCGGAATGATCCATAAAATCAAACATCATGAAGTCTCTCGAAGCAAGATTTACATAGAAATGGCGTGCGGAGACAGGCTTACTGTAAACAATTCCAGAAGCAGCAGGACTGCAAGAGCTCTCAGGCATCATAAATACCGGAAGACCTGCAGACGCTGCAGGGTTTCGGATGAGGACGTCAATAATTTCCTCACAAAGGTAAACGAAGCTCAGACCAGCGTGAAAGTTAAGGTAGTTTCCGCTCCTACCAAAACTAAAAAGGCAATGCCAAAATCTATTGCAAGAGCCCCGAAGCCTCTTGAAAATGTAGCAGTGGCACAGGATCCTTCCACATCGACACAGCAAACAGCAAGCCCTGCAGTCTCCGTAACGGCTCCTGTTCAGACGAATGTTCCTGCACTTACAAAGAGCCAGGTTGACAGGCTTGAAAGTCTGTTAAGTCCGAAAGATGAAATTTCCCTGAATTCCGGAACACCTTTCAGAGAACTTGAGTCCGAACTGCTCTCCCGCAGGAAAAAAGACCTGCACCAAATCTATGCAGAAGAACGGGAGAACTACCTGGGAAAACTCGAAAGGGAGATTACGAAATTCTTTGTTGACAGAGGTTTTCTGGAAATTAAGTCTCCAATTTTGATTCCCATAGAGTACATAGAAAGGATGGGAATTGACAATGACAAAGAGCTTTCGAAGCAAATCTTCAGGGTAGACAAGAACCTCTGCTTAAGGCCCATGCTTGCCCCGAATCTTTACAATTACCTGCGCAAGCTTGATAGAACTCTGCCTGATCCGATAAAAATCTTCGAGATAGGCCCCTGTTACAGGAAAGAGTCAGATGGCAAAGAACACCTGGAAGAGTTTACCATGCTGAACTTCTGCCAGATGGGATCGGGCTGTACCCGGGAAAACCTTGAGGCTATAATCACTGACTTCCTGAACCATCTGGAAATCGAGTTCAAAATCGTAGGCGATTCCTGTATGGTTTATGGAGATACCCTTGATGTGATGCACGGTGACCTTGAACTTTCCTCTGCAGTTGTGGGACCTATACCTCTTGACAGGGAATGGGGAATTGATAAGCCGTGGATAGGGGCAGGTTTCGGACTCGAACGCCTGCTGAAGGTTATGCACGAGTTCAGAAATATCAAGAGAGCTGCAAGGTCCGAGTCTTACTATAATGGAATCTCCACAAACCTGTAAGTTAAGGTCTCATTAAAAACGGCGTTAAAAAACTTCACAGATCTAAGAAGAGCATCAGGTTAGTAAAAAACGTCAAAATGTGGGAACTGGAAGCTACAAAAGGGAAAAAATGGCGATATTAACTGAAGATGATAAAGAAAAATCATGATATGGGATCTAAAATGGCAGTAAGGTCCGAAATGGTCTGTTATGAAAGAAACAAGCAAGGAAAGTTGTAAGGATGGAAAAGCAGTAAAAATATGAAAGAATATGAGAGGGTGAAATTTTGATACAAAAAATGGCAACCGAAGAACTAGATAGGCTTGGAGAGAAAATCATTGAAGGTTTTGAATTGTCTGATGATGACCTGAGAGCTCTTCTCTCCATTGAATCCGAAGAAGAACTGGAAAGGCTCTATTTCACAGCTCGAAAGGTCAGAGACCATTATTTCGGCAACAGGGTATTCCTTAATTGTTTCATCTATTTTTCAACTTATTGTAAAAACCAGTGCTCTTTTTGCTACTACAACTGTAAAAATGAAATAAACCGCTACCGCCTGACCGGAGAGGAGGTCAAAGAGATGTGCAAAGCCCTGAAAGGCGCAGGTTTTCACATGATTGACCTGACAATGGGGGAGGACCCGTATTACTATGATGACCCTGACCGTTTTGTTGAGCTTGTCAGAATAGTGAAGGAAGAGCTCGGGCTTCCAATAATGATTTCTCCGGGGGTAATGGATAACAATACTCTCCTCAAAGCGAGGGAAAAAGGGGCAGATTTTTTCGCCCTCTACCAGGAAACCTACGACCGCGAACTTTATGAAAAGCTCAGGGTCGGACAGTCCTTCGAAGGGCGGTTTAATGCACGACGCTTTGCAAAAGAAAAGGGATACTGTGTGGAGGACGGAATTCTTACAGGCGTAGGAAACAATATCGAGTCAACTATTGCCTCCCTGAAGGGAATGAAAGCAAATGACCCGGATATGGTAAGAGTCATGACTTTCCTGCCTCAAGAAGGGACTCCGCTCGAGGATTTCAGGGATGATTCAAGGCTCTCGGAGCTGAAAATTATAGCCGTTCTCAGGCTCATGTTCCCGAAGTGCCTTATCCCGGCTTCCCTGGACCTTGAAGGCATCGACGGCATGGTGCACCGCTTAAATGCAGGAGCAAATATCGTAACTTCCATTCTTCCTCCCGACTCCAGACTGGAAGGAGTCGCCAATTACGACCGTGACATGGAGGAGCGGGACAGGGATATTACAAGCGTTGTCAAAAGGCTGAAGGTCATGGGAATGGAACCTGCACCGCAGGGTGAGTTTGAGAGAGTTCTGGGGTGCTAGCCTGAAAACAATATGCCTTGTAGGCGGGAAACTCCAGGGCTTCGAAGCTGCATATCTTTCTAAGAAAGCAGGGATAAGAGCCCTTGTAGTTGATAAAAATCCACAGGCACTGATAAGGAACTATGTAGATGAGTTCCAGTGTTTTGATATAATAAAAGAGCCGGAAAAACTCCTTGAGATCTCAAAAAATGTTGACGCCATACTGCCGGTAAATGAAAACCTTGAATGTATAGAATTTCTGAGTTCTATAAAAGAGAAATTCTCCTGCCCTGTACTTTTTGATTTTGAAGCTTACTGGATCAGCAGGGATAAGAAAAAATCAAAAGAATATTTTGCTTCCATAGGAGTCCCGACTCCTCAGGACAGACCATCCGAACCGCCTTATTTTGTAAAACCGCCCTGTGAAAGCAGCAGTGTGGGAGCAAGGATAATTTACGATAAAGAAGAGCTTGAAAAGCTTGAGCCCGGAATAATGATCGAAGAATATGTGGAAGGGGAAGTGGTTTCCCTTGAAGTCGTAGGAGATGGAAACCATTTTGCTGTTGTAAAAGAAACCCTTGTGCATATTGATGAAACTTACGACTGCCATATGGTAACCCCTCTCCCTTCTGACCCTTCCTTCAGAGAGATATCATATTCCCTTGCAGCGAACCTGCCCTTAAAGGGAATTATGGATGTGGAAGCAATTTCAGGCCCCAGTGGACTGAAAATCATTGAAATCGATGCTCGCTTCCCAAGCCAGACCCCAACTGCAGTTTATTACTCTTCCGGGATTAACCTCATAGAACTTCTGTTCCGCGCCTTTACCGAAGGTGTAGAGGAGCTCACGACTCTTCCGGAAGACAAGTACTGCATTTACGAACATCTCATGCTTGCAGAAAATGGAGAACTCATCCCTGTAGGGGAACAGGTATTATCAATGGGGAGTGATTACGGGACGTATTATGAAGAGCCAGGTATCGAAATTTTCCTGTGTAAAGGAGAGGATCCCGTATTCACCCTGGTTTTCTGGGGCATGGATAAGGAAGAAGCCGAGACTAAAAAGAGTAAAGGACTTTCAATTCTAAAAGACCGCTTTGGAGCTGCTGTTTAAAGCAGAAAAATTTTAAACTTTTTAAAATGGAAAACAGAGGTAAAAAAATGGCACTTTTAACCCCAGAAGATCTTGAAAACATTAACAGTCAGCTTCAAGAGGCTGACTTTTCCGTCAGGAAAGTTACAGGGCTCGATATAAAAGGAATCTGTAAAGACTTCTACGGCACAACCCCAGGCTGTGAAAAAGTAGGTATCGTACCCGTGACTTCGGGAAACGGGATTATAGGGACCTTCTCGGAATCCCTGCATGCAATTGCCGGATATTTCGGGTTTGACAGTTTCGTTACGGATATGCCCGATGTTAGCGGGTATTACGAGGCAGTAAGAAACGGAGCTGAGATCATACTTATGGCAGATGACAATACATTCCTTGCCCACAACCTGAAAAACGGAAAAATAGCCAATAACCAGCCCTGTACCGGCATAATCTATGCTGAAATAGCCTCCAGATACCTGAAAGCTGACTCGAGGGATGTGCTTGCAGTAGGATTCGGAAAAGTAGGCTTCCCAGGAGCGGCACACTTAGTGCATAAGGGCTTCAGAGTCTACGGATACGATGCGGATAAAGACCTTCTCGAAAAAACCACTTCCAGACTTGGAATTACTCCTTTTGACCTCAGTAACCCGGATAATTCCAAAAAGTTCTCTATTATTTTCGAAGCGACACCCTGTGCGGATACGATTCCCGAATCCATAATTTCGGAAAATTGTGTGATTTCTACACCGGGGATTCCCTGCGCTATCTCAGAGGAGCTGCAAAAAAAGTATAGAGTTGAACTTATAATGGAACCCCTTGGCATAGGGACAGCATCCATGCTGTATTCCGTACTTTGAATAGAAAATAGCCAGAACTATGAATCGAATGAATCAAAGAAAACACGCAATTATAAATAAGGCAGGGAGCAAGCTGCCCTCCTTGCCAGAAATTCGCAGTGCGAAAAAGTCAAATTAGGATAGAAAAATAGTTCTTCACTGATCAGATTGTTTATTTTGTTCAATATGTCTATCTTTAGCTTCCTGAATTACCTTGACCGCTGCTTCGAAATCTCTCCAGCCATGAACCACTACATTTTTGCGTTCTAAATTTTTATAAGTTTCAAAGAAGTGTGTAATCTCCTTTAATAAATGAGGAGGAACCTGGTCGATTCTCTCAATAAAATTCCATAGTGGATCCCTTTTTGGGACGCAGAGTATTTTTTCATCCCTTCCTTTATCATCTTCCATATCAAGTAATGCAACTGGATGTACGTCTATTACACATCCCGGAAATGTAGGCTCCCACATCAGTACCATAGCATCTAAAGGGTCACCGTCAAGCGCGAGGGTATCCGGGAAAAAGCCGTAATCACAGGGGTATACAATTGAAGAAAAAAGCATTCTGTCGAATTTAATGGCTTTCTTTTCCTTATCGTACTCATATTTATTCCGACTTCCTTGAGGAATTTCAATGAGTACACTTTCAACTTGTCGTTCAGTCATATCAACACTTCCTATATTGACTCATCCCAGAATTGACTTTACTCTGTTCTTATTGCTAAACCTTTCGTTTAAAAGTTCATTAAAGATTTACTGTTCGTATCTGCCCACATAGAAAGAGATAGGATCTATAAATCGTTAACATAGTTTAATAAATTCAAATAGAAAAAAGAAAAGGACAATCCTCAGATTTTTGTGAGTATATGCCCCTAAGAAATGATTTTTGATTTATTTATCTTGGTTATTTACTTTGATTATTTACTTTGATTATTTACTTTGATTATTTACTTTGATTATTTGCTTTTATTTATTTATTTATTTTAGTTTATTTTGTTTTGATTTTGAGTTTTGTAATATCAATTGCATTCTCGGGGCAGACGTTGACACAGCGGCGGCAGCTTGTTCCCAGGCATTTCTGGCTGTCATATTTTGCAATTCTTATCCCATTGGTCTCGGAAATTTCCAGAGCGCTTTCAGGGCATTCGTTTACACAGGTCTGGCAGTAAATGCATTTCTCTACAGGGACTTCGAGAATTATGCCTATCTCTTTCAAAATAGCAAGCCCGCCGGCTCCCACTTTTTCTATATCTTTGCTGACCCGCTTTTCTATACTGGCGTGCTCGAGGGTTTTCGGAAGTCTGGGGAGACCGTAGAGATCGAGCATCTGGTCATACATTTCAAGCGGCATACCCTGGGTCCAGTAAGAAAGTTCGCAGAGATAAAAATTATTGAAAGTTTCACTGGTCGCCATCATCAGATGGTCGGCGGTAATCTTTTTTGCAATCTCGATAACGTCATTCAACCTGGACCTGTTAAGTACGAGTTCCCGCGCAAGGGCGAGAGAGGTGTTTCCGAACTGGACCACTTTTTTTGCATAACCAGGGGCAGCTCCGAGCCTGCGGGCATCTTCGGCATCTACATAGGCTCCTGAGGCTCCTGACATATATGCGTATTCAAGGTCTTCGTATTTAATCCCGGATTCTACTATGAGAGTCATATGAGCAGCCCGAATCGCACCTATAGCTTTTCCGGCTTCCTCGAGATCTTTTTCAGTAATTTCGATCCCGCGGCCCAGGATTAATTTTCCATTGGGGATTTTCGGAGGTTTCTCAATCAGCCCACTTCTCAGAGCTAAGGCAAGGGCCGAGATCACTCCTGTCCCCGTAATTCCTGCAGCTTCATATCCGTTGGACTCTTTCATTTCCCCGGTTACAGGGTTGATGAAATAAGCGACTTGCTTTTCCATCTCCCTGTCAAGCACCATAATTTTCCAGTATTCGTCTGCGGGTTTTACATCACAAATTGCTCCCGGGCTTGCAAGCATGCCTGAACTTATACCCTGACCCTCAATGGCG
>OBLN01000282.1_pt1 | contig 18518 bp, 10 predicted proteins | sample 1519301 | NCBI WGS metagenome assembly OBLN01 (sample SAMEA2452533, study PRJEB22499) | sediment metagenome | reverse complement strand
TAGAAGAGGTCTGCGGAATAAAGGTACCTGAGAGGGCAGAACGCCTGCGAGCGGTTATGCTCGAACTCGAGCGTGTCTATTCCCTGCTAGGGGACCTTGCAGGCATGGCTGTAGATGTGGGTTTTGCCCTCGTAGCAAGTCCTTTCTTCGTACTGAGAGAAGAAGTGCTCAGGCAAAACGAAAAGTTAACAGGCTCAAGGTTCCTTCGCGGAATTACCGTTCCTGGAGGGTTGAAAAAAGATATTCCAGATTCATCTCTGAAAGAATTGCCTGTTTTTTTTGAAAAATTTTCCAGGGCTTTTGAATCCGCTTATGAGAGGGCAATGTCTTCGTCTTCCCTGATCGACAGACTTGCAACAACTGGAGTAATAAAAAAAGAACTTGTTTCCCCTCTTAACCTTACAGGTCCTCTTGCGAGGGCTTCGGGTTGTCCTGCCGATACCAGACTTGATAGGCCCTATGGAGCTTACAAGGAGTTTGCTCCGGAGCCTTCAATGAGGAAAAAAGGAGATGTCCTTTCCCGCTTCGAAGTAAAAGCAGGGGAAATTCGTTCATCTGCAACCCTTATCCTGAGCCTTATAGAAAAAATTCCACAGGAACCTGTACTTGCTGAAGATGGGAACTCTAAATATACCGGAAGTTCCAGGGGCAGTGTACCAGGGGAAAACATCAGATCTGATATCACAGGCTATTCCCTTGCACTCGTAGAAGCTCCAAGGGGACAGAACCTTCACTGGGTGTACCTGAAAGACGGAGTCATTGACCGATATAAGGTCAGAACGGCATCTTTCTGCAACTGGCAGGCTATAGAACATGCGGTGATAGGAAACATTGTTCCTGACTTTCCCCTCATAAACAAGAGCCTTAACCTGTCATATGCAGGAACTGACCTTTGAAAAAAAGCTCAACGAAGTAACATTTAAAAAATAGAAACTAAAAAATATAAAAAATTTGAATGAGGTCTGATTATGGTAAACCCTCTTTCTCTTCTCTTCAGTCCGAAGGTTACGGAGAAATTTGAATTCCGGAATGAAGAACTGGAAGCCCTTGGATCACAAATTAAAAAAGAAATCCCGAAAATTTTCGGGCACAGCCTCGCCATCCGTGAACTGGATTCAGGCAGTGATAATTCTACGGAGATTGAAATCTCAAGCCTCGGAAATCCGCACTATGACGTTGAAAGGTTCGGGATTTCTTTTGTAGCATCTCCGAGGCATGCTGATGTCCTTCTGGTTACGGGGGCAGTTACCCTCAACATGGCTGAAGCTGTGAAAAAGACTTACGAAGCGATGCCTTATCCAAAATATGTAATAGCAGCAGGAGATGATGCTTGCGACGGCGGAATTTATAAGGGCTCTTACGCTGTACTTGGAGGCGTTGATAAAATTCTGCCCGTAGATATAAAAATTCCAGGAAATCCGCCTTCTCCAAAAGAAATCATGCAGGGGATTTTTGCCCTTGTAAAAAAAGCTCAGAAATAATTTGTGTGCCTTCCGATTTTGAACAGGCTGTAGTATATAGGAGGTATCTCGTACATTCCAGTCAGTACAGCCTCCTATTAACAGATAGATTACCGTACAAATCTAAACAAATAATTTTCTTTTTTCTCCGGTCCCATTTCCAAAAAAGGTTTATCTGCCGTCTTTTTTGTCAGAATATAACCTCACAAGATTACTTTATCATAAAATTACTTTTTCATAAAATAATTCGCTCATTAAATTGCTTCTATTTTTGCTCCATGTTAAACTTTCTAAAAAAGTCCGGAACGGATGACTCCATAGAAGTTGATTTTCATGGAACCTTTTTAAAGAACCTTAAAGAGTAAATTTATATTGAAGCAATATATGATTGTTGGCGCAACAGGAAGATTTACAGAACCTGAGACTTCAACACAAGATTTCATGTAGCATTTTTAATGTCTCTGATACATTTTGGGCTCTCTCGCAGAAGTGCTTTAAAGAGATTAGAGCACTTCATATTAAAAGAGAAAATACAGTAGAGATTAAAAAGGGCTTAATGAGGGCAGAAAAATCTGCCGTAAAGGAAAATGATATTAAAACTTATGAGTAATGTATTTATTACAGGCAGAGAGGGCTTAAATGAGAGAAAATGTAAAAAACCGGGTCAAAAAGCAAAAAGGAATTTGGGAGAAATAGCCTGGCTTGATTCCGGCAAAAAGGAAAGCAAATTAACCCAGAATATCCTTTAAAAATGGAAGAAAAAAACAGAGAGAAAGGTAAGGAAAGAAGTTTAACTTTAAGAAAGTAAGTGTTTTTTGGAAAAAAATATAAGTAATCAACTGAAAAGTAGCGAATGAGTGTTGCACTAAGTCCCCTTTACGATTTTATCCTGGGAGAAAGGAAGGACTTTTGCTAATAAAGGTTGCTTCCGAAAAAAGAGTAGGGAGAAATACTCCGGCTACTTAAGAAGCTTCTAGGGGAGATGGAATAAAATGAAGATATCACTGATTGACCTAGCGTTCCTATCCGAAAAAAGGAAAGATGTATTGCTCCTGCTGGAAGAAGGACCCAAAACAGGAGACGAAATAAAAACGGCCCTTAACGTAAACTCAACTTCGATTATGCCCCAGATCAAGAAATTAAAAGAAGGGCGCCTCATCGTGCAGGACGAAAAGAGTGCTTACAGGCTTTCTGATATGGGAGAAATAGTTGTTGAGAAAATGGAGCCTCTGCTGGACACCGTCAGGGTTTTCGAAGAAAACTATGATTACTGGATTAACCATGACTTTACCGCAATTCCCGAGAACCTCCTCAACAGGATAGATGAGCTCGGAAATTATTTCATGCTTGAGGCAGACCTTAACCGGCTATTTGAAGTCCCTGAAGATTTTAAAAAGAACCTGCTAGAGTCAAAAAACATAAAAATGTTCCTCTCATACTTTAATCCTCTTCATATTGAAATTTATTCCGAACTGATTAAAAAAGGAGCAGAAATGTGTCTTATTCTAACGGAGCCGGTCTTTGACAGGATGAAAAAGGACTATTATGAAGATCTGAAAGCTCTGGTAGAATCAAAGAATTCGAAGGTCTATATCTGCGACAAAAACGTGACCCTTAAAAACGTCGTAACTGAACGTTTCTGCTCACTTGTACTTTTTGATAAAAAAGGAAAGTTTGACCATCAGCGGCTGATGAGCTTCGATGAAAGCGCACTTAAATGGTGCGAGGATCTCTTTTCACATTATAAGGAGATATCCAGACAGCTGGAGAAAATATAATTGGAAAAAGTAGCCTGAATCAAAACAAATTTTTCCGATTATAATAATCCATTAACCTTGGCTTACTCTTTCAGGTAACCTTAGTTTATTCTTTAACATATTTTTTATAGAGTTTGACGCTCTTTAAGATTGACTGCGGATTTTAAAGCTATTTAGATTAACTCTAAAATTCTATGTCATTTAAGGTTGAAATATCTGGAGAGAGCACAGGACAGTTGAAAGCCATAAGACAGTTTATGAAAATTTAGAGCATTTTTACAGTTTTTCAAGAAGTTTTGTATTCATAACTCCAGACTAAACACGGTTTCAGATCATTTAAGCTGAAACTCCTTTTCCTTTTATTCACCAAGATATTTATCAATCAGAGACCTGAACCTGTGGATATCTATCGGTTTTGAAATATAATCCACGCAGCCCATTTCGATAAAGTGTTCTTCGCTACCTTTCATAGCATGGGCTGTGACAGCTATTACTGGAATCTCTGCAGTTGCAGGGTTCTTCTTTATTCTTTCCAGAACTTCAAGCCCGTCCATTTTGGGAAGCTGCATATCGAGAAGGATAATATCGAACTTTTTTTCAGCAAGACGTTCAAGAGCCTTTATACCATCTTCAGCTTCGGTTACACGGTGTCCGTAAAACTCCAGCAGGTCCAGGATCAATTCCATGTTCATTGGATTATCTTCGACAATAAGAATTTCTTTCATCATTACGCCTCTTCAGCATAGCTAATTGTTTTATCCTATTAATTAACTCTTTTCTTCCGAAAGTACCTTTTTTCATAATAGAGATCAGATTCCCTTTCAGCTCACCGTTCAATTCTTCGATATTTTTCTCAGTAAATTCTCCTGCAGTACATACAATTAGAGGGATATCTTTTGTTTTTTCATTTGCTCTCAGGCGGGAAATAATTTCAAACCCATTGATATCCGGCATCAGAAGGTCGAGAATAAGAATATCCGGCAGCCGGTTTGAGGCAAGCTGGTCCAGACCTTCCTGTCCTCCATAAGCTTTTATCACCTCAAAGCCTTCGGGTTCAACCATTGAACTGAGCATTTCCACAGCATTCTCATCGTCGTCGATAATAAGAATTCTTGGCTCTTCAAACCTGAACCTCCCTGTAATTTCCCTTAAAGAACCCAGAAGTTCTATTCTTTTTACAGGCTTCGTAAAAGAATAGACTGCTCCAAGGGCAGTACCCAGTTCGTTATTATCTGTCACCGAGACAATAAGTACGGGAATCTGAGCCGTATCAGGGTCGTTCTTTAACTGCCTCAGGACTTGCCAGCCGTTAGTATCGGGGAGGAAAATATCAAGAGTAATAACGTCAGGCTTCAGTTTCTTAGCAACTTCCAAAACGTCTTTACCTTTGTATAAAGAGGCTGTACTGTATCCATCCTCCCTGAGGACAACAGAAATCAGTTCGTTAGAGTTCCTGTCATCATCGACTATAAGAACAAGGCTCCGAACCTCAACGCTCGATTCAGGAAGGCGAATTTCAGGGAGCTCTATTTCACTCTGGAGATCTTTTTCGCTTTCTTTTGCTGGAAGGTTAACATTTTTGCTCAGATCAAATTCTATCAGTACATTCTTAAGATTTTTTGCATTAATATTTCGAGGCTCGGACGGCTTGGTAAGAGGAATGGTAAACATAAATATGCTGCCTCTCTCAATCTCACTTTCCACCCAGATATCGCCCTGGTGAAGATTTACGATTTTCTTTACAAGAGCAAGCCCAAGCCCTGTTCCGCAGTATTCCTTTGAAGATGATGAATCGATCTGGGTAAAGGGCTGGAAAAGCTTTTTCTGATCATCAGAAGAAATACCAATTCCAGTATCTATTACTGAAAAAATGCCTCTATTCCCGCTCTTTTTACAATGTACAGAGACCTTTCCTCCCTGAGGAGTAAATTTTATCGCATTGCTTACAAGATTATAAAGTATCTGGATAAGCCGGCTTCTGTCAGCCTGAATATCCCCGCAATCCGCTTCTACTTTAAAGGTGATATCAAGAGCTTTTGTCTGGGCGAGAGGGGAAATGATAGCTTTTACCTCTTCGAAAACAGAGTCGATAGAAAACTCACTGTAATGAAGTTCCATTTTTCCAGCCTCTACTTTTGAGAGGTCAAGAATATCATTTATAAGCCCAAGAAGATGTTTTCCGCTTACAGAGATATTATTGACATACTTCAGCTGTTTTCCATTGAGATCCCCAAAAGCCTTTTCGAGAAGAATGTCCGAAAAACCTATAATAGAATTCAGCGGTGTCCGTAACTCATGACTCATATTGGCAAGAAATTCGCTCTTTGTACAGCTGGCAGCTTCAGCTTCCAGTTTTGCCTGAAGGAGCTTTTCTTCTGAGCGTTTGTGTGCTGTAATATCAAGCCCTGTTTGCAGAATCCCGGTTGTTTTTCCATTTTCGTCTTTTATCAGATTCGCACGGACCAGCCAGACCTTTCCGTCCGGAGTAACTATCTCTCCTGATTCCTCTTTTCCGGATTCGAGCGCTTTACGAGGAAGAGATTTTCCCGAAAAAACATCGGATATCGGAGAAAATTCCCTACATGTATGCCCGGTAATATTTTCAAGCTCAAGACCTGCGCAATCCAGGGCAGCCCTGTTTGCCCAGACAATTCTCAGCTCAAGGTCCATGAAAATCACAAGTTCGCTCAGAGAATTTAGAATTATTTTTTTCTCATGCTCCTGAGCTTTAAATATATTGGAATTAATCTTCAGGCGGTCGATCATCTGGTTGATTCCATCAGTTAACCTTGAAAGCTCGTCATCTCCGCCAATGACACAATGGGTTGAGAAATCTTCGTCTTTCCCAACTTTATCTACAAAATTATCGATAGTAACAATTCGAGATACAACTTCCCTATCCAGAAGGAATTTACAGCCCGCTCCAACAATAAGGCCTGAAAACAGGAGAAAAATTACGAGGTATTTAAGGGATTTTCTTCCTACGGCATAGATATTTCTATCTGCATCGGTCCGAACAACAACAGCAGGGTCTCCGTAGATATCTTCATGAATAAAATAGCTTGCTAACCTGTTACCCTCTATGGCATATACATAGCTCTCATTTTTATTTTCGGAAAATGCCTGCTGGAAATCGGAAGGCATGCTGTTAAGGCTGTAGAGCAGAACCGGATTTCCTGTAATTTTCTGGACGGACTCAACAAAACCGGTATCCAGATTCCTTCCCAGGAGAATAGTCCCGGATATCTCGCTGTTATTGCCGGTTGCAGCCAGCACAGGATAGCAGGAGATAATTACAGGTCCGTCACTCAGAAAGACTATACCGTTTAAAGGGCTGTTTTTTTCCTTACAAAGAAGGCTCCCATCATTTATTTTCTGGCTTATTTCAGGAACTATTGAGCTGCCGGAGGTATTAATGAGATTTTTAGAATCTGAGACCTGAGAGTATATAAGGTTCCCGGAACTGCTGGCGAAGAAAATAAAATCGCAACCGTTCAGGCTGAAAAGATCTGTGAGTAAAGTTCCTCCCAGAGTTTCAGAGTCTTCGCTTTGCATGAAATGCCTGATTTCTTCCCTTGAAGAAAGGGCAGAGTTTGTCTCGTCCAGCTGCAGAATCTGAAAATCGATTGCATTATGCACGTCTTTTACGTTATTAATTGCCTCTTTTTCCTCAAGGTCGGAAAAGCTTGAGTAAAGGATATTCTGAGACGCAAAAATGACAATTGAAGTAAGAAGGGCAAAAATTATGTAAATAATTACAAAGATTTTTCTACTTATGTTCATATTCTGGCTCGGAGGGGTTGAAACTTAAATAAGAAACTGGATACTATAACAGGCAGTTTAAGCTGGATTTATATCTAAACACATTCTACCTACATAGTATAAAAATTTAACCAGAGATGATAATTAAAAGGAGATATTATGGTTTTATTTTTCGAAAAAAAGGATTAAAAGTAGAATTTAGAAAAACATCTTGAATAAAAATTACTAAATTCAATGTTCATAAATTACCATATCCCTGTGAAGTTTACTTGCATAGAATCCTCTAACCTGAATCGGCTTTTTCTTCGGACTCTATTCTTAAAGCTTATTCCAATCATTCACTGACTTGCGGAGATAGGCATCGAGAAGGGATCAGAAGCTTGTGAACCAGGAATTTATGGAGCAGGAATTTATTGTAATCAAACTAAATGCTGAGAGTTAATAAAACGAGGGGAATCACCACTTAAAGAAGCTTGACACCCACTTAACGTTCTTTTTCAGGAGGTATTTTCTAAGTTCATCAACCCCGAAAAGGAAAACCGCAAAAGGAATGGCAAGCAGCATGTACCTGAAATCAATAGGCGTTGTGTTGAAAATCAAGTTAGCAAAAGGATTCCAGATAATAATAGCAAGGATGAGTAATTCGCTTGCGATTCCAAGGAGAACAAGACGGTTATCAAAAAACCCCATTGAAAAGGCAGACTGGAACCTGGTCCTTGAAGCAAATAAATTAGCGATCTGGCAAATGATTACGGCTGAGAAGAAAGCAGTTATTGCCTGCATGTAGAGGGGATTAGTATTTGGAAGTTGCTCACCAAAAACCCAGCCACCTTCAAAAAGTACAACAAAATAGCAGAAGAAACCTGCAGCGGCTTCTATAGGCCCTTTTACTCCATAAGCTGTTAAAAGTACTTGAGGAGTTAGTAATTTTTCATCCCTGGACCTTGGAGGCCTCCTCATAATATCTCCTTCTCCTTTCTCAATTCCCAGGGCAATAGCAGGAAGGATATCAGTTCCTAGGTCGATTGCCAGGATTAGCTGGACAGGCATCGGCAGGGGAATGGAAAAAAGCACGAAAGCTATGAAGGGCAGGATTTCAGGAATATTGCTTGTAAGAATGTAAGCAATGAACTTTTTTATATTATCAAAGACGGTTCTGCCCTCTTCCACAGCATTTACTATTGTAGCAAAATTATCATCAAGGAGCACCATATCCGCAGCCTCGCGGGCTACATCAGTGCCACTTCCCATAGCGACCCCCATATCAGCATTCTTAATAGCAGGAGCATCATTAACTCCGTCTCCTGTCATGGTAACAATTTCGCCTTCTGCCTGGAAAAGCTGTACGATTTTCAACTTCTGGACAGGAGAAGTACGGGCAAAGACAATGCTCGGGTTTTTAAGCCTTGAAGAGAGTTCAGTATGGGAAAGGGATTTGAGCTCGTCACCAGTGATAATCTCAGGTTTTCCGGATACAGCAAGCCCTACATCTCTGGCAATTGACTCTGCAGTAACCGGGTGATCTCCCGTGATCATGACAACCTTAATTCCGGCAGCATGACATTTTGCAATGGCTTCCCTAGCTTCGGGACGCGGTGGGTCTGCAATCCCGATAAACCCCAGAAAAATAAAATCCCCGGTATATTCTTTCTGCTCATCTGCATGCCTGAATGCGAGGGCAATTATTCTTTCTCCCTTTTCTGCAAGCTTTAAATGCCTGCCAAGAAGCTCTTTTTGCCCGGTCTCATGGAGTTTTTTGATATCTCCAGAATCCAGAATCCATTCGCACATCTTCACAATAACTTCGGGAGCACCTTTAAGGTATGCCTCAAGTTTGCCTTCAGGGGTGCGGCAGATAACTTCCATACGCCGGGTGAGAGAATCGAAAGGAAACTCCTCAAGCCTCGGGTATTCATGCTGCAGTGCTTTTACATCTATGAAACGGTTAGCAAAAACAAGAAGTGCCCCTTCCGTCGGGTCGCCTGTATATCCTGGAGGAGCTTCGTAAAGTTTCGCATTATTACAAAGCCCTGCAACCCTTATGAAAACCTGAGGAATTTTTTCAGAGATCCAGCCGGGATTCCCTGAGATATAAATTTTTCCTGCTCCCGGGTAGGCAGCACCTCCGTATTCATCAATATTCCCCGGGTTAATAGCCGGATTAGCAACATTTCCTGATTCAATAATTTTCCCAGCAGGGATTTTCTTTATATTTTCTCTTAAATGGTATTCCTTTAAATCATATCCTGAAACTTTTTCTTGAAGAGTGTGCGGCATCTCCGGCTCAAGGCTTTCAAACCCTATTATAAGGGAGTTCACCGCCATCCTGTTCTGTGTAAGAGTCCCGGTTTTGTCCGTGCAGATAACAGTGGTCGAACCAAGAGTTTCTACGGACTCGAGCTGTTTTATAAGGGCATTTCTGGAAGCCATTCTTCTTGAAGCAAGGCTGAGGGCAAGTGTAACCGTAGGCAAAAGCCCTTCAGGGACATTGGCAACGATAATTCCTATTGCGAAAATGAGGCTTGCAAGAAAAATATCCTGAAGAAAAAACGCAAGCAAGAAGAAGGTAATTCCAAGGAAAATAGCAATTGCTGAGATAATCTTTATGAAATGGTTGAGTTCTTTTCTGATAGGAGTGTCCACGGAAGATGTCTGCTCCGTAAGCGTTGCCAGGCTCCCGATCTGGGTATTCTGCCCAGTTCCGAAAATGACAGCTTTACCGTTTCCACTCTGTACAAGAGTGCTGGAAAAAACCATATTCCGGCATTCCAGCAGATTCGGATGAGTGCATTCAAGAGAGCGAAGCTGCGGCTCTGATTCTCCGGTAAGGGCGGAATTGTCCACTTTCAGGGAATTAATTTCAATCAAACGCCCATCTGCAGGAACTTTATCTCCCTCTTCGAGCAGTATTATATCTCCTGCCACAAGTTCCGAAGCCAGAATATCTCGGACCTTTCCGTCCCTGAGGGCCTTTGCGTGAGGAGGTAGAAGCTGCCGGAAAGTTTCCATCGTCTTTGCAGCCTGGTATTCCTGTATAAATGTGAAAGTCCCGTTAAGAATGACGACGCCGACAAGGGCAATCCCTATATAAATATTTCCCTTCCCAGGATCAAGATATTCACCAAAAAAAGATAAAATGGCTCCTACGGTCAGCAGAATGGAAAAGAAGTTACGGAACTGCCGGATATATCTTTTAAATATGCTTTCCTTTCCGGCTTCTTCGAGGATATTTGGGCCGCATTCCCGGAGTCTGCGAACGGCTTCCTGTTCACTTAACCCATTTTCGCCTGTATCCAATCTCTGCAGGAATTCAGAGAGAGGAATCAGATGTTCGTCCCCCTGTGGGGAGCATATTCTCTCTTTGTTTCCGGCCAGTTTTTTTTCCATCGAACCCCCTATAATTCAATGTGGCGCAAGAATAAGAAACTTAACGCTAATGAGTCTGCTCAGTTTCTAAAAACTGGATTAAAACATTCAATCAAATGTCGTCAAATGTCATAATCCATTAGAGGTTAATGAAGAAAAAAATTGGCGGCTAGTAGCTGTTTATAAAGGAAAAAGGCCAGGTAATGAGGTTAAAATTTATGACCCTATTTATCAAAAAAAAGGCAGAAAAAAATTCCCAACAAATAGTTTTTATAATTTGTTAACTAAAAAAATGTCCGCATTCTAACTCAAATGAGGGGTTCGAGAAATGTTTTTGACTGGATTATTCTCTTTCCTGCTCAGGCGAGAGAAAACAGTAATTCGGAACTATCTGTTTCCATTTATCAAAAGAAAACCGCAGTTTTTTAATGTGTTTTGAACTCTGGATACTCTAGTCTGGAGTGTGAAACATTTTGGATTGAAAAGGTCTATATAATATTGTCAAGTAGACAGTAAAATTGTAATAAAAATAAATCTATAAGGATAAAAATAAAAAAGGTATGACCGATATGAGCGAATTCACACTTAAAACAAGACTTTTAGCCGCCCTGAAAGGCGAACCTGTTGACAAAGTACCTGTTTGTTCCGTAACCCAGACCGGAATTGTGGAACTCATGGACACAGTTGGAGCCCCCTGGCCTGAATCCCACACCAACCCTGAACTTATGGCAAAGCTGGCAATCGCCAACTACGAGCTCAGCGGACTTGAAGCTGTAAGGGTCCCTTACTGCCTTACTGTCCTTGTCGAAGCTATGGGCTGTGAGATCAATATGGGTACCAAGAACAGGCAGCCTTCTGTTACCGGTCACCCCTATCCCAAGGACCTCGAAGGCGCAGCAGTCCCTGCAGACCTTTTGCAGAAAGGCAGGATCCCAGCAGTACTTGAAGCAATTAAGATTATCAGGGAAAAAGTCGGTCCTGACGTGCCAATTATCGGCGGTATGGAAGGTCCTATCACAGTTGCTTCTGACCTTGTAAGTGTAAAATCCTTCATGAAATGGTCCATTAAAAAACCCGAACTCTTCGAGCAGTCTCTTGACCTCGGAACTGAAGCTGCAATTATCTACGCAAATGCAATGGTAGAAGCCGGTGCAGATGTCATCGCAATTGCAGACCCTGTTGCTTCCCCTGACCTCATGAGCCCTGACTCCTTCAAGCAGTACCTTCAGGCAAGGCTGCAGAAATTCTCCGCCAGCGTCAACTCCGTAACTGTTCTCCACATCTGCGGAAACGTGAACCCGATCCTTAACTACATGGCAGACTGCGGCTTTGAAGGTCTCAGTGTCGAAGAAAAGGTCGGCAGCCCCAAGAAGGCAAAGGAAGTTATCGGAAACAGGGCAAGGTTCGTAGGAAATATCTCCAGTCCGTTTACCCTGCTGCCCGGACCTGTTGACAAGATCAAAGCCGAAGCAAAGCAGGCTCTGGAAGAAGGCGTCGACGTGCTCGCACCGGGCTGTGGAATTGCACCCATGACCCCACTCGAGAACATAAAAGCCATGGTAGAAGCAAGAAACGAGTACTACGCCTGAGAAGGCACAAAATTCTTTATTTTTTGCGGGCATTCCGAACAGGAAATTTCAGGTTCGGAATATCACGCCCGATTAATATTTTTTTTATTTTGCCAGGAAGGGACCTGAAGGGATGAGGGAACATCCAGAAAAGAAGGCCCTTAAAGGCTGTCAGTTCAGGAAACTCGATCCACGCGCATAATTCAGTAAAACTCACAGGGATGGCTGATTCATAGTAAAACTTATTAAAATTTATTAAGAACAACAGCTGTTGAAGAAATTAGTTGAGAAAGTCTTAAACTTTTTTGGAGGAGGTTAAGATATGAGAACAGGAGTTGCAATTGACCTGGGAACCAGTGGATTCAGGGCCCAGAAAATTGACCTGGAGAGCGGCGAGATTAAGAAAACCGTGATAACTCTCCGGAACCCTCTGCCAGGAGCAAACGTAATGGACCACCTTGACTTTGCAATCCATTACGGGCTTGACAAAGCCCACGGGCTGTCGGCAACAGCAGTAAAAAATATCCTTAATGAACTTGGAGTTAATCCCGAAGAGATGGAAAAGTTCTCAATCTGCGGAAACCCTATCCAGCTTTCTATTTTTCAGGGTATCCCCATTGAAGACCTGGCATATGCAGGCGAACGTAAGAAACAGAAATACCATATTGAGGAGCAGAACAGAGATGCTCGGATAGTACCTCTGCCCGAAATCGTGGGGTTTGAAGAATACAAAAACTGTAAGCTTTTCGTGCCCCCTGCTATAAAACATGAGGTTGGAGCCGATGCGCTTGCCCTTATTGTAAAAGCAGGTATGATTGAGAGCAACGAAATTGCAATTGCCACGGACTATGGGACAAACGCCGAAATGGCGCTTAAATCAAACGGAATTATTTATACAGGATCAGCCGCTGCCGGGCCTGCTCTCGAAGGCCAGGAAATTGAGGACGGATCCATTGCTTCTCCGCATACCATCTGCGATGTCGAATTCGAAGGGAATAACCTGCGCTGTTACGTTCTGGACAAAGACATGAAAACAGCCAGAGGAGACCTTGTAAACCCCAAGACAGGAGAAATTGTAGAAAAGGGAGAGGTCAGAGCAAAGGGCATTACAGGTACCGGGGTTATTGCTCTAATCGAAGCTGGTATGAGGAATAAACTTATAGTCCTTCCAAAAATTCAGACTCCTGAGAAAATCATTTATCTCCAGGATGGAATTAAATTTACGGAGAAGGACCTTATCGCAGCCGGAAGAGCAATAGGTGCGCTCCGAGCAGGACACATTACTCTGTGCGCAGCTGCAGGCATTGAGATGGAAGATCTCAAAATAGCGCACATGTCAGGAGCTGCCGGGACATATATGGATGCTGCAAAAGCCCACCAGGTAGGGATGATCCCTTACAACGCACACTATGTCTCACAGATAGGGAATACCTCCCTGACAGTTGCACGGGAAATTTTACTTTCCGAAGACAGGCTCTGGGAACTTCAGGCAATTGCAAAGGAAATTCTGGGCACGCATGTGATGTTTGCAACCTCGGAAGCCTTTAAGGAAGCATACTTGCTTGAACTTGCTTACTGGAACGAGGGTATGGCATTTAAGATGCTCCAGAAGTTCCTGAAAAAGAAAAAACTCCCGATGATCGGCGAGCCTTCGACTATCCTAAAAATTGACCGCCAGGTCGAAAGGGATATTCCCGTACTTGGGGAAGAAGGGCTTGAAGTCCTTGAGAAGGTTGGAACTTACCTCACCATGGTTATTGAAGACTGTACAGGCTGCAAGAAATGTGCAAAGGTATGTCCAACCGGAGCCCTCAGAATGGAAGACAGCGGGCTTGTAAAAATCAGGACAGACCTCTGTGACGGGGCAAACTGTCAGCGCTGCCTGCATGCCTGTCCTGATGACAGGTTTAAATGGGAAAACCTGACTGTTGAAGGAATTTAAAGAATACTAGAAGGTAAAAAACTAACCGGGACTGGAATAAGCAGGTTGCTTCAGGACTTGAGGTCTTGAAGTCCTGTTTTATTCCTGAAATAACAGGTCAGACCACAACAATCTTAAAAGATACGCTTCCCAAGTGCCCGCATCTTATTGATTTTTATTACTTATTTACTGTTTTTTACTGTATTTTATTTTTTTCACTACTTTTTACTGCTTTTATTGCTTTTTACTACTTTTTGGAGATTCTTTTCTACCTGCAAATTTTTAATTGCTGTACTGTTTTCCTGTTTTACCGGCAAATGTCTGATACATACAAATAGAAATTTTGACAAATTCCAATTTGCAGATAGAGAAATATACCTTGAGAATAGAAAAGTTGACACTTATATCCCCGATTGAAAGCAGGATTTTACACTACTTTTTATGAAAATAGAAAATAAAGGGCCAATAAGCAAAAAGCTGTAGAAAACGGAGGAAAGAAAGTGGAAGTCATTGTTGTTGGAGGTTTCCTGGGAAGCGGGAAGACAACTACCATTATCAATATGGGCAAGTACCTGGCAGACAAAGGGAAAAAAGTTGCGATTATTGTAAACGAGATTGGAGAAATAGGAATTGATGGAGATGTCATAAAGAGGTTCGGATTCGATACCAAAGAAATCACTAGCGGCTGTATTTGCTGCTCTTTGAAAGTAGGACTGAGAACAACAGTTAACCTCCTTATAAAAGAATACAAGCCCGATATCATAATGATCGAGCCAACAGGAATTGCGTTCCCACACGTTATCAGGAACGAAGTAGAGCTTATGAACCTCGGCGAAGAGGTAAAAATCGCTCCCCTTGTAACCCTTATTGATGGCAGCCGTTTCAAGAACCTTATGAAAGAAGTGAAAGAATTCGCCATGAGGCAAATTATAGACGCCGAGATTCTGGGAATAAACAAAATAGATCTGATTGAACCTATCAGGATACCGATTCTCGAAGCTTCGGTTCAGCAGCTAAATCCAAAAGCAAAAGTGGTTTTGCTTTCAGCAAAGGACACAGGTGAAAAGTTCGAAAGTTTCATGCAGGAAATTCTTCCCGATATTAAAGAGACTCCGGGAAAAGTTCAGGCAGCAAGTCCTGCAGAAGAAAGGCCCGGGGCTTCCGAACCTCAGGAAACTGAAGACTCTATCAAAGCTTCCGGGGTTGGCAGTTATTCTGCGGAGTTTGAACTTAAGGGCGGAGAAAACCTGAGCACGGAAACATCAAGGGAGCTCACAACCGAATTGATGAATACAATAAAAGTAAAGGTCCTGAAATTAAACCCCGAATTTGTAGGGCATATAAAACTCTTCCTTGACAATGGCACAGAAACTGTAAAACAGAGCGTTACCATCTATTATGAAGACCCCCAGGAAGATATAATTAAGTCAAAAGAAGGAGCTATCCCGACATTCAAGATCCTTTCCGCAGTTTCAAACGTTGACAAAGAAGCTCTGAAAGATGCAGTAAATAATTCCGTAAAGGAAACCTTTGAGAAAAGAGGAATACACGTACATAAAGCCGGACATGAACATAACCACGATGAACATGTAAAACATGGGCAGCATGAGCATCTACAAAGAATAGTAGATATCAAAGGCAAAAAAGAATAAAATTATAAAAGAGAAGATTAGAAAAAATAAAGTAAAAGAGAATAGATTAGAAAAATAAGAGACCAGAAAAGGATAAGTAAAAAAGACTAAGATTAGAAAAGAACAAAATTAAAAAGAGCAGAGAAAAAAGATCAGTTAGATTTAATTTTATCTTGCCCTATCCTGCTCTAAAAATCCTTTTTCTGAAACTGATAACCGGATGCTCAAGATAATCTCCAGAAGGGGCTCCCGGAAAGCAGCAGTTGACGAGTATGAGTACAGAATATATGCAGGTTAATTGATTTTCTCTGAGCGCTCTATGTAGTACTCTGCAAGCTCATTGCCCCATTCCAGAGCACTCGGGGTAAAACTCATAATTTTCCTGTGATCAAATTCTCCGTCTTTTCCAAAGAGTTTCAATAACATGAAATTGTCCGAAACCATAAAGGAAGAAGGCCTGATCTTGCCGGAGTAAATATAAAGAGAAACCCTGTTTTTCAGACAGGTATTGTATTCTTCTTCAAAGTCATTTTTCAACCTGTTATGGACTTTTTCATCAAGGATAAGACGTACTTCAGCTCCATTCTTAGCACAGCTTGCCTGGATTGAAGGGCAATCGGGACAAAAATACGAGTAAAAGGAAGTGAGAGTTTTTGAGCTGTAAAGTCTGTCCCTTAAATGCCTTGGGAACTCAAAGAGATGGTCCAGATCGGGCTCTTCCAGAGTGCATTTCCCCAGCATATCGATCTTCTTTATCAGGTGCAATGGAATTGGTGACCTGTCGTGCTTTGACCAGTAATCCTTATTTCCGTCAAAAACATCAAGGAGAGAGGTAAGGGGAAGCATTTTCTCAACTATTACCTCTCCGATATCCGAGAGTTCATAGGTATTCCCTTTCTGCACTATTATATCCATATCTTTCAGCTTTTTAATCTGCGGCATTACCGCGCATGCTTTCACATTAAGGGTTTCTTTGATCTCATCTATATACATCGGCCCGTTAGCTAACTGAACAAGCAGATTCTTTCTTTTTTCAGAGAAGAAAATCAAGTCTATAAGGGAACTCATGTTTATCAGCTTCCAACCATGTGTTTATTACATTAAGCCGGACTACTGTTTTCCGGAGTTATACCCATAAACCCGCCTCCTCCGGGAAAGACAGCTTCCACATTTAGTAAAAGCAGTACTGGATAAGCCCAGTGATCAATCAGGATACCATACCTGGACAATAAAATATTTTTAAACTTCAGGTATTGTTACAGCACCCCTGCATTTCTACATTAAATAATACTTACAAGATAATACTGACAAAATTCTGAAATTACAATCGAAAAGTGAAGAAGCTTTTCAGATCAATTTATTTCAGATCAACATCATCTAAATTATATTGAGTATGTCATATTTAAGATTAATTTGTATGTATGATGTAAATTGCAGGTATTATATTTAAATTATCATAATAAGCAAAAAATCAAAAGCTATAAAATAAACGTCAGAGATATTTTACTGTTTTTGGACCATAAAAAATAAAAATAACTTGTTTTTATACCGAAGGGTATAAATCCAGGCAGCTCAAAGAGCGATCAACATTCTACCCGAAACTTCGGATTTTTAATATATTCAATCATTACCCTCAAATTTTCAATACCCCTAATTTTTACTCGCCCCTTTAATATTCAACGGTCCCCTTTTTTCCGGATAAAGGAGATTTTTATACACCGGGGTAAAAGCCTCGGGCTTGAAAAAAGGATCCGAACATAAAAGGTTAAGAGCCAGCAAATTCACCGGCCTCCAGAAACAGGAATCCTGAGAAAAATCCGATCCATGCAAAATATGAGGAAAACTATATTTTATCGAAGGAGAAAAAACTGCCATTGGCTCGAAAAACATTGTCGGTTAAGCTATATATCATAGAGTCAATCTGTCAATAGTGACCATCTAAGCCTGAACAGAAAGAACGACCTTGCTAAATTCAGGAGAATTTCGGTTTGTACCGCGGCTGAGAACTGCTGATTTTCAGAAGGGAGTAGACTGTCAGGAGAACCGGTCATGTTGTGGATTTAGGAGTATTAATAACAGACTCAGGAAATTGACGGGCTGTGGAACCCGTTAATGACCCGAATAAAAGTAGATAGTGATCCAAAGAACGGGCTAAAAACCGCCTGTACGGATCTTTCAATAAAAAAGGAGATTTTTTTAATGGCAAAAGAAGACATTCTGAACGCTTTAGCTGATGCTGTCGTTGAAGGTGACGATGAACTTGCAGAAGAATTCGCACACAAAGCCCTTGATGAAAACCTCGATGCATATGAAGCAATCGTTGAAGGTCTTGCAAAGGGCATGAAGATCATCAGTGATATGTATGAGAAAGGGGAAGCATTTGTCCCGAGCCTTTTGCTCGCAGCAGATGCGATGTATGCCGGGATGGACATACTTACACCTTACATAAAAGTAGATGGAACCTCTGCTCCCAAGAATGTTATCATAGGCACTGTCGAAGGAGACGTTCACGATATTGGGAAGAACCTTGTAAAAACCATGATGACCGCTGCCGGCTTCAATATGATAGATCTCGGCTGCGACGTGCCGCTTGATAAATTTGCAGAAGCTGCAAAAGAGAAGAAGGCAACTGCAATCTCTATGAGCACACTTATGACTACAACAATGGGTGGCATGGAAACCGTTATCGAGCAGCTTCAGGAAGAGGGCATAAGAGACTCACTTGTTGTTATGGTCGGCGGTGCACCTGTTTCGCAGACCTTTGCTGACAGCATCGGTGCAGACGGCACGGCCCTTGATGCAAGCACGGCAGTTGACACACTTTCGTCTCTTGTAAGCGGGATTCCTGCCGATTCCTGGAATGACTCAGCAATTGCAGCAAGCAAGATGAAATATAAAGAGTCCCTCGCACAGAAGGGCAGCAAGGAAAAGATCGACATTGGCCTGGTAACCGCTGAGAAAGTAAAGGCAGAATTCGACTCCGTGGTCCCCAAATTTAAGGAAACCATGCCACCCATTGTTGTAGTCATAAGTGTGCTCATAGAGATTGCAGT
>OBLN01000281.1_pt1 | contig 18529 bp, 17 predicted proteins | sample 1519301 | NCBI WGS metagenome assembly OBLN01 (sample SAMEA2452533, study PRJEB22499) | sediment metagenome | reverse complement strand
GGGAACGGAAAGGCTCGAAGAACGGCACAGGGCAATAATGCCCACGGCCAAAAAGTAGTCATTAAATTACCACATAAAAATAAGTTTATTGTGTGTCGCATTTCTCAAATTAAGAACAAAGCTCAAAAATAATGCGCACAAAAAACACCTTTGCGAAGGCAGCCAGTAAAACGAACCTATAACTATACAAAGGTTAGTACTTAAGGCACATTCCAGCCCTTCAGTCCCCTCTCCCTCTGGGAGACGACTGCAAGGACGCAGTCGGTTGGCCATGTCGGGAACATATGGCCCAGGGTTAGGGAGAGGGGATCAAATAAACTTAAAGAATTAACTTATTTATAACTATTAAACACAGAGCACAGCACTCATGAGTCAACACCACAACACACAATTTGCCATAGCATCCCGTGATATTGGCGATATCGGCGAAGGCAAAGTAAAGCTCAAGGAGATATCTGGCATCCACGCCGAGGCCTACCCGGCAGGCGAGCACAAGCACGGCCCCCTGGCCCTGGTGGATGAAAACATGCCCGTCATCGCCGTCGCCCCCAACTGCACCCTGCTGGACAAGCTCAAATCCAACCTGCAGGAAGTTAGCGCCCGCGGTGGAAAACTCATCGTCTTCGCCGACAAGCAGACGCAATGGGAAGAGCAGGATCACCTGCAGGTCATCGGCGTGGAATCGGTGGAAGAGGCCGTTGCCCCCATTACCTTCAGCATTCCGCTGCAACTGCTCTCTTACCATGTGGCTGTGTTGAAGGGGACGGATGTGGATCAGCCGAGGAATTTGGCCAAAAGTGTAACTGTCGAGTAGCTGGAGTGATTGATAAAGTGTTAGGTCCAGTTTTACAAAAGATAAGCGAAGATAAAGCGTTTATCATTCATGCTACTAATTCATTGATAACTCGAAGCTTATCTGCGTTAGGGATTATCATCCTCAGTTTTGCGCTTGCAACGGTAAATGGTGCAGAAGGGGTTGGTCAAGTAATGCTAACTCTATCAATACTGGTTGGCCTAAGTACTGTCGCACGGTTTGGTTTTGATACCGCCATCCTTAAGCATGCTGGAATCGCTGTCCATGATAAAAACTACATTGACTTTGTAGTTATACAACAAAAAGCAATAAAGATATCCGGTGTTTTGAGTACGTGTATATCGGGTGTGATTTTGTTATTCGAAGATACCATTGCTTCATTACTAAACCTAAACCTGAATTTGTTAGTGATTGCGATTTTACTCCCACTATTTTCAGTTATGTATATTCAGGCTGCTCTGATGAAGGCATTAGGTAGATCAATATATGCTCCTATATTTGAACTTGGTGGGATCGCATTCGTTGTGTCATGCGTAGTTTTGTTTATGCATGCTTACGAAATTCATGTCGGAATTGAAAATTTATTTACTGTAATGGCATGTCTGGTTGCTGGTGTAGTTTGTCTGGGATTTTTTTCAATCAATAAGATTGTTTGTCAGGTGTTTGGTAGTGAAAGACATAACACCACATCTACGCAGGTAACGGATTTAATAAGAACGCTGCCTGATTATGCTTCTATGTCTATTTTGTCCTACTTGTTGCAGTGGGGGTGGTTGCTGTTGCTGGGAGCTATGTTGACTGCTGAGGATGTAGGTGTCTTTAGTGTTGTTCAAAGGTTGGCGATGGCTGCAAATATAGTGCTCGTTGTGTTTAATGGAATATTGGCGCCGAAAATAGCAGCGCTTTATGCAAAGAAAAACAATGATGATCTACAAAATTTAGTCAAAAGATCAACTGTATATATGCTTTTGGTCTCTTGGCCACTTCTATTTACATTTATTATTTTCCCAAGAGAGTGGTTGATTCTATTTGGTGATGAGTTTGTGTATGCATCATCAATGCTAGTGTTATTAGCCTGTGCCCAATTAGTGAATATTGCTGCAGGTTCAGTGGGGTTTATCTTAACAATGTCTGGATATCAAAAGATAATGAGGAATATATCTGCATGTGCAGGGCTTGGGGGTATATTGATGGCAGCTTTGTTGATTCACTATATAGATATATATGGTGCAGCTGTTGCATATTGTTGTGTTGTTATAGCGCAAAATGTAACCGCATCATATTTCGTGAAGAAAAAAATAGGTTTTATACCTCTTATTAGTGGTCGAGTTTTTAACGCATAACGGTGATTCAAGTAATGTGTATACTTGGCGTGATGTCTTCGATGTAATGAGAATGTTTCTAAGAAGCTCGCTCCTTTTCTTATGAGAACTTAACTTACAGGCCGTAATGAGATTATTCCTTTATACAATAATATTAGTAAATATATTTTCTTGGTTTACGGGCTATGTGAATGATGAAATATCCATTATTTCAGTGCCGTCATTTGTCGTGCTGGCTGTGAATTGTTTTGGCTTTGGTGTTCTGTTATTGCATGGCATATGGGTAAAAGATATTTCAAAAGTATTCTTCTATTTCACACTTTGCTGTATGGCATTTATACCAAGTATTGTAGGTAGCGATTATAAGTTTGTAGCAAGTTTAAAACTTTTAAAATTTTGGATTTACACTGGGTTGCTATTTTTATTATTCCGTTATCTGGCAAAGTATTTATCTAAAAAAAGTTACAAAGAAATACAGAATTGGATTTTTGCCCTGTTTCGTTTTATAGGTTTTCTTAGTGTTTTATCTATCTTCATGGGGATTGCATGGAACAAAAATGGGACGGGGTTTAATGGTGCGTTTGGACATCCGCAGGCCTTCTCCTTGTATTGTGGTATTTGGGCTGTATTCGAGCAGATAAGACTATATAAAATATTGAATGAAGGACGCTCAGATATAAAAATTAGCGTGTTCTTTTCAATCCTGTCAGTTGTGTTTACGTTGATGACTGAATCAAGAACCGCGATCGGCGCACTGGCCGTAGTAAGTATGCTTATGTTTTGGTTGTATTTGAAGCATATGAAAGGGATTAACAAATTCCAAGCTGTGAGTTATATGGCCTTGGCCGTGGTGCTAGCATTCCCTTTTGCGGGTTCGATTTTAGATTCATTGTTCTTAAAACGAAATGACGTAACGATAGCACAAGGGCTTGTTGATTCTAGAGGCACACTAGTTCTGGCCTCTCTCATTAATTTTGTAGACAAGCCAACTGCAGGAATCGGTTTTCAGGTGAGTAATGGAAAGTATGGATCGCAACCGATGGAGGTGGCATATCAATTTAATTTGCCAATATCCGCCCCTATTGAAAAAGGAATGTTTTATTCAGGTATGTTAGAGGAGGTGGGACTTATTGGCAGTTTGGTGTTTATTATGTTCTTGATATACATTGCAAAAAAACTGCCCTTAACTGATGGTTTATGGTTATTTGTTCTAGTGTATTGGTTAATTGTTAACTTTGGTGAATCAATAATGTTTTCTATTGGTGGTATGGGATTTCTACTCTGGATGACATTAGCTTATGTAGTGATGGGGAGAACGTTTAATGTCCGGCAATAAAAACAGAAGTAGAATCGCATTGAAAGTAGAAGGGGGATACAGAAAGGCATTTTTGCGATTATACGCGAATAAAAAAAAATCAGTTTTAGTGACAGAGTATCCTAAGTCGGGGGGCTCATGGCTATCGTTGATGATCTCGGAAATTGCCGGTATTTCATTTCCAAGAAATACAATTCCAACAATAAAGACAAGTATTTTCCAAGGGCATTATTTGAGCACTTATGGAATTTCTAAGAGTGTAGTTCTGTGGCGAGATCCTAAAGATATACTGGTTTCTTGGTATCATCACTCAGTTATAGGAAACGACCATAGTAATCCTAAGTTTGTGCAGCAAACTCGAGTAGCAATTGGGGCCAATAACCCAGAAGACATTAAAGGGAACTTATCAAATTTTATAGAATATAGCTTTAGCGGAAGAATGAGTCCTGGTTTTAATTGGAATGATTTTTTTGATAGATGGTTCTTTGATGATTCCGTTTTGCATATTAGATATGAGGATTTGGTATTAGAGCCATTTGAATCGTTTAGTAAACTTGTATTATCGCTAGGTTTTTCACCAGAACAAAGCGTTATCGAAGATGTGCTTGATAAATACTCTTTCAAGAATGTCTCAGGTAGAAATCCAGGTATCTCAGATGAGAAATCATTTGTGAGGAAAGGTGTTGTTGGTGACTGGAAAAACTATTTTTCAGAAGGCGACTTGCAGTTGTATAAGCAGCTAGTGGGTGATAGGACAGCAAAAGCTGGATATCTCGATGAAGCATAATGAAAAGAAAGGTGTCGTTGTTGGTATAGATGCTTCGAGTATTCGAGGTGGTGGGGGGCTAGAACATCTTGTTCAAATCTTAAATCATGTCGATATAAAAGCTCATAATATTTCCAAAATTATCGTTTGGTGTAACCCAGAGGTTAGGGATTCTCTGCCAAGTAGAGACGGCATACTAGTTGTATCTAAAAATTATTTTAAAAACCCTATCGTGAGAATGATTTCTAGGTACTTTCTTTTGGCACGGGAAATTGAGAAAAATGCCGATGTGGTTTTTTTTCCTGCTGGAATATCACTACCAGTTAAGATACCGGCGGTTGGTATGTGTCAAAACATACAACCATTCATTCAAAGTGAAAGGAAAAACCAGGGCCTTACATACAGCTGGCTTCGCTTGGTTTTGTTGCGGATACTGATGCGGTATTCGCTGAAATCTGTAGATAGAGTTATTTTTGTGTCCGAGCATGCTCTCCATGTGTTGGAGGAGGACGGTTATAAAAGAAATATAAGTAGGGATACTGTTATTGGTCACGGGTGTGATGACGTTTATTTTTCAACAATGAGAACGATTACAGAAATAACAGAAATAATCTATGTGTCGACAATCAATACATATAAACATCAAGTTGAAGTGGCGAAGGCCGTAGCTATATGCAGAGATAAGGGAACAAGTTTATCCATTAACTTTGTGGGTGGATGGGTTGAGCCATATTATGGTTATGCAAAGAAGATTTTTAACGAACTTGATCCAGGAGGAGAGTGGATTAAGGTGAGTGGTAAGCAATCTCGTTCTGATGTTGTAGAGCTGTTAAAACAGTCTGATTTATTTGTTTTTGCATCAACTTGCGAAACATTCGGAATGGCTGTAGTTGAAGCAATGGCTGTTGGACTTCCAATTATCTGCTCGGATGCGCAGCCGATGTCAGGTTATCTTAAAGACGGTGCAGTAAAATATTTTAATCCCAATCATCCTGAGGAAATTGCAGCTGCAATACAATATTGCAGGGCAAATCCTGATGAGCTTTATCCGTATCGTAAAAGAGCAAATCAGTACGCAAAAAACTTTAGATGGAGTTTAGTTGCTAGGTCAACTTTTGACGTAATTGTGAGTGTGTGTTGATTATGCTGCAGAAATTAACAAAATACATCAATAAAGATTTAGTTCTTGTATATCAGTATGGGAAGGTTGGCTCTACAACCATTTCGCATTCAGTGCCGAATAGTATCAATGTTCATGACCTGTATGGAACTGTTATGTGTCCTCCTGGATTCAAGTATCGTCATGGTCTTTTTTATAGGAAAATATACTTCCCAATTGATCGACTGGTTAGAAGAACTTTAATAAGACGTAATAAAAAAATTAAGATAATTGTACCTGTTCGTGATCCGGTTGACAGAAATGTATCGATGTTTTTTCAAGATCTACCGTTTTATTATGTCGATTACTTCGCAAAGCATAAGGGGTATGCAAAGTCAGAAGGTAATGACCTTTTAAAAGATGTTTTCATTAAATCCTTCAATCACCAGTCACCAGATGAGTGGTTTAGTAGAGAATTTTCAAGATTTACAGGAATATCTGTTGACGAAATAGAATTCGATAGCAATTCATTTTATTGCTGTGTAGAGAAGGGAAAGTATTCATGTCTCATTATTAAATCGGAATCTATTAAGTCATTACTCGGAAAAAAAGTTATAGAAGACTTTGTGAAAAAAGACGTAGTTTGGCGTGACGTGAATCGTGGAGGGATGAAGTGGTATAAGGATGTATATGCTGCATTTGTCTCAGATGATGAGTTTATTGCTGAGTATCGCAAATTGGTTTCGCGATTAGTCGTTGCCTCTAGGTTTTTTTTAATAAATAAATGATTCAAAGGTGGTGCTTGTGCAAGGCTCAATGTCATATCTTGTAACTGGGGGTACCGGTTCGTTCGGTAAAACTGTGATCAAATCATTGCTTGCCAATGGTGCGAAAGAAATTAGGGTGTTTAGTCGTGATGAAGCTAAACAGGATTTAATGCGTTCAGAATATAACGATGAGCGTCTTAAGTTCTATATAGGCGATGTGCGTGATTATAATAGCATTGAGCCGGCAGTTCGTGGTGTCAATAACATATTTCATGCGGCGGCGTTAAAGCAAGTTCCTTCCTGTGAATTTTTCCCTATGCAGGCAGTGCTGACAAATATTCAGGGAAGCGATAATGTCATTAAGGCCGCGATTGAGCATGGTGTAAAACGCGTTGTGTGCTTGAGTACGGATAAGGCCGTTTATCCGATCAATGCCATGGGCATGACCAAGGCGATGATGGAAAAAGTGGCGCAATCCTATGCAAGGCAGTTGCCGGATAGTCAGACCGTCATCTCCTGTGTGCGGTACGGTAATGTCATGTACTCCAGGGGTTCGGTTATTCCCCGGTTCATCGAGCAAATCAAAAGTAATAAACCGATCACAATTACCGAGCCAACAATGACGCGCTTTCTGCTCGCGCTGCCTGAGTCGGTTGAGCTGGTACAACATGCCTTTGAGTACGCAAAACAGGGCGATATTTTTATCAAAAAAGCGCCTGCCTGTACTGTCGAAGACCTCGCTCAAGCGTTAAAGAATCTTTTCGATTCCGATGTGGAAACAAAAGTTATCGGCTTCCGCCATGGCGAAAAACTCTATGAAACCCTGGCTTCAAAGGAAGAGCTGACATCTGCTGAAGACATGGGTGGGTTCTATCGGATTCGCATGGACACGCGTGACCTTAACTATGAACAGTACTTCACTGAAGGTAACGAGCAGGAAATCAATTACGAGGATTATCATTCTCACAACACGCAGCAACTCAGCGTCAAAGAGGTGGAAGCGCTCTTACTGACACTGCCTGAAGTACGGGATGAACTGAAGGGCTGGGGGGAATAAGCGGGTCATGAAAGTAGGCATCACTGGAGCAAACGGGTTTGTTGGCTGGCATTTACGTTGCTATCTGGCAACGCGTAAGGATGTACAGGAAGTGCGTCTGGCCGGCAGAGAACAGTTTGCCAATACGACACAACTCGAGCGATTTGTCGATGGGCTGGATCTTGTCGTTCACCTGGCGGGTGTCAATCGCGCTGAGCCCGAGGAGCTTTTGCACGGGAACACCGAACCGGCGCTCAAGCTAGTGGCAGCGATGAAATCGGTCGAGAGTACCCCCTTCCTGGCTTATACCTCTTCGACTCAGGCTGAAACTGGCACAGGGCCGTACGCCGAGGGCAAGGCGGCGGTGAGTCGTATTTTCAAGGAGTGGTCGGCTGAAACTGGCGCACCCTTTGTTAATGTGATTGTGCCTCATGTCTTTGGTGAGTATGGGCGGCCAAACTATAACTCTGCCGTGATAACTTTTGCGCATCAAATCGCCCATGGTGAGCAGCCATCGATCCATAATGACGGCCAACTCGAGCTTGTTCATGTGCAGGATCTGGTCCGGCAGATAATCCAATGCTATGAAGAGGGTGTCACAGGCGATAAGCGAATCGAAGGTCGACCTACAGGTGTCGTTGAGGCTGCGACATTGTTGCAAGAGCTGCATACAACCTATGTGGATAAAGGTCAATTCCCTGATTTAACCAGCCACTTTACCCGTTGCATGTTTAATACCCTTCGTGGCGCGATGGATCACTCCCGCCGTCATTGTGTGGTGACAAAGCATGAAGATAACCGCGGCTGGCTGGTAGAAACGGTAAAGGCCAACTCGGGTGGCCAATGTTTTGTCTCGACTACGAAACCAGGTATTACGCGTGGCAATCATTTTCACCTTCGCAAGGTGGAACGCTTCATGGTGCTGCAAGGCAAGGCGCAGATAAAGCTGCGTAAGCTCTTCACCGATGAAGTCATTACCTATGAGTTGGACGGGAGTTCTCCGTCATACGTCGATATGCCCACTATGCATACGCATTCGATTACCAATGTCGGTAATGATGAACTGATCACCTTGTTTTGGGCCGATGAGTTCTTTGATCCGGAAAACCCGGATACTACCTTTGAGGAAGTGTGCGTATGACACATCCACTGAAAATAATGACAATCCTCGGTACACGGCCTGAGATCATCCGTCTTGCTGCTGTGATGTCAACACTGGAAAAGTTCTCCAATCACGTTCTAGTCCATACCGGCCAGAATTATGACTACGAGCTTAATCAGGTGTTCTTTGACGAGCTTGGAGTCAGGGCGCCTGACTATTTTCTTGGCGTGGACACCTCCTCCCTGGGTAAAACCCTCGGCGAGATATTGATTAAAACAGAAGAGGTGCTCCTTAAGGAGAAACCTGATGCCGTTCTCGTGCTGGGTGACACCAATAGCGCGATTGCCCTGTTGATGGCAAAACGCATGAAGATCCCAACTTACCACATGGAAGCCGGTAATCGCAGTTTCGACGCTAATGTGCCGGAAGAGAATAACCGAAAACTGGTAGACCACATGGCCGATTTTAACCTGGTCTATACCGAGCATGCCCGTCGTCACCTGTTGAGTGAGGGACTTCCACATCGTTTTATCTATGTAACAGGTTCGCCGATGCGGGAGGTGTTGGAGACTAAGTTGGCAGAGATCAAGGCCTCTGACGTTCTTGATCGTCTGGGGTTGGAAGCCGGGAAATATTTTATTGTCAGTGTTCACCGTGAAGAAAATGTTGATAGTCGTGCAAATCTTGAACTGGTAGTGAAGTGTTTGCAGGAACTTCACCAGCGTTATGGCTACCCGGTCGTCGTATCAACGCATCCGCGGACACGCAATCGGTTGGAGTCACTTGCGCCTGACCTTGGTGCTGCGGATATCCGTTTTCTTAAGCCCTTTGGCTTTTTTGACTATAACAAGCTGCAACTCGATTCATTCTGCGCAATTTCCGACAGTGGAACCATTAGTGAAGAGTCGGCGATTCTCGACTTTCCCGCTGTGACCTTGCGCAATTCAATTGAACGGCCGGAAGCGTTTGATGCCGGATCGATTGTACTAACAGGACTAAATCCCGAGATACTGCTGCAGTCTGTTGAAATCGTAACAAATGAGAAAGAGCTGTTTTCTGAGCGTGAGATCCCTGCAGAGTATCAGGTTAGAAACACCTCCTTGCGTGTCACCAAGCTTATTACCGGGACGGCCAAGCTGACGTCAAAGTGGCGTAATCTTGATGCATTTAGCCGGTACGATTGGGATGTAAAGTGAGGATCCTTCTCATCCACCGTTACTTTTGGCCGGACACGCCGCCCTATGCCGCAATGCTGCGTACCATAGGAAAAAGATTATCCGAAGAGGGTCATCAAGTTTCAGTTTTGTCCAGTCAGCCCTCTTACAAGGCAAACGTTTCTCTGGAAAAGCAGGCTTCGACTGAGCAGTTGGATGGTATGACTGTGCACAGGGTTGCGCTATTGCCGGAAGCCAATCGTCATGTGCTGTTTCGGCTACTGAATATGGTTTATTTCCCGCTCAGCATACTTTGGTTCGTGCTTTTTAAGGGACGGTTCGATGTAGTCATGGTGTCGACTGCACCACCGGTGGTTGTCGGGTTCGCCGCAGCACTTGCGGTCAAGTTGAGAGGGGGAAGCTTTTTCTATCACTGCATGGATATCCATCCAGAGATAGGCGCAATCTCCGGTGAGTTCAGAAACCCGTTAGTGTTCAGGGTATTGCGCGCTCTGGATACCTTCAGTTGCAATGTTGCGAAGAAAGTTATTGTTCTTTCGACCGACATGAAAAAATCCATCGACCAACGGCCCGGTTTCAAAAAAGATAACATCACGGTGTTGAATAATTTTTCAATGCCAGAGCATGATGTGGCAATGTCGGTTGATCCGGGGTTGTTGAAGGAGAAGGGAAAGTTCCGATTGCTGTTCGCCGGTAATCTGGGTCGTTTTCAGGGGTTGGAGGCTTTTGTTGATGCGATGCGCCTGCTTAGCCATGTTCCTGATATTGAACTGACCTTTCTCGGTGAAGGCAATGCACTCAGCACGCTAAAGCAACGAGCCCATGATTTGGATAATGTAACCTTTCTCCCTCATCAGCCGGTGAGTGTCGCGAGGGAGGTCATGCGTGATGCCGATCTGGGCGTTGTGAGTTTGAATAAGGATATTTATAAATATGCCTTCCCTAGCAAAACAATGACGTACCTTGCTGAAGGGTGTCCCTTGCTTGTTTCTGTCGAAAAAGAGAGTGATTTGGTGAGCTTTGTTGATGAGCATGAGGTCGGGGTTTGCGCTGAAATTGGCTCGCCTCAGTCCGTTGCGGCGGCGGTGGAGTCTGTTTTTCAGAACAAAGCAAGGCATGATGAAATGAAAAAAGCAGCAAAAACTATATCAGAGACTCTTTTTGCCGAGGATGTCGTTTTGGCGCAGTGGTCTTCTCTTGTGCGCAAGAGTGTGGGGTAGGTAGATGTATCAGCCAGTAATTATCATCGGCGCTCCTCGCTCAGGTACGAATATGTTGCGTGATATGTTGGTTGAATTGCAGGGTGTTGCTACATGGCCTTGCGATGAAATCAACTACATCTGGCGTCATGGCAATGTGCGTTACCCGTCGGATGAGTTCACTCCTCAAATGTCAACGCCCAGTGTCGCTGCGTATATTCAACGCCAGTTCATTGAATTCGCAGTGCAGACCCATGCTGATGTTGTTGTCGAGAAGACATGCGCCAATTCTTTACGTGTCGGTTTTGTCGATCAGGTGATACCTGATGCGAAGTATATTTTCATCGTCAGAGATGGGCTTGACGCAGTGGGTTCGGCACTCGAGCGCTGGCAGGCGAGTCTAGATATTGCGTATATTCTGAAGAAGGCCAGATACGTTCCGGTCACTGACCTACCGTATTATGCGACCCGTTACCTCCTGAATCATCTCTATCGCCTGGCCTCACGGGAAAGACGCTTGGCATTCTGGGGACCGGCAATGAATAACATTGATGATCTTCTGGCCAAACATACGTTGACAGAGGTCTGCGCTTTGCAATGGAAGGCGTGTGTTGATAACTCCGAGCGGGATTTGGCGAAGATGCCTTCAGACAGGGTGATTCGTGTGAGTTATGAATCGTTTGTTAATAACCCGGTTACGGAATTTGAAAAGATTGCTGGCTTTGTAGGCAAGGAGACTCCTGAAGGTGTTAAGGAGTACCTGCGCAAGAATGTGCGGCCTGGGAGTGTCGGCAAGGGCAGAAAGGCGCTTGGCGAAGAGCAGATCAGTACATTGCGGCCTTTGATCTCAGATACCCTGGAACGTTATGGGTATGAGTGAGTATAGCTTGAAGTTGCCCAGGATGAAGGCGGCTCTGAAGCGAACATTCGATATTATTTGCTCAGCGCTGGGATTGCTGTTTCTTTGGTGGTTGATTTTACTCGCGGCACTGGTGGCCCGACTTGATACCGGGCTTAGCGGTTTTTTTACCCAGCAGCGGGTGGGGCGTAACGGGAGGCTGTTTAAGGTTATCAAGATTCGCACCATGAAACCCGTTGAGAACCTCGTTACCACGGTCACGACGGATCATGACGCCAGAATTACTGCAGCCGGTCGTTTTTTTCGCAAGACAAAGATCGACGAGTTGCCTCAGTTGATTAATGTTTTGCTCGGGGATATGAGCTTTGTCGGGCCACGTCCAGATGTGCCGGGCTTTGCCGATCAGTTGGTGGGTGAGGAACGGAGTGTTCTGTCTATTCGCCCTGGAATCACCGGTCCGGCAACTCTGCACTATCGAGACGAAGAAAGACTGTTGGCGTCGGTCGATGACCCGGAGCGGTACAACCGTGAAGTGATCTTTCCGGAAAAGGTGAAGATTAACCTGGATTATATTCGCAACTATTCATTGACCAATGATCTGAAATATATTGTCAGAACCATAATTGGCTAATAACAAATCATGCTAAATACATCCTTTACTCCCTGGCCCCTCTTTACGGAAGAGGAGGCTAATGCCGTTACCTCCGTGCTGTTATCCAACAAGGTGAACTACTGGACCGGTCAGGAGTGCCGGGAATTCGAGAAGGAGTTCGCTGCCTGGGCAGGCACTGAATACGCTATTGCGTTGATGAACGGCACCGTGGCGCTCGATGTGGCTTTCAAGGTGTTGGGGATTGGGCCGGGGGACGAGGTGGTGGTGACTTCACGGACTTTCCTCGCCTCGGCTTCCAGTATCGTAACGGCCGGTGCGGTGCCGGTATTTGCCGATGTGGATGCCGATAGCCAGAACATTACGGCGGAGAGTATTCGTGCGGTGCTCTCGTCTCGCACGCGGGCGATTGTTTGCGTGCACCTTGCGGGTTGGCCGTGCGATATGGACGCGATCATGGCGCTGGCCGATGAGCATGGTCTGTATGTGATCGAAGACTGTGCCCAGGCCCATGGCGCGCTTTACAAGGGGCGGCCGGTGGGCTCGATTGGCCATGTGGGGGCGTGGTCTTTCTGCCAGGACAAGATCATGACCACCGGTGGCGAAGGGGGTATGGTCACCACCAACGACCGTGAGTTGTGGTCCCGTATGTGGTCGTACAAGGATCATGGCAAATCGTGGGAGGCGGTGTATGAGCGTGAGCATCCACCGGGCTTTCGCTGGCTGCACGAGTCCTTCGGCACCAACTGGCGCATGATGGAGATGCAGGCGGCGATCGGGCGGATTCAACTCAGTCGTATGCCTGACTGGCATGCAAAGCGACAGTTTAATGCTGAGTCTATACTTGAGGTTTGTCGGCAGTTTCCAGCAGTGCTACGTGTTCCTGCTGTGCCTGATGATATCGAGCATGCCTGGTACAAGTGCTATGTCTTCGTGCGGCCTGAAGGGCTCAAGGAGGGCTGGAGTCGTGATCGGATCATGGACGAGATTAATGCTGGTGGTGTGCCTTGCTACTCTGGCTCCTGTTCCGAGGTCTATCTGGAAAAGGCTTTTGATGGGACGGATTTTCGGCCAAGGGAGCGCTTGCCGGTGGCAAAAGAGTTGGGGGAGACCAGCCTGATGTTCCTGGTGCACCCCACGCTGGCTGAAAATGAAATTGAAAAGACCTGTGACGTCATTTCACAGGTTATGCAACAAGCATCATGCTAACAAGCTGCTGTAAAAAAGGTTTTCGGCCCTTAGGTGAAAGACAGGATGAGGGGATCAAGAATCAAGGGCTTGCAGTGATCACTCCCCTCTCCCCAGCCCTTTCTCTAAGGGAGAGGGAGGGTTCCAGCAATCTGCTAAAGGACGAGTAATGAATAGTCTCTATTCATCCATTTCAAGAACGTATAAGAAACTGATTTTTGTCAGTGCCGATTTGCTGGCATTACCGCTGGCGCTGTGGTCGGCGTTTGCACTGCGATATGGTGACTTCTGGCCGACGGAGAAGATCGAGCCGTACTGGTGGATGTTTATGATTATTCCTGTTGCGGGTGTGTATATCTTCGCCCGCCTCGGCCTCTACCGAGCCGTTGTCAGGTTTATGGGGCAGCAGGCGATCATGGCGATCATCAAGGGTGTGGTCCTGCTCTCGCTCGGGTTGTACTCCGTCGCCTACCTGGCAGAGCTTGAGGGGTTTCCGCGTTCTATTCCGATCAATTTCGCCCTTATTGCCGGTCTTTACACTTTGGCCACACGGTTTTTGGTGCGTGGCTTTTATCACAGTTATATCAATGGCTTGGCGAGTAAGGACGCGGTGCTTATCTACGGGGCAGGAGATGCCGGTACGCAGCTGGCCCTCTCTTTGATTGCGGCCAAAGAGTTCAGGCCGGCGGCGTTTATCGATGATGATGCTGTGATGCAGGGGCACACCATTCAGGGGCTTCGGGTTCACGGGCCTGATGATATTGATGCCCTGATTTTGAAACATGATGTTGCCCGTGTGCTGCTGGCAGTGCCCTCGGCGAGCAAGCAGCGGCGTAAACAAATTCTTGATCGGCTGAAGCAGCTTCCTGTGCATGTGCAGACTCTGCCCTCTGTCAGTGAGATCGTCTCAGGCAAGGTAAGTTACGAGCAGCTGCAGGAGATTGATCCGGACGACTTGCTGGGCAGGGATGTGGTACCGCCGGATGAGACGCTGCTTGCCAAGTCGATAACTGACAAGGTGGTGATGGTGACCGGGGCCGGGGGGTCCATTGGTTCGGAGTTGTGCCGGCAGATAATTAAACTTTCGCCCAGGCTGCTGATTTTGTATGAGAACAGCGAGTTTGCACTGTACTCCATTGAGAAAGAGATTGTTGGGCTGGCAAGCGAAAATTTTGAGCAGTGTTATGAGCTGGCGGCGATTTTGGGCTCGGTGCAGGACCCTCTGCGTGTGGAGAGTGTGCTGAGTCAGTATGAGGTCAATACCATCTTCCATGCAGCTGCCTATAAGCATGTGCCGATGGTCGAGCACAACATCATGGAAGGGATCCGCAACAACATCTTCGGCACCAAGGTGGTGGCGGAGGCGGCCCTCGAACATGGTGTGGAGCGGTTTATCCTGATCTCCACCGACAAGGCGGTGCGGCCAACCAATGTGATGGGCGCGACCAAACGAACTGCTGAGCAGGTGGTCCAGGTGTTGGCGAAGAAGAGTCAGAAGACCATTTTCTCCATGGTGCGCTTTGGCAATGTGCTGGGCTCATCCGGCTCGGTAGTGCCGCTGTTCAGGAAGCAGATCGCAGAGGGAGGGCCGGTGACGGTGACTCACAGGGATATTACACGCTATTTCATGTCCATACCCGAGGCCTCGCAATTGGTGATCCAGGCGGGTGCCATGGCCAAGGGCGGCGATGTGTTTGTGCTGGATATGGGCAAGCCTGTGAAGATATATGATCTCGCTGTGAATATGATAGAGCTGAGTGGTTTTGAAGTGCTGGATGAGAATCATCCGGTCGGGGATATCGCTATTGAGGTGACCGGCCTGCGGCCCGGTGAGAAGCTGTATGAAGAGCTGCTGATTGGGGACAATGTGGAGGGTACCGAGCATCCCCTGATCATGCGGGCGAATGAGGAGTGTCTCCCTGCGGCAGAACTCGATGATGCGCTGACGTTGATGGGAAACTTTATTGAAGCCAACAACCCGGTTGCCGCCCGGAACCTGCTGACGGGGATTGTCAAAGATTATCATCCGCCTGCCGGTATTGTGGATTATCTTCAGGGTGAACATAAGGTGGTGGGGATTACGGCGTAGGGTCCATCGTACAGGTTCGCGCCAGGTTTTCGAAACCAGTAGGAGTGGTCGTCCCGGCCGCGATTTTGTTTATCGCGACGGGGACCGTCGCTCCCACAGTTGGGGCTAGGTTGTAGGATGGGCAAGGCTTCCGCGTCCTGCTCACGCCCCTCGCCTGCATCCATGCAGGCGAAGTTGCGTGCCCATCATTTCGCTCTTTGATGGGCACGTCGCTCGCGCTCCTTTGCCCATTCTACAGGCTGGTGCCGGGTTATGGCGGGCACGGCCCGTCCTATGGGCGGAAAAACGGTAGGTTTGTTTTCTCGGTATTTCAGGGAGGAGTTAGATGTTCGAGATTCTTCACCATGGTGCCGCCGGTGGCGTGACCGGCTCTTGTCATGAGTTGCGGCTGGCTGGCGGTCGCTCGGTGTTGGTGGATTGCGGACTGTTTCAGGGGGAGGAGGCCTCACCCCGTGGATCTTCCTTTGAGCAGTTGCAGATCGATTTTCCGCTGGATGGCGTGCAGGCGCTCATTGTTACCCATGTGCACATCGATCACGTGGGGCGCATTCCCTATCTCCTGGCCGCGGGTTTTCGTGGGCCTATCTATTGCAGTGAACCGTCGGCGCATCTGTTGCCGCTGGTGCTGGAGGATGCGCTGAAGGTGGGCTTTACCCGAGACCGGGAGCTCATCGAGCGGTTTTTGCAGCAGGTGGGGGAGCTGGTGCGGCCTGTGCCTTACGGCCAGTGGGTAACGCTGGAGGGGGATACGCCAGTATGCCGTTTCAAGCTATCCCGTGCGGGGCATATTCTCGGTTCGGCCTTTGTGGAGTTCTCGCTGCGTGATGGCAAGCGGCGGGAGCGGGTGCTTTTTTCCGGCGACCTCGGCGCGCCGTGGACGCCGCTGTTGCCAGCTCCCCGTTCGCCCTATCGGGCCGATGTGCTGGTGCTGGAGAGTACCTATGGCGACCGCCTTCACGATTCGCGGCGCGAGCGGGCGGAGCGGTTGCGTGCCACGATTGAGAAGGCATTGCGTAATCGCGGCACGGTGATGATTCCGGCCTTCAGCATCGGCCGCACGCAGGAGTTGCTGTACGAGCTGGAGGAGCTGATTCATCGGCACGGGCGGGAGTTTGCCGCCATGGGGCTGCATTGGGATGAGCTTGAGGTGATTGTCGATTCGCCGCTGGCGGCGCGATTTAATCAGGTTTACAGGCGGTTGCGGCCGTTTTGGGATCGCGAGGCCCGCGGGCGATTGCGCCAGGGGCGGCATCCACTCTCTTTCGAACAGCTGCTCACCATTGATGATCATGAAACACACCTGCGCACGGTGGAGTATCTGGCCAACACGGCGCGCCCGGCGATTGTGATCGCTGCCAGTGGCATGTGTGCGGGTGGCAGAATCGTCGATTACCTCAAAGCGATGCTGGGTGATGAGCGTCATGATGTGCTGTTTGTGGGCTACCAGGCGCAGGGCACGCCGGGGCGGGATATTCAGAAGTACGGCCCGCGCGGTGGGTATGTAATGCTCGATGGCGAGCGTTATGACATCCGTGCAGGCGTGGCGACTATTGGCGGTTATTCCGCCCATGCGGACCGGGATGACCTGGTGCGTTTTGTAAAGCGCATGCGATGCCCGCCGCGGCAGGTGCGGTTGGTGCATGGTGAGCCTGAGGCGCAGGCGGGGTTGAAAGCGGCGTTGATCCGGGCGGTGCCGGGGATAGTGGTTGAAACCAGTTGAAGAAAAATATTGGGTTCAAGGTTCAAGGTTCAAGGTTCAAGGTTCAAGGTTCAAGGTTCAAGGTTCAAAGTGTAAGAGCGGCTGCCAGCCGCGAGATCAATTTAATCGCGGCTCATAGGTTAGTTCTTAGGGTATATTTGATCCCCTCTCCCTAACCCTCTCTCTGGGGGAGAGGGGATTCAAAGGCTGGAATGAGCCTTAAAAACTAACCTATGACTCGCGGCTAGACCGCTCAAGTGCATCCGTGCACCCGCGGCATTTGCCCATCCATGGGCGGCAAAGCCGCTCCAGCGAGTCTGGTTGTTTTATTGTTGTAGGGTGCTGCCGTTCTCAGTTTAGATTTTTTGGTAGAAGGTTTTGCCTACCCGGTTGATGTGTTCCCGCAGGTCGCTGTTTTCAATTCTGCGTAATTCCGAGAGGTCAATTTTATAGGGCAGCAGCAGGTCGTCGAGTTCTTCTTCAATTCTGGCCAGCTGTGTTAGTGACATTGGTTCACCGGTGATGGTCAGGTCGATATCGGAGCCGGTGTGGTAGGTGCCTTTGGCACGTGAGCCATAGAGGATGACCCGCTCAATTTCAGGGTGGGCGGCAAAAACGCTATTAATTTGCCGGATGGTCTCTTCGTTGAGACCACTGTTGTGCTGATTGCTGTTCATGAGGTGGATTTAAGCTGCTCCATCTTCTCTTCGAGTTGGCGAAATAGTGGGTAGTAGCGCTCGATAATCTTTTGCGCTATTTCGTCTGCAGTGGCCTGGTTGTAGGTGTGAGAAGATTGGTTGCGGCTCTTTATCATCTCCATCCAGCCTTCGCCGTCGTTGATCAGTTGTTTGTTGAACGCCTCTCTGCTGGCATCGCGTGAGCCCGTGATGTTGCTGGTACCTTGATAGGTAAAGTAGTCTTTGAGGAGATTCCATGCCAGTTCATGCGTGAACTCGAATGCCTGGATCAGTCCCTGCTTTTCGAGTTGGGATAGTGGTCGCTGACTGCTCAAATTGACCGCACTTTCCAGTTGCGCCAGCGCCTTACTGAAGTTGCTTAACCGTTGTTGCCAGCGAATATCGATGTCGGTCATGTGAAAGTGTCCCGTATGGGGTGGCTGGATATTGAATAGCATTTTGATGGGGTGCCACAAAGGTTTCAAGTGTAGATGTGGTTGTTGTAAGTTGACGACTGAAGTTTAGTGGTCCAAGGGCAGGCAGATGAAGCGTGTAGGCTGAGGTGAGGAACCAACCCCAACGGTTGTTTGCATGATGCTGGGGGGGGGTGATGGTTCGCCTCGCAGGCTCGGCAAACCCTACGGATGCTTCGTTTGGTCGCGGTTTGATGCCGCTCCTGCAGGGGGCTTGTCGTAGGGTGCTGCCGTTAGGCGCACCGCAAACCTGCCAGGTTGTTGGGGGGATGGTTCGCCTCGCGGGCTCGGCAAACCCTACGGATGCTTCGTTTGGTCGCGGTTTGATGCCGCTCCTGC
>OBLN01000278.1_pt1 | contig 18627 bp, 15 predicted proteins | sample 1519301 | NCBI WGS metagenome assembly OBLN01 (sample SAMEA2452533, study PRJEB22499) | sediment metagenome | reverse complement strand
TACTCTGGTACTTTATCGTAGTTAATTGAAAACCATCTTGTTTTTGTCATCTTGCCATATACTTCCCTTTTTCGGCAAGCAAAGAATGAATAGGATCATGCGTTCGGATATTGTAACATTCCATCATATGCTGAAAGAAAAAGGATATAGCCCCGGAACATGTAATAGACTGTTAGTATTACTTAAATTTATTTACAACTGTGCCATACGCTGGGAAATATTGCCACCAAACAGCAATCCGTGTGTCGGGGTGGAACTATTTGAAGACAATGGGGCAAGAGAGCGTTACCTTACACACAATGAAGTAAAAATGCTCTTCAATGAGCTTGAGCATACACCAAATCAACAACTGGCTAATATAATAAAACTGCTTCTGTATACCGGTGCAAGAAAAAGAGAAATATTAGACGCTCAATGGGAAGAAATTGACTGGGCAAGACAAGTCCTCATCATCCCTGCGGCAAGATCCAAATCAAAGAAAACCCGTTATGTCCCGTTATCAGATGCCGCAGTGGAATTGCTCCATGCAATTAATAGAGAAGATGATATCCCGTGGATTTTCTTTAACCCTAAAACAAGGAAGCCTCCGGTATCAATTTTTTCTGCATGGGACAAAATAAGAAAAAATGCAGGGATACCCGATGTGCGTTTACATGATCTCAGGCACAGCTATGCCAGTTTTCTCATAAACGCCGGCAGAAGCCTCTATGAAGTACAAAAGCTGTTAGGACACTACGATCCTAAAGTGACTATGCGTTACGCCCATCTCTCACAAGATTCTCTTATAGATGCGGCAAATGTCGTTGCAAATTTGGTGAATCAATGTTCAGGAATAACGAGTGAAAAAGAAGACCATAGTTTGGTGAAGTAGGAGTGAATATAAATATTATCCTCTTATAGAATTAGCCATAACCATATTTCTCAGCTATTTAAACATCTACTGACTGTCCGGAGTATACTGTTACTCGCTAATCTCTCTAAAATAATCAGCATGCTTATTCGCAGATACATCCCAATTATATTTATCAGCCTGAGATATACCGGCTATAGAAAGCCTGTCACGCAAGGATTCATCCTCTAAAACTGCTTTAATTTTAGACGTAATATCATCAATACTCTGAGGTTCAATGTATACTGCAGCATCACCGCACACTTCGGGTAAAGAAGTTCTGTTTGAAACGATTACAGGACATCCGCTGGCCATCGCTTCTATCGGAGGCAACCCAAATCCTTCATAAAACGAAGGATATATAAATAAAGATGCACTCCTGTATAACTCAGCAATCTCAAAATTACTTAAATAACCAGTATAAGAGATGTATTCTTTATTCTGGTCAATTAATTTCAACACATCTTTGTTTCCCCACCCCTGATAACCGGCGATTTTAAGAGAAAAATCTTTTTTCAGATATAAAGGAAGCTCGTTATAAGCTTTTAAAAGGTTCAACAGATTTTTCCTCGGCTCTACGCTTCCAACAAAAAGCATAAAAGGTTTTGAATCTGTCTTTACCTTGCCGGGAAAAAACATGTTCTTATCGTAGCCGTGGTATATAACTTCTACACTGTCATCACTCAGATTAAAATATTCAGTTATTTCTCTTTTTGTATAGTAAGAACCTGTTATAATACCGCTTGCCTGCTTTATAGTATTCTTTATAAATTTATTATAATATCTGACACGTTCCTCCGGGTGCCATTCAGGAAATTTTTCTACAGATAAGTCATGAAGTGTAACAACTTTGTGCAATGCCTTAATATTGGGATTTAATAAAATATTAGGTTCCCAGTAAAGGTCATACTTCACTGGATTAAGTATTGAAAAAGTTTTTATAATTGTCCTTGCGCTGTTTTTTAAAAACGGATGTCTAACAATAAAATCTCTCAAAGAAAAACGGTTAATAGCAGTACATGTTTCTTCACGCAATACAGGCGGTCTTTTTGAGAAATATCCATAATAATAAGTTATATTACTGTCAATTTCATTGCTGAGACGCTTTGATACTTCAAATACATATCTGCCGATACCCGTAATCGAAGCAAGAAGAGCAGTGGAGTTTATAATAAGAGAATGATTTTTCACAGCATGCTGCCAAGTATTTCATCAATTGAAAAAACTTTATACTCTCCAATTATTTTCTTTAGCTTATCAGGAGAACCTATTAAACTCTTAATTTCATTCTTGCGAATAAATCTTTCATCTGTTTCGATACCTATTTTATAATTAAAAATCTTTTCGCATGCTTTTATGACTTCCTGAAGAGAATAGCCTCTCCCTGAGCAGATATTGACTGTTTCTCCTTTATTATCAGAAACCATTAATTTAGCATAAATATCGGCTATCATTCGGACATCATTGTATTCTCTGACAGTATCAAGATTTCCGAGCTTAACAACTTGTTCTCCGTTCTGAAAAGCACTGAATATTTTCGGAATAACAAAAGATATATTTTGCATCTTTCCTGTGTAGTTAAATGGTCTGGAGATGATTATATTGATTTTATCAAAATAATTCTCAGCCATTAGTTCCATTCCGTATTTACTTATCCCATAGTGATTGACCGGCTTAGGCAGCAAATCCTCTCCGATCACGCCTCCTGTATTTCCGTATACAACAGCGCTGCTGGGGAGTATCACCTTGTATGGTCTGAGCTCCGTATCCACAATAGCATCAAGAATATTTTGAACACCTAATATGTTAATTTTATAAAAATCAAGAGTGTCATCGTGTGCAACAAATGATATTGCTGCAAGGTTGATGATATATTCGGGCTTAATTTTGTTTAAAACATTTTTTATATTGTCTTTATTTAACAAGTCACAATAAATATATTCACTTCTGTTCACAACACTTGTGCCAAAAACTTCATAATTAAGAATTTCAAGATGTTTTTTTAAGTGGAATCCAGTAAAACTATCTGCTCCAAAGAGAAGAACTTTCTTATTCATGTTCAAATCTCCTTATAGCAGCCGCTTCTTCAGCTCTTCAATCTTACTTTCTACCGTAAGGATTTCTTCCAGTACCTTTTCTTTGTCTCTATATTTCAAATTTCTGTCAAGAAAACTGTCCAGTTGTTTAGATATAGTTTTCATTTTTTGGTATATACGTACTTCTTTTGGGTACTCACTTTTAGCTTTATTTGTCTCTCTTAATTTACTCAAAATTTGCTGCATACCCTTTGAATCTAAATCACCTTTTTCATATTTTAAGAATACTGATGGAATTATAGGTTCATTTCTGTATGGGTAAAAGTCTTCTGCGATGCGGGGACCGATTTTGCTCCCTTCTTTGATAATATCCAACACTTGTTCCGGATATGAAAGAAGTTTTAAATATTGAAGAACAGTTCTCAATGACAGGCCTAAATTATCAATGCCGTCTTCAGCCAAATCATTGGATGATGGATAATCGTCTTTACCTATATTGTTCAATTGCACCAAACATTTATCAATCAAAACCATAGGCGCCACTTTTGCTTCATCAAACCATTGGGCCCTTAGAATCTCATAAAAACCGAGAGCTTTTTCATAGCTGCTCAAATCTTCTCTCTGTATATTTTCTATGATTTGAGTAATTATAATCTTTCTTGTATTATTAAATTTTTTTACTCTTGCCTTTATTCCGCCCTGACCAAGCATTTGTATAGCTCTTAATCTTCTTTCACCTGCCACAAGACGAAATTTTTTAATATTGCCGTTCTCGTAAATGTATTCATCTTCAGAAAGCTCATGGAGAATAACAGGATTTAGTAAACCTTCATTTTTGATGCTGTTGGCAAGATTTTTTATAGAATCATCATCAAAAGTTTTTCTAATCTGCTCTGCAACATATATCTCTGCCACAGGAACGACTGCATCAATAAAATCATGATTGGACTGCCTGTTAAGCTCATCTCTTATTTTGATCTTATTTAGAAAATCATCTCTTCTTCCCATCACTCACCGACGAGCTTTTTAGAAATATTTTTTAATAACGTGTCCATTTGCTGTACAGCTTTTTTATTTACAGTGCTTTTACTCTTGTAACTTAAAATGAATTCCCGGTCAGCAATAGCATTTTTATAATCTGCATAATAGGAAAGAATCGGCTCAATAACCATACCCGGAAACATCTCTTTGATATAGTCTTTGTATGCTAAATCCACTGAATGATTCAGCTTGAATTGATTTATTATTATGCCGACAAGATTGAGATCGGGGTTATCTGTGATCTTTATCTCATCATAAAGCTTAAGTGTATTTTTTATGCCCTTTATACTGAATTCATCTGCAAGTGTTGGAATTATAAGATTTTTTGCTGATGACATTGCCGATTTGACTAATGCCTTGCTTGAATCGGGGGGGCAGTCAAATATGATGACATCGTAGATATCAAATGCAAATGCCGACAGAATGCTCAGAAGAAACCTTGAAGAAGAAAAATCTTTTATTCTGGAATCTAAATCATTGATTGTTGGATCTGATGCGATGACAGAGATTCTGCCTCGTGAAAATATTGAGTTTGTGAGCCGGGTGTTGAGTTCATCTATGTTTTCAGGGTTTTGTTTATAAAGCAGACTAAAATTATCCATAATATAAATTAAGATATCTTTCAGTTTAACTTGATAATCAGCACCAAGATCTCTTTGATCTGCAATATATAGACATGAGTTAAGCTGCTGATGGTCTAGATCTACCAGAAGCACTCTTTTGTTCAGAGAAGCAAAGTATTCCGCTAATTGTATACTTATAAAGGACTTACCTACGCCGCCTTTGGAAATTGTGTTTACAATTGAATACTTTTTACTCATATCATACCCTTGCTGGTTTTAATAATTTGCTTGTAAATAGTTTCATATTCCTGACTGCTCTGAATCTGACTATCATATTCAGATATAAAATTCTTTTTAATTTTTGATACGTATGATTTAGTTACACCAGCTACATTTCCAATATCCACTTGGCTGTACTCTTTGTCAATCGTAAAATTGTATATGATAGCTCTCTTTATAAAAGTGATTTTTTCATTTTTAGGTTTATTGACAAATACTTCCTCAAAAGTTAATCCTAACTCATTGCAAAATCTTTCCATTTTATTAACAATAATTGAATGATTGTCATTATTAAGCTTATTTAAAAAACTGACTCCTGTTAACTCATGGCAGAAAGTGCTTATGCCTACATATGTTCCTTTATCAATTATTATATCTGCTAAATCGTAGGCTTTGCCTTCAATTTTTCTAAAATCATCTGGAAGTTTTGTCACTGCAAATTCCAGCATGCCCAGCTCTTCGTTTTTGAGGTTTGCCACATCGATATAACCTGTTTCGAGCAGAATTCTTTTTAAGAATTTCAGTTTTGCATCTGTCGAAGGGTACCCGACTGGTATGGTTCTGTTGCAAAGACGTGATTCAAACTCTTTTTTTAGGCCCACTGTAATGCTTTTATCATCTTCTTTTATAAAATCAAAAATACTGTCAAAATCTTTTCTGGTTGCCCGTTCTTTTTCGAATGTGAATTGAAGGTTTTCGGGGTTGCTGTGCATCGAATAGAGAGTAATTTTCTTTTTTGATAGCCGGAGATCTATAAGATCGTAAAGGGCGATAAGAAAAAATATTGTGGTTGTATTGAAAAATATTGATAAATCGTCAAACATAACGAGTTCTGCATCTGATAATTTATCTATTGTTTCTGTGTAGTTTTTATTTGAAGCTACTTTCTTGAAAAAGTTTTGCCATAAATTCTTTTTGAAATAGTATATTTGATAATTTTGTTTCTTGTTGATTAAATTATTTATAATTGATTCCTGCAGGTGAGATTTTCCAAGTCCTCTGTCTCCGTAGATTCCGATGACTCCTTTTGTTGAAGTGTTGTTGAAATCAAGATTCGCTATTTCAAGCGATATGTTAAAAGCTCTTCTGTTGCTGTCATCAACTATAAAATTATCAAATGTGTTGGTAATTGAAGTACTGGAGGGATCATAAAAGATCATATTCGTTTCTTTGTCTGTGCGTGTTGATTTGAGGGTTATTTTGTGATTGAATTTTATCTTATTTTTGAATTCTACACTGATGATATTGATCAGGTTGACGACGGTGTTGTCAAGTTTGAGACTCTCAAATATGTACTTTTGATTTGTGCTTAATTCTATCAGCACATTATCGACATTATCATCTATCGACCTGTTTATTATTTCGATATTGCAATTTGAGAGGAATGCTCTTGTTTTGTTTGTAAATACTTCGTAGTTGCCTTCATTGTTGCAGATATCTTCAAATAAGCTCTTTATAAGGTTTTTAACAGTTATAATATTATAGTTGCTCATATGGAATCTTATTCTAATGAATTCAACTAGTCAACTCCTATTCAACTTTCATTCAACTTCTGTTTTTTATCTGCATATATTCTGGTTTAAATAAGTAAATTTATTTTATATTATATATACTCAATTGTTGAAATGTTGACAAATTTTATTTAACTGATTTATAATTAAACACTTTATTCTTTCCACAAAGTTGACTTACGAGTTGAATCAATTTTGAAACGGGTGTTGAATACGGTTGATTTGGGGTTGATTGTCCTGTTGAGTCAATCAGGTCAGGTTTTAGTTTAAAATGTGGTGTACCTGTTCCTGAATTATGCCGAGAATACGGCATGAGTAGTGCCGCATTTTATAAATGGCGAGCTAAATACGGCGGGATGGATGTTTCCATGCTATTGTTGATTGTTTGTCCTGCTCAAGATGAGTTTTCAGCATGAGGTCTTCAGCACTGTCGGTGATTATATAGAAATCATCCTTTGCTCTTGTTGCTGAAACGTAAAGAATCTCTGTGGTTGTTGATGTCATGCCCTGATTGTTCACAGAACCGATGAATGTCCGCCCGTCCATCCGGAAGCACAGTCTACGGGAAAGAAGACAACAGAGCATAGCCGACGGAGGCATCCTTCATCGAGCATGGCGGTTCCTTCTGGCTGTCTTTTGAACTGATAGCAAAGCAACTTGACTATATCGGGCTTGAGGATTCAGTTGATGACACTGGTCAGCTTGTAGGATTACTGTGAACAAGTTTGCTAATAAGTCTAAACCTAATGATGATTTTGCTTGTTGATTTCGACATATCATATTAACATGTACATTATTTCGACATATTCTCCAGATATGTCGAAAATGGTCTCATAAATAAACATACGGTGCGATATGTCTCATAATCCTGAAGAAGCATACAATGACCTGCCTCTTCTTCCGCCGAAAGCAGATCTTGAAACCAAGCAGATACTTAAGCTTGCTATAGAGGCGAACAAGGCTCTGGCGGAGCTGAACTTCGCATCAAAAATGCTCCCCGATCCCACGGTTCTGATAAACACAATTCCTTTACAGGAGGCGAAAGCAAGTTCAGAGATAGAGAATATTGTCACAACGTCGGATGAACTGTTCAGGGCTTCCTTCAGCGACTCCGGCAGTATGGATCCTGCGGTTAAGGAAACTTTGAGATACAGACAGGCACTGAAAGCCGGCTGTGAAATGCTCTCTCACAGACCTATAACAACTAATCTTATCTGCGAAATCTGCTCCATCATCAAAAATGCGGAGATGAACATCCGCAAAGTTCCCGGAACACAGATAAAAAATATGACAACCGGAGACGTGCTCTATACACCGCCTGAAGGCGAAAGAGTCATAAGGGATCTTCTCTCCGACTGGGAAAAATTTCTGAATGAGAATAATGAATATGACCCTCTGATAAAACTCGCCGTGCTGCATTACCAGTTTGAAGCAATACACCCTTTCATTGACGGCAACGGGAGAACAGGACGCATTCTGAACATGCTGTACCTTATTTATGAGCGGCTGCTTGCCTACCCAGTGCTGTATGTTAGCGGATATATAATCAAACATAAGGCGGATTATTACAGGCTCATTAGGGAAGTTACAGCGAACGGAAACTGGGAAGACTGGATTATTTACATCCTGCAAGGGGTGAAAGAAGCATCACTGGATACGGTCAGGCGCACAGAAAGCATATCTGCTTTGATGAAACAGACCTATGAAGACATAAAACGCCTTACACCTAACATTCCCGCAAAAGAAATGAGCGAGATAATCTTCACTCAGCCCTATTGCCGTGTAAGAAACCTTGTGGACAGTGGTGTAGCGAAAAGACAGACCGCCATGCTGTATCTGAAAGCTCTGAAGGATGCGGGCATACTTGAATCAGTAAAATCAGGCAGGGAAGTGCTGTTCGTGAACAGAAGGTTTTTGGATATTCTCACTGCATGAAACTGCTGTTTTTCCAACGGCGGGCAATCTCAAATTTTGTGCATTATTTTATGCAGTTTGAAAAGTCTCTGTGGGTCAATATTGTGTAAATTTCTGATAAAAGGCACACGGAAACCCTTTGAAGGCATCAAAATAGTTTTTAAATTATTATTTTGAAGTGAGTTTCAATAAAATTGGTATTCTTGCAGGTTCCGGAGCTTTTTAATTTGCTTGCATAAACATTTTAATTATACTACAAGTCTGTGTGTGGAACTTGTCCATATATATTTGCTACTAGAGGTTAAATTCAATATTATCGAAATATCTTTCTTAGATTGTATATGGATTTAATTAAGCTATCAGGAGTTTTTTGTGAAGAAAGCTATTGTTACAGGGATTACTGGTCAGGATGGAGCTTATCTTGCCGAGTTTCTTCTGAAGAATGATTATAAAGTTTATGGAACCTACAGGCGCACAAGCAGTGTTAATTTCTGGCGTATAGAGTATTTAGAGGTTGATAGGCATCCGAATCTTGAGCTTGTTGAGATGGATTTGCTGGACGCTTCCAATTGTATAAGAATGGTAGAAAAATGCCAGCCTGATGAGATATATAACCTTGCAGCCCAAAGCTTTGTAGGCGTGTCCTTTGAGCAGCCTATACAAACTGCTTATACTACAGGTATTGGTGTTCTTAATTTACTTGAAGCTGTTCGTATTGTGAATCCGAAAATACGATTTTATCAGGCGTCAACATCAGAATTATTCGGTAAAGTTCAGGAAATCCCTCAGAATGAAAATACTCCGTTTTATCCCAGAAGTCCTTATGGCGTTGCAAAACTTTTCGGACACTGGACGGCGATTAATTACCGGGAATCATACGACATTTTTGCAGCCTGCGGCATACTTTTTAATCATGAGTCTCCATTAAGAGGCACAGAGTTTGTTACAAGAAAGATAACTGATTCTGTTGCAAAGATAAAATACGGCAATCTTGATGTCCTGGAATTAGGTAATATGGATGCCAAGCGCGACTGGGGCTATGCCAAAGAATACGTTGAAGGCATGTGGAAGATGCTGCAAATTGATGTCTCTGATACGTATGTGCTTGCTACATCAAGAACAGAGACTGTTAGAGATTTTGTTAGCATGGCATTCAAGGCTGCTGATATTGAACTTGTTTTTGAAGGCTCCGGAGAGAATGAAAGAGGTATCGATACGAAAACAGGCAGAACTCTTGTGAAAGTTAATTCCAAATTTTACAGACCTGCAGAAGTTGAGCTTCTTATTGGTGACAATACTAAAGCTAAAAAAGAATTGCAGTGGGAACCGAAAACGGGTCTGGAAGAGCTGTGCCGACTTATGGTTGAAGCTGACTTGAAGCGCAACGCTTGTTTTTAAGCAGTTGAGACAATGACATGAAAAATTCTTTATCCTGCTTTAAACTTTACGATATCAGAGGTAAGCTTGGAACTGAAATTAATGACGACTTGGTTTATGCAGTAGGCAGAGCGATTGTTCGCCATTTTGCTGCAAATACTGTTGCTGTGGGTTGTGATGCACGGCTTAGCAGCGGTTCTTTAAAGCATGCTTTAATAAGCGGTATTGTTAATGAGGGGGCAAAAGCCATAAATTTGGGGCTTACAGGTACAGAGGAAATTTATTTTGCTTCTTTCTGTATGGATATTGACGTGGGAGTTGAAATCACTGCCAGCCATAACCCTATTGATTATAACGGGATTAAGCTCATTAAGAGAGGCGGTGTCCCTATATCTGCTGAAAATGACCTTTTGCAGATCAAGAATATTGTGAGCGATAGCGGTTTTATATACAGAAAAGAGGTTGCTCCCTCGGAATCTGTTAATATTACAGATAGTTATGTCAGCCATCTTTTGAGCTATATCGAACTTAAAAATCTTCAGAAAATGAAAATTGTTGTAGACTCCGGCAATGGTGTTGCCGGGCACGTTATTGATAAAATAGAAGAGATTTTTGATTCAAATAATATTCCGGTGAAATTTATAAAAATTAACCATGAACCGGACGGAACTTTTCCCAACGGTATTCCTAATCCGCTGATTCCTGAAAACAGGGAGATAACTTCAAGAGCTGTTACAGAACACAAAGCCGACTTGGGTATTGCATGGGACGGTGATTTTGACCGTTGCTTTTTATTTGATGAGAATGGTGTTTTCATAGAAGGGTACTACATCGTAGGGCTGCTGGCTGAAGCTATGCTTGATAAAAATAAGTGCGGCAGAATAATCCATGATCCAAGACTTGTATGGAATACGATAGATATTGTAAAAAGGGCAGGAGGCATTCCCGTTCAGAGCAAAACGGGCCATACGTATATCAAGGAAGCAATGAGGAAGGAAAATGCCGTTTATGGCGGAGAAATGAGCGCTCATCATTATTTTCGTGATTTTGCTTATTGTGACAGCGGTATGATCCCGTGGCTTCTGGTGACTCAGCTTATGAGCAGAAAAAAAATGAAGATTTCTCAAATGGTTGCTGAAATGATAAAAGCGTATCCTGTCAGCGGTGAGATAAACTCAGTTGTTGATGAGCCGGATGTTAAAATCAATGAGTTGTATGACAAATATAAAAATGATGCTATAAGCGTAGAATTTACTGATGGTCTAAGTATGGAGTTTGGCAACTGGCGCTTCAATCTTAGAAAATCAAATACTGAACCATTACTTAGGCTTAATGTCGAAGCAAGGAATGACAAAAGTCTGCTTAGTGAAAAAACACTGATGCTTTTAAGCGAAATAAGAGGGTAGTTTAGTATGATAAATATACTGCTTTGCGGAGGCAGCGGGACAAGATTATGGCCTATTTCGCGAAAAGGTTTTCCTAAACAGTTTTGCAAGCTTTTTGGGGGAACGTCTCTTTATCAGGAAACACTGAAAAGAAATAGTCCTGTTAGCGGTAAAACTGTAATAGTTGCCAGCAAGGATAACTATTTCAATATCATAGACCAGATGGAAGAAATAAATTTAAAGCATGATATTGCAGAGAAAGAAAATTTAAACATTATCCTTGAACCTGTTGGTAGAAATACCGCTCCGGCTATTTCTATTGCCTGCCTGCATCTGGATAAGGATGACATTGTTCTTGTAACTCCTTCGGATCATCTTATCACTGATACTCAGAGCTATGTTGCAGATATTCGCTTTGCAGAGCAGGAAGCGGAGAAGGGCTATCTGGTAACTTTTGGAATAAAACCTTCATTTCCGGAAACAGGTTATGGTTATATACAGGTTGATTCAGACAGTAGTGAGCAGGGTCATGCTTATGATGTTGTGAGTTTTCATGAAAAACCTGATATTGAAAAAGCAGTGCGTTATCTTGACTCCGGTAATTATTTCTGGAACAGCGGTATGTTTTGCTTCAAAGCAGGGGTTTTTCTGGAAGAGCTTAAGAAGCATGCGCCTGATGTGTATGAGAGTTCTGAAAAAGCTTATGAAGATGCGAAAAACGACAGCGGTATTCTCTGTATTGATTTTAAGTATATGAATGAAATAAGATCTGTCAGCATTGATAATGCTGTGATGGAGTTCAGTGATAAGGTCAGAGTTGTCCCGGCTTCATACGGCTGGAATGACATAGGTTCTTTTGATGCGCTTAAAAGCGAATATCCGGAAGACGGCTGCGGCAATACTGCCGGCAGAAAATATACGACACTGAATGCTAACAATAACTTTATAATCTCCGATAAAGCAGTATCTATTCTTGATGTTGACGATCTTGTTGTTATAGATACTCCTGATGCGTTACTGATCACAAAAAAGGGCAGCACTCAGAAAATAAGGAATATGGTAGAACACATAGAAGCAAAAAGCGATGAAGTTAAAGAGCTTAAAGAGATTACCCGTAATCATATTACTGTGGCCAAGCCGTGGGGTTCGTATACTGTGCTGGAAGCTTATGAGAGATTCAAAATAAAAAGACTGGTAGTCAAACCGGGCAAGAGACTCTCGCTGCAGAAGCACTTTCATAGAAGCGAACACTGGGTAATTGTCAGCGGTTCCGCTATGGTTACTAAAGGTGATGATGACATTTTTCTTAAGCCTAATGAGTCTATTTATATTCCTGCGGGCGAGAAACACCGTGTGGCAAATCCGGGGATCATTGATCTGATACTTCTTGAGGTTCAGGTGGGAGAATATCTGTCTGAAGACGACATAAAGAGAATTGAGGACGATTTTGACAGAGCTGATTAAATTATGACCGCAGGCTTAATTTACGAACTGACCAAAAGAGACTTTACTGAGCGTTATTCAGGTTCCGTTTTAGGTTCTGCGTGGTCCTTTATTTGGCCTTTGGTAATGATTTTCATATACATGGTCATCTTTTCCAAAATAATGAGCGCCCGTCTGCCCGGAAATTCAAGTGTATACAGTTACAGCATATATCTTGTTGCAGGTGTTCTGCCGTGGACTGCTTTTGCAACCACTGTGTCCCGTTCGGCATCGGTTTATATAGAGAAAAAAAATATAATCTCGAAAGTGAATATTTCGCTGCTCAGACTGCCGATGTTTATTGTTTTTTCCGAGACAGTTACTTTCCTTTTCTCAATGGTTCTGTTTTTTATATTTATGGTTGTGACAGGAGAAGATGTCTTTTCATATAAGCTATTTATTTTGTTATTTGTTTTTGTTCTTCAGCAAATATTTGCTTATTCCATAGGACTGTTGTTTGGGATTTTTTCTGTTTTTATAAAAGACCTTAAAGAGGTTCTCGGCGTAATCATGCAGGTGTGGTTTTGGTTTACGCCTATAGTTTATGTCAGCAGCATACTGCCTGAGTCAACCACACGGTTTTTAAAATATAACCCGTCATATTATTTTATAAATGCATATCAGAAAATCATTGCATTTAGAGAATATCCAGATTTTAACATGCTGATACAGCTTGCTTTAATTTCTCATATTATTTTAATTGCCGCTTATATATTTTTCAGGGCTCTTGAAAAGGATATAAGGGATTTCATATGATACCGGTTTTTGTTTTTGCTGGGCTGCATATTTTTGCCGGAGCGTCTGTCTTTTTTGTGCTGAAATATGTAAGATGGAAATATCGAGGAGTTTATATCATCCTTATAAGCATGATATATTTTGTAGCATTATTTAGTCTGTTTAAAGCGGTTTTGGTGTGAAAGGATGCTTGAAGTAGAGTCTGTTTCAAAATCATTTAAGTTATATAACAAACCGGCAGACAGGCTTAAAGAAATTATTACACGTAAGAGTCGTCACCGTGTTCATCATGCACTCAAAAACATTTCATTTTCTGTAAATGACGGTGAGACTTTAGGCATTATCGGAAAAAACGGAGCAGGGAAATCCACTCTTCTTAAAATTGTTGTCGGAGTTACGCTTCCTGATACGGGAACAGTAAGGAAAGACGGTAATGTAACGGGTTTGCTGGAGCTTGGAACAGGCTTTAATTTTGAGATGTCCGGATATGACAACATATACCTTAATGGTTCTCTTCTGGGGATTGAGAGTTCTCGCATGAAACAGATAGAGCAGGATATTATTGAGTTTACCGAGCTTGGGGACTTTATTTCAAAACCTATTAAAACCTACTCATCAGGCATGGTAATGCGTTTGGCGTTCTCCATTGCCGTTCATTCGAATCCCAAATGTTTTGTAGTTGATGAGGCATTGAGCGTAGGAGATGCCTATTTTCAGCATAAGTGTATGCGTAAAATTATGGACTTTAAAAAACAGGGCGGTTCCATAATTTTCGTTTCACACGATATGAACGCTGTGAAAATGCTCTGCGATAGGGCGGTTTTGATTCACAACGGTGAAATAACAGAGGAGGGCGATCCTGAAACTGTTGTGAATAAATATAATTATCTCATTGCTGTTTCAGAGGATTCCGGAATTCAAAAAAGCTTTAAAATCAGAGATGATTCTTCATACGGTAATCTGGATGTGGAGATACAAAATGTAAAACTGGAGGGCAGGTTTTCAAAAAGCTGCAATATAAGCTCCGGTGAACCTGTGGATATAGTAATTGAGCTTTTTTCCAAACTCAATGTTGATAATATCAGTATTGGGATAATGATCAGAGACAGGTTCGGTCAGGATATTTTCGGGACAAATACATACCTCTGCGGTCAGTCATTCAGACTCCTGAGTGACTCGCTGTATGAAGTCGGGTTTAGTTTTGATATGAATATCGGGTCAGGGAAATATTACATTACTGCGGCTGTCCATACAGGGGAGTCTCACATAGAAAAGTGTTATCACTGGGTAGACAGGGCTTGTGAATTTGAAGTAGCCGGAGTCATCGGCAAACCGTTTGCGGGCGTTGTCAGGCTTACCCCTGAAATAAGTTTTTGCGGGAAAGAGAGGAGTTAAAGGTTGTTTTTTAGAACTATATTTAATATAAGTTTTTTTAGAAGGTTTATAGATGTTTTTGATTAGAATTTGTTTACTTATCTCTGTCTGCTTTTTATCCATGAAAGCGTTCGCATCGATGTCTCTTCTTGAGGCGTATACTCTCGCTTTAAAGAATGATAATATTCTGAAATCTGCTGAACATGAATATAATGCCGCTGCCACAAGAGTAGGGCAGTCGAGAGCTTCTCTTTTGCCTTCTATCGCCGGAAGCGCCAGAATGACGCATTATGACACCAATACATATGATGAGTATGATACGACAGAGTACGCTCTTTCTTTTCAGCAGCCGGTTATTAATATTGCAAGCCTGTATGAATACAAACAGTCAAAAAAGATTACAGACTCTGCCAAATCCAGATATAAAATTGCCGAACAGGATATGATGTTCCGCGTGGTCGATTCGTATATTGCTCTGCTCAGCGCTGAAGATAACGTCACTCTGGCTGTATCTGAAAAAAGCGCAGTTTCTCAGCAGCTTTCTCAGGCCGAAAAGCTGTATAAAGCAGGTGTGCTTTCCGTTACTAATGTTCATGACTGGCAGTCAGAACTCGATATGGTCGAATATAAGCTCGTGGATATGCAAAACGAGCGGGATATTAAGTACATTGAGCTTGAGTCCATCATCGGTGTGGAACCGGGTAAAGTAAGCTGCACTCCGAGGGAATACGACTTTGTTGAAGAAGAACTCCAGCCGATAGAATACTGGCAGGAGCTCAGTATTAATAACAGTAAAGTTATCAGGTACTATAAATCACAGATAGATTACTATGATATGGGTGTAAAAAAGAATTATGCCTTAAATCTTCCTACACTCAATCTTCAGGCGAGCTACACAGAAACAGATACAAACAACTATTTTAAGACAGAACGATCAACGTACAAAAGCATAGGCGCTCAGATTAATATACCTATTTTTTCGGGCGGAAGCACATATTACAGAATCAAAGAATCGCAGGAAAGCTACCAGAAAGCTTTATATGATTACAGATCCGCTCTGGCAGATACAAAAAAGCGTGTCAAGGAAAGTTATCTGCAGGTTTACGGTCTCAAATCTCAGATCAAAGCTCTTCTGCGTTTGGCTGAGTCAAATAAAATATCTTTGGAATCAAATAATAAGAGTTTTGCGGCGGGAGAGACCACCCTTGTTGATGTGGTGACTGCACAGAAAAATCTTTACAGCACTTTAAACAGTCTTTCCAATGCAAAATACGATTACTACAGATACAGGGTCAAGCTGCTTCTGGATGCAGGCGTGCTTTCAGAAGCTGATATAAATAATTTAAACACAATATTCGTTAATGAATGTGAGGAGAACAAGTGATAGGCGGCGGCAAACTGAACAAAGTATTCGGAAATCTTCCCAAGAATGAATTGACATCAATACTTTTGACGTTCCGAAAGACATTTATTATTGTTGCTCTTTTCAGCTATGTAATCAATATGCTGATGCTGGCTCCTGCGATATATATGCTTCAGATTTATGATAGAGTGCTGTCCAGCCGTAATATGGAGACACTCCTGATGGTCACAATTATGGTAGTTTTCATGTATATTGTTTTGGCGTCTCTGGAGTGGGTCAGGTCTTCCATACTGATCAGGGCAGGGAACCGTATGGATGAAATGATGAGCAGCAGGACGTTTACTGCTTCATTTGCAAATGCGTTGAATATAGGTTCGGGGAACGCATCCCAATCTTTTAATGATCTTGTTTCCGTCAGGCAGTTTTTCACGGGGAATGGTCTGTTCGCATTTTTCGATGCGCCGTGGGCTCCCATATATATCATAGTAATCTTCATGCTGCATCCTGCTCTGGGGATATTAGCGGTCATCAGCGGTCTTCTTATTATCTTTCTGACTTTCCTTACAGAGATATTGAGTAAAAAAGTTCTGTCCGAAGCAAATCAGCACCATAGGAAAGCTACTACTTTTGCAGGCGCTAACTTCAGAAATGCGGAAGTTATCGAAGCAATGGGAATGCTGGACGGCGTTAAAAGGTACTGGATGCCCAGACACCTTAAATTTATGAGCCTTCAGACAACCGCCAGTGAGCGGGCAGCGGTTATAAGCTCAATTACTAAATTTATACGCATATCATCCCAGTCACTTGTGTATGCTGTAGGTGCTTATTACGTAATAAAACTTGAAATGACGGCAGGTGCTATGATTGCCGGCTCAATCCTGATGGGCAGAGCTCTTGCGCCTATTGAAATGATCATGGGCACGTGGAAACAATTTATTGCTGCAAGAGAATCGTATGCCAAGCTTGGCCAGCTTTTTATGCAGTATCCGGAACATAAAGAAAAAATGTCTTTGCCCAGACCTAAGGGGAGAGTGAAGCTGGATGGTCTTTATGCTTCGCCTCCGAACTCCAAGCAATTTATATTAAAAAATGTTTCTTTTGTAACAGAGCCCGGCGACATGGTTGCGGTTATAGGCCCCAGCGGGTCAGGGAAGTCCACGCTTTCAAGAATACTTGTGGGAGTCTGGAACCCCGCATTGGGTTCAATCAGCTTAGACTCCGCAGAGCTTTATAAATGGAATAAGAAGGATTTGGGCACATATATAGGCTATCTCCCTCAGGATGTTGAACTTCTGGACGGAACGATTGCAGAAAATATCGCCCGTTTTGAGGAGTACACATCTGAGAGCGTTATAAGAGCGGCTATGCTTGCAGGTGTTCATGAGATGATCCTTGCTACTCCTGAAGGGTATGATACATTCATCGGTGAAGGCGGTGTAGTGCTTTCCGGCGGTCAGCGTCAAAGAATTGCTCTGGCAAGGGCTATATATGGCGATCCTGTGCTTCTGGTACTTGATGAACCTAATTCCAATCTTGATGACGCAGGGGAAAAACACCTGCTGGAATCATTGGTAAAGCTGAAATCTATGGGTAAAACCATATTTGTTGTAACGCATAAAACTTCTGTGCTTTCTGTGGTTGATAAGATAGCTATGCTGAAAGAGGGTGTTCTGCACCTTTATGGCGGAAGGAATGAAGTTCTTCAGGCTTTACAGAAGAATACTCAGCCGCAGCCTGCAGCAGTTCCTCAGCCTCCTCAGGCCGCTCCTGTGAGTAAACCGGCCGGGCCTGTCAGAAATGATATAAAACCGTCACAGCCTGCGGGTGCAGTAACTATACGTTCAGGTGGCAGCAATGAGCTTTAAGATAGATTTAAGCAATAAGATGAATAACGGAGAAGAGCATTCTTCTCTGAAAAAAGATACTAAATATGCTGTGCTTGCAGGGGTGTTCATCCTTTTGTTTGGTCTTGGTTCATTTTTGATATGGGCATTTACTGCGCCTCTTTCAAGAGGTGTTGTTGCTGAAGGGAAAGTGGTCGTTTCGTCAAAGAAAAAGACTGTCCAGCACCAATATGGCGGGACGATAGACGATATCCTTGTAAGTGAAGGCGACTATGTAAAGGAAGGGCAGCCCCTTATTAAGCTTGATGATTCTGCCGTAAACGCAAGGCTTACTTCTGTTAAGCTGGAATATTTTGCTAATATCGCAAGAGAGGCGAGGCTTATTACGGAAAGGCTTGGGGGCAGTACAGTTGTATATCCTGAAGAGCTTATGAACGAAGCTCTGAAGGATACTGAAATTCAAAAGATAATATCCACCCAAAGCGATCTTTTTGATAAGAGGCGCGAGTCTCTTAGGAACCAGAAGAAAATTCTCGCTGAGCAGAAGGCAGGTCTTTATGAATATATCAGCAGACTTCAGGAGCTTGTGGAGGCAAGGAACAGGCAGATTGTACTGCTTCAGAATGAGATAGACTCTCTTAAGGAGATAACTGACGAAGGGTACTACCCAAGAAATAAAATGGCGGAATTGCAGCGCTCTATGGAAGGATTTTATGCTTCCCGGAGTGAGGAGCTTGCCTCTATAGAAAGGACAAAAAGTTCTATAAGCGAGCTGGATCTTAAAATCAATGAGTTGTATGACAAATATAAAAATGATGCTATAAGCGTAGAATT
>OBLN01000277.1_pt1 | contig 18646 bp, 14 predicted proteins | sample 1519301 | NCBI WGS metagenome assembly OBLN01 (sample SAMEA2452533, study PRJEB22499) | sediment metagenome | reverse complement strand
CATGTCGCTGTCCACTTCGCCCGTTGCACTGTTGATTGCGGTTAAAACAACAAAGTCTGCACCGCTCATATCGGCCGTTGTAAGCGTGTCTGTGTCGGTCAAGGGTGTTGGTGTCAGTAGTGTGCTTTGAAGCCCGTAGGAAGCCGTCAAGCCTGCAAGAAGTGCGTCTATTTCATCTTGTGAGTAAGTTTCAGTTTTGATGTATCGGTTTGCCAATGCATTGAAAATGTCGTCATAGGTGAATGTGTCGGCTGTCGTGGACTTTTTCAGATATGTTGCATTGTTTGAAAGCAAGACCTCAATGACGCCTGCAACAATCGAAACATAGTCGCCTTGACCGCTTACAACACCAAACACGGTATTGCTTGCCTTTGGTGAATTGATTGCACCATTGTTTACCCAAGCCGAACCGTTATATTCCCATTCGTGATAGTTTTAGCCGTCACCAACGCCCGTATCAAACACAAGGTCGTTGTTGCTTGGCGTGTATGTTCCCTCAAACCATGTCTGTGCTTCAATAAATACCTTGATATTGCTTGCACGTGTTGCGTCATCAAAAGAAATCATCTGTGCGGTTGTGTAAGGCACTTCACCGTAACTCTTACCACGTCCGTCAAGTCTACTGACGTCTTGTTCGAGGTCTTCAATCAAACCACGAATGTATGCGTGTGCGGTCTCGCTGCCATCATGGTCATCAACGCTGTCATCAATGTAGTCCTTAACTGCGTCCGCACGTGGTAGATTGCCTGCACCGCCTGTTAGTGTCGCTTCAACACCGTAACCATCATTGAGTGCGTCACCTGTTGTGCCGTTCCACGTCGGAACGTTACCGCTTGTGGATGAAGCACGCTTTTTGACCTGTGCGTCATCCGTGACGTTTCCGAGACCCACTTGCGTCTTCGTTACTTCGTGCGGATTGCCAGTGTCATTTTTGTGCGTTGTTGCGTCCGCTTTCGTCTCATACGTTGTCGTGATAACGTTGTTGCTTGCGTCACGTTCGGCTTTCTTTGCCGTCTGCGTTCCGTCAAGAATGTCGTCAATATCGCCCTCAACCTCAAGCACTCTTGCGTCATTTGCCGTTTCGTAATCGTCAAGATTGCCTTGGACTTCCTCAATCGCCGCCTGAACATTCTCGGATGTAATAGCAGGGTCAACGCTTGGTGTGAAACCAACTTGTGACGCCGTGACGTTATGCGGATTTGTTTCGTCCGCAATATGTGAGTCAACTTTGTCGTCAACCGCTATGATGTCGGTTTCCAATTCCTCGATTGCGTCTTGAACGGTGTCACTGTCAAGTGCGGTTGCACTGTTGTCAAACGACATGTTCTCGGCTTCCATCAAGTCTTTAAGTGCGACTTCTTTCGGATTGCCCCCGTCTTCGTCGTCGTTAATGGCGATCGTGTCAGTGCCGTTGTAGGTGGTCTTCGGGTCATACTCACCAAAGTCTTTTTCAAGTTTATCGAGGTCTAAATCTTCAACGGTCGTTTTAAGTGTCTCGACACGCTGTTCGATATTCGACAATTCAACAAAAATGAGGTTTTGGATTGCGTCCGTGATTGTGACTGTGCCTTTTGGGCTGACCCAACCTTTTTGCAGTGTTGCGTTGCCCACGCCGTAAGTCTTGATTTCCTGATACGTGTTTGCAATCGTAACGGCAGACCATTCATAACCGCCTGCACCGTCTGAAACACACTGATAAAAGCCGTCATCATGGTCAACGTCGGATTCCAGAATGTAAGCCGTTGCATAATCGTCAGCAAGCGTTTCGGTCGGTGGGACTTCGGTTGTCAAGTCAGTATAGTCATCATAGACGCCCTGCCATGCGTCCCCGTAAACTTGCCTGACGGAAATACCCACTTGTTTTGTGGATGTCGGGCTTGCGTTTTGCGTCACGTTCGGTGGAATCGCAAGCCTGAACCTTGTGAACGGAACTGACACGGTTTCAATCACCCGTGTTTCCATGCCTTGGTTGAATGTCGGTAGCCACTCCGTTACGAACTTCCCGTCAAGCAGAAAATTGACCTGCACAAACGTGTTTTCGCTTATGCCGTCTTCAAGGTAGATGTCCAACAGGTTGGCGTATGCCGAACCGGGATAGATTTTACCACTGTTTTCTGTTGCGGGAAAAAACGTTCCATCACTTCTGATGTAATACCGCAATACGTTCTTTTCTACTGCCATATCGTTTCTCCTTTACTCTGTTTTACCGATTTCAAGCAGTCCGGGACGCAGGTGCTGTTCGCTGACGTTGAAACCGTTATGATTGGCGTTGCAAGCAATATAGAGGTTTCCGTCCTCGTCTCCGATTGCCCACGACGTTGCTTCCGTCAAATCAATACTTCCCGTGAAACGGAACTGCCTGCTTGTAAATGTCACGTTCGTTCCTCGTTCAAGCAATACAGGTGTCTCATACCCAGACTTCACTTTCAAGTCCTCAAACTTGCCGTATGTCGTGCCGTCCTCGTAGACGTATAAATACATGGGTGTTCCTACAACTTCATTATATACCTGCTTCGGGTTTTTAACAATGAAATTCTCGGAATAGAACGCCTGACCGAACACATACTCCAAATACGTGTTGCTAATGACCGTGTTTTGGTAACTGACCTTAAACGACTGCGACCTGTCCTTATACCTCACAAGTGCGTCATATGTTGCATGTGATGGTATCATGTTGCCACATCCAAAAACGGTGTCCGTGAGAGACCCGAAAACAGTCGATAGAGATGTTCTCGCCAATGGGTAATTAGACGCTTCCTCATCATCCGTCCATCCTGCCGAAGCAGAGGAATATACGTTTGTCAACTGAAACCAAAACTCATTGAACGTGCCTTGTCTGTTCGTGTATCGGATTGCGTCATTCCAATACAATGTCCCACCCGTTGATGTCTTGACTGCAACGCCTGCAACCTGATTGTTCTCAAAACCGAAATTAAACACGAAACCACCCTTGACGCCGAAACTTGCCACGGGTGTCATAATGCCGTAATTGTATGTTCCATCATTTGGGTGGATGTCCAAAAAGCCGTCCGTCCGAACGTATGCAAGTGTAACTTTGGTTTTCCCGTCCGTTGTTCCCCAATAATTCATGAGTGTGCCAAACATGTAATTCAATGCGTTGCTATACAACTTGGTCGTTGCAGGCGTGATCGTGGTTGATGGGTCACTTATGACAATGTAATCCGTGTAACTCTCAATGCACTCATAGACTTGATTGCTTGTCGGTATTTCCGCCCATCTGTATGCTTGGTCAAGACCGATAAACTGTGATAGACGGTTGTGGTCTTTGGTTGCAACGTATGTTGCATAGATGTAATTGTTATGCCACTCAATCTTGCGTTGGATGATGACATAACCGTCTTCCTGCTTGTTACCCACTTCCAACAGGTCTGCAAGACTTTCGTGATGACGTGAGAACGTGATGTTCGGGACGCCACTGCGTTGCAATTCACCATAGGACTTGCGTGTCGCATTGACCACGTTAAGCAACTTGGATGACTGATTGATACGTGCTTCGGTGTAGTAATCCGAGTAACTGATGTCTTCACGTTCGACTTGTGCGTTCATGTTTTCAAGCGTGATATATTCGACGTTGAAACTCAAATCTTTGTAGTCTGGGATTGTGAAATCAAGCGTGTTCAATTCCGCCATCTGTCCAGAAGCGTTAAACTCTGGCGTGGGAGCATACCGCATAAAGTGTTCATACAAGGCTTCTTCAATGACGTTATAGACAAGGTTTTCTTGCACCACATCACCGTATGGGTCTGCCAACTTGATAGACGTGTCGCCCTGACGCCAATAGAGGTTTCCGACCTTGTTTTCACGCAACCCTGTGTCGGTGTCCCAAAATGGATTCAACACCATTGTCGGGAAGTTTGCGGTCGTCAACTTCAAATCCCATTCTTCCTTGTTGATAACCCTTGCAGTCAAGTCTAACTCAAAATCATCAAAGTCAAGGTCGATTGTTTCAATAATATCACCAAAAGAATATGTGACCGTTCCGAGATTGACGCTGATACGCTTCAACTGATATATCGGCTTCTCAAGTTTCAATTCAAACTGCGTGTCCGTAATCTGAATGTTGGTCGAACGCACCGTCTTGTAATTGTCTTGTGCAGGTGTCTTCAATGTCGGTTCGGCAAGGTTGTTCGGCAAGACCTGTTCAAGCCAATTTATGCCTTTGTTAGCAAGGTTTTGTGCGTCCTGATTAGACGTGTAATGGCTCAAATCCTCAAATTCGAACGTTCCACTTGTCTCATTGAACTTGTCAATAGTCAGCAAGTCATTGTCTTCTTCTTGGTGTCGAAGCCGTGAGATAGCGTTGATATACTGAAAAATACCGTTAAGGACTTGCCTTGCGGTTGCTTTTTGAATGAATGTCTGCGGTGCTTCAATTGCTTTCAACTCATCTACGATCGTGGGGTCAATGTCGAATATGCGTGTGTCGTCATAATTCAACTTGCTTTCTATACCACCGAACTTGCTGATGACGTCACGGACAAGGTTCACAAGAGCGTAAACGCTGTTGTCCTCTTTCTCAAACACGTTGAAATAATACTTGTATATTGCAGTATAACCGCTCGACGTTCCACCGCCGATTGATGTTGCGTTAAATCCATATTCAAGATAGTATGACCCTGCGTCCAACTGAAATGTCTTTGCACTTGCACTTATCTCATGTTGGGCAACAATCACAGTGTCATCTAAATCTTTAATCGTGATGTATGCTTCGCTTTCGATTGTGTTGCTCCATTCAACAAGAGACGATATTTGATAGACCTCACGCACTTTCGGTATCACAATATCTGTGTCAGTAAGATAAGACTCGTGAATGTATAAAGGCTCAAAATTGGCACGCACGTATGCGGATTCGTCAGTCAAGGCAACTGAATTGAAACCATTGGAAGCGACAATCTCAACCGGTGCAGGCAGGTCGGTCAAAATCGACTTTGTCTTGACAAGCGAATGTATCAAATACATGTCAAGTTTGTGCGTATATTCCATGACGGACAGGTCGTGTTTCCACTCGCCGTATTTAGACCCCGGTGTCACTTCATCCGACAAAATCAAGTAGTCATATTGCGTGCTGTCAGTGCCGTCTGTGACGTGAATGGAAAGCAAGCCACGCATTTCATACTCGTAGTCACGTGCGGTAAACGGCAAATGAAGCCCTGCTTCGTCCAAAGGCTCTTCAAACTTGTCGATTGTGGTGATTCCGATTGCAACGTCCGTCAACTCAACGCCGTTCAACTCAACCTTGTATCTGAATGCCATCATGCCACCGCCTTATTTTTGACCTCGATACTGATTGCCGACAATCAAATTGCCACTCAACTCACGATAGTATGCGTTTGCCGTGTTCTCACGTGCAATAGCAAGTTTTTGCAAGTAGACGCCCCACGTTGCGTCAACAATGTATGATGTCGGGTTCAAGATATAACCCTTGACACGTCTGATGTTGCCGATTGACATGCTTTCACCTGTCCGTGCAAGGTCATAATTCAAGTAGATGTCGTGAACCTTGTTTGCCAACTTAATGCTCTCTTGCACGATCGCCGTTGTAATGGCGGCCGCAGGGCTTGAACCGAATAATCCGAGTGAACCGGCGTCCAAAGTGCGAATTGACCTCAAACCACGGGCGATATCACGCCCTGTGATACCCGAAGTCCTTTCAGACGCACGCCTTACACTGCCAACCGCTGACGTTCTTGTTCTTGTCCCACCGCCACCGTTGCCACGACCATTGGTCAACCTGACTAATATTCTATGGTCAACTGCCATGGGTCATCACTCATCCTTTGCTGATGGAACAAATCCGATAGCAAAGATAATCGGTTCGCCGTATGACACATCCGAAACCTGTGCTTCACCATAAACAAACTTGCGTTCAAAGGTAAGGTCGGTGCTATCAACAAAATCGCCGTCTTCGTCCATCTCTTTCATGGTCATCTTGATATTGTAAACGGGCGGTAAGTCTTGTTGCTTAAACGTCTGAATGAAAAAGTCACGGATGAGTGCGTCAGTCGTGTCCAGAAGCCATGTGAATGTCATGCCGAACCCACGGGACTTGACATAATTGTGAACCTCTTTTGCACGCTTGATAAGCGTTTCGGTGCTTGTGAGATACGGACGTAACGTCTGGAAAGCCTCAACGTCTTGGTTCGTTCCCCAACTTGCCACAAGCGGTATGAACTCGGTGCAGGTCGTTGCGTAACCGACATATTCCCAAGAAAACTCACCCTCAACCTCGAAGAAATCATAGTCGCCCTCAACAATGAAAAACATCATATCGTAAGGTTCTTCGTTCCGTTCTTCGGTTGCGACTGTTCCGATATCTTCACTTGCGGCCGGATGGTCTATTTCCAACTGTGCAAGTGCGGACGCAGGTGTTAGATGTGTTCCGGAAATGCCTGTCGGGCTGGCATATGTCACGTCATAACCCGTCAAATCCGAGCCGAGATAAACCCATGACTTGCTTTTCAAAACCGAAGCCGTTTCGCCGTATGTTGTTGCACTTGCTTCTGGCAAGTCACCTACATCATCTACCTCATAGTCCGGCGTGTCAGGTGCAACAAGCAACGCTTCCCAATCAAACTCACCAACGCATTCCCACGTTGTTCCGTCTTCGGCTGTTTCGGTCTCACCAAGCAACTCAAATGTCGCTTCCGTTTCGGGTTCGACCGCCGATTCTTCCGGTATGATTTTGTATGCACACCACTTTACTTGGTTTCCGAAGTCAACGTTCTTTGAAACCGTGATGGACACCGTGAATGAGTAATTGAGATACTTGCGTCCTTTGATCGTCATTGGTTGTCCGAAGTCAAGGCCGTCAGCCGTGGTTGCAAGTTTCAAGTAAGCGTCGGTTGGGTCGCCGTCACCGTCTTCAAAGTCAATTTCCTTGACCGCCAATGTTTCAATGTTCCCAATCAACTCATCACGGACTTCTTCGATTGCAAGACGGATGATTTCACTGATAGGATTGTCCATGTAGACAAGAAACTCCAAGTTGACGTCGTAGGTCGCCATCTTGATATTCGGAAGTGCCACATACTCGCCACTGCCCATCTGACCGCTCATCACGACAAATGCTTTTTTGCCTGTCTGGTATGTCGTTTCATTAAACGTGTCTATGCGGTCAAAGTCACCGTTATTGTCACGGGTTGGTGCGTAAATGACGAGTCCCTCGCCGTCTTCAGCGGAATCATACGTTCCCATGCGGAAAGGTATGCCAAAACTGTTGGCATTGAACTTGTCAACCAAGTATCGCAGTAATGCGGTTTGTTTGATATTCATGCAACCTCAACTCCGTCCGTGTCAAATGTCGTCTATCAATGAAGCGTCAATCTGCCTGTTTGTAGAGCGTCTGTAAAGTCTTCTCACGTATGTCTTTTTTCCACCAACACGCACCCTGTTGGATTGCGTCAATTTGTTATATTTGATTTGCGACATTAACTGTCGTTCGTCAGCAGTAACAGATGAAGATGTGTCATAACCCAACTTTGACAATATCTTTCGTTCGTGATACATGGGTGTATTTGTCGATACACGCAAAGTTGTCATTGGTTTGTTGACCAAAAGTCCCGGCTTTCCTGTTTTGAAATATGCAATCAACTCACCGACAAAAGCCATCATGGTGTCTTCCGAAATAAAGCCTTTATGCTTTTTGACCGAACCCATGCCCTCTTCCAAGTAATGCAGATATAGTGCATTAAAAGCGTTATATTTGATTGTAAGTTTGTTGTCGGACGCTTTGTTAAGCGTGATCGCACGACGCAGGTTACCCGTATCATACGGTGCAAGCACGACTGCCACGTTCCAAAGCCACATAGCCAAGTCTTTGCTTAACTTATCGACTTCTTTGTCCGTTGATATTCTCCATTCCATATAACGCCACCACTTTCGGTTTATGCAAATGCCAACATCTTGTTACCGTATCGTTGCCAACCGTCTGGCGTCTTCATAGCCATAAACTTGTTGCCACGTGTTCCTGTGGTGAGAATCGTGAGGACTTTCAAGATGATGTAATCCTTGTTGCCAACGACAATCTTACCACCGGCTTTGAAATCAATCGCCGTGTTGTTTGTCTCAATACGCCACTTTTGTGTTTCGCCCAACTGCCTGTCAAGGTAGTCAAAAACCTGAAAGTCAAGACCGCCTTTGGTGTAAACGTCAGTCTTCCCATCACGAAAGAAAAAGTGTTGGGCGTTAGTGTCGTAGAAACTTATTTTCTTGCCGTCAGCGTCAATGAAGTCGGTAATGAAGTCGGTTTCAATCAACGCTTTAAGGTCGTTTAAGGACATCTCCTCAAAGGTCGGGTAGTCGTTTCGCAGGTCTAATTCCTTGATTGGTGCGTAGTAGTAACCCTCTAACCCTTGAAGCATAAGCCTGTTCCCTTGATTGACAAATGTAATGTCACGTGCCATCACCAATCACTCCCGTAGACCGTCATAGCAGTCTGGAATGTCTGCGTGTCCTCGAACACATACTCACCTCTTGGATTGAGAAACGCTTGATAGCGGTAGTCGTAGGGCAAGTCATCAATGGTTTCGTAGTCCTCGACCTCTTCTTCGGTCAAATAACCCAATCCCACAATATATTCGACCAAGGTGTCAAAATCATCATATGTCGTCATGGTATTGACGTTGACATTGAGGAAGCGTTGGGCAAGACCGAAATTACGGACGATCCGGTCACCCACGACACTAACGGCGTTTTCAATCTTCATGCGTAACTCTTTCATCTCATGCAGGTTGATACCCGTTTGATACGCAATCATGAAACCGCCATCTTCGTGGTTGTAACGAACGGTGTCAATCATCAACTCATACATGGCACGTCTCATCTCTTTTGAGTGCGACAAGTAGTAGAGCATACGCAAATGCCACTTGTTGTCTTTCATGCCAAGGACATAGGTGTATGCCACCTCACGCACCATTTCGAGATACATCAAGGCGTTATCGTTGCCTTGCCATATCTGCGACAGGTTAACTCCTGTTTCAAACATCTGGTTGTCCAATTCCAAGGTGTATTTGTGTTCCGTGTAGTGATAGACCATCTTTGCGTCATCATACGGTGTCGTGTAGTCGTCCTTATATCCCAACATTAGAATGCACCCCACACTGTTTCGTCATCCGAACCTGCGAACCTTGCAATATGTCCGTAAACCGACCAAAACATCTGTCCTGATACGGTCATGGCAAAGTCGCCCTTTGAACCCTGCGGAAGTTGCAACTCAATCGTCTTGTCCTTGTTTTCCGGGTTGAAGTTAGTCGTGTTTGCTTCCTCTTTCAAGATACGCATGTGCAATTCAAGGTAGTGACCGGCATATAAACACACCGCACGTTTGTATGAAGCCTGACCGACAAGGTTGACGTCCACATATTCCTTTGCAATCTCAATCAAAGCGACCGCAAGATGATACAGGGCATGCTTTTCGTCATCAATGTCAAGGAATGCTCCGCACCATGTCAAAAAGTCCCGAAACGTCACGTCGGGAACTTCAATTTCGTCAGTCTCGGCGTCGGGAAACAACGGGCTTACAACCGTCACTGTGTAGTAGTAGAGGCTGTAAGGATTAAACAAACTCAACTGAAACGTGTTTGCACTTGATATGCCAAACGTGCTTGTGCTTGTGAATGGAAAGTTTGAAATAGACACATGACCACTCCTTGTCTGTATAATGTCTCTCACATAGGGGCGTGGTATATTTCAGCCACACCGCTATGGCAGAGAGTGGGCAAATGCCCACTCAATACCGAACGCCGATTAGGATTCGTCAGCGGCCAATTCAATGTCCTGTGACTTGCTTGCAATAGCGGTCTTCGTGATGAAGTTGTCATTGGAAACATACTGCGTCACATGCATTGTGGTGTCGATTGCTGTTGCATTTCCAGAGATGGTGAATGTCATGGTTAGTGACGAACCTGCGTGTCCAGAAATGAGGTTGCGAAGTGTTTCGGAAGCAAGGTCGGAAAGCCAAACGCTTGTGCGTCCGCCCAAATCCAACTCGGTTGCCGTGAGGCTTGAACCCTCATAGGTCAAGGCACTGACGATCGTTCCTGTCGGAAGTGCGTCATCAAAGGTCACGATAGCGTCATGGTAGTATGCCGCAAGTGAACTGTCGATTGTGTCAGGATATGTCGCAATATGCGTCAGAACACCTGTCGAGGTCGCAAACGTCAAGGAAGTGATGGACGTTCCGTCAATCAAGTCCTGCATGGCGTCAGTGACTGTCGTGTCGGTCGCACGTGTCGAACCGTTGTCAATGTAACGCATGGATGTCGGCTGGAAGAGCATGAGGTAACCGACGAACGAGACGTAGTTGCGTCTGTATGCGTTTGTGTTGATGTCATAGACCAACGCACCACTTGTCAGGTCAAGAGGCAGAGGTAGGTAGTTGACATACGGGTCTTGGCGATACAGGACGATACGTCCGGTGTCGTTCGTTCCGCTTGAAACCATGCTTGCGTCTTTGGTGGAACTGATGTCGTATGACAGGTAGGGAAGCATGACGAGCGAAATGCGATCAAAGCCCTGTGTGTCGCACCATGTGTTCAACGCTTCGGCAAGGATGTCCTTGTTTGTGCGGAACGGTGTGCCGGTGTTGGTCGTGTTCTGGGCAGTCTTGTTGAGCCACTCGAAATACTCCTTGAAGAAGAGCATTTTGTTCGGAATGTATCTTTCGTCCCAATCGTTGGCGGCCGCAATGTCATTCAACTCACCAATGAAGATTTCAATGGCGGTGTTGATGTCCATGTAGATGAGGTTCTTTTCGGTGAGCGTGTAGTCGGTTGTGGTTTCGAGGTCGGTCGTTGTGACGTTTTCCTGATTGAGCAGCCCACGGTAGTTGCCGGACACGTCTGTGGTCGAACCGTTTTCTCCACGTGTTCCGACATAACCGATACGGTCAAGGTCAAGATTCCATGCACGGACGATCGCTTCGGCGTTCTTCGAGATGGCGTCATAGCCAAGTTGCTGGTTCTTCAATTCGTCAATGTAACCAAGACGCAGGCCGTATGTCAAGGGTTTGACAGGCACATACTGTGCTTGGAACTCAACATTTACAAGACGGACTTGGTTGGTGTCGCCACCGATAAAGCCACCCTTGGGAAGTTGATACATTTCTTTGAAGCCCTTAATGCTTTCCAACGCACCACCACCATACTGAATGGGGATGTCACGCATGGCATAAGTCTTCAAAGGCTGGTGACGAATGTTCATGTCCAGACGTTCAAGAGCGTTGGTCGGGAATGCACCGGTAGGTGCGTTGTCTTTGAACAGTCTCGGATGGTCTGAACCCATCAAACGTCTCATTTCGTCAGCGAATAGACGCTGGCGGTTCTTTTCGATTGTCTTGACACGCAATTCTTCTGGAACACGGGGGTCTTCAATGGCGGCTTCTCTGTCAAGAATGAACTGACGGATGGTCTTTTTGCTTTCCACCGAGCCACGGTATGCGTCAAGGAAGTCGTATCTGTTGTCCATTAGTCTCTCTCCTTTACGTTAAAATGACTTCTGGATGATGGCAACGTAGTCATCACCGTCTGTCGGCTTGTATCTCTCACTTGCAAAGACCCAATTCGTCAATGCCGTTGCACTCGTTGCGTCGTTCCGGACTGAACCCTCTTCGCCGTCAGCATAAGAGACGTAAACCGAGTCTCCAACTGATGGTTCTTCATTTTCAGCAAGAATGACCGCAACTTGGAAGTAATTCGGTGCCGCTGTCGGGTAAACCGAGATGGTCTGGTCTTTCCTCGGCTGTTCGGCGATCGCCGCTTCCATGTCAATAAGACCGTCACGTGTCCGCAGAATGACACCGAATGATGTCGTTCCAGAGTCAACACGGGAAATCGAATATGCGTTGGATGTGTTTCCACCGCCTGACAACTCAACAATTTCGCCATATTCGTAATCAACAGAGCGAACTTTAACAGAGGGTGCGTTCAGGTTCACGCCCCACGCTGTTGCGAACTGACCCGGCAAATACAGGCCTTGTTTGGCAACGTTCGGACGGTTACCGTAAGTGTAAAGTCTTCCCATCATCTATTCTCCTTTTTTTAGTATCTAACTTTCTGGGTTGCGTTCTTGCGGAATGCGTCAAGACGTCTCCAATCGCCACCATGTGCCGCCGGATTGGTCAGCATGTCATAGTATGCGATACGCAACTTCTCGTCCTGTTCGTAGTCATACTCCGGTGTGCCGGCCGGTGTCGGGTCTGCGTCAAGAACCACATCTCCAAACACTGACTTTTTGAACGCCGGGTCTGACTTCAAACTCTCGACAACTTCGGCTCTCATTTCATCCAAGAGTGCCTTTTTCTGTTCGTCAGTCATGATTGTATCTTCCTCTCCTTTGTCTTCGGGTTCATCTGCACCCGGAATTTCTTCTTGAACTTCTTCGGCTTCATCATTTGGCTTGTCTTCCACTTCGGGTTTTGCCTCATCTTGAACGACCGTTTCGTCTTCAACGGGTTTTACTTCGTCTTCCACCGCTTCTTCATCTTTCAAGACACGGAATGAACCGTCGGCTTCTGCCTGAATGCGTTTGCCAAACAACCAATCAAATAGTCCCATTTTCTTCTTCTCCTTTCCATTAGCGTTGATCGCCTCATCAAGTATGCGTGCGTTTTCCGCACGTCCTCTCTTGACTACCGCAAGGTGGTTGACCGTGATGTTGGTTTGTTTATACTCGCCGTCACCAATGTCAATCAACTTTGCCGTGTAACCAAGTGATAATGCTTCCAACCTGTGTTCCGTAATGTCCTCAATGGTTTCCATGTCCTTGATAACAATGTTTCCAAGCACGTTTTCGCCATCTTGCCAGACTTTCAAGATTGTTCCGACGTCGTAGTAACGGTAATTCTTGGAATTGACCATTTCGTCTGGGTGCAACCTTGTCACGGATTTTCCCTCGATACTTGCCATAGCCTCGTCCGAGAAGACGTCCTCTGGCAACCTGTGAACCTTGACGATTCTGTTTCCATCCTCGCCTATCTCACTTGCATAATATTCCTGAACACCTGTGTGTCCGAAGATTGCGTCTTTGCAATAGAGATACCCTGTGTCCTTATCAATCGTTCGGTTTTCAGACAACTTGATTTGAAAACTGAACGTTCCTTTACCATCCGTGAAACCGATTAGAGCGTGCTTTTCGTCATAGATGTCCAATAGCCATCACTCCTTGTCCTTGTTTTTATTCAACGGGGTTCGTCGACCGAACGGGCGTTTGCTTTTGGTCGGGTCGCCACCCTTTTTCTTGCCCTCGCTTTTACTGCGTGGGTCAACTACCCCGGAAATGCCATCACCGTCATTCTGACCTTTCATCTGGTTCAAGGTCTCTGCCATAGCAATACTCTGTGACTGATATGTGATGATTGAACCATCTTCGTTGCCCTTTTCAACTTCGTCAACATATTCCTGACTGATTTGGTGGAACAGGTTTGACGGGTTGTCGAACAGGTCGGTAAGCATGCGTTGATAGTCCATCAAGGAAATGCCGTTGTCCTCATACGCTATGTGAAGCACGTCAATCATGGTTTTCATGATTTCGGACTTTTCGATTGGTGTGAGGTTGATAATCGTGTTGAACTTGTAATCGAAGTTTTTAATTTTCCGGCCAAATAGCGATTTATACACGATCGGGATTAAAACGTTATACATGGGTCGGATTTCTTTTTCCTGCATGTTCTGGACGTTGAACACCGATTGCAGGTAACCCTCACCGTCAAACGGTCTGTCGGTAAACAGCACATTCACATAAACTCCAAGAGCGTTTGCCAACTGCCTCATGCTTTGCTCAAGTGCCTTTTCGTTTCCGGTCAACGTGCTTTGAGCAAATGCGAACTTGTCGTTTTTGCCGATTGACACAATCCCTTGGTTCGAGGTTTGCTTGATGAGGTTCAACTTCTCATTTATCAACTTTCGGGTGTGGTTGTTTGCAACCATGGACTCAACACCGTCAATGTTGAGAATTCCCATGTTGTTCCTAACCGCCGATTTGGTCGTTGCTGACCACAATATCTCGTGACGCTCAATGTCCACGTATGCCGTTTCGACAATCGAGGTTGACCAATACCTTTCCACCTGCGTTTCAATGTGCGACAGGGAATAGGGATTGAACAGCAGAAGCCAACTTCTATGGACAAGGAACGAGGATTTGAAAATGTCTTTCTTACGATTGCTTGGGTCAATTTCGTTAAGGTTGCGTCCATTGAAACCTGCAAGCCCACCGCTTAAGTTGACACGGTAGTAGAGTGGTGTGCCGAGCAGGTCGGCTTCGTAGATACCACTTTCATCACCAATTTCGGTGACCACGCCCTTGTCTAACGCAGGTTCAATGTTATACCATCTTGCTAACGGTTTAACGCCAAGGAAGTCACCTTTTAACACACTATCGACACGCAAGGGCTTCATGTAATCGGACGGTGACTGTCGGTCTTTGATGATGATTAGTCCAGCCGAACCACCATACACAATTCCACTCTCAAGTATCTTTTGAAGCGGTCGGTAGAGGTTGGAAATCTTTTGTTGCGTCAGCGTCAATTCTTTCTCAACCATCTTTTGGTCGTTGCTGTTAATGTCAATCCCGTTAATCAACGCTTTTGACGACAGCCAATCGACCGAACGCTTGACGTATGGGTTGGAACGCCATATCAAATCAAGCCGTGGAATGTTCCATGTCAACGATCGCCTGTTGGAAACCGCACCTATCGGACTTGCTAACTGCGAAATGGACGCTTGAACCTCCAACGTGTTGTCGAAGAACTGCTTTTTCTTTGCCTTGCCATCCTCGCTTGATGAACTGTCGTTGAGCATAGCATGAAAGTATAAGTCGTCATCTATCGTTCGGCGTGGCACAAAGTCAGTTCCCAAAGAAACCTCCGCTCCCACCTGTGTTCCAGAAGTCGCTGAATCCGTCAAACTCGTCTGCGACTGCTTCGTCCCCGTAGAGTGTTTTGGCGAGGTCTCTTGCCAAGTCCCATTTGCTTGTTTCCGTGCTTTCATCTCCATAAATTCCGCTTTCGTCATCTTCGGATTGTTGTTTTTCGGCACTCGGCATTTCTCCCTCCCACATACCTACTCGAATGTATGTGTTTAGTATGTAACGCAACGGATCAACCAAGTCGTCGTAGACTTTTTTAACCTTGTCACGTCCTGTCTTTTCGTCAAACGGTGCTTCATAAGAACCAATCTGGTCAATCGTGTAGATACAATTCTCGTGGATTTTGACCTTCCCTTTGGCAATCGCTGTCTGCATGAGCGGTATGCCAATCAAACCCTTGTCCACCAACTGATGTGCTTCTTCTTTCTCGCCTCTTGCCGACCATACGGCATTTGACGCTTTCCTCACAGGTATGTCTCTTTGTGACAAATATGCAATCAATTCTGGCGAACTTGGGTCAACTAACACCGAAATTGGCATTTTCCGGTTCTTTCTTCCTCGAATTACACGAAGTAACTCAATATACACCGTTTCAAGCCCTTTATCTTCCACGTCATCTTTTTTGACGTCCAACAAGCACTCCTGCAACTGATATACCGTGCCTGTGTCGAAGTCTATCTCAACATCAACAATCCCACTTGGGTGTGAAAGCCCTTTGTCAATGGCAATCACACGTTCTGTTTTGCCGTAGTCGTATTGTGTGATGTCTCCACCGAACACGTTGTTCTCTTGGGTGAACATAGCGAACACCGCACTGTCAGTTGAACGTCTCATGCCCAAAACGTGTTGGTCGTAAATGCTTGTGCCTTTTGCTCTCTTTCCTTTGAAGTCAAGCCGTTGCATTTCGGTCATGGCAAGGTTGTCGTCGACGGTGAAATGCTGGTAGTAGAAGTCGTATGCGTTGTAGACGTTGTTCGGATTGTCACCGCCACGCTCATAACTGACGATTTTCTTCATGCTCTTGTTGTATGCGTAATCGCCCTCACGCAAACTTGTATCGAAATCCTGTGCAGGTGCGTTCCTGATAATCTTGTCAAACATGTAATTGATGTCCAACAACCGTTTGTTCAAGTAAACTTGGTCACGCACCGATAATTCCTGATATTTCGCCACGCCTTTTTTGTTCAGGTAATCCTTGATAAGGAACTTTCGCAACTGATTGCGTTCCGCTTTCTTCTCTTCCTCAAACTCCCTGAACAAGTCCGTGTAATTGTCACGTATCTTTTCAAGCCTTACAATCTCGTCCATGTTAATCAACTTCGGACGCTCAAACTCCATGTAAAACGGATGTGCCTTACCTTTCGGGTTCTGTGTCGTAATCATCATGGGTGAGGCAACACTCGCCATACGGTCTTCGGCTTGGTTCAGACCACGCACGTGTTGGTTCAACGCTTCGTTGACATAAACAGTGCCGATCGTGAAACCTTGAAACTTGTCGCTGTCGTTCTCTTTCTTGTTTCCGTAAAACAGCACTTGCTTCTCCTGACCGTAATTGTCAAGAAACTTGTAAACACCTCTTTGAGCCCCATTGATGGACTCACGCACGAACACACCATGCGGTATTAAGAAGTAAAGCCCAAAGCCGTTCGACATCAAGACTGTCTTCAAAACGTGTTCCAAACTGTCTCCGAGTGCAAGGTGCATGGTATCTGGTGTGACTTGCAACTTTCTTGCCCACGCCAATAACGCATAAATGTCTTTACCACCACGCACGCCACCCTCAACCTCAATCGTTGAGTAATCACCACTCAACACCGCATTGAACAATGACTTCGCTTTCGGCTGAATGGGAATCCCACCTTGCAAAAACGGTTTGTCCAATGTCCCCGGTGCATACGGCGGTATCGGCCTTTCCGCACTTGAGTATGTCTTGACGTCCTCATTGAATATGTTTTCTATAATCTGCTGATACGCCGGGTTACTGTTATTATAGAACTCTTTTAACTCTGCGTCAAGATTAGATATACTAAACTCACTCATGTTCAGTCACCAAGCCCTAAATCATAAGTGTCATTTCCCGTTTCTTCGATTATCGTGCGGTTCAACTTGTTGCCACCGCCCTCGACATAAACATTGACCATCTGCAAGGCGTTGTTCTTCTCCATGCCTTTGACCTTGACAGCCAAACTTCTCATCCGTGCAGTGTAATTCGACTTATCTTCCGACAATGCGTCATCAACGATCGCCTGCTCCAATATCTGCTCATCTTTCAAGCCGGCGTTCTTGAATATCTCACGCATGGGTTTTACCAACTCGTGCATGTTATTCTGACGCCACGTCGCAAAAGCCCTCGCTTTCAAACGCAGGTATAAATTCATCCTGTCCGGATTCGGAACAGTCTTTTCAACTTCAACAGGTTCGCCTGTTTTGCTATCAATCACGTAATCTATTTCTTTTATAAACAAGTCCGTGGGTATTCTCACACCGCCCTCTTGCCGGTTCGCATAAAGCCATGATGTGAAAACCTTTCCATATGTGCTTTCCCCACTCAACGGCTCCCGAACATCCTCCATATACAACATCATCATCCGCTGTTCCACTTCCCCCAGACGCATATAACTTTCCGGCAGACCCATCTCCCTTTCTACGACCCACGCCTCGTTCTCATACCCCTCGTCTATCTTCATCAGCCCGTAGTCCACGCCTATCACCTCACACCCAAAATCTACCACATTCCTTTTTTAATTGCAAACCCTTACCCACTATCATCTTACTTATTTAACTTCTCTACAACCGAACCTCGTGCGTCTAACGGGTTTTTCACGGTCGCCGAATCATGTGCGATACCCAAAGTGTATGTGACACCCAATGTGTGTGCGTGTGCTGTGTGAGTTTGTTTGCCCACCCCAGACCGCCGGCCTCTGCCATCCCTACCCTATGGGATGGGTTGCCAGAAAATAGCAACGATCGGGAAAACGGAAAGGCCTCACGATCCGACGCCGGACGGCATCCACACACGCACGCATGACAAGCACGGAATCACGCCACCCGGACGCCTCAAAAAGAAATCACACAAAATCACACAAGGGACTTGTTTTTCCGAATGTCGTGTGATACAATGATGTTGTAAGTGGTCAGTGACAGCCACCCCGACCGATGATGTGGCGGATGGATCCGAGGGCGTGACACCCTCAACGCATCCCGTTAACCTCATTAAATGCCCCATCGTGACGCCGGGAATTGAACACCCAACGTGAACCGTCAGTCATGGAATGAATCACGCCATGACCACGGGAAGCAAGCCACACGAGGCGTGACGCCGGGATTGGTCATTGAGTGCCACCGGGTCACACACGGCGGGAGGTCTTAACATTGAAGTGATAGGGCGACAGGCTCGCCCTCGATCTTGAGCGTTAAGGCTCAACAAAAAAAAGGAGGGTTACACATGAAAGGGATTAAAACAACCGTGTTGGAATTGCTTAAAAGTGACGTCACGGTTGACGTCTACGAAAACACGGCGGACGACATCGGCGTCGCATTTTGTGGAGACGGTGAAAACCCCTTAACCGAAAAGGGTATGAAGTATTTCGCACCGGTTCTTAAATTGTCGGTTTATGTCAGGCGTCTTGTGGCCGTCGTTGATACGGACTCCTATTTCACAAAAAAGGGCATCGATATTACAGGCTATGACTACGAAACAAGAGAAACAACGCCGGCCGTCGTGGTCATGCTCATCGATCTATTTTGGGGGCTCGCCGGCTATGGA
>OBLN01000275.1_pt1 | contig 18688 bp, 15 predicted proteins | sample 1519301 | NCBI WGS metagenome assembly OBLN01 (sample SAMEA2452533, study PRJEB22499) | sediment metagenome | reverse complement strand
CAGAAGTGCGGTCGGGATCGGGCGCAGTTTGGTGCGCTTTATTGCTTGAGTGTTCATAGCTTAATCCTCCTGAGTGACCGAGGTGGCGGCTGGCGCCGCCACCTGCGGAACGCGAACCCTTATGCAGTCTGAGGCAATGTTCTGCTCAGCTTGCGGCAGGCAAACAGCAGCGCCAGGGCGGGCAGCCACCAGCCGCCGCCACCACCACCACTGCCACTGGTAGCGGCGCTACTGCCTCCCAGGGCGGCAATCCTTGAGCTGATGATGTAATCAGCAAAGACAAAGACGCCGTCCACTACGGTGTAATCCCCACTTGGCACCAGCGGACCAAAGCGGACCTGGATGAAGTTGCCGCCCTCATCGAAGGCCGGCTGCACCTCAATGGTGGTGGTGAGTTCCAACTGCTCAATGGTTGAACCGTTGGCAGTATTGACGTAGGCGGAAAGGAACAGATCATCTGGCACATAACCGCTGCCATCGATATTGCTCGGGTCGTAGCCGGTGGCGTCGGTCAGCAGGCAGTTCTGCGGATCGAGCGCGCCATCGGCCCCAATCACCGCCAGGTCCTGGTAATACGGCGTGGCGTTGTTGAGTCCGAAGACCGACGGTTCCTGAGTATCGTCGATGGAGAAGTAGAACGAACGGTTACGCCAGACGATGCTGTTGAGCAGGTTCGCCCGGGAGAAGCCGCCGTACTGGGCCTTGCTGTTATTGGGAATAGCCGCTTCCAACGCCGTGCTGTGGGCATAGGAGACAATACCCGCAGGCTGAGCAGTCGACAGGTTCGGACTGCCCGGTGAGAACGCCTGGCCGGCCGTCGCGGTGGCATCGTTGTGGACCACGATGCTATTAACGATGTTGGCAGCCACAGTGTCCTGCAGGGAGATCCCCGCACCGGCCATACCGGACATGTTGTTAACGATGGTGTTATCGACCATCTCAACCGTATACCAGCGGCTGGTGTTTCTGTTGCCCGCAACGTCCTGACCATTGGCCTGCGCGATGCGAATCCCGCCGCCGTCGCCGGCACCGGCCTGGTTACCCTGGATCAGGTTGCCGGTGATATACACCGGACCGGAGCCGGGGCTCAGTGTATCGCCGCCAATGCCGGGAGCACCGCCGACGAAGATACCGCCGCCGGAGACCGGCACACCCTGGTTGAAGGACTGATTGAAGATAATGGTGTTATCGGCAATGACACCGGCATTCACGCGGTTACCCTGAATGCCGCCGCTCAGGCCATAGTGACCGATACCGCCACCCTCGCCCATGGTGAAGTTACCGCAGATGTAGTTCTCCGCGACCGTATAGCTGTCGGTGCCGTGGTAGAGACTGACGCCACCACCGGCACCAAGCCCGGCACCGTTCTGCGCGATGAGATTGTTACGGATGGCGATATTGTCGTTAAAGCCATCCTGGTACTCCAGGTTGTCCTCTGTGAGGAACGGATGGCCGACGCGAATGCCACCGCCATAGATGCCGTGGTTACCGTAGATACGGTTATTACTCATCTGCAGGTTATCGGCGTAGCCGTTGACCACGATGCCACCGCTGTGATCCGCACCGGTAATGCTCAGCCCGTCGATGCGCGAAGCGTGACGACCAAAGGTTCCCGGGGCATTACCCTGTTTACCCAGCACGATGATGCCGGCACCCTCCTCGGTGAACAGAGTCTCCGGCTCATCGGCAATGGCAAACCCTGCCTCCTGGGAGGGCAGCAGATCATAGGCACCCTGGTTATAGAGGGCCTCGACAGCACTGCGCCAGGCGGCCAGTTTCTCGCCGGGAGCCTTGATGGCACTGATAACGGTACCCGACCCTGAACCTTGCAGGCGCACCGGCTTGTGCATGATGACCAGCTCCTCATAGTAGCCCGGAGGTACGAGGATCAGATCACCGGGGTTGGCAATATCGATCGCCTGCTGGATGGAACCGCCAGGGGCGACCTGTATGGCACCGCCACCGATCGTCACCGTGATACCGGTCAGGGCCGAGCGGCCGTTGTCGCCACGGGTAAGCTCCAGCTGGCCGGTCGTCGTTCCCGCGGCCACCGTGCCGCTGATTGCCCCGTCGGACCACATCACATCCGTCAGCTCCACACCGCCGATGGATACGCTGCCCGGTGTAGTGCCAAAGCCGAAGTCACGCAGTCCTTCGGGATCCTGTGCCGCAGTGATGGTAATCTGCTGAGTGCCATCGGCCACATAGGGGTTGTTGCCATTGGGCGCGGGCGCATCAACATAGGGACCGTTCATCGAACCGAGCACCGAGGCAATCACCGGCGTTGCATCCGGGTCACTGCAGTCCAGCGGCTGCTGATTGGGACCGGTAAAGGCTGCCACCGGCACCACCGGGGTATCCAGGTAGGTGGTGACCCCTGGCATGTACTGGAAGGTGTAGCAGAACTGGCTGTACTGCGGGTTGTAGCTGGGATCAGTCTTGAAACCGCCCTGGCCGTCGGGGATCGGTCCCGGGTCGTTCATGCAGGTAACGACCATGTTCGGCGAGGTGCCGCTGGAACTGGCGATGTTGTTGGTAAACATCGATGGCAGCACCGCGTTGAAGGTACCCCAGCGGTCAGAGTAGGTGCGGGCGATCTCATCCCCTTTCCAGTCACGGATAGAGACCGGAAGGTAGGGCGGTGAGTACTTCTCGCCAAAGGTCGGTGCGCTGGGATCAAACTCATTCGACAGATCATCGAGAATGAAACCAGTCACCTTCGCCGCTGCCGGTACCTCGGTGAACATGAAGAAGTCGACCGCCGCATTCTTACCGTCGGTGAGCAGGATCTGCTTGCGATCACACAGCGGAGTCTCCTGCCCGGCCCGGTACGGACTTTCCCCTGCTATCGGGAACAGGGTGAAGTCGGCCGGCACCAGGTGCGGATCGCCGACACAGACGGGAGGCAACAACTGTGGCGCGGGTTGGAACTCCTCGCCGAAGTCCACATTGCGGTCCTCCTCGCGCACGGTCTTGTAGACCGGGTGCTCACCGGTCGCGACGATATAGATACCCTTGGGCAGGTCCGCCTCGGCAGCGCCCGAGTCAATACCACCCGGCACATAGCTGTCAAAGGCGTAGCCACCATCGAACACCGCAGGGCGGACCTGGTTGAAGTTGCGCAGGCCGTCATGGCAGTCGGTGGGCACCGTGCCGTTGATATAATAGGGTTCACCCTGACAGCCTGTCGGCACATTGTCATCCCAGCTGTCGGTGTAGGTGATCTGCACGGCATCACCGGCGTCGAATACCCCGTTATTGTTACGGTCGATATCCTCCGGACCGGGGAAGTTACCCAGGGGGTAGTTGTCCACATCGGCAAGCTCGATGGCGCTGCTGTTGTTCACATCATCGATCACCCCATCGCCACCGGCGGGCAGGTTATCCTCATACAGCGCAACCTGGATGCGCGGAATACCCGGCTCCCAAGGCTCTGGAGCGGCATAGGCCGGGTCGTCCTCGGCGCGGGTGACCGCGTAGTAGACGATGCCTGAGATGCCGCCGTTCTCACCGATCACATAGGGCTTTTTACCCCACTGGATGACGTTGGTCTGCCCCAGAAAACCCTGAAATCCCTGGGTCAGCACCGGACCGGTTTCGGTACGGTAAGGCAGTTCTCCGTTCTCGGACTGGGGCTGAGGGTTGAGCACCCCGTCGAATGTCCAGGGGTCACCGGGGTTTATCGGCCCGCCGGCATCCACCACAATGGTCGCCCCGGTGGCCTTGAAGCGGTCAAATGCAACCTCCGCAACCAACCAGCTGAAGAAGGGGAAGACCTCATCGTAGGGCGCGGCCCCGCCCAGGTCGGTGGGGAATGCCTGGTAGATGGTGCCGTCACGCCAACGAATAGCGGTACCCTGCTCGGGCATCGGCTGCTCGCCGGGGTCCCAGAAGCCGTTTTCGTTCTCATCGTTAAAGACGTATTGCTCGATGCGGTGGAACCAGGCGAAGACCGGCACGTCCAGCAGACTGCAGCTGCCGCCGTTGCACTGGCCGTTCTCCACGGTGAGCGCATGGCTGCCGAAGATCACATCGAGGTTGGCATCCCATATCGCCAGCTGATAGTTGCCATCGGGCACATTGGGGATGGAGAAGAAGCTGTCTTCGTTGCAGGGCGCGGCATAGACACCCTTGCCGATACCCACCGACATGTCGTTCAGCCCCACCCAGCAGGCAGGTACCGGGGCCCCGGTATAAAAGGTGTAATCCGGCGGACGTGAGTTGTGAATACTACGGATCTGACCGGTAACCGTCGCACCGCCGGAGAGGACCTGAGGGTCTGCAAACTGCTCGACGAAGCCGACAAACACGTGCGGCCCTGGGGGGCCGAATTCGGTAAAGTACGGTGGCTCATTGGCCTTGACCCAGGCATCGATAACCTTGGTGCCCTCGATGGTACTAGTCTGTATCCAGCTGGTCGGATTACCGTTGGCATCCTGCGTCGGTGCGACCACACGAATGCCGTACTTGGCGGGCACCAGGTTCTTGATCAGAGCGACGCCGTTGGCATCGCTGATGATGCTGCCGTCACCCAGACTGAGTACATTCCCGGCACTGTCGTAGGTGGTACCCAGCGGATTGCCGAATGCATCGGTGGTGATCTGCTGTCCGGCAATGCCAAAACGGCCGCCGGCATCTTCCAGCAGGATCCTGAAGCCCTCCAGCCCCACCTCTTCCGGTGTATCCGGGGCGTTATTGATGGGCCAGTTGTCATGGAATACAAAGACACGGATCTGCGCGGTGGGGATAGGCTCGGCATTCACACTCACCGTCACGTTGGTCTGCCCGGCAACGATCTGTGCCCCCCCCATGGAGTAGCCCCCATCAGGCAGTACTGACACAAAGTATCGCTTGTCCGGGTCCAGATCCGGCAACGGCTCACCCGCACGCCCCTCCGCGACCACCGGCAGGTAGCTCTTGTGGAAATTAGTCGAGAGGCAGTCCTGTTCAAAGCCGGGCTGGCAGGTCTCGTCGGGTACGATGTTATAGGTAACATCCTCCTCAACCAGCCAGCGATAATCGGTCACCGCTTGCGTGGCACCGGCATCGTCTTTACCCACAACCGACAGATTAGGCACTTGAGCGTGAGCCACACCCACCACCAAAGCGCCGATTAGCCATACAGTAAACGCCAGGCAGCGGTCGAAATGCAGACTCCCCCAGCGTCGATTCCTATGCAAAGTGATAGCGTTCATCGTCGTCCCCTAGTCAGTTATCCATTGCGACTGCGCGCCACAGTAAGGTGGCAACACGATGTCCCAACGGGTGTCTTAACGTCGCGGCGTGAAATATCGAATGCGTTCAGCGCTCATCGCCAAACCTGAAATTCCATGTCGCCACCTGTATCGCGACTGGTCTCGGTATGTGAGTCCGTGCCCGTGGAGAAACTTTAGTGCCCGGACTCGAATGAAGCAGGGGGGGAAACCCCGCAATTTACAGCCGGGAATACGGTATTTTATGTAGCTGAAGCCATGGTTAATGTGAAAATTATTTAAATAACAAAAGGATAAGAACAACAACCACGATCACCGGCACTGCGGGGAATTTGCCCTATTCACCCTATACAAAGCGGCAAAATGGACTTTACTTAACACACAGTAAATACCGATTTGTCATCGCAATGTCTGACCTGTTCACAGATGACAAATCGCAACGCTCATGGAGAGAGACAGATGCTAATGCCGCCGGAATCATCATCTCAGCAGCTGCGTATCCTCCTCGCAGAGGATCATGCGATTGTGCGCGAAGGGATCGCCTCGTTGCTGAGACAGGAGGGACACTTTCAGATCGTCGGCGAAGCCGACGACGGACGCCATGCAACACAGCTCGCCGGTGAGCTCCGACCAGACATCATCCTGATGGACCTATCGATGCCCAACATCAACGGCACCGAGGCGATCAAGGAGATCAAGCAGCGCTATCCGGATATCCACATTGTGGTACTGACTATCCACAACAGCGAAGAGTATATCCGCGCCACGCTGCGGGCCGGTGCAGACGGCTATGTCCTCAAGGACGACAGCTCAGAGGAACTCCTCTCAGCACTCCACCACGTGGCGGCCGGCAAGACCTACCTCACTCCCTCCATCTGCCGCAATGTGCTGGCCGACTTTCTCCGGGGCGGGAGTGAGGATGAGGCGAGCGCCTTCTCCTGGGAGCAGCTCAGTCATCGTGAGCGGGAGGTGCTCAAACTGGTGGCCCAGGGCGAGCGTAACCGGGATATCGCCAAATACCTCTCACTGAGTGAAAAAACAGTGGAAAAGCACCGTTCCAATCTGATGAAAAAACTGGACCTGCACAGTGCAGCCCAGCTCACCACCTATGCGATCCGCAACGGCTTAATCACCCTCTCCTGAGTACCGGATCGACAGAAACCAGCCACGCCAAGGAGGCAATAATGAAATCGCAATTCACCCCCACTCAAGCCATGCCGACACACAAGCGGCGCATCCCGCAACTTGTAGCAGCCCTCTCACTCGGGGTGCTGTTCAGCACCTCGGCAACAGCACAGGGAGAGCACGAGCATCATACGATGGCGGCCGGCAGTACCGACCACTCTATGCACAGTACCCCGGTGGCAGCTGGCCATGACAGCCACAGCGACCATCACAGCCATAACAACCATGGGATGATGGAAGATCACAGTGCACACATGAAGATGATGAATGCGCAACAGGGATATCAGCGCAGTATCAATCACTACGCCCTGCCGGACACCACACTGGTTGGCGAGGACGGTAACCCGGTACAGCTGCATACCCTGCTTGCCGATGAGCGCCCGGTGATCCTCAACTTCATCTTCACCAGCTGCACCACCGTCTGCCCAATTCTCTCAGCCACGCTGGCGCAGGCAAACAAATCCTTCGGCGACGATGAATTAAAACCGTTGATGATCTCCATCTCCATCGATCCCCAGTACGACACCCCTGAGCGTCTGCGTGACTACGCCGCGCGCTATAACAGTGGTAAAAACTGGCACTTCCTCACCGGCGATCTGGACTCGGTGATCAAACTGCAGCGTGCCTTTAGCGCCTATTACGGCAACAAGCTGAACCACCAGCCGGTCAGTTTCCTGCGCCAGGGACCGGGCGACCCATGGCTGCGACTGCAGGGCTTCACCACCTCCGCTGAACTGGTTGCCGAATACCGTGCGCTGCTGGATAGCCGCAGCTAGCATCGCGCTGTTTTCAGCCGCCTCACCCGCCGCCGATACGGCTGATGCGGCGGACGATCTGGTATCCCGGGGTGAGCAGATCTACCACAACGGTCTGCTCGCCTCCGGTGAGCGTCTGCAGGCGCGGGTACAGGGGGATGTGCCGATCAGCGGTGAACAACTCACCTGCACCCAGTGCCACCGACGCAGCGGCTACGGTTCCAGCGAAAGTGGACGCCGGATCCCCGCCATTAGCGCCAATGTTCTGTTCACGCCAAAAACGATCACCCGTCGCGAACTTTACGCAAGCCGTGAGGTGGGGGCCGGCACCCGACCGGCCTACACTGACGAATCGCTAATACGCGCCATTCGCGATGGCATCGATGCGGCCGGGCGCAGACTCGACCCGTCGATGCCACGCTTCTCCCTGCCCGACGAAGAGATGCAGGCTCTGCTTGCCTACCTCAAGACACTCTCCGCCGAGGTCGACCCGGGGGTCAGCGACACCGAACTGCATATCGCTACCCTGATCGGTCCGCAAGTGGAGCCACAACATCGTGAGGCGATGTTGAGGCTAATGGAGACATTCATTACCGCAAAAAACAGCGGCACACGCCTGGAGCAACGCCGCGCCGCACACACACCCTGGCAGAAAGAGGCCAGTTACCCGGCCTACCGCCAGTGGGTATTGCACCCCTGGAGACTGGAGGGGGAAGCCGAAACATGGCCGCAACAGTTGCAACGCTATTATGAGGTGCGTCCGGTATTCGCCGTGGTCGGCGGCGTGGTCGATGGCGATTTCCAGCCCATCGCCGACTTTTGCAACAGCTACACCCTGCCCTGTCTTTTCCCAAGCAGTAGCATGCCGGCAAAGGAGCCTGGCTACTACACACTGCATTTTAACGAAGGGCGCCGCCTGGAGGCGCGCACCCTGGCCAGGCACTTGCAGGAAGAGGGGCTGCTCAAACCGGAAGTGTCCCTGCTGCAGCTCTATCGCAACAGTGACACGACAGGTGCCGAGGCATTACATCAGGCACTTGAGGGCAACACGACGCTGAAGGATATTTCCCTCAGTCAGCACGAGCATGGCGCTGCCTGGCAACGGGCAAAAACCGCGGATGTGCTGGTGCTGTGGCTGGAACCTGCCGATCTTGGGGCACTGGCAACCCTGCCCCGGCCATGGCCGCAGCGTATCTATATCCAGTCAACACTGGACTATGCGTTATTGCACGAGTTGCCTGCCGAACTGCGCAGCCGCATCCACCTGCTCTACCCTTATGCCCTGCCACAGGAGGCCGCAACACAGCGGCTTCGCGTACAGGCCTGGCTACGTCTCAAAGGCATCGAATTCGATAGCCCCAGGGTACAGGCCGATAATTACTTCGCACTGACCCTGCTGCTCGATACCATGCACCAGCTGCGACTGAACTTCTCGCGCAACTACGCCATCGAAGTTATTGAGCATATGCTCGACAGCGCACTGTTCACCTCACTCTACCCGCAGTTCAGCCTTGCTCCGGGGCAGCGCTATGCCTCCAAAGGCTGTTATGTGGTGAGGCTGGCCGAGACGGAAACTGAAGGGGTGGTGGCGGCTAGCCGCTGGATTGTGCCATGAGTATTCACAAGCGAGAGGCATTGTCCCATCACGCAACACATTCGCCATGCTCGGCTGAGGGGCACTATCCCTGTTATGCACGCTGTTTGCGGCGCATGTTCGGGCACTCCGCGGCGCTGCAGCCCGACACAGCGGCAATATTTCTTCGGCGATCGCTCACCCGTCTTTCCATAAACGGCTGCTGGACTCCCTTTTCAGCACCCTCGCCGGTCGCCACAGGCCAATGAATGACGATGCGTGTCCCCGCATTATCCGCACTGTGTAGCCACATGCGGCCCCCGCGGCGCTCACTGCGTGCCTGCATGCTGAAAAGGCCGATACCTGAAGCGGGTACGGCATCCGGGTTAAAACCACGGCCATCATCCTCGATACAGAGCACCAGGCTCTGTTCATCGCGAAACAGGGAAAGCTCCACCTTGTCAGCGGAGGCGTGCTTTGTCACGTTGTGCAGTGCCTCCTGAATCACCCGATAAATATCGCAGCGCAGCACCGCTGGCACCTCCCCCTCCGCCACCGTTATATTCCTGACCAGCGCCAGATTCGGGTGGGTTTGAGAAAACTCCCGACAACACCACTCCAGGGTCGGCAGCAAGCCCAGGTCATCGAGCATGGAGGGGCGAAGGCCAAGCGCGATACGCCGTAACTCATCGGTGGTGGTACGCAACTGCGCAAGCGCCGTCACCAGCGCCTGTTGCTGCTCCTCTGCCCCGCTTTGCCATGGCATATCCCGTTGCACGGTTTCGATGCACATCTTCACCGCGCTGAGCTTCTGCCCGATACTGTCGTGCAGGTCGGTGGCGATACGACGACGCTCACGTTCGAGCGTATCGAGCAGGGCGCTGGAGATCTCGGCCTGGTGCAGCAACTCGTTGCACAGATAGCGGTTTTCACTATGGGAGGGAACGGTGTCGGGAGGAGCGCCGTAATAGCGCTGAGTGACGGCGTAGAAAATGCGCGCCCAGAGTCCAGGGCGGTGCGGGTGCGGCAACGACGTATCCGCAGTGTTGTGATCCTTGTTCATGGCCTGCCTTCGATGAGTCCGTTATCGAGAACTGTGCATGGAGGAGACTCCTGTCTCATGCACAACACGTATCAACCCGTCAGCGGCAGCGCGCCATAGTACGCCTTGCTTTTTGCCAAGCGCCAGGGGCGGCGCCGATCCAACGCTCAAAGTATAGGCAGGGCTTAGCGATACATCAATGCAAGCCGGACTATACCTACCCCCACGTCAGCAACGGAAAGCGGCGATGCGCTGCAGGGTATGGGTTCGTGCCGCCGGGCGACAAAACCAGCGGCATTGGGCATCATGTAGCACAGGCTCAGCTAACAGTGAAAAAACCCACAGGAGAGACATTTGGCCAACACCACCACCTACATCGGCATCGACCTTGGCACCTCCGGCTGCCGCGCCGTAGCCATTGGTGAGAGCGGCGATATCCTGGCCGAGGCTGCATCTGCGATGCCACCCTCGCAGCAGTCTGGCGCGGCGGTAGAGCAATCACCACGGCACTGGTGGCAGGCTATCGAGCAACTCATGCCCCAACTGCTCGCCCGGGTCGATCCCGCCACGGTCGCGGCCATCGCCGTGGACGGCACCTCCGGCAGCGTGCTGCTGGCCGATGCCGACGGCCACCCCATCACCCCGGCGCTGATGTACAACGACAATCGTGCCGTCACCCAGGCCCGGCAGATCGCCGCTGTCGCCCCGCGCGACAGCGCCGCCCACGGTACCGGCTCGGGCCTAGCAAAACTGCTGTGGCTGATGGAGCACTCCCCCCTTCCCGCCGGTGGGCGGATACACACCCAGGCGGACTGGCTCAGCGGCCGGCTCTGTGGCCGCTATAGCCATTGCGATGCCAACAATGCCCTCAAGCTGGGATACGATGCACTGCACCGCAAGTGGCCGGCATGGCTGAAAACGCTCGGCATCGACGAGTCACTACTGCCGCAGGTGGTTGACCCGGGAACCCCCATCGCCCCGATAGGCCAGGAACTGGCCCTGCGTTGGGGGCTTGGCACCGACACCCTCATCTGCGCCGGCACCACCGACAGCACCGCTGCCTTCATCGCCTCCGGCGCGCGTGAACCGGGAGAGGCCGTCACATCGCTGGGCTCGACCCTGGTGCTCAAGGTGATCGCCGAGCAGCCGGTGTTCGCCCCCGAGTACGGGGTCTACAGCCAACCGCTGGGGGAGCTCTGGCTGGTGGGCGGCAGCTCCAACAGCGGCGGTGCGGTACTACGCCACTACTTCACTGACGAACAGATGGCCTGTCTCACCCCACAACTACAGCCGGAGCAGTCGAGCGGCCTCAATTACTACCCCCTGCCCGCCCCCGGTGAGCGTTTTCCGGTCAACGACCCGCAACTCAGCCCGCGCCTGACACCCCGCCCCGAAGAGGATGCCCGCTTCTTCCAGGGACTGCTGGAGGGGATCGCCGCGATCGAAAAACGCGGCTACGAGCTGCTGGCCGAACTCGGCGCCCCCTATCCCACCTCGGTGCGCAGCAACGGCGGCGGCGCCGCTAACGCCCCCTGGACGCAACTCCGGGGCAGCATGCTGGGTGTGCCGATGTTACCGGCCAGCCACAGCCAGGCCTGTTATGGCGCGGCATGCCTGGCACGTCAGGGATACCACTCCCGTGGCGGGCGATTCATCTGTTAGGATCGTCGCTGCTATCACTACACTAACCAGGAACGCACCATGCTGGGACAACCCATTGCCGGCGCAGCCGGCTTGCTAAAAGGTGCCAGGCTGTTGTCACAGCCGGGTCTGCGCCGCTTCGTCATCATCCCCGTCGCCATCAATATCCTGCTGTTCACGCTCTCCCTGTGGGTACTGGCGGCGCAGTTCTCTCCCCTGGTGGAGGGGTGGCTCGCCTTCCTGCCCGGCTGGCTCGATTGGCTGGAGTGGCTGTTCTGGCTGATCTTTGCCGTCATCGCCATCCTGCTGGTGTTCTACACCTTCTCAATCCTGGCGAACCTGATCGCCGCACCCTTCAACGGTTTGCTGGCCGAGGCGGTGGAACAGCACCTGACCGGCCGCCCGCTGCCCGGTGGCGGCAGCTTGCTTTCCGCGCTGAAGGAGGCCCCGATAGCCATTCTCGATGAGCTGCGCAAGCTGGGCTACTTTGCACTTAGGGCAATCCCGCTGCTGATCCTCTTCTGGATCCCGGTACTGAATCTGGCGGCACCGCTGTTGTGGGTACTGTTCAGTGCCTGGATGATGGCGGTGGAGTACTGCGACTACCCGATGGGCAACCACGGAGTGCGCTTCACCGAGCAGCGCCGCCGGCTGCGCCAGAGAAAACTGCTCAGTTTCGGTTTTGGCGGTGCGACACTGTTCGCCACCATGATCCCGCTGGTCAACTTCCTGGTGATGCCCGCTGCGGTCGCCGGTGCCACCGCGCTGTGGGTGGAGCAGCTCAAGGGACAGCAATAACTCAACGAAGGGATTGTCCGCCCCGGACTGACTAGAGCTTCCTTAACATCGCGACTGGAGGTAGCGGCGGAGTCGGCTAACCCCCTCCTGCAGTTGCTCCATCGAGGTGGTGTAGGCAAAACGAAGGTGGTGCTCGGCACGGTATTGGCCGAAATCGATGCCGGGGGTGATCGCCACACCGGCCTGCTCCAGCAGCTCGCTGGCGAAGCTGTAGCTGTCATTGCTGAAGCGGCTGCAATCGGCATAGAGGTAGAAGGCCCCCTGCGGGGTGACGGGAATATCAAAACCAAGCTCACGCAGCGCCGGCAACAGATAATCCCGGCGCTGGCGAAACGCCTCCTTGCGCTGTTCGAGGATCGCCAAACTTTCGGCACTGAAGGCCGCTAGCGCCGCATACTGCGCCAGAGTCGGTGCGGCAATAAAGAGGTTCTGTGCCAACTTCTCCACCTCGCGCCGGTAGGCCTCCGGCACCACCAGCCAGCCGAGGCGCCAGCCGGTCATGCAGAAGTATTTGGAGAAGCTATTGATCACAAACAGCTCATCGCTCAGCGCCAACGCAGTGGGCGTCTGCTGCTCGTAGACCAGACCGTGATAGATCTCATCCACCAGCAGCGCCCCGCCGCGCTCTGCGGCGAGCTTGGCCATCGCCGCCAGCTCCTTGCCCGGGATCAGGGTACCGGTGGGATTGGACGGTGTCGCCACCATCGCCGCCCGGGTCGTATCGCTCCAGTGCTGCGCCAGCAACGCAGCGCTCAGCTGATAGCCGGTGGAGGCATCCACCGGGATCCCCGTCGCCCGTCCCTCGATGAAACGCACGAAGTGTCGGTTGCAGGGATAACCCGGATCGGCCAGCAACACCTCACTGTCCCGATCCAGCAACACCCCCAACGCCAGCAACAGCGCGCCCGAGGCGCCGGGGGTGACCACGATACGCCCTGCCGAGACCTCGACGCCGTAATGGCTCCGGTAATAGCCGGCGATCGCCTCGCGCAGTGCCGGCAGGCCCAGCGCCGGTGTGTAATGGGTACGTCCCTCTGCCAGTGCCTGTTGCGCCGCATCCAGTACCGGTTGCGGCGTGGTGAAATCAGGCTCGCCGATCTCCATGTGCACAATGGAGCGGCCGGCGGCCTCCAGTTCGCGCGCCCGCGCCAGCAGTTCCATCACATGGAACGGCTCGATGTCGCCCATGCGTCGGGCGAGCGGACGGGCCGGATGCGCGGCATCAGCCTCCATGCAGGCGCTTTACCAGTGCCAGGTCGAGGTAGCTGGCACCACCGGCATCACCGCTCAATACGGTAAAGGGCTGCTGCGGCTCTCCCCAATGGTCTAGGACGATCTCGGCCCCGCTGAAGTCCTCCTCCCGGGTGTAGCCGTTGACCGCAATAATGGTCTTGAGCTTCGCCCCGAGGGAGGAACGGATACCGTTGTGGGAATCCTCGAAGGCGATGCACTCTTGCGGACCGAGCCCCATCTTCTCCATCGCATAGGTGTAGATATCGGGTGCCGGCTTCTTTGCCGGTACCACATCACCGGCGGCGATCACCTCAAACCAGCTCATGGCATCGGGGTCCATCGCGTTCTCCAGCAGGGCGCTGACGTTCTCCGGGGTGGTGGTGGTGGCGACGGCAAGACGCATGCCCGCCTCGCGCGCCTCGTTGATCAGTCGCTTGACGCCGGGCCGCAGCGGGATCGCCCCGCCCGAGAGCATCTCCACATAGTGGCGGGTCTTGGCCTGGTGCAGGCCGGCGATAAAGCTGTCCAGCTCTGCGGGGCGCTCGAATGCGGTATTGAAGTTATCCAGGTAGTATCGGATGCGCTCCTTGCCGCCGGTGACCGCCAGCAGCTTGCCGTAGAGCTCCTCGCTCCACTCCCAATCGAGTCCCGCCTCGGCGAAGGCGCGGTTGAAGGCCACTCGGTGACCGTCACGCTCGGTGTCTGCCAGGGTGCCGTCGACATCAAATAACAGTGCTTTTAGTGTGCTCATTTTTTTCCGTTCCGACCGCTTGAAAAGCGCAGTAGATTACCTAACTATGAGGGGGAATGCACCCGGGAGTGAGCGCCCAAAGTTGCGCGGTCCCACAACATCTGCTATAGATGCGCGCTTAATTTTTACTACGCTTCGCAGGAGAATCAAGCGTATGCCGACCAAGAAAACTGCAGCGCCGAAAAAGGCCGCCACCAAAAAAGCGGTCAAGAAGGCCGCACCGAAAAAGGCCACCACTGTCAAGAAGGCCCCGGTAAAAAAAGCGGCACCCGCTAAGGAACCGCACATCAAGGCACTAGAGGGCGCCGGCCATTTCGAGCCCTATGTGGAGAAGAAGAACGAAGAGTATATGAGCCCGCAGATGCGGGAACACTTCCGCCAGATTCTGCTCAACTGGAAGACCGAGCTGATGGAAGAGGTAGACCGCACCGTGCATCACATGCAGGATGAGGCGGCCAACTTCCCCGACCCGAATGACCGTGCCAGTCAGGAATCCGACTTCACCATGGAACTGCGCACCCGTGATCGCGAGCGCAAGTTGCTGAAGAAGATCAACGAATCGCTGGACCTGCTGGATGAGAACGAATACGGCTTCTGCGAAAGCTGCGGCATCGAGATTGGCATCCGCCGCCTGGAAGCTCGCCCCACAGCCACCCTGTGCATCGACTGCAAGACACTCGATGAGATCCGCGAGAAGCAGCGCGGCTAGGCCCTAGTCCGTCCGCCGCACAAAAAAGGGAGCGTCAGCTCCCTTTTTTATGCCGGCGGTTTGTGCAAGCCGCCGGCTATCAGGCCGCCTGCTGGCGACACCCCGCTGGCTCCACCCGCAAGTGGTGCTTGGCCGCGAACTCCAGAATATGGCTGTAGAGCTGGGGGGCATCCAGGGCCAGCGCCGAGGAGACGTAGAGACAGCGCTCACCGTTAATCACCATCGGGTGCACCCGGGCATCGTAACGCAGGCGACGATCGCCACCGAAACGGGCCACGCTGGCGCTGATGCGCTCTACCCAGTCACTGGGGCGGAAACGCTCTCCATCCTCACTTACGCCATGGATAATCAAACACGACTCTTGCTCGTACATCGCTCCACCTCGCCATAAAGTGTATTAGTATTTACTAATATAATGATAGTTGAGAGAAATACAAGGTTTTTCTTTCCGGATGGATGAAAGCACCCCGCGCTTCTTTGTATAGTGTGTAACATCCGTTGACCTGCATAACCGCTGGATGAGGAACCGATGCAAACCACCGAAACCATGAAACACCGCCACAGTACCCGCGCCTTTCTCGACAAGGCCGTTGCAAAAGAGAGCGTCCTGGCCATCCTCGATGCCGCCCGATGGGCCCCCTCCGGGGTGAATACCCAACCCTGGCGGGTAGCGGTGGTCACGGGGGAGAGCCGCGAACGCCTGGCGGAGGCGATCATCAGCGCCCGCAGTGAAGGCGTACAGGCGAATCCCGACTACCACTATTATCTGCAGGAGTGGTTCGAACCCTACAAAAGCCGCCGCAAGGCGACCGGACTGGCCCTCTATGGCGCCCTCGGCATTGGCCGCGAAGACAAGGCGCAGCAGCTGGAGGCGTGGAACAACAACTACCGCTTCTTCGGTGCCCCGGTGGGGCTGCTGATCTTCATCGAGCGACGCATGGGCCAGGGCAGCTGGATCGACCTTGGCATGTTTGTACAGAACATCCTGCTCGCCGCCGAGGAACAGGGGCTGTCCACCTGCCCCCAGGCCTCACTGGCCGATCACCCCGATATCGTACGCCAGCAGCTCGCTATCGAAGATAACTGGGCGCTGGCCTGTGGCGTCGCCCTGGGCTATGCCGACAACGGGGCGGCAGTGAACGGTTACCGTACCCCACGCGAGTCGGTCGAGGCCTTTACCAGCTGGCATGAGTGAGCCGTCTCCCCGCTACCGCGGCCGCTTCGCCCCCTCTCCCACCGGACCGCTGCACTTCGGCTCGCTGGTTGCGGCGCTGGGCAGCTACCTGGAAGCACGCCGACACGGCGGCGAGTGGCTGGTAAGGATGGAGGACCTGGACCCGCCACGGGAGGTTGCCGGCGCCGCCACGCTCATCCTCAAGACGCTGGAGGAGTTCGGTTTCGAATGGGACGGGCCAGTCATGTTCCAGAGCCGGCGCCATGCCCGTTACATTGAGGTACTGGAGACGTTGCAACGCAACCGCCTGACCTACCGCTGCGGCTGCTCACGCAAGCAGATCGCAGAGCAGTCGCAGCGCCAAGGGCTCCCCCCCGGGGTTTATCCGGGAACCTGCCGCAGCCATCCCGCCAGCGCCCACGACAAGCACGCCATCCGCCTGCTCAGTGAGGGGCAGCAGGTCCGCTTTGAGGATGCGCTGCAGGGCAGCATCAGCCAGGATGTGGCGCAGGAGGTCGGCGACTTTGTGCTGCGCCGCGCCGACGGGCTGTTCGCGTACCAACTGGCAGTGGTGGTGGACGATGCTGAACAGGGCATCACCCATGTGGTACGCGGCAGTGACCTGCTCGACTCCACCCCACGCCAGATCGCCCTGCAACAGCTGCTCGGCTACCCCACTCCCTCTTACCTGCACCTACCGGTGGCCGTCAACGCCACGGGACAAAAACTCAGCAAACAGACCTTCGCCCCGGCGCTGGATAGCGCCAACCCGCTGCCCGCGCTGTGGCAGGCACTGCACTTTCTCGGTCAGCAGCCGCCGCCGGAGCTGTTGGAGGGCGAGCTCGACAGCTTCTGGCACTGGGCCATCAGCCACTGGAACGTGGCGGCGCTACCCCGTAAACTGGCGATCCCCTATGTTGGCATACCGCCCGGCATCACCACAGACCACTGACACCTCACAGCCACCAGACGAGACTAAGTATGAGCGACAACAACGACCCGTTTCTCCAGCGTTACAAGGGTTATTTCAAGAACCTGCTCAAGTGGGAAGAGCTCGACGCCCTGTGGCAACGGCTGCGCGAGGATGGCGACACCGCCTGGTATGTCTACGCCGTCGGTGAAACACCACCGCAACAGCCCGCCGACAGCGCACAGCTTGCGCGGTTTATCGAGGAGATCGACACCCTGCTGCACAACGAGCACGACGAAGACTACTGCGGCATCGTTTACGTAGATAATGCAGAGCACCCCGGCTTTATCAAGATCTACGATCCCAACAACCTCGGTAGCGTCTGCGGCTCCGGTTCCGCCCCGCCGCCACTGCCAGGCTGGGTGCTCTCAGCCCTTCCCCCCAGCGACCTCAACGCCGCCTTCCCGCCACCGGCCAACCGCCGCCGCTGGTGGCAGCGCGTGTTTGGATAAATTCAAGTTCGAAGTTTCAAGGTAATACTCGCCCCCAAAACAAAATAATCCCACTGCAAAGGCGCAGAGGTTGATGCAGTTCATTGGCTGGACATAGCGGAGCGGTGTCCGCCAGAATCTGCTCAATACCGCTACGCTATATCAGGCCTACCTCCACATCGGGCCTTCCACTACCCAGATTGCGTTTTCCTTTGCGCCTTTGCGGTGAGACTGTTTTGAGGGGTGAGTGGAGACCTTCCACCTTGCAACTCGAAACGGTTTTCCAGTGTTACGTTTTGTAACAACTCCTGTTATGCTTTGCCCATGAATCGCCATCGCGACCATGATTCCCGGCTGGACAGGGTTATCCTGCTGTTTCTGCTCGCCCTGTTTCTGCTCATCTCCCCCTTCAACCGCTGGTGGGCGGCGGATGACAGCCCGTGGTACTCGCCCTACCTGGTGTGGGGGGTGTTGATCTTCCTCACCTGGCGCCTGCAGCGTTATCTGGGGCGCCATGACCTTTGAGCTGTGGCATCTTTTTCTGGCGGGGGTGGCCTATCTGCTGCTGCTGTTTCTCATCGCCTTTGCCGCGGAACACGGCTGGTTGCCGCAGCGCCTGGCACACCACCCGCTGACCTATACCCTCTCGCTGGGGGTTTACGCCACCTCCTGGAGCTTCTACGGCAGCGTCGGTTTTGCCCAGACCCAGGGCAACAACTTTCTCACCATCTACCTTGGTGTCACCCTCGCCTTCCTGCTGGCGCCGGTGCTATTGCAGCCAATCATGCGTCTGACCCGCGAGTATCAGCTCTCCTCGCTGGCGGACCTGTTCGCCTTCCGCTATCAGAGCCAACTGGCCGGGGTACTTGTCACCCTGTTCATGCTCACCGGCACCCTGCCCTATATCGCGCTGCAGGTGCGGGCCGTAACCGAATCTCTGCAGGTGCTCACCGGCGAGTCGGCGCCGGCGATGATCGCCCTGGGTTTCTGCATCACCGTGACCCTGTTCGCCATCCTCTTCGGTGCGCGCCATTTCTCGGCGCGGGAAAAGCACGAGGGGCTGGTGGTGGCGATCGCCTTCGAATCACTGGTCAAGCTGCTGGCGCTGCTGGCGGTGGGCGGCTTCGCCCTCTACGGCGTGTTTGGCGGCTTCGGGGGGCTGGAACAGTGGCTGCGTGCCAATCCGGAGGCGCTGGCAGCGATGCACCGCCCG
>OBLN01000274.1_pt1 | contig 18712 bp, 22 predicted proteins | sample 1519301 | NCBI WGS metagenome assembly OBLN01 (sample SAMEA2452533, study PRJEB22499) | sediment metagenome | reverse complement strand
TTTTTTAGCCATGAGGCGGGCCAGATTTATGATATTTATAGCTACCGCCCCCCCCCACACACAAAAAATAGGTGCTGAGGATTACGAAAAAAAAAGGATAAGCTTTTATGCTGAAATTCTAATTAGACGGCCTCTATATAACGTGCCCACTGTCATGCAAAACATGACTTATCCATCAGAATTGCACGTGCGGGCGCACCATCACATCCGATCAGTTTCAATGGTAGACATATGAAAAAATAAATACCAGCGGTTGCTTCAGAGAAGTTCAAATACTCAACAATATTCAATCCATTGCGCAAAAATAGATCATGGTTTGGCAGAGAGGATTCCGAGTCAACTGAAAGAGTATCCACACCTACTACCCGAAAACCACTCTCTATTATCCATGAACCAGCAGTTGCCCCAAGCCTCCTGCCGAAATCCGTCGTTTCTGATGATTCGAAGTGTGCTCCTGTTTTGATCAGAAGAACATCAATATCTTTTTCATCTGTATATTCCACGTAGTGCATATCAAGCTCATTTTCTGTAATGCAACCTTCCCCTGAAGACAGATCCAGCAAAACCGCTTTTCCAATAAAAGATCCGGGGTCAAGCTCATCAACGCATGTTCCATTCTCAAATATATGGGAAGGAGCATCAACATGAGTACCAGTGTGCGTCCCAATATTTATCCGGGATACTACAAAACCATCTGTTTCTATAGAAGACACTTTCTCTATAAGTGGGATGGGGTCGCCTTCATACACCGGCGTATTTTCAGAGATGCCGGTGGTGATGTCTATTATTCTGCCTGACATTTGAAAAAGAAGAAAGAGATTTCACTCCAGAAAACGGAGTGAGTTATCAAGTACAGCTTGCGCCTGCTTTTCAGTTAATCCCGCACCCATGGCAACTTTCAGGGCAAATTCCTTTGTGATAAGATTTTCCGGACTATGGGTATCAGTATCAACTACAAGAGTTGCACCGGCTTCCATGCCAATCCTTGCAACGTGACCGTTTGTCCTGTTATGTCCATTCCTGGCAGTTATCTCAAGACATACGTCATTATCACGGGCGATCTCAGCTTCTTCAACCGTAATAAAACCAGGATGGGCAAGTATATCCACATCTGCAAGTTCAACTGAAGCAGCATTTGTACCCGGCATAACAGGTTCATTTATGGTCTCACCATGGACAACCACAATTTCCGCACCCAGCTCTTTTGCCATTCTTGCAAGTGGAGCTATCTTTCTGGGAGGAACATGGGTTATCTCAACACCCACTTTAACCTGAATGTCAAACTCATCCTCAAGGTACTTGGCCTTACTTACGTTTTTGAGAACATGTTCTACATTTGTGAAATCTGCGTGGTCAGTGATACCTATAGCCCTGTAACCATGAACTACAGCCCGTCTCACAAGTTCACTTGGAATGAGCTCACCATCACTGAAAATAGAATGAGTATGCATATCGATCATAGGAATACCTCATTGATTATGAGAATGGAACATAATATGTCCTGAAATTAGATAAAGCCATTCATAGGAAGACAAAAATAATATAATGTTTTATAGGCAATTCTTATAAGTTTAAATATTCTTAGAGCTATGGCTTTCTTATAAGGAAGGATGAAAAATTGACAGGAATTAGAAGATTGGTTCTGGATGTGCTTAAACCCCATCATCCATCAATTGTTGAATTGTCTAAGACACTAAGTGTACTCCCGGGAGTACATGGAGTAAACCTCAGTCTTTATGAGGTAGACCAGCAGACTGAAACGGTCAAGATCACCATTGAAGGTGAAAATCTCGACTATGAAGAAGTAAAAGACTCCATTGAGAATCTCGGAGCAGTTGTACACAGCATAGATGAGATTGCCGCCGGAAAGAGGCTTGTAGAAGAAGTAGAGACACTACAGGAAAGATAAAAGTATTAAATCAATACCTCTTTTCCCTTTTAACCATCATTTTTATTTTTAATTTGCTTAAAGGCTTTTGTAAGCCCTTGCAATATTATGAATGACACCCTCATGCTCCTGAGGGAAAAGGCTGATCGTAAATACCTTTAATGCCTCATGATAGGCGTTAACCGCCATTTCGACATTGCTTTCTTTATTCTCTATTTCAGACATGGCAAAATAGGCATTTCCAAGGTTGTTCTGGAGAGTAGCATACTCTACAGGATGGCTTTCGATGGTGTATACGTCAAGTGCATCATTAAAAGCAATTATAGCATTGTTTATATTGTTTTTTTTATCACTGAATTCTGATATTTCAAGATACAGATTCCCCAGGTTGTTCTGAACCCCTGCATATTCCAGAGGATAAGTATCATTCCTGAAAACCCTCAGGGATTGACCATATGCGTCAAGGGCATTTTGAAGGTATATGGAATTCCCTGCTGAGTTACCCTTCTTACGCCAGGCATTTCCAAGCTTGTTGTTTATAGATGCAAAATAGACAGGATCCACAGCTATGGAATAGTAATCAAGTGCTTGGTTATAGTAGCCCATGGAAATGTCGATATTCTCATCACTAACCTGAAAAGCATATAGTTTAAGGTACGCATCACCCAAACTGTACTGTACTCTGGCATATTCAGCCGGGTACTCGGTTTTTGCAATGAACTTCAGGGAGGAGTCATATGCACATATACTGTTCTGCAGGTTACTTGAGGCATTTACATTATCCACTGAAGCCATTTCTTCATATGTAACACCACGGTAATAATGGTTCATCCCATATTCAAGAGGGAATTCATTTGAGGAGATTATTCCGAATACTGAATTATAGACCTGTAATGCCTGATCATAATTTTTTTCTCCCCGCAATGTTGAGGCATTCTCCCATAGAGAATCTACTTCATGCAATGTCCTTTGTTTCTGTATATAATCACCAAAGAGTAGATAACCTGCTACAAGAACCACGATAATGACAACAAGTACAGGAATATATTTGGATAGATCTTTTGGAACAGGGACTTCAGCATTCATGTGACCAGATTCTTAAAGTTTTACAGAACCTTTTTACAAAAGAATGGGGTTCTGTTCAAGAAAGTAATACAAGTATATAGAACAAACTTGTATAAAAAAAGATAATATCCAGAGAGAAAGTATAATTACATTTCAATCTGAAATTATGTATATTACTCCAGCCTTTTTATCACTTCTGCAAAAGCAAAGTTCGGCTTTACGTCCTGAACCTTTATTCTCACACGATCCCCAAGCTCAACGCCTTTGACGAAAACTACAAAGTTGTCTATCAGAACTGCTCCGTCACCGCTTGAACCCAGTTCCTTTATCTCAACTTCAAACTCACTACCACGCCTGACAGGCGATGTCAGGAACTTCTTACCAACAATATATATCTCAGCACTCTGAGACCTTGAAGCCTGAGGAGAGTAGGAGCGCGTAAAAGCGAAATTATCCCGGACCTCTTCAAGGAACTGATTGAACATGTCGCCCTGGAAAACCTTAACAACAAAATGTCCGTTGGGTTTGAGAATTTTCTTTGCACAGCCAAGAGCTGACCTCGTCAGATCGATGGATCTTGCATGATCAAGACTCCAGTTCCCACTGAGATTTGGCGCAGCATCACAGATAACAACGTCTGCACCACCCTGCCCGACAAGTCCCAGGATCTTCTCGATCGTTCTGTCTGCGGTAATATCACCCATAACGGTCTCAACGCCTTCAATGGGAGATATCCTCTTCAGATCAACACCTACCACTCGTCCGCCTGATATTTCCTTTGCGACTTCCAGCCAGCCTCCGGGAGCGGCACCTAAGTCCACCACAGTATCCCCTTCTTTTATTATATGGTGTTTTCCATTTATCTGGAAAAGCTTGTAAGATGCCCTTGAACGATAACCTTCGTCCTTTGCTTTCCAGTAATATTTATCTCGCCTGTCTCTTGCCATATGAATACCTTGATAATACCTAAAAGTCAAATACCTTGTGCCGACTTCAAAGATTCTATTCTGTTACTAAGTTCCTGTATCTCAGCTCCGATATCGGACATATCCCCCGGTAGCCAGAAACTGTAATCATAATACTGATTCAATATATCACTATACCTGTGTTCAAGGTTTTCCAGGTCTTTCGGATGAAATCTACCCTCATTGACAGAATTGATCTTATCGTCCAGATTTTTTATCCTTTTATGCAGGTTCTTGCTGAATCTGCCGGACACTCTGCCAAGATCAACTTCCCTTTTTGTCATCTCAAGTATGTCGATGACCTCACTCAGATCAAAAGGAACCTCCGGAAAGGCGTTTGGTCCTGAGATGTAATAAGAAAGTTCATCCTTATCCAGTCCTTCAATCTCCCCCCAGGATACAACAGCTATCAGGTGTTCTTTTTCAGCTTCTACACAAAGGTTTTTTATTGAAGGCAGAGTCAACGGAACGTTACCCCGGAGTAAATATAATTCTTTTGTGACAGAGTAGATTTCCTCAGCCGTCAGTGCACCAAGAGCATCGACAATCCCACAGAGTTCTTCTTTGCTTACCATAGTAGATCAACCTTATCAGAGCCTGTATCTCCTACAGATCAATATCTGCTTTAAGATATCAGAGATATTATTCTTTTCCATGTGAATATCAGACGAGGAGAACACCTGTTCAATACCCAGAGGAATATCTGTGGCCATTTCCCTCGCAAGCTGAGAATCACCTGCCAAAATAAGATAATCTGTGTTTCCTTCAAATTCTTCAAGCAGATCCTTGAGAGAGAATTTGGCCTTGTCAATGTGATGTGCAATGTCCTCATCCCGCAGACGCTCAAATCGCCGCTGGCTGAAACCTCCCTTTGCATGCTTGGCTTTGACACTGCTTTTAATTACCTGAAATGAATCGAACTCTTCCCTGTCAAGAGATAATCCGACAAATGATTCACCTGCATGTGCTACCAGGACACATACACTTGAATCCTTATTTAGCAATTCAATTACAGGAGTGATGTCAAAATTATTCCCTGTGATCCAGTAGGAACTCTTCAAAGGTAAAGGAGGAACTATCAACTCATTAACCATGTGATCGGGAGAATGGAACAACACAAACCCTGTGGATGAATCGATCTTCTCGACCAATGCAAGGGTCTCACTGTCAATTAGCTTAATCAGATTTTCATAATCCTTTACACCATCCAGTCGCCCACCGGCAGCAACACAAACTGTTAGCAAAGATTCTGTCAGGTACGTTACAGATGAAATACACGAAAGAAATTCTTCAGTCCGTTGTTTATTGAACTGGTCAACATGGGTGAAAGATAATTCTCCTGAAGCTTCGATCTTTTTTTTATCGACTTCATGTTCCAGAGTACAGAGCTTTACTTCTGCAGCCTTCAGTTTTTCGTCAGCTTCCTGCTTTGCTGCTATGGCCTTCTTTTCGGATGCCGCACCTTTTTCATACCTCACATTGGCGGTCTTCACGTCCAGCTCAAGCTCAAGTATGTGCGACTGAAGCCTGTTGATCTCATTCTCCAGTTCTTCTTTACCCAAATATTTCTTGAAGATATAATTGATATTGCTAATGACCTTCTCTTTTTCGACCATCTAACTGCAATAAAAACGTCCTGTCTAAAAAATCTGTCTATATAGAACGAGAATATCGAACTCTGAATGCAAATTATAAACCTGATCCAAAATGGACATAGAATGAAAAATCAAAAAAGGAAAAGAAGATCAGGCATCCATCACAAGACGGAAGCCTGTTGAAGAGTCACCATCACGAGGATCCTGTTTCTTTCTGTATGCAGTGTAGAGTGCATTTTCCTTACTTGAGTAACTGCCACCCCTTGCAACTCTAAGGGAACCTGAACCTTTTTCTACTGCACTACCATCCTCGCTTGCACCACCATAGTTGTCAACCCAGCTATCCTGCACATATTCCCATACGTTTCCGTGCACGTCATAAAGTCCCCATTCGTTGGGAAGTTTCTCACCGACATCATGGGTACGCTCGTAAGAATTCTCCTGATACCATGCATAGTCCTTCAGGAAAGGACCTTCATCCTCATCTATTTCCCCGAATGAGTAAAGTGTCGTTGAACCGGCCCTTGCTGCATATTCCCATTCGGCTTCTGTTGGAAGCCTGTATTTAGTGGTTCCTTCCAGCTCATTGAGTTTATCGATGAACTCCTGAACATCATTCCATGAAACACTTTCAACCGGCTGGTCATCTCCTTTGGAACTTGAAGGATTACTGCCCATAACTGATTCCCACTGCTCTTGTGTCACTTCATACTTACCAATGTAGAATGGATCATCCAGCCTTACCTCATGAATTGGCTGGGAATAAACATACTTTGACGTACCCATATCAAAGCTTCCAGCTTCCATCAACTGGAATTCTACACCGATCGTATTGGTGAACTCATCACCAAAGTCACCGTTGTCTGCAGATGAACTGCTGCCTTTATTATCACTACCATCATCATCTGAAGTGCATCCCGTTACAGCTATTGCAAGCAGGAGCACTGCCATAATTGTTATTACCTGTTTCATACCTATCCGCATAATAAGCCCTCTATGTGACTTTTTTCGAACACGATTGTATTAATAGATATCTATTTGTTCTGGTGCAAACGGCAATACGATGTAGTTTTCACCATGTTTCCTCAAAATACCTATATGCATCGATCATATCCAGATATATAGGTATCAGTAGCATAAATGAAATGAGAAAAACAATAACCAGTGATTCCAGACCCATATATAATTAGTATAGAGGGAAATTGATAAAACTTGTTCAGGATACTGAGTGACTGGATTATTCTAATAATATCAGAAAGATGAAATGAGGTTGTTGACCTCATTTCATCAACAAGAGATATTACGATATACTCAGTAAGCTTCCACAGTCTTCTTGTGGGCATTTACAACATCATCCAGATTCATGACGATATTACCGTCTGACATTGTATATGGAATGCTCTCCTTTGGATATGCAACACAGCCACCCTGGATACCTTCGCCTGTGGCGGCATCAAAGACAGTACCGCATGAATCACAGACAAGGACATCATCTCTGAGTGTGAAACCTATGGAACCACATGGAGGGCATACATTGGACCGGACCTGGACCTCATCATCGAGCTTGTAGGCCATAACTGAAACTTCCCCGATATCCGTATTCACTTTAAAGTGAACATTAGTATACCCATCCACAGAACTGACAGGAATGGATACTGTATCCTCACTTGTCTCTGGTTCTATCCATGTTCCTTTAACAGGACCTGATCCCACTGCTGAAGCAGAGCTCTCTGAATCCAAACAGCCCAATGCTGAAATAGATACTATTATCGCTAACAAAGATACAATGACCAATTTTCTATTCATACATATTACTCCTGAAATCCAGGTATGATACTTTTCTGAATTCTTTACTTAACGTAGCCATCCTGCAACTCTATTATTCGATCAGAATGTGCAGCAAGCTCACTGTTGTGAGTTACCATAATAACCGTCATCTCACCGGCCAGCGACTTTAGCAGGGATATTATCTTAGCACCTGTGATGGCATCCAGCGCACCAGTTGGCTCGTCTGCAAGCAATATCTTTGGATTCATGACAACGGCTCTTGCGATGGCCACACGCTGCTGCTCACCACCACTCATTTCTGATGGCCTGTGATTGATCCTGTGTGACAATCCTACTCTTTCCATTGCACTTGCTACTGCACTGTCGTCCTTCTCGCCTGCAAAAACCAGCGGAAGAGCAACGTTCTCATAAGCCGTGAGTGAAGGGATGAGGTGAAACTGCTGGAAAATAAAGCCCACTGCCTTGCGTCTTAGCTCAACTAGTTCTTTCTGGGACCTGTTTGTGATGACATTACCATTGATATGGATACTTCCGCTTGTGGGATGGTCCAGCATACCTATAAGGTTCATAAGAGTGGTTTTTCCGGAACCGGACTGGCCCATGATGGAAACGAACTCACCGTTTTTTATTGCGAGGTCTATTCCGTGCAAAACCTCTACTTCAGTTGAGCCTAAGTTGTAATTCTTTGTCACATCTGTGACCCTGATGATATCATGATTTTCAGACACTTCTAAGCACCTCTGCAGGATCGATTCCAAGAGCTCTCTTTGCAGGAACAAGGGAAGCTATCATTCCGGTAAGCATACAAATACCGACAACCGGAAGCAGGAGATTCCACATTGGATCAGGGATTACCGAGACCAGCATGGGAGCTGTAACGAAAGAAACCAGTGTACCTATGAGGAAACCGATGCATCCCCCCACAATTCCAATGATGGCACCTTCAAAGAACAGCATGGAAACCACCTGAGTGTCGCTTGCCCCTATGGCACGCATGATACCTATCTCCTTCATTTTTTCGTTAACAGATGCAAGCATAGTTGAAGCAACTGTTAATGTGCTCACCAGCAGGGTAATAATAGAAACTGCCATGGCCGAGGATTTTGTATGATTGACAATTGCCATCTCATTCTGCACGATCTGGCTCATTGCCCGTGCTTCCATTCCAGGAAGAACACCTTCGATCTGGCGGCTCATTTCTTCAACCGGACAGGCAGTACACAATGCACGTACTTCCAGACTGCTGACTTTCCCTTCCTGGGAAAGCAGATACTGGGAAGTCGCAAGCGGGAGTATGATGTAGCTGTCTTCATTATCCCCGGTGCTCTCTATCACACCTGCAATCTGGACATCTATCGAGATATTGTCTTTTGAAAGTGTTATCATCGAGCCTTCCTTAAGTCCCAGTGGAATGGCAATATCCGAGCCCACCAGTACTTCTGGTTGTCCGGTGTTCTCTGACGATATCCAGTGACCCTGAATATTCCACCAGGGTTTGAGATTCATTTCCTGTTCCGGGTCAACGCCCATCACAACAACAGAAGAGCCCTGAAGTTCTGCAATACCATAGAGTCTTGGTGCTACGACCGACAGACTCGCATTATCCCTGATAGTGTAGATATTCGGTATATCGGATTCTTCAATGTAGTTGTTTCCTGCGTAGAGTGAACCCATAGAAGTGTATCCGTCCACAAGAGGAATGGATTCTATCTCAGGCCGGACTATTATGTTGGCACCGAATTTGTTCGTTGCTTCATGGAAACCCTCTGTTGCTGCGGAGAATGTGGTAATAACAGCCACTATCGCAGCAGCAGCTACAACAACACCAAGCACAGCCACCACAAGTTTTGTTTTTCTGCGGAATACGTCCTTCAATACAAAAGAGTGTAAATGCATTCTCTTCTCCCCAATTTGTGTCACCATCCGATTCATTATACACTAAGTGTAAAGCTATTACTTTACAATAAGTGTAAACGTAAATGAACTTTACGCCAGATGTAAAGCAAAAATGAAGAGAAGCTCATAAGATATATATGGCTTTACAGCAGTTGTAAAGCTATGGTAAAATTGGACAGAATAAACCTATCCAATGAAGGATTGACCAAATTTTTCAGTCCCATTGAATCACAAATAATGCAGGCTCTGTGGGAAAGTGAAGAACTGACAACCCCAGAGATAACTGAAAGGACAGGCATCCCTTTATCCAGTGTAGCCGGTACTCTGGACAGGCTCGTAAAAGCCGGTTTTGCAACGCGGGAACTTGACAAGAGCGGAGCTAAGGTGAGATATCTCTATTCGGCTGCAGATTCCATGGACAATACTGCAAACACCATCACAAAAAAGGTACTTGACAGTCTTGTAGACACTTTCGGAAAAGTGGCTATAGAGAATTTCCACACATACCATAACAAGAAGTGATTTTTCAGGACACAGAACATGTTCTCCATACAGGATGAAGTGGAATGTTATATCGCCTGCATTAATGAGGGTGGTCTCCTGCCATTGATAGGCATCTCCATGATCCTGGCACTGCTGATGTTCACAATATATTTTAAGACCAGAAAACCATTGACAAGGCTTTCATCTTTTGTTGCGGGCCAGTTATTCATCATTTCTGCCATCGCTGCAATTGTTTACGCAATGCAGTGCAGCCAGATGTTAAGCATCGAAATATATCTTGGCTATGTGACACTGTCAACAGCGATCATCCTTCTCCTGCCAAGAGTATACTATAAGGTACTTATCAAAAGACACGATGCAAGGCCAATAACAGAGATCATGGATTGGCCTCAGGAATTTGTAAACGGTCTTGATGCAAAGTCAAGTGTATATTATTATGATTCGGCAGTACCCAGAGCGTTTGCTTCGGGAAAAGCTATTTTCCTGTCCCTGGGAATGCTTGAACTGGTTGATGAAACTGAATTGAAAGCTATCCTTGCACACGAAGTATGGCATCTTCGTTACAATAGCAGAACTCCGATATTAAGACAACTGGCACTGATGAGCTTTACAAAGAATCGTTCCGAGGATGAACTTGAGACACTTGCAGACATGTTTGCAGAAAAGATTGTCAGCAGGAATGCACTTGAATCTGCAAGAGCAAAGATGAGCTAATCTCTATCTTGAATGGAACCGTTCAACCGTTTTCCTACCTCATTCCATAATCTGGATTAAACCACGCCATCGGAATATCAGCCTCAAACCCGCCATCTGCCCTTCTTATCTTCTTTTCCATCCTGCCTTCCTCGACAAAACCAAGAGACCTGTAGAGGTTTCTAGCAGCATGGTTGCTCTCCTTTACTATAACCTCGACCCTGAGGACCTCAGGATGGTCTGACCTCACCTTAGAGAGCAGAGTGGTAAAAAGCATTCTTCCAATCCCTTTCCTCTGAAAAGACGGATGCACAACAAGAGTGAGGTGTTCAAGAACATGCGAGAACACAGAAAGAGAGGGCCTGTATGTATGAATCTCACCGATTATCCGGCCACTGTCAATATCATCGACCACAAGGATGATGCCATCTGCAAGGCTGTTTGTAAGGAATTTGTCTATGTACTCCTCTGTGATCTCGTGGGGTTCACGGATAATGCCGCCAGAACGTGAGGCCACCTCACAGTAGAGGGATAGGAGTTTGGGTTTGTCTGGGAGGGTTGCGGGGCGAGGGAGCGGAAAAGGATTCAATGGAAAAGCACCTTCTTTTTAATCTTTATAATTAATATCGTTCAAGTATAATTATAGTACGAGTGGTATTGAGATAACAAACTGAAATTTATCTACCCACCCTTCTTAAATACTAAAAATCCACTTATTTAATCAAAAAAGGATAGAATATGCCTCAGATTCCAAATGAACACCCCACCCTCTGGATAAAGTCTGCAAAATCCCAATCGCTTCAGGGAAAGACCATCGTGCTTGCAGTCACAGGCAGCATTGCTGCTGTAAGGACAATAGAGCTTGCACGGGAATTCATTCGCAGGGGGGCTGATGTACATGCAGTTATGAGCGAGGCTGCCGGCTGGATAATCAACCCCATGGCCCTGCATTATGCTACGGGAAATGAGGTTATCACCAGCATAACCGGGAAAGTAGAGCATGTGGAGTTCTTTGGCAACCTTGGCAGGGCGGACCTGTTGCTTGTGGCACCTGCAACAGCCAATACACTTGGAAAAATAGCTGCCGGCATAGACGATACACCTGTAACAACCTTCGCAACCACAGCCATCGGTGCAGGTAAACCGGTAATGATAGTTCCTGCAATGCATGAGGATATGTATAATCATCCTGCAGTCATGGAGAACATCAAGAAGATCAAAGGCTGGGGAATCAGCTTCATTGGACCCAGGATAGAGGAAGGCATAGCGAAGATAGCCGGAAATGATGTGATTGTTCTTGAAGTTGAGAGGGAGATCGGGAAAAAGACACTATGCGGAAAGAAGATACTTATCACAAGTGGGTCCACAGCAGAACCCATTGATCCCATACGCATCCTGACAAATCGGGCATCAGGGAAGACCGGAGTTGAACTGGCACTGGAAGCCTACCGCAGGGGTGCTGATGTCACCATCGTACACAGGAATAAACTTGGAGTTCCGGGCATCAATGAGATACATGCTGAAACTGCGGCCCAGATGACAGATGCCGTACTTTATGAACTTGGAAAGGACTACGATGTACTCATAAGTTCTGCGGCCATTGCAGATTATACAATAGATGCCAGCGAGCAGAAGATCAAATCAGGGGACGGTCTTGAGCTTTCATTCAAACCTACACGCAAACTAATAAAAGAAGCCAGGAGATCATATCCGCAGATGAAGATAATCGGATTCAAGGCGGAGGCAGGGGTGGACACTGAAGAATTGCTCAGGAGAGCAAAACAGACCCTTGAAACTTCCGGGCTTGATATGATAGTTGCCAACGAGGTCAGCAAAGGTGGTATTGGGACAGACAACAACAATGTCACGATAATATACTCCGATAACAGAGAGAATCTTAACGTAGAAGGTTCCAAAAGCCTTATTTCAAATGTCCTTATGGATGAGATAACAGAACTGTTAGCAGCAAAGGACGAAGAATAGATGCCATGTAGATCATGCAAAGAAATTATTGCGGCCAGGGCTTTTGCACCTGCCCATATTACCGGCTTTTTTCAGATACATAACCGTAATGACCCTATGAAAAAAGGCTCTACAGGATGCGGAGTGGTACTTGACGGAGGTGTTCATACCACCGTGACCATTGGCGAGGAGATAAACAATACGGAGATATACCTCAACAAAAACAAGGTCGCAGGTGATACCACCCGAGCTGTTGTGGAAGCGATAACAGAGCTTCCTGTAAAAGTAGAAAGCACATCAGAAATACCCATTGGATGCGGATTCGGAGCATCAGGAGCCGGAGCACTGGGGACAGCTTATGCATTGAACCATGCCCTCGGACTTGATCTTACAGCAGGCAAACTCAATGATATAGCACATGTGGCAGAAGTCGGCAATGGCAGCGGACTGGGAGATGTTACAGGACAGGCACATGGTGGAATCCTTATCAGGAAGACACCGGGAGCACCATCCATTGCTTCGGTCGACTGCATACCTTCAAAAGAAAATGATGTTTGCTGTGTGGTACTTGGGGAACTGTCAACAAAAACAGTATTGAGTAATCCGGAAATGGTAAAGGATATAAATACTGCCGGAAAAGAAGCCATGAAAAAACTACTGCAAAAACCATCTGTTGATAATTTCATGATCTGCTCAAAGGAGTTTAGCATGCAGAGCAAGCTTGCAAGCGAAAAGGTCATGGATGCCATAGAAGCAGCAGAGTCTATCGGAGTTACAGCATCCCAGGCAATGCTTGGAAATGCAGTGTTTTCAATGTCTTCGCCATCAACAAACTATGAGCTTGAAGAGATTTTTTCGGAATTTGGAACCGTACTCAAATTCAAGGTAAGGACAGGTAGCATCAAAATTACCTGAGTGAAAACATATTTAAGAATTCCATTTATATATGGAGAGAATTAAAACATTTTTTATTATTTGAGAGGCTAAAACATGGTTGTTGAAGGAGAATGGGAACCAGAACCAAAAAGGACACCTGAATTCCCAATAAAAGATATACCACCAATAGTGGGAAAGTTATTCCGCTCTATTGCGGTTGTTTTTGTAATATTGATCATATTTTCAGTAATGTTCGGTTCAATTTTTGTATCCGTCGGAGCCGGAGAAGTAGGTGTTAAATTCAACCAGTTTGGTGGTGTTGAAGAAGATGAACTTGGCGAAGGGTTGCATATTGTACCCCCATGGGTCAGTGTGACCAAGTACTCAGTCAGAAGTGAAACTTACACTATGAGTGGAACGACAGGTGAGGCCCAGGTAATAGGAGATGACCAGATCAAAGCCCTTACATTGGAAGGACTTACCCTGGGACTGGACATCACTGTCAGATACAGATTAATGTCTGATGAGGTCAGTACCGTACACCAGAACCTTGGAGCTAACTACGCGGAAAAGATAGTACGCCCTACAATAAAGTCATCCATACGTGAAGTCGTGTCCACCAAAACCGCTTTGCAAGTATATGGCGAGGAAAGGCAACTGGTAGCAGGAGAAATGCTGACCAATATCGGCGAAGCTTTGGGAAGCGATGGCATCATTGTGGAAGAAGTACTTGTAAGGAACGTTGTACTACCAACACGAGTTGCGGAGGCTATTGAAGCAAAGCTACAGGCAGACCAGGATGCCCAGAGGATGATATTTGTAAAACAAAAAGAGCAGCTGGAAGCAGAAAGGAAGATAATCGAGGCCAACGGAATTGCAAATGCAACCATCGCGAAGGCACACGGTGAAGCTGAAGCACTTGGAATTATCAATGAACAACTGGCAAAGAATCCTAACCTCATAAATTACAAGTACATAGAAATGTTGCAGGGACAGGAAATACAGACTATGCTCGTCCCCACAGATCAGGGGATAATACTTGACGCCAGCAAATGAACATAAGGAGAAAACGGACTGAATGACAGGAATTCCGAAGGACCACCCCAGATATGAATCCCTCATCACAAGGGAAAAGATAGTAGAAGGAGTAAATATGGGCATTACCAGCAAGCAAGGACTGGTTGCCCAGGGACGTGGTGAAGCCTTTGACTATATATTAGGGGAGAAGACCATCGAATCTGCAGCTATTGCTGAAAGAGCGGCAGTCGCACATATCCTTCTTGCAAAGAACCCCATTATATCCGTGAACGGAAACACGGGGGCACTTGTACCTGACCAGCTAGTATCGCTTGCTGACATCACAGGTGCAAGACTTGAAGTGAACCTTTTCCACAGAAGTGATGCAAGGGTGCATAAGATAACAGAGCACCTGAAGGCACATGGTGCCGGTGTCGTTCTTGGTAGCAAGGGCGATAAGAGACTTGACCTTTCGCACGACAGGGCCATTGTTGATGAGGATGGGATTTTCAGTGCAGATGTTGTGCTGGTACCACTTGAAGACGGAGACCGCTGCCAGAAGCTTGTGGAAATGGGAAAGACCGTCATTACGATCGACCTCAACCCTCTTTCCAGGACATCACTTACGGCCACTGTCACCATTGTGGACAACGTTACCAGGGCGCTCAATAATATGGTCCAGTTCACAAAGGATATGAAAGGCGGGAGTAAAGACTCGCTTCAGGCTGTTATTGATGCGTATGACAATGACAGGGTCATATCAGACGCCCTGTATTCGATGCAGGAACACCTGAAAAACAAAGCAGAAGAGAAAGGAATCACATGGATCTGATAGAGACCACGCGCCAGTTTGTTGCCGAAATCCTTGCAGATGAACCAAGCACCCACGATATATCACATATTGAGCGTGTTGAGAACACCTGTATGAATATACACAAAAAGGAAGGTGGCGACCTGCAGGTCCTTCGTCTTGCAGCCCTGCTCCATGATGTGGGTATTGTAAGAGAGCATAAGGAAGGCGGAAATCATGCGCAGTACAGTGCAGAAATTGCAAGTGAATTCCTTAGGGAGAACGGAGCAGAGACAGAACTTATCGATCATGTTACATCATGCATCCTTACCCATCGTTTCAGCCGGGGAATGCAGGCACAGACCATCGAGGCTAAGATCCTTCAGGATGCCGACAGGATAGATGCATTGGGTGCCGTTGGAATCTTCCGCTCACTTGTTTCAATGGGTGCTTTAAGGGCACTGAAACAGACCATTGGAACTGTTAAGGAAACCTCAATGAATGCTTACACGGAAGACCCTTTCGATGGCTTCTATGATTATATGGAGAGGAAACCTTTCAAGATCATGGAAAGGCTGAACACAGAAACCGCAAAGGAAATTGCAGACCAGAGGCTTGCAATAATGCGGATGTATCTTGAGCAACTAAAGGAAGAGACGTTATAGGAGAGAGATTATGGCCGATATGATAATCAAAAATGTTTATATCCTCACAATGGACCCCTCTGTAGGAGACATAGAGAACGGAGTGGTAGTCATTGAGAACGGAATGATCAAAGAAATTGGCACTTCCACGCAGTGCAGCGCAGAGAAGGTTATCGATGCAAAGGGTTCAGTCCTCATGCCGGGGCTTATAAACACCCACTGCCATGCAGGAATGACCATTTTCAGAGGATATGCCGATGATATGCAGTTACAGGACTGGCTTGAGAATCACATCTGGCCTGCTGAAGCACAACTTACGGATGAGGATATTTACGCAGGTACAAGGCTTGCATGTCTTGAAATGATACGCTCCGGAACTGTCGCTTTTGCAGACATGTATATACATGAGAACAAGGTTGCTCAGGCGGTTGATGAAGCAGGCATCCGTGCTGCACTCTCTTATGGCATGATAGACTTTGGTAACAAGGAAAAAGCCGACAAGGAACTGAAAGAAGGCAGTGCTTTTGTCAAAGAGTGGAATGGGAAGGCTGATGGCAGGATAGACACCATGTATGGGCCACACGCACCTAATACATGTTCCAGAGATTTCCTGATCAGGGTTAAAGAGCAGGCGGTAAAGGATAATGTAAAGATACATATCCATGTCCTTGAAACCGAAGCAGAACTCAACTATATGAAAGAGAACTTCGGGGTATGCTCCATACATTTCCTCAAAGGCATTGATTTCTGGGGACCCGACATACTTGCAGCGCACTGTGTGTGGCTCTCAGATGGAGATATCAGGATACTTGCAGAATATGACGTCAACATATCCCATAACCCGATCAGCAACATGAAACTGGCATCCGGCATATGTCCTGTTTCCAAACTGCTGGAAGCCGGAGCAAATGTCTGTATAGGGACTGATGGATGTGCTTCCAATAACAACCTTGACATGTTCGAGGAAATGAGAACTGCAGCTCTTCTGCAAAAGGTCAGTACGATGGACCCTACAGTACTTCCTGCACGCAAGGTGCTTGAGATGGCAACCATTAACGGTGCAAAGGCACTTGGCATTAAAAGCGGAATGCTGAAGGAAGGATACAACGCCGACATGATCATAGTTGATATGAATAAGCCACATCTTACACCCGTCTATGATGTTGCATCACACCTCGTTTACGCTGCCAGCGGCAAGGATGTGAAGACGACCATTGTGAATGGTAAGGTACTTATGGAAGAGGGTAAAGTCCTTTCACTGGATGAGCAGGAAGTAATAGACATTGCAATTCAGAGGTCAAAAGAGCTTATATTGAAGATCAATAATTGATACAGACTACCATATACAGATTATCAGATTATAATAAAATTGGAGAATTTAGATGAGCGATACTGAAATGATAGAATCCGGAAACATGAAGATTGACTGGGTTCTCAACCATATGCCTGTTCTCAATATCATCAGGGAACAGTTCGAAAAAGATAAACCACTTGCAGGTCACAGAGTTGGTATGGCCCTGCACGTAGAGGCAAAGACGGCTGCACTGGTGGAAACCCTGGCCATTGGAGGAGCAGAGGTAGCTATTGCAGGCTGCAATCCATTAAGTACACAGGATGACGTTTCTCTTGCACTTCATCAGAAGAAGAACATCCAGTGCTTTGCAAAGTATGACTGCTGCACTGAGGAATACTATGAGGCTATCGACAAGGTTCTTGACTTCAAACCTGATATTACCATCGATGACGGTGCAGACCTCATTTTCAAGCTCCACACAGAACGTACTGACCTTTTACCAATAATCCTTGGTGGCTGTGAGGAAACAACAACAGGCATTCACAGGCTCAAAGCCATGGAACGCGATGGCGCACTGAAGATGCCGGTCATTGCAGTGAATGATGCAATGACAAAGTTCCTTTTCGACAACCGCTATGGTACCGGACAGTCAGCGTGGGACGGCATAATGAGAACAACCAATCTCCTTGTTGCAGGTAAGAACGTTGTCATTGGCGGATATGGCTGGTGTGGAAAAGGTGCTGCAATGCGCGCAAGCGGACTTGGTGCAAATGTCATTGTTACCGAGATAGACCCGATAAGGGCACTTGAAGCACGCATGGACGGAAATCAGGTCATGCCAATGAAAGAGGCTGCGAAGATAGGCGACATATTTCTTACAACCACAGGTAACAGGGATATATTGAACAGGGAAGACTTTGAAGTTATCAAAGACGGTGCCATACTTGCAAACGCAGGTCACTTCAATGTAGAGATCAATCTTGAAGACCTTAAATCCATGGCAAGTTCTGTTAAGACGGTCAGGAACAACATCAAGGAATATACCCTCAAGGACAGGCGTGTCTATGTACTTGCAGACGGAAGGCTTGTGAACCTTGCAGCAGGTGACGGACATCCTGCAGAGGTAATGGATATGAGCTTTGCAAACCAGGCGCTTTGTGTAAGGTATATCGCAGAGAACAAGCTGGCAAACGGAGTACATCCGGTACCTCTTGAACTGGACATAGGAGTTGCAGAAATGAAACTCAAGTCCATGGGCATAAGCATCGATAAACTGTCAGATGAACAGACAGCATATATGAACGGATGGGAATGCGGGACATAAGTCCCTTCTTTTTTTAAAATAACCTATTTTTCAGTTGCTACACCGAAAAAACGTTTTTAAAGCGAAGTTTACAGCTACGTATAGGGAGAAATACGTAAGAACTGTATTACACTTTGTAAAAAGCAGGGATAATAGCATATAAACATTCTGCTTTTGATTTTAATTAAAAGTAAATTAATAAAAAAAATATAAGTAATATCAGCTCATTTCATGTCATTGTAGTACGAACATAAGGGGCACCACGAAAGCTATATATACCATAAGTGCTTTTATCCCCCGCTACACCGAAGTCGATGAACGTGAAGCAGCCTCAGCAAATCCACCCAACAAATTGGGCTCGTAGCTCAGTCAGGCAGAGCGTCTGGCTTTTAACCAGACGGCCTAGGGTTCAAATCCCTACGAGCCCGCCAT
>OBLN01000273.1_pt1 | contig 18721 bp, 11 predicted proteins | sample 1519301 | NCBI WGS metagenome assembly OBLN01 (sample SAMEA2452533, study PRJEB22499) | sediment metagenome | reverse complement strand
CTATGATTATGAAGCCGTTCGCAACTTTGAAAAGAACGATGTAGCCATTCCCATCACTGTTCTGGAAGAGCTGGATACCTTTAAGAAGGGCAATAATGTGATCAATCTTCATGCCAGGGAGTTCATTCGCTACCTGGATAGTATATCCGATACCAACATGCTCCAAAACTGGATCCCATTGAATGGCCGGTCTCATGGAAAGCTGCGGGTGATCACCAATCAGCAAAGTTCAATGGATGCAACGAAGGTGTACGGTTCCGATAAAAATGATCACCGGATCATCAATGCGGCTTTGCATCTAAAGGAAGAAAATCCCGATCAACGTGTTATTCTTGTTTCAAAAGATATTAACCTGAGGCTGAAGGCACGGGCTCTCAATCTGGAAGCGGAAGATTATGAGACCATTCGGATCAAGGATATTGAACACCTTTACCGGGGTAAAACGGAAATTGAAGTCAAAAGCCCGGCTACCATTGCAAAGTTCTATGAAGATGGAGCTATAGATCCTGAAGAATTAGGTCAAAAGGATCCATCCTGTAATCATTATTTTATTATGAAGGGACACGGGGCGTCGGCATTAGGCTGGTATAATCCGGCCTCAAAATTGATTGAGGTGGTAGATAAGGTTCAGGCTTATGGTATTCATCCCAAGAATGCTGAGCAAACCTTTGCTTTGCATGCTCTTCAGAATAAGAAAGTGTTGTGTACCACCATCACGGGAGCTGCCGGAACCGGAAAAACCTTACTGGCGCTTGCGGCTGCATTAGAGCAGCGTAGTGATTTTAAACAGGTATATATGGCCCGGCCAATCGTTCCGCTCAGTAATAAAGACCTGGGTTATCTGCCGGGCGATGCCAATCAAAAGATCGACCCATACATGCAGCCTCTTTGGGATAACCTGAGTTTTATCAAAAATCAGTACAAGGAAAGCAGCAAGCCGTTCAAGAAAATCGATGAGATGTTGCAAACCGATAAGCTCCGAATCGTACCGCTGGCTTACATTCGTGGACGCAGTTTATCGAATGTGATCTTTATCATAGATGAGGCTCAAAATTTGACTCCTCATGAGGTCAAAACGATCATCACCCGGGCAGGACAAAATACGAAGATCATCTTTACGGGAGATATCTTTCAGATCGATACCCCATACCTTGATGCTCAAAGTAACGGGTTAAGTTATCTGGTAGACAGAATGCACAATCACGACTTGTATGCACACATCAATCTTGAAAAAGGAGAAAGGTCGGACCTGGCTAATTTAGCTTCAAAACTTTTATAGGGTAAAAGATGAAAGCTCAGAAGTTGACGGAGCAAGTAGTATCTTACTCTTAATGCCTAATTCAGAATTAATGGTCTTTGGAGGGGCTCAGGAAATCAACCTGAAATCTGAAGTGATTGGTTTCGAGTGCCATGATATCATATAAGTCCTGAACTACCTGAAAGACCACTTTAGGTGCTCCGATAATGGTAGTGGACAGATAACCAACTTCAATATCAACATCATATTGGGCGAGATGCTCCAGCAAGTCTTGTACTTTTTCGATCGGATCTTCTTCAGATAAAGGGATGTAAGTTAGCTGGGCAATAGTTCTCATAGGAAAAATAGGGTGATTGTTGATACTTGATTTCGTTGCAAAGATAAGACAGAAGACATAAAGAGGCTAAAAAAACCTTTATTGCTTGATGGATGCTTATTTGTCATATTTGCCACAAAGTATAATCATAACGACTGAAGATATATGAAAGATCTGTTCACGGAATTTAAAGAGTTTGTATCACGTGGAAATGTGGTGGAATTAGCCGTTGGTTTGATCATGGCTACTTATTTTGGGGCCATAACAAAGTCGTTTGTGAATGATATCATCATGCCACCTATTGGATATCTGATAGCCGGGGTCGATTTTGCCGAACTTAAATGGCAGATCGCTGAAAAAGTTTTGGCTGATGGAACCATCGAGGCCGTCACGATCAATTACGGGGCTTTTATAAATACGATCATCACTTTTATCATTGTTTCTGCCGCTATCTTTTTTGTTGTGAAGAGCTATAATAGGTTCATGAAAAAAGAAGAGGCCAAGCCTGAACCGGCTCCTGCCAAACCATCTAAGGAAGAAGAATTACTTACAGAGATCCGGGATCTTTTGAAAAGATCATAAAGATCGATCGATACATTCATATTCCAAATACCCTAAACCCACCACCAACCAATGAGTAAGAAAGACACGTTCACTCCTTTTGTATCAGCTGAAGATGACCTTCCACAAATTACTGTAAAAGCCGTTATACTCGGCTTTTTACTTTCCGCTATTCTTGCCGGGGCCAATGCTTATTTGGGTTTAAAGGTTGGGATGACGGTTTCAGCATCCATTCCGGCTGCGGTGATCTCCATGGCAGTTCTAAGGTTATTCAAGGAATCCAACATTCTGGAAAATAATATTGTGCAAACAGCTGCCTCAGCCGGTGAATCATTAGCCGCGGGTGTGATCTTCACCCTTCCGGCACTTATTCTGCTCAAATACTGGCTCGATTTTCCATTTATGGAAACGGCTGCGATTGCCATGTTTGGAGGAATTCTTGGGGTCTTATTTACCATTCCGCTTCGGCGTGCCCTGATCATTGAAAGCGAATTGCAATTTCCGGAAGGGGTCGCAACCGGAGAGGTGCTAAAAGCCGGAACCGAAGGGGGTAAAGGGATCAAGACGATCATTCAGGCCGGTGTAGCCGCTGCTTTGTTTAAGCTGAGTCAAACCGGATTAAAGATCTTTGCCAGTTCTGTTGGGGGATCTGTAAAAGCCGGGAAGTCAATTTTTGGGATGGGAGCGGATCTATCCGTTGCCTTGTTAGCGGTTGGATATATTGTAGGATTGAACATCGCTGTTCTCATCTTCGCGGGGGGACTTATTTCCTGGCTTTTCGGAATCCCTATCTATATGGCTGTTACAAGTCCTGAAGAGATCTCTGCCATAGTTGGTGCGGCAGAGGGTTATGATGCGGCATTGGCAATATGGAGCGAAAAGATCCGCTACATGGGCGTTGGGGCCATGGTGGTTGGAGGAGTGTGGGCGCTGATCTCGCTGGCAAAGCCATTGGTAGATGGGATCAAATCGTCTATGGCAGCTGTTAAAAAACTTAAGAAAGGTGGCGGTGACAGTATCCCAAGAACCGAGCAGGATACTCCGATCAACATTGTGATTTGGGGGGTATTTGGTTTGGCGATACCGATCTTTATCGTATTCATGTATGTGATCGACATGGATCACTTGTCGGTCAGTTCAGGAGCTTACTGGACCGCGATAACCTTTGGTGTGGTATTTTCTCTGTTTGCGGGATTCTTATTTTCATCAGTAGCCGGTTATATGGCTGGTTTGGTTGGTTCCTCGAATAATCCGATCTCCGGGGTAACCATTGCCACGGTCCTCGCAACTTCATTGTGCCTACTGGCCATTTTGGGTGGTGAGGTTGATTTTGCAGCTGATCTGGAGAAAGCCAAAAGTGCGGCGGCGGCAGCCATTATTGTAGGAGCGATGATCGCTTGTGCGGCAGCCCTGGCCGGAGATAATTTACAGGATTTAAAAGCCGGTCAAATCGTAGGTGCGACGCCTTACAAGCAACAGATTATGCAGATTGTGGGTGTGGTGGCGGCCGCGATTGTGATCGCGCCAATTTTAAGCCTTCTGTTTAATGCCTATGGTTTGGGGGGAGTATTTCCAAGAGAGGGAATGAACCCGCAGGAAATGCTGACGGCACCACAAGCTACGCTCATGCAATCAGTTGCGGAAGGCGTGTTTGCCCGAAACCTGGAATGGCCAATGATCATAATAGGAGGTTTGATCGCGGTGGGGATCATTATTCTCGATCAGATCTTAAAGAGTAAAGGGTCAGAATTCAGGACGCCGGTCTTGGCTGTAGCTGTAGGTATTTATCTGCCGGTTGAGCTCTCAGTACCGATCTTTATAGGCGGTATGATCGCGTGGAGTGCTGCCAAAGTGGTGGCTAAGCGGGCCAGAGCCGAAGGTGAGGATGTTATGGAAGCAGAAAGTCAGGCTGAACGAAAAGGTCTGCTATTCTCATCCGGATTGATAACGGGTGAGGCCTTGATCGGTATCATTCTGGCAATCCCGTTTGCCCTGTTCGAAAGTACGGATGCCTTACGCATTATGCCGGAGGGCATGGAATGGCTGACAAGTTTACTGGGAATAGGTGCGGCTATTTTCTTTATGATGTGGCTCTATAGAGTAGCCGTCAAAAAAGGAGATTAGGGCGAATTCCTAATTAGCATTTGTTTGCTAAAAACATGTGGTTGAGTTTATTGACGGAGCATTTAACGATGAATCCCTGAGGACCTGTTAAGCGGTTTCAGGATTCAAAAGATCTCACTTTTCAAGGCTGACCACTTCAACCGCGGTGGTCAGTTCCTTGCCAAGAAATCGTTCGGCCAGTTCGTGAAAACGCTGAGGGCGGTCACTTACATAACACTGAAAGTTTCCGCCTTCTGAATTCAATAGATCCATTTCTGCCAGTTTTTGTTTGGCTGAGGCGGCAATTGACTCAGCAGAGTCAATGATCTTTACATCTTTGTTTTTTAAGACCGTGGGAATGGTCTCTTTGAACAAAGGATAGTGGGTACAGCCCAGGATCAGGGTTTGAATGCCCGAATCATCAAAATGATCTAAATAATGATGTAAGGTCTGAATGGCTACATCGTTATCGATCCACCCTTCTTCAGCCAGTGGCACCAATAGCGGACAAGCTTGCTGATTTACTTTTATGGTGGTATCAAATGCATGAATGGATTCCACATAGGCTCTGGAATTGACGGTTCCAAGGGTGCCGATCACACCTATGTTCTGATGATCAGGCATTTGGACAGCGGAACGGGTTCCGGCAGTGATCACATCCAGTACCGGGATCTCACCGGCAGCCTGAATGATCTCCTCTTTGGCGGATGCCGAAACCGTATTACAGGCTATCAGGATCATCTTCACACCCTTATTGAGTAAAAACCGGGTAATCTCTAAGGCGTAAGCGCGAACCGTCTCCTCAGACTTAATACCATAGGGAACACGTGCCGTGTCCCCAAAGTAAATGATATTTTCATGAGGCAGCGCATCAATAACGGCTTTTGCGACAGTCAGTCCCCCGATGCCGGAGTCAAAAATACCAATTGGAGCTTTTTTTAAATCTTGCAAAGTTTGAAGTTTGTGGAATTAATTATTCATGGAAGGTATTCAATTCTTAAATCTTAATTCAAGCCTTTGTACTTTGTTCCCATGAACAAATTTATCTTACTTTTTTCTGTTTTATTTTTAGCTAATCATTCTTTGAAAGCTCAGTCTGAGGCCGTGATCGACACACTGCAGGGTGAGCTTGAAGACATTGTGGTTGTGGGTTACGAAGGGAACCGAAGCCTGATGGAAACTCCCGGTGCAGTTTCGAATATCAAAGCCGAGAGCATTTCAGGTTTTGACGAAAGTTCTATCGTATATGGGTTGAATGCGGTGCCGGGCGTGAGAATAGAACAGCGTGCTCCGGGCAGCTATCGGGTGGCCATTCGGGGAAGTTCGCTTCGTGCCCCATTTGGAGTTCGTAACGTTAAGATCTACTGGAATGATATTCCGTTTACGGAACCATCCGGAAGCACCCCACTTAACTTACTGGATGTGATTAACATGCAGGAGGCTGAGGTCATAAAAGGGCCTGCCGGAAGCATCTACGGGGCCGGAAATGGTGGGGCTATTTTGTTCAACAGCCGGCAAAGCAGTGCTGATCGTATTGGTGTTGGAGCTATGATCGGTTCGTACGGAACGAACCGATACACGGCATTTGCTGAACAGCAAACTGACCGGGCAAACCTCAGGTTTAATTACTCAAATCAAAGCTCGGATGGATATAGGGAACAGTCATTTTTGGAAAGGCAAACCGCTGAGCTTTCAACACGTTATCAAATGAATGACAAGCAAATTCTTAAAACGAGCTTCCTCTATTCTGACCTTTATTATGGTATACCCGGCGGGCTAACCCTTCAACAATATCAGGATGATCCAAGTCAGGCGCGCCCCGGTAATCCTTTTGTATTAGGCAGTGTTGAAGCCAATGCCAGCATCGATCAGCAGGCATTTCTTGCAGGGATAAGCCATGATGTTGAAATAACCGAGACACTTTCAAACCTGACCACACTGTATGGCAATTTCAGTGCCTTTGAAAATCCCTTCAATCTCGACTACAAGAAAGATAGTAGGAAATCAGGCGGAGGCCGGACCCGGTTTTATTTCGATACGGATCTGGGTGAGGTCAGAACCCGTTTTACATTTGGGGGTGAATATCAGGCCGCCAATTATGCCGCCCGGAATTATGAAAATGTAGGAGGAACAACCGGAGCCTTGAATTTTGATGATGAGATCAAAATTCAGTCATCCCTATTATTTGTGAATACGGAAGTAGATCTGCCGGCAGAATTTTTTTTAACAGCTGGATTAAGCTTTAATCGGCTCACCTATAACCTAAATCGTTTAGTTACCAATTTACAGGATGATGTACCGGGTATTGCCGAGAAATCCTTCGATCCGGAGATCATTCCAAGAGTTGGTTTGTTAAAGAAATTTTCAGGTGAATTATCCCTGCATGGTAGTATCAGTTATGGGTTTTCGCCACCCACCATAGAAGAATTCAGAACCAATGAAGGCAGTATCGCTCTGAATCTTGAAGCTGAGCAAGGGACCAATTACGAGCTTGGTATCAGGGGAAGTTTTCCGGAAGTAAGGTTTAGTTATGATATAACCGGTTTCTTATTCAAACTGAGTGAGACGATCGTACAGCAGCCTTCCGATCGTAATTCAACTGTGGTATTTGAAAATACGGGGGCAACTGATCAGTATGGTCTTGAAGTGGCTACAAACTGGCGTGTCATCCAAAACAGAGACCGGTTTATTGAACGTTTGAATTGGAATTTGTCGTACAGTTATTATGATTTCAGTTTTGTAGATTATCAGAAAGAAGGTGAAAATTACTCCGGAAATGATCTCACTGGAGTGGCTCCTCATTCTCTAAATTCAAGCTGGCAACTGGAGACCACAACCGGGATGTACCTTAATCTGAATTATAATTTCACGGACGAGATCCCTCTTAATGATGAGAATACAGTGTACTCTGAGGCTTATCATCTGTTACAAAGCCGATTAGGGTACCGAGTTGGACTTTTTGATGGCATGGAGCTTGATGCCTATTTCGGCATTGATAACCTGCTGGATGAAAGATACAGTCTTGGCAATGATCTAAATGCTTTTGGTGATCGATTTTACCAACCGGCAGCTCCTCGAAACTGGTTTGGCGGCCTGAAGATGAGTGTTGATCTGTGACCAAAACGCTATTGAATTTGGGTACTATGGAAAAAGTGGCAGCTTTTACAAGAATCGTAACACAACTAAGATCGATGAAGATTTAGTACATCATCTAAAAGAATCAGTTTGGAACACGGTGAGTTGATCACGAAACTTCGATAGACTTATTACGCACTCTTTGTATTGTATCGAAAGGGTAACACCCCTAAAACTTACGTGCCAGTACCACAGTTTCCTTAAAGGTCTTGTTCTTTCCGCTGGTACTGTTGTAAGCTTCAAAAAGCACGATGTAGATCCCAACCCGGTTCCTGCGGTCATCATCGGTGAGGCCATCCCAGATAAGAGAGCCTTCGAAGCCCGCAGGGGTTCCATCGGCCAGTTGTTTGACCTGCCTTCCATATCGGTCGAAGATGCGGACTCTTAGCAGGTAATCTGATTCATCAAGTTTGTAGTTGATGAACAGGTTGTCGTCGAATCCGTCACCATCCGGTGAAAACGGGTTAGGGGTGAAGGTCAGCCCGGTATCTTCGGGTTTAGCACCCGCTATTTGATAAATAGAGTTTTGTTCTGCTGGCGTCCCACCGTTCACCCGCGTACTCGAACTCCAGTTTGTGTCATCATTACTTGGTCCGTTGGAATCAATGCGTTCCAGTGAAATGCCATCCGTATCAAAAAGATTAGGGTTGTGCCAGTTTTCCTCATAGTAAACCGAATCGATGGTAATACCGGCACTGTCGGAAATATAGACGGCGTCATCGGAAGAGGCTAAACTCAAGCTGGACCGGTCGGTTCTTATTTTAAATTCGTCGGTAGATTCAGTGATCTCAAAAAATTCAGCCAACCGGCTATTGATGAAATCAGTAGCCTGATCTTCCGCATAGATCAAAACGTATCCGTTAGAAGGGATCCATTTATATTGTGAGTTAACGGGATCTATGGATCGAACCTCGTTATTTTCATCGGGAGCATCATGCAGGAATATCCCTTCAAGTGATATGGCGTAATCAGAGCGGTTATAGAGTTCGATGTATTCGGTTTGATCAGGCAGATTATCATCAGAATCAGCCAGTGGGTCAAACATGATCTCGTTAATAACCACCGAGCCGGGGGTAAGAGGTTGTGAAACCTCAATACTCAGGTCACCGCTGGAATTACCGCGATAATCTTCCATTCCTGAAATTGAGAGGATCAAAGCTTCACCGGAGTTTGTATAAGTTGATTCTGCGATCAGTTGGTTTCCATTGTTTGGGTCAAAATCATAGATGGATACTGGGCTTCCATTCAATGTCATTGTGGCGTTATCAGGTAGTACAAATTCAGAGAACACCATTGATATTCGGTTATTCTCTATGGTTTTTGCAAAAATGACCTGAGGAGGCTGCTGATCGGGTTCAAATACAGAACTTTGGCTGCCTGCTGTATTGCCCGTTTGGGAAGTACTGCTGCTCCAATTATTAGGATCGTTGGAGGCAGACAAGGGATCTTTTCTTTCCAGTGATACACCGGGCGAGTCGCCTCCCCAGGTATGCTTATAGTTCAGGCTGTCGATCACCAATCCTGTTTCGTTTTTAATGACCACAATATCCTCATCATCATTCAATGAAGGGAAGCCCGGCAAATAAACAGCCTCTCCATTTACCATATTGGTAGTTCTTGCCTTAGCGGCTGTAAAGTTTTCAGTATCTGTCAGGATCAGATATTCTCCACTTCGGATCTGTGTTCCTGAAGGAAGGGTGGTAGAGTTGGCAGCATCGGCAAAGGACCAGTTACTCAGGTCAAAATTCTTACCACTTTGGTTGTAGAGCTCTATAAATTCAGGGGAATCACCGGTTAAACGTCTGTACAGGATCTCATTTACCACAATATCACCGGGCAGGGCGTTGGAATATTGAGTGAACTCGATCGTCACAGTTTCACCGCTTTGCAGGTTTCCAAAAATATCAGCCTGTTCCAGAACCGTTACGGAATAAACTGTGCCATCAGTCATAGCGGAAGAAAGATTGATGGTGATCTCATTTCCATTCGTTTGCTGAATGTCACTGATCCCTAAACCTGGAGAAATGGTATAGTTTGAAGGGGCCGTCGCAAAGTCTGAGTTAACCCGTTCGTTATATCGGATCCTGAGCGCGTTCTCTCCAACTGTCAACCCCTCAGTAATAACAGGAGGTTCATTATCCGGGGCAACTTCGTTTGGGCTGCCCGGTGTGGCTTGATCGCTGGATGGCGAATCTGCCCAGTTCTCAGCGAATGATGAAGGAGCCACCGGGTCAAGTCGTTCCAGGGAAACCTGATTACCTCCCCAGTCAGACGAATAGGTCAGGGAATCAATAAGAACTCCGTTTTGATCCCTGATCACGATATCGTCTGCTCCGTTGTTGAGCGATGAAAAAGCGGTGCCGAGTACGATCAGATGTTTATTCGGGAACCGGTCAAATAACGTGCTGTCAGGAACCAGAACCACATAGCTTCCCTGAACCAATTCTGTGGGAGTGTTGGTGATCGTACGACGGGTGCCGGTGTTATCATTCAGGGTCCACCCGGTCAGGTCGAGATTCTTACTGCTTTTATTGTACAGTTCAATGAATTCAGAATAATCAACGGCGGGATCATACATGAATTCGTTGATCACCACATCCCCCGAATCGGCCTCCTGAATATCAATGAGAAAGAAGGATTCAGAAAGGGATGGCGCAGAATTACCAAAGATATCCAGCTGGTTTTCGACAATGAATTCGTATGTAGTTCCTGTGTCTTGTCTTGGTAATTCACTCTCAAACAGAATGGTGACCGTATCAGGTTCAGAAAATGAAACTGAAGCTATATCAGGGATCTGATCACTGATCTCAGGTGGGCCATTTAGGATGTAATTTATGGGATCCTCTGCCGCTGATTTTTGAATGCGTTCATTGAACAAAATCTGCAAATGGCTGTTGTTAAGAACGATGAGTTCAGATATTTCCGGGGCATTAAGATCATCTGTGATCATATTCTCGGCTCCCGGTGTGGCCAGCTGAGGTGAAGGAGAAGGTCCCCAGTTTTCAACATATATCGGAGAAACCACGATACTCCTGCGCTCAATTGAGATCTTACTTCCACTCCAGGAATTATCATACGTCAGGGAATCGATCAGAGTGCCGTCAGCATTTCTGATCACAATATCATCGGGTGTGGTGCTGTTCAGGTTGGCAAAAGCAGATCCCATCACTAGCAGGCTTGCATCCGGGAAAGAGGCATTAATGGTGCTGTCAGGGGCAAGGACGATCCGTGAATCCGGCAATAATGTTCGTTGTTGATCAGTCAGTGCCCGCCTGTTTCCGGAGTTGTCATTGAAGGACCAGTTTTGAAGGTTATAGGCACTATCAGTGGCATTATATAGCTCAATGAAATCCGTAAACCCGTCGGCAGGATCATACATGAATTCAGTAATGAAAACCTCACCGGTATCGGCCACTCCGTAATCTATGACAAACAAAGACCGGGTTATAGCCTGACTCACATTTCCAAACAGATCGGTTTGATTCTCAATGGTCAACTCATAGGTTGTACCTTCCGGCTCACTGGGAAGGTCACTGCTCAACTGCAGCAGCACGCTATTCGGTTCGGTGTATGTGATCGACTGAAGGTTTACACCCGGATCCGTAATATTATCAGCCTGAAGTGAATAATTCGAGATAAGGGTTGCCGCGCCCTCCTGAATTCTTTCCGAATAAACCAATTGAAGTTCCGATCGGCTTATGAGGATAGTTTCTGTGAGTTGAGCCGGTGAATCATCGGTCTCAATAACGTTTGAGTAACCGGGGGTACCAAGATCGGGAGAGGGAGAATCGCCCCAATTTTCCTGAAACAGGGAGGATACTGAAGGGTCTCTGCGTTCCAAGGATACGTTCTCGCCACCCCAGCTATTGGTATATTCCAAAGAATCTGCCATGACTCCTTCTGAAGTAATAAGTCTTACCTGATCTGAGGTGGTACTGTTAAGATTTGGCAGAGAAGCCTGTACATAGTAGGCCGGACCAAAGGTATTGACCAATGCCGAGCTATCCGGGGTAATGACGGCAAAACTGTCCGGATAGATCACCATGTCTGAACCGGAGATCGTGGTAAGGGAGAGTTCATCACCGACCTGCCAGTCTTTGAGATTTAGGTATTTCCCCGACAAGTTTCGGATCTCTATATAATCGGTAGCTCCGGCGGGTGGATCTTTCATAAATTCATTGATAATAACATCTCCGGCAGTGAAGGAATCAAACAGGAAGAATTCCCAAGTGGTGTTAGCGTTTATCGTCCACCCGTTGATACTTTGCAGGGCGTTGATGGTCAGGCTGTATGGGCCGGAAGACAGAGGGCTGATCAGGTCTATCTGGATCTGATTTGGCTGGGGCTGCGTTATGCCGGTAGCCGGATCCAAGGGGGTATTATTTATGGAAAAGTCGGCAGGTTGAACCGAACTTAGGTCAACCTCTTCACTGAATTCGAACACCAGCTGTGAATTTGTAGTGACCGTAAGGTTGGTGAGTTCAAAAGGGTTCTGAAAGATGAACTCAAAGGTGTCGCCAGCACTGTTTCCAAAGATATCTGTGAGGGTAGATACCTCCAGTTTCCAGGTGCCGTCGTATTCACTCAACTCTCGGTCAAGGGTCAGGGCAACAGTATCTGCAGCTAAATGAGTAGCTGATGTGATAATTGGAATCGGCGGAGTGTTTGCCCCTGATGCCGGGTTCAGGCTCAGAATGTAGTTGACAGCATCTTCAGCGGAGGTATTTTCCAGCCGCTCTGAACTTACCATAAGCAGCGTGAGTGGTTCACTTGGTAACACTTCATTTATTTGGGGTGCATCCACATCTGCCGAAACCTCATTAGCCGCTCCGGGAGTTCCAAAATTAGGGTTGGGAGAATTGCTCCAGTTTTCCGGGTAAATAGAGGCTACTGCAGGATCTCTGCGTTCAATAGCCACATCAATACCACCCCAGTCACCGTCATAGTAGAGCGAGTCAGCTATCACTCCGGTGTTATCAAACAATCGGATCTCATCATCCCCATTATTCAGGGCCGGGAGTGAAGCCAGTATGTAATTCGCAGCTCCATAAAATACATTGAGTGTAGTTGTGTCTGCTGAAATAACCGCATAATCATTTGGTAAAAGAGGCGTATCTGTTAATGCAATGGGGATCAATGAACCGTTATCCCCAATTTGCCAGTCTTTTAGGTTCAGATACTTCTCCGATACATTTCGGATCTCTACGTATTCAGCCGTACCTGTTGGAGGGTCTTTCATGAATTCATTGATAACAACATCGCCCGGTGAGAAATCATCATAAACGACCACCTGAAATGTGGTGTCTGCCAGAGTCGTTGAACCGGACAGGACATCGATCCCTGAAATATCAAGGCTGTTAATACCTCCCGGAAGAGGGTTTGTGAAGCTCAGTCTTAGTGATTCAGCACTCAGCGAATTAATTGATTGTGGATTATCTGAGCCCGGTTGCAGAGTAAAATCTGTAGTTTGAACCGATGCGGCATCATAAGCCTTGTTGAAACTGATGTCGATCTCAGTATCGCTTATCAAAGTGACGTCAGTAACAGATATAGGCGGAATATCGATCTTGAAGTCGAAGGCAAAACGGTCGGTTCTGGTGGAAGTATAGGTTGTTACAAAACCAAAGTGAGACGCTGTTGTGTAGGTATTGTCGGTTCCTATGGCTTCCTGTGCCAAGATACCGGTATATCCTGTTGCTACCTCAAGGATCCAGTTTCCCGAGGCATCGCGGGTAACTTTTACTCTGTAATCTCCACCACCGCTTATATTTGTCGTACCGGTTAAAACTTCACCGTCTTTAGCTCCGTTGGTCATTCTAAATAACCTGAATACATCCCCGGATAAATTTTCACCTGCCTGAAGCATATATCCATTGATGTTTGCGGACAAAAAACTCCCAATACCCGGTAACTTTAGAGGATGGAATACTTAAATAATATGAGCCGGCTGCTGCAGCTTGCTGTTGAAGTAACACGTTGTCACCTTCGGTCGTAAAGGTGAAGTCAGCGGTTGTACCCGTCCAGTCAGAAATATCCTGATCAGTAAAATCGTCTTCAAAATTTACAGTTTGTGCAAATACAGAGCCGTATTGCACAAAAAGGAAGAATGCGATAATGTAGAATTTTGTACTTAACATGATGTCCCCGAAACAATGTTATGAGTTATTAGAACATATTGGTTATCTGCTTTTGATTAAATGGTTAAAAATATTTTTGGGTACAATATTCAGACGCTTGTTTACTTTTTTTAGAGGAAGCGTTTTTAAAGGTTCAATATCCAGAAGTGTATTGATCCTATTCTGAAGGTCGAAAGCTAATATTCTGATCTGTTCCAGATAGTTGAAGTAAAAATCCTGGAATGAGATCCCTTTCTCAAACCTTATGGTCGGTTCAGGCAGATCGATCTCAAGCTTTCCGGTAAGAAGTTTAAGTTTATTTTTATGTCGTGAAATTGAATCAAGGTCCAAGAATTCACAGGTAAAATTATTTGCAACATGGTCTGTGATCCTTTGTTTATGATCGGCAGATAAAGAATGGGTTTTGTCATTCAACAATGCTTCAAGAATAACGACTTCAGCATAATTGATCGTGAGTTCGAGTTGAAGGTCTAAGAGCCCGTAATCAAATGCAAAGCGATAGGATTCGTCAACAGTGGAAAGGATATCTTCCTGCATGGTTGACGATGTCTCAGATTCCCAACCCCGGATCATGACATCTATCAGTTCCTTGATCTTTCGAATGCTGCCGGCGCAGGCAAAGTCTTTATCACGGGGAGAGATGAGGATATGATGTTTATCCGCGTATTCATATAAAACATCGGCTTTTGCCGGTTCAGAGTCGTTAAAATGATCGTCGCCACGCTCTATCATGGTCCGGCCGATCATAAAAACTCCGGCTACCAGTTTGGTTTGGGAAGTAAACTCAGCAGGTACGTGCCCGTGTTTATATCTAATCTTACGGTTACGGATCAGATATGCCGTAGAAGCCACCAGTAGTTTAGAAAATATGAATAGATCAGCCGTTGTAAGGCGGTCAGATTGAATATCAAATAAGCATCGGTAATAGTTCCTGTACCGATCTATGAGAATCATCAACTCCGGCCAGATTCTCATCATATCCTGCAAGGCCGTCATATTATACTGCTTGCCGTCACGGCTATCACCAAATTTGCAGAGGTGGTATTCAGTAGGAATGGTTTCGCAGTAAAATGCAGGTATGGCATTGTCTTCACCTAAATATCTGCCATCACTTCCCTTTATCGTAGAGGTTCCATGCCATACACCGTACTTGAATTCCATGTCGTTTCTAAGAAACGGGGGTGGCAGAATTTTTGAACCTATTTTAACGATCGGCCCCGAAAGCAAAGGAACAGAGGAAACCTTTGTAATAATGTGCGATATGCTGTTTTTTAGATCTATCAAAATGTATAATGGTTTGTGGCCAATCTAAAAAAATGAGGTGAGCTTTTCTCTAAACTTTTTATAAAAAATAGGGTAAAAGGACTTTCAACCCTTTACCCCTGGAAGGACTATGAGGATACTCTAAAATCCTCATCATTTGACTAGTTACACCCCGAAATCATTAACCGTAGAGTTAGAGCGATGAGATAGGAACTCCTTACAAAATTTTTGTACTTTTTTTAATACAATATTATTTGGCCTAAATGAATAAAAATCAGGTGACAATATGAGGGCGCTTCCCTTTACGATCGACAATTTGAACGGCGGGTTCATGAAACTGGAGGGAGTTCTGAGAGTGAAAGAGGATCGTTTGCTGTTTGAATTCCATAAAAAAGATGCCGTACTGGAGGCATATCAGTCTGACCTGAAAAGTGTAGAGATCCCGCTTTCAGAAATAGATATGCTGGAATTTAAAAAAGGATGGTTCAGTGCAAAATTGATTTTGCACGGTAAGTCTGCATCCAGCTTTAAAGATCTGCCGGGGAAAGACCTGATCGAAAGAGTTTTAAAAGTAAAAAGGAAACATCGTGAGGTAGCGGCTCGTATTTCATCAAATCTCAATTTAAAATTATCAGAAAAGAAACTTCAGGAACTGGATGGTGATCAATGAGTATTCCCTATAATTATTCGATGTATGAATCAGATGACCTGAATGTGAAGGTCAAAGAAGTAAAGGGTATTATCAGTTATTCTGATGACGAACTGTTGTTTGAATATAAGGTGTATGACGCCATGGGTAACGGTCTGAGTAATCTGTCCAAATTTGCCATCCATATTGATAACATCAAAAAAATGAAGTACAAAAAGGGGTTTCTTTTTACAGGTGGGAAACTGATCGTTGAAGCTGATAAGTGGGCTTTTCTGGAGCCGTTACCCGGTAGCGTACAGGGAAAGATAAAGTTAAATGTAAAGAGGCGAGACAAAGGAGAGGCCATACGACTATCGACCAAGCTGAATCTCTATATGTCGCAGAAGCGCCTTGATGATATGGATAGGGAATAATAAATGCATATCGATAATGTAGTGACGCCCGATTTTGCGTCACTACATTAGGAGAGTAAATGATCCTATTTCAGAAACCCTTTCTTTACCAATAATTCAGCATTCAAGATTGCCCCGCCGGCCGCTCCTCGAATGGTATTATGTGCCATAGCCACAAAACTGACATCAAATACTTCGGCTTCCCTTAAACGTCCCAAGTGCAATTGCATCCCATTTTCCCAGTCGGCATGTAATCGGGGTTGAGGGTATTTTTCTTCCTGATGCAATTTATAAAGTTCTTTTGGAGCAAAAGGAAGGTCGAGATCAGAGATCGGGTTTTGCCAATTCATGTAAGCTCTTTTGATCTCCTCAATATTTTTTGGCTTATCCTTAAGTTTGGCTGTCACGGAGATCATGTGACCGTTAATGGTGGGAACCCGGGTGGCCGTAGCTTGCACAGGAAATTCCGGTTTGATTAGATTGGTTCCATCAAGTGTACTTAACAATTTTCTGGTTTCCGGCCCCACTTTCGGTTCCTCACCAGAAATAAATGGGATCACATTTCCCAAAATATCAAGGCTTGCCACTCCCGGATAGCCGGCACCGGATACCGCCTGTAAAGTAGTCAGGATCAAAGCCTCAATGCCAAAGACATCATGCAGTGGTTTAAGTGAAATGGATAACGGCACCGCCACACAATTGGGATTGGTTACAATCCAGCCGCTGCCATCTTCAGTAAAGGTTTGAGTTTTGATGAGCTCCGTATGATCCGGGTTGATCTCAGGGATCAAAAGGGGAACGGTTGGGTGTTGGCGATAATTCCTGGCATTTGAGATAACCGGGATACCGGCAATGGCAAAGGCTTTTTCAATGTCACCGGCAACCGATGAATCCAGCCCTGAAAACACAAAATCCACCTCACTAAACTCAGAAGGCTCACAGTTCTTAACGGTCATCTCCTTAATAGAGAGAGGTAACTGTACATCCTCGATCCAGTTAGCAGCGTCTTTATATTTCTTGCCGGCTGAGCGTTCTGAAGCACCCAGGGCTTCTATTTCAAACCAGGGATGTCCCTGAAGTAATCGAATAAACTTTTGTCCTACCGCACCGGTAGCGCCTAAAATTCCAACTTTCATGATGAATGAGTGATTTTTTATAGATCAAAATTTTGGTAGCACTGAAAATAACCATTTTAGTACCCTTAATGTGGGTTTTTTTAGGTAAATAATGGTCACTTTTTTTTAATGAGTGGGATAGGCACTCTTTTTTTGAGTAGCAGGTAATTGTTCAGCCACAAAAACTCAAAAGGGGGTAGATTGGAAGGATAGTCAGTAAGGGCGTATCTCATACGCTCGGGTTTATATCCGGCAATCTTTTGATTCAAGTCGTATTTGTTTTCATTATCTCAATATTTCTAACACACCGTAGGGGCAATTCATGAATTGCCCCTACGGTGTGAAATTTCTCCTAATTCCCAGCCATCCCGATCTAATCGGGAGAATTCCCGCCCGGACCTCCGGTTCGAGTAATTTAATTTGGTTGCCCGCCTCGGCAACCCCTCTTTGTTTCTCCCCTAAACTTAGGGGAGAAGACTCTTTAGCTTAATTTCATACTCCGTAAGACCTAAACTTCAATTTTCAATGTTGAATGTTCGATATTCATTTCCACTTCCATCCAACACTTCTGAGCTCTATCTTAGCCCCATGAAATTTATCTACGATAAACTTGAAGCGCGCAACCCTCACATTTACGCCTGGCTGGTATTAGGGCTCCTCTTTCTGATCTATATCTCCAGCTTCGTCGACCGGCAGATCGTAGCCGTGTTGGGGACTGCCATTCGGGATGACCTCGGTTTCACTAACACACAGATCGGTGTTCTCTACGGTCCTGCTTTTTCTCTGATCTATGCTGTTTGTGGCATTTTTATGGGATGGTTTGCTGATCAGTTATCCCGAAAACGGATCATTCTCATTGGGTTGGTGATCTGGAGCCTGATGACCGTTGCCAGTGGGTTTGCCAGCTCCTTCGCATTTCTTGTAACAGCCCGAATATTTGTTGGGATAAGCCAGTCGGCACTAAGTCCTGCCGTATATTCATTGCTCGCTGACTATTTCCCTCCCGAAAAAAGAGCTCGTGTATTCTCGGTGTATGCCTCAGGGATCTTCGTTGGGGTCGGTCTCTCTTTTTTAATTGGTGGCCCGGTAGCGGAAGCCTATGACTGGCGGGAGGCCATCAAGATCGTGGGTTGGCCCGGATTGATTTTGGCTGTAGTTGGATTTTTATTGATCCGTGAACCAAAGAGAAAATCAGGTACAAATGATCGCTCGGCATCAGATTTTTTTGAAGTTTTGAGATATATCCTCAAAAAGAGAAGTGTGCGTTATTATCTCGCCGGATTTTCACTGCTTTCCCTCAGTGGTTATACCATTTTAGCTTTTGTTGGAACCGTTTTGAACGATACGTTTGAAGCACCGTCCATGATCTCCCAATATGGGTGGTTCATGTTTTTGGTAGGTATTGGAGTCAATGTATCAGGATGGTTAGCCGATAAATTGGCGGTCAGATATGGTCCTGAAAAGCGATTTGTCATGGGAATCATAGCCGCGCTTGGCGGGCTCCCGTTCTATTATTTCGGCTTGATGGCAGAGTCGGTGATGATGGCATTTATACTTATTGGAATCGGCAATGTTATTGCTTCATCATACAATGGGGTGGCGGCGGCTCTCATACAATATTTTGTGAAGTCGGATATGAGGGGGATGGCCGGCGCCGTGTATTTATTTGTGATCAGCATTGTGGGATTCGGGATCGGTCCGCCCGTAACCGGCTGGCTCATCGATCATGTGTTTACGGATCTCTACGGCCCTTCAAAGGCATTGCTCCTTGTATTTACAATATGCGGGTTTC
>OBLN01000272.1_pt1 | contig 18816 bp, 19 predicted proteins | sample 1519301 | NCBI WGS metagenome assembly OBLN01 (sample SAMEA2452533, study PRJEB22499) | sediment metagenome | reverse complement strand
ATTGAACGGCTAAGGGAGATTATACTTTCCAATCTCGCGGAGGGTTTTGAGGAGACCATCAGCTATGGAATGATCAGCTATGTGGTCCCACATTCCATTTATCCCAAGGGTTACCATGTCAACCCGGAAGAACCCTTGCCTTTCATATCACTTGCTTCGCAGAAAAATCATATTGCAGTATATCACTCGGGGGTCTATATGATCCCTGAACTGGAGGAATGGTTCAGGGATGAGTATGCCAGGAGGGTTGACACTAAGCTCGACATGGGTAAAAGCTGCATCAGGTTCAGGAATCCCAAAAAGATTCCCTACGACCTTCTGGAAGAATTGATGAATAAAGTAAGTGTCGAAGAGTATGTAGACCTCTATGAAAGGTCCTTAAGCAGGAAAAGATAATGGAAAAATCACCTGATATGTATAAACATTACCATTTCAGGTGATTTTATAATGGAAAATTTTGAGAATAGGTGTATAATCTATATAATGATTTAAATTATTCGGGAGAAGGTCATATTATGGATAGAAGTGAGTATACAAAAGGACTTATACTGGGGGTACTTTCATTCACCCTCTGGGGATTGCTTCCATTGTACTGGAAGCTTGTGGATGCAATCAGCCCTTATCAGATTTTTGCACACAGGGTTGTTTGGTCCTTTTTATTTGTTGTTATGATCATAATCCTCAAGAAAAAAGGCAAGGATTTCAAAAGAGAGCTTGCAAACTCCAAAACCTGGCTTGATTTCCTTGCTCCAGCCCTGTTTATTTCCATAAACTGGATGACCTACATTTGGGCTGTAAACAATGGCTTTGTCATCGAGGTCAGCTTGGGATACTATATGAATCCACTTATACTCGTATTTCTTGGGAGCATATTCTACAAGGAGGAGCTTAATAGACTGCAGAAATTTGGAGTGGGCTTTGCATTTGTTGGAGTAATGCTAAAAACACTTCTCTATGGAAAGGTCCCTTATATTGCACTAACTGTTGCAACAAGCTTTGGAATCTATGGTCTTCTTAAGAAGAGGACAAAGATGGATTCACTTACTGGACTTGCCTTTGAGACCCTGATAATTGGAATTCCTGCTCTCTTTTATATAGGATATGTTGAAATCACATCAGTAGGTATAGGAGGAAATCTACCAACCTATTACTGGTTACTTATAATGACCAGTGGGATTGCCACAGCCACTCCACTCCTCTTGTATGCAGAGGGACTTAAAAGGCTGCCACTTAAGATCATGGGATTCATCCAGTACATATCACCTTCGATCTCTCTGTTCCTTGGAATATTCGTATTTGATGAGCCATTTGACATTTGGTCACTGGGAGCTTTTGCCCTCGTTTGGATAGGTCTTGGGTTCTTCACCTACTCCCAGGTGCTGCTATTGAGAAATGAAAGAAAAAAACTTAAGGTAAATTAAAAACAATCCATCGGACGGTCAAATCCGATGGATTGTTTTTTCAGTTAAACATGGCTTGGATCGATTTCCCCTGCCTTTATAAGTGCATTTTTTGCTATTACAGGTCCAAGAACCTCATAAACCACTGTGGAAGCCAATATGACCGTTCTTATTGTAGTCCCGAATTCAGGCATAACTGTTTGCGCTATCATGGAAAGTCCGATTGCAACACCAGCCTGGGGAAGAAGAGTCAGTCCAAGATATTTGGTAACCATGGCAGGTGAGTTGGTCACCCTGGCACCGATTGTTGCTCCCAGGGTCTTCCCAAGGGATCTTACAAGGATATATCCTATCCCGATCAATCCTGCATATCTCAGGACACTAAGATTCAGTTCAACACCTGCAAGGGTGAAGAAGGCAATGAACACCGGAGGTGTCACCCTGTTTATGATATTGATCGCTCTTATACTGTTATGTGAAAAGTTTGCGATTGTTATGCCAAGCATCATGCAGACCAAAAGCGTTGATGCATGAGCAAAGGTGGCTATGCCTATAGCCAAGAAGACAGCCGAAATGACAACGCTCAAAAGCTCGTCCTCTCCCTTGATCTTGGGAATTACATATGTCAGGGCAAGGCCTGCAAGAAATCCGATGCCAAGGGACAGGGTTATTTCCCAAAGAGGCATCAAAACTGCGCTGACAAATGATATTGTACCTGCTGCTGACATCAGAGACTTGGCGATGGTGAATGCTATACCAAAGGATATGATTGCAAGGCCGTCATCCATTGCAACTACCGGTAGCAGTGTATCCACCAAGGGTCCCTTTGCCTTGTATTGCCTTATTACCATTATGGTCGCAGCTGGTGCAGTTGCTGCCGCTATTGCTCCTATGGTGATTGCGAATGGCAGGGGCTGCTTAAATATGTATACCATTGCAAGTGTAACCAGCACCACCGGAGTCAAGGCTTCAAAGCATGTTATTGTAATTAGTGACTTGCCCATCTTTTTTAGCTTCTTAAAATTGATCTCGCTACCTATGCTATAGGCGATAAAGCCCAGGGCAGCCTCTGATATTATGCTCATACCCTCGGCGACATTCATAGGAATAATTCCAAGTATGGAGGGTCCGATCAGTAGACCTGCCATTCATAGGAATAATTCCAAGTATGGAGGGTCCGATCAGTAGACCTGCAAGCAGATATCCGGTAACGTGTGGTAGCTTGAATCTTGATACCAGCTTTGCCATTCCAATCCCGGAAAGCAGTATCAATGCAAAATAAAATAGATTGTTCATTATGTACACCTCTTTTTAATATTTGGTTGTATAGTATAAATAAAAGAATAATTAAATATTTAACAACAATATTTAATTATATGCTTCTGTTTTCATAAATGCAAGGACAATTAAAAAAATTGATAGAAATTATTTCATTTGATATAATTGAACCATCAAAAATGAAGGAAGTGTTTAAATGTATGCACTATTTGTTATTCTAAACCAAACTGACAAGCTTGATGAAATACTTGAAAGCCTCTATGAACTGGATACTGGAGCCACAACCATTGACAGTGTGGGGATGGGTAAGGTCCTCTTGGAGCACAACGTGGATGAAGGCCTTTTTTCAAGCATCACAAAGATCCTCAATGAAGGCAAGCCCTACAACAAAACCCTCATAAGCGTAATAAGGGAAAAGGAGGTACTGGATAAGGCTATCGCCAGCATCAAGGAAATACTTAACATGAAGGAGAAGAAAGGTGCAGGATTTATGTTCGTACTCCCGGTACTGGAAATACATGAAGGTCTTTAGGGGAAACTAATGTTAATATTATAACAAATCGCAAATACGGTATTGACACACCAGCTGCCAGGAATTATACTAATCTTGTAAACTACTGAGGTGAAAGGAGTTGTTGTATTATGATAACAGTTAGATTGAACGGGGAGAGGAAAATATAATACGGGCAACAAAAAAACTAACCTTTCAAGAAGAATTTGTATTATATACACGATCGGAGGGTCGTGTTTCTATGCTTGCAGACAGGTTATGTCTGTTTTTTTGTGCCCAAAAACAGGAGGAATTCTTTGAAAGATAAAGATCATTCAAAAGACAACAATGAGACCAAGGGGGTACAAATGAATATAACCAGTATAGAAAGACTTGGATACAGCGAATATTTTAAGGAAAGATTTCACAAGCTACAGGGAGTGGACAAACAGCTTATACCAGGTAGGGTTGCAGCAGTCCACAGGGAAAGATACCAGGTCATTACAGACCTGGGAGAAGGTTGGGCTACACTTAAGGGATCAATATTCTACAACAATGGGCAAAGTGTGACATACCCAACAACAGGAGACTTTGTGGCAATTAGGCACAATACTGCAGGGGATGATATCATATTTCAGGTTCTGGAGAGAAGGAGTGAATTTTCAAGATTGGACTCCTTCAACAGGACAAAGCAGGTTGTTGCTGCCAATTTTGATTATGTACTGATACTTTCGTCCATGAACAAGGACTTTAACCTGAACAGGCTGGACAGGTACATTGTATCCGCATGGGAGAGCGGGGCAGAACCCTTGGTGGTTCTTACAAAGTCTGACATATCAGAGAATCCGGAGCATTTTATCCGCTCTGTCAGGGAAAACTCACCAGGAGTTCAAGTGTTTGCCGTAAGCTCCATCACAGGTGAAGGGATTTCCTCATTGAAGGATTATCTGAAAAGGGAATCCACATTGGTATTGCTGGGATCATCAGGAGTGGGTAAGTCCTCTCTGGTAAATGCCCTGGCGGGAACAGAAGTGATGAAGGTGAAAGAAATACGGGAAGATGATTCAAAGGGCAAGCACACCACAACACACAGGCAGCTAATTGTCCTGGATGATGGAACCATGGTGATAGATACGCCGGGAATGAGGGAGCTGGAGCTTTGGAGTGCAGATGCAGGGATGGAGGAGACTTTTCAGGATATAGAGTCAATAGCAGAAGGCTGCAGGTTCAGAGACTGCAGTCACAAGGAGGAACCGGGCTGTGCCGTAAGGGAAGCCCTCCGCTCGGGAGAAATCTCAGAAAAGAGATGGAATAACTACCAGAAGCTTAAGAGGGAGGCTGAATTTGCAAGAACCAAGGAAGAGCAGTCTGCCCGTGTGCAAAAAAAGCTTCAGGATAGAAAATTCGGTAAAATGCTTAAGGACCACAAGAAAAAGAAAAGCATATATTAGAAAAAAATGCTGTGTGACTGGTCACACAGCATTTTTAAATTTAAAGATTACATATGGATAGGCTTGTCAATTGATGCAAAAGCCGCCTCCATTATTGTTTCGGCAAATGTCGGATGTGGATGGACCGTTTTGGCCAGGTCATAAACAGTGCCTTCAAGGTTCATGACGGCAACAGCCTTGGAAATCATATCGGAAGCAACGCTTGCAGCCATGTGGACGCCAATCACCTCGCCGTATTGATTGTCAGAGATGATTTTTACAAAGCCTGCTGTTTCTTCCTCGGCAATTGCCATTCCATTAGCTGAAAGGGAAAACTTGCCAACTGAGTAGTCAATCCCCTTCTCCTTGGCTTCCTCTTCTGTTATTCCAACGCTGGCAAGCTCCGGGAAGGAGTAGACAACCCTTGGAATCTTGTTGTAGTCAAGTTTTGACTCAATTCCAAGGATATTCTCAACGGCGGTTATGCCCTCTGCAGATGCTACGTGGGCAAGAGGTACCTTTCCATTGACATCACCAATGGCAAATACATTGGCGATGCTGGTCTTCATTTTTTCATCAGTTCTGATGAAGCCTCTATCATCAAGCTTTAGACTTAGGTTTTCCAATCCTTCAAGGTTTGGCTTAAGCCCAAGGAAAACCAGGAACCTATCACCATGTAGGGTTTGTGCCTTGCCCTTCCTTTCCACAATGACGGCTTCCTCATTGAACTCCTTTATCTCAGCATCGGAAACTATCTTTAGACCATCCTTTTTAAGCTGCTTCTGGAGGGTCTTGGCAAGCTCGCTTTCAGTGTGGGGAAGTATTGTCTTGCCACCATGAACAAGGGTTACATCCACCCCTATTGAGTTTAGAAGGGTGGCATACTCCACTGCATATACATCCCCACCAATAACGACCATCTTTTCCGGAAGACTTTTAAGCTTTAGGAATCCTTTTGAATCAAGAGCCTTCCCGGATGCAACAGTCTCCTCAAGTCCGGGTATTTTCGGATATGCACTCTGTGCACCTGTTGCGATTATAAGGTTCTTGAATTCTATGGTCTCATTGTCAACCTGCAGGGTATTTCCGTCAATTACCTTTGCTGATCCCTTTATTGATTCCACACCATTCTTCTTGAACAACATCTCAATACCTGAAACAAGCCTGTCAACAACCTTATCCTTTCTTTTGGACAAACTTTCCCAGTCAACTCTTGCATTTGAAAGATCCACTCCCGTGATCCCAAAATCTTCACTGCGGAGGAGATTCCTGTAATGTCTCGCGGAAATGAGGAGTGTCTTGGTGGGAATGCAGCCCCAATTGAGGCATAGTCCCCCAAGGCGTTCCCTTTCCACTAGAATTACCTTCAGACCCTTCTGAGCTGCCTTTATGGCCGCCACATAACCTCCTGGGCCTCCACCAATGATGGCTATATCAAATTTTTTCATTATATCACTCTCCATTATCCTTTAAGAAGCAGCATATCCGGATCTGCCAGCAATTCTTTCAGCAGGTTCAGGAACCTTGCACCGCTGGCACCATCGATTATCCTGTGGTCATAGGATAGTGAAAGGGGCAGTATGTGGGCTGCAACTATCTCCCCGTCCTTCACAATTGGCTTCTCCACAACCCTACCAATTCCAAGTATGGCTGATTCCGGATAATTGATGATTGGGATACCAAAGTATCCTCCAATAGACCCGTAATTGGTAACTGAGAAGGACCCTCCCTTAAGCTGGGACAACTGAATCTGGTTATCCTTTGCCCTGGTGCTGAGGTCCTCGATGGCCTTTGCAATTTCAACAAGGTTCATCTTGTCAGCATCCTTGATGACAGGAACCATAAGGCCCCTATCCGTATCTGTTGCAACACCAATGTTGAAATATTTCTTCAGTACCAGCTCATCATTTTCTTCATCCAGGCTGGAGTTGAATTCAGGATACTTCTTAAGCGCTGCAATGGTAGCCTTTATTATGAATGGAAGATAGGTGAGACTGACATCTTCCTCCTTGAGGACATCCTTGTATTTCTTCCTGAATTCATGAAGTCTGCTTATATCAATCTCATCCATTGCAGTGGTATGGGGGATCGTAAATCTTGATTCGCTCATCTTTTCTGCGATGGTTTTTCTTATCTTGGTCAGTGGGATTCTCTCAACAGGAAGATCCTCTGAGATGGAAAGCTTTTTAGGCTGCCTATCCCTTTGACCGGTTTCCTTGACCTCTGGCTTGGATTTTTCCTCGCTTGCCTTGCGGATATCATCCTTCATAACCCTACCATTGGGTCCGGATCCTTTCACTGCCTTGATGTCCACACCAAGATCCTTGGCAAGCTGCCTTGCAACGGGAGTTGCCAGAACCTTCCTTCTTTCTTCTGTTTTCTTTGTCTGAGGAGAACCTTCCGTACTTGAGGGGATTACATCTGATGACGCAACAACCTGTCCCACAACCCCTGCTGTTTCCTCTTCAACCTGCTCTTTTTCAATCTGTTCCTCTTCCTTTGGGTTTACATCTTCCTCAATATCTCCAGACTCGTCTTCCTTGCCAATTATTACAAATACATCTCCCACATTGATGGTATCTCCCTTGTTTGCTTTAAGTTCAAGCACCTTACCGCTTCTTGGAGATGGGATCTCGGTTGTTACCTTATCGGTCTCAACCTCCGCCACCGATTCACCTTCCTCTATGTCATCCCCTTCCTGGACCAGCCATTTGGTGATCACGCCTTCGTGAATGCCTTCTCCAATATCGGGGAATTGAAATTCAAATCTCATGGGTTTCCTCCTTTCTAATATTTCACAATATCCTCAATTGTCTTTGCTATTCTATCGGGACTGGGGATATAGTGTTTCTCTCCTCTTGGGAGAGGGAATGTCGTATCAAAGCCCGTCAATCTTGTAGGTGGTGCCTCAAGATGAAGGAATGCCTTTTCATTCACAATTGAAATTATCTCTGCTCCAACACCCAGGGTTTTTGGTGCTTCGTGTACAACCAAAATCCTACCTGTCTTCTTCACTGACTGGATGAAGCTCTCCCTGTCCATTGGGGATATTGTCCTAAGGTCAATAACTTCGGCTGAGATTCCCTTATCCTGGACCATCTTCACGGCCTTTTGGACATCTGGCACCATGGCTCCCCAGCTGACTATTGTAATGTCCTCACCCTCCTGCAATATCTTGGCCTTTCCAAGGGGTATCTCATATGCATCCTCAGGTATTTCCTGCTTGAAGGCCCTGTAGATTCTCTTTGGCTCCCAGAACAGAACCGGGTCCGGATCTCTAATTGCTGCAATCAATAGTCCCTTTGCATCATAGGGTGTGGATGGTATTACAACCTTGAGTCCTGGAATCTGGGCATACAGTGCCTCTGTACTTTCCGAGTGATGCTCCAAAGCCCTTATACCACCGCCATAGGGAGCGCGGATGACCATTGGCAGGTTGTACTGTCCTCTTGACCTGTTTCTCATTCTGGCCACGTGGCTGATGATCTGGTTGAAGGCCGGATATGAGAATCCAGAGAACTGCATCTCAACAACTGGCTTTAGCCCATTGATGGCCATTCCCACTGCAGTTCCTACAATTGCTGATTCCGCAAGGGGTGTATCAAAGGCCCTTTCCTTCCCGTAGGTTTTCTGAAGGTCGACTGTAGCCCTGAAGACACCACCTTCAACACCCACATCCTCACCATATACAACCACCGTATCGTCATTCTTCATTTCATTCATCAAAGCCTGATTTATGGCTTGTATAATGCTTAGCGTATTAGCCATTTTTATTTGCCTCCTTCCAGAAAGGATCTATATTCATCCAGCTGTTCCTGAAGCTGCGCCGGCATTTTTTCGAAGTGGTACTTGAAGATATCCTCAAGCTCCGTATCGGAATTGTCCTCGATTGATTCAAAGGTTTTCTTGACCTCTTCACCAAGCTCCTTCTTGGTTTCTTCAATCCACTTGTCATCTATAACATTGTTTTCCTTAAGGTATTCTCCAAACCTCAGGATTGGGTCCTTTTTCCTCCATTCCTCCACCTCTGCATCGTCCCTGTACTTGGTTGGGTCATCGGAGGTGGTGTGTGCCCCCAGCCTGTAGGTGTAGGCCTCGATAAGAGTCGGGCCTTCGCCCTTTCTTGCCCGATCAACCGCTGCCTTGGTTGCATTGTACATTGCAAAGATATCATTCCCATCAACTAGTATTCCGGGCATTCCGTAGGCTGTAGCCTTTAGTGCTATGTTTTCACTCAAGGTTTGCACCTTCCTCGATGTGGAAATGGCATACTGGTTGTTTTGTACAATGAATACCACAGGTGATTTGAACACTGAGGCAAAGTTAAGGGCTTCGTGGAAGTCCCCATGGGATGTTCCACCATCACCCACATAGGTCAGGACAACGTTTTTCTCATTCTTGATATTGTTTGCCATTCCTATTCCAGTTGCATGCTGCAGCTGGGATGCAATTGGCACAGAAACAGGGAGGACCTTTACCCCATCCGGCATATGGCTACCCCACTCATTACCATACCAGTAAAGGTAGATATTCTTTAGGGGAACTCCTCTTACCAGCCAGGCTCCCAGCAAAGGTAAATATTCTTTAGGGGACCTCCTCTTACCAGCCAGGCCCCCAGCTCCCTGAAGGCTGGAACCAGCCAATCCTCCTTATCCAGTGAATAGGCGCTTCCAACCTGGGCCGCCTCCTGACCAAGATTTGGCGCATAGGTCAGCATTCGTCCCTGTCTTTGATAGGATAGGGCCTTTTCATCTATTGTTCTTGTATAGAGCATTGTCCTAAAAAGATATTTCAGCTGTTCTTCATCCAGGTCTGGAATGTGATCCTTTTCTTTTGCCTTTCCAGACGGATCAATCACCTGATACATTTCATTCTTCATTGGATTATAGTCTTCCAAGCGCATTTTCATACCTCCTAATATTTATATTAATTGATAATGATTATCATCTATTACTATATTTATATACTTAAATATGAATATTAAACATTAGAAATACCGATTGGGGGCATAAAAAAAGAACTGAGGTAAACCTCAGTTCAAATTGATCATTTTGCCAGCTCCACAGCAATCTGTGCAGCAAGTCTTGCATTGTTGTACACCAGCTCAATATTTGCAGCCAGTGAATCCCCTCCTGTTATCTCCTTGATTTTGGCCAATAGGAATGGGGTGGTGTCCTTAGGCCAATAGGAATGGGGTGGTGTCCTTACCCTTGATTCCCTTTTCTTGTGCCTCAACAACTGCCTTTTCGATTATCCCTGTTATGAAGGATTGGTCCATTGAAAACTCCTCGGGAATGGGATTGGCAACAACAACGCCTCCATGAAGTTCCAGTTCCCACTTGACCCTAAGCAGGTCGGCAATACCCTTGGGTGAGTCCATGTTGTAATCAACCGGGAAGCCACTTTTCCTGGTGTAGAAGGCTGGCAGCTCATCCGTCTTGTAGCCAAGGACGGGAACACCCTTGGTCTCCAGGTATTCCAAGGTCAAACCGATATCAAGTATTGACTTGGCACCTGCACACACAACAGCCACATCAGTCTGTGACAGTTCCTCAAGGTCGGCAGAAATGTCCATTGTTGTTTCAGCCCCCCTGTGAACCCCGCCGATGCCACCTGTTGCGAACACCTTGATTCCTGCCATTTCAGCAATTATCATTGTGGAGGCCACAGTTGTGGCCCCATCCTTACCCGATGAGACGATGTATGGGATATCCCTTCTTGATACCTTTGCAATTCCTGATGTTTTGCCCATATAGTCAATTTCCTCCGATGTCAGGCCAGCTATAAGCTTTCCATTAATGATTCCTATGGTGGCTGGAACCGCACCCTTGCCTCTGATTATTTCTTCGACCCTAAGTGCTGTCTCAACATTCTGTGGGTAGGGCATACCATGGGATATTATTGTTGACTCCAAGGCCACGACGGGTTTCCCATCCTCCAAGGCCTTTTTCACTTCACTACTGATTTGCAGATATTCTTTCATAGCTTTCTTACCTCCATTTTCATTGATAAATCCATTGCCTTATCTATTGTTATATCCTTGTTGATTGTACTTTCAGCATCCATGGCCATTGCAGCCATTGCCGATGCCAATTTAGAACTTTCCATAAGACTCATGCCAAATAGCTCTCCATGAATGAGTCCAGCCTGAAATGCATCTCCAGCACCGGTGGCATTTTTTATCCTGACATCAGGAATCCTTACAATGCCCCTTTCTGTGGAGTTGCTGAAAAACACACCTTCTGAACCCAAAGAGATACATATGTTGATTACGCCCTCGCCATGCAGTAGGTCTGCTGATGACAGAAGGTCCTTCTCAGTTTCTATGATCTTGCCTGTCAGGATCTGGGCCTCCAGCCTATTGGGCTTTATTGTATGGAAAAGTCCAATGATGTCCTTTGCTATTTTTGCCTTCTCCGATGATACTGTATCAAGGAAGAGCTTCCTGTCCTTGAAAAGATTTGCTGAAAACCTCAGATTTTCCCTTGTAAGGTTTGTATCAAAAGCAATGATGGTGTTAGCCATTATTTCCTTCTGATTCATAAGTATATAGTCCCTGTCGAGATTGTCGTAGATGTCCATGGAGCTTATGGCAACGTGCATGTCCATTTTTTCATCCAGCACAGCCAGGTAGGTTCCTGTACTTGCGTGTGGAATTATCTTGACTCTTGTCATGTCAACTCCAGAAAGGGAAGTCTCATCAAGCAGACTCCTTCCGTAAATATCATCTCCGACCACTGAGTACATTTCAACCTTGTTACCCAATAGCGCTACATTTTCGGCAATGTTTCTTCCCACACCGCCAGATGAAAGCCTTGTTCTTCCAGGATTGGAATCCCCTGGAATGAGCTGCCCGTGAGGAAATCCTGCTATGTCCATATTGATTCCACCTATTACTGCAACATTTCTGCTCAGTGACAAAAAATCACCACCTTTCACTGTTACTCATATATTTATACCCACAGACGATGAAAAAACTCCGGAGGACCGGAGTTTGTAAAAATCTTGAAATTAAATTTGACCGAGCAGGCTCTGAACGGCATAGGATACAAGGACCACCAAGGCTGATATCATAAAGCCATGGACCATGGGCAGAAAGCCTGACTTTGCAAGCCTTGAAAAATTGGTTTTCAATCCGATGGAGCCTAAAGCCATAACCATTAGGAATTTACTTGTATCTGACATTAATAATCTCGTATAACCATTAGGAATTTACTTGTATCTGACATTAATAATCTCGCATCATCCGGTATTTTTCCGGTACTTGCTATTCCCACCATCAACAGAAAGAGTAGAATAAACCAAGGAAATATATCCTTTATGCTAACATTACATAGTTCAGCATCCTGACATTCCCTTTTCTTCACCCTGGCACCAATCCAGGAAAAGATCAGCACTACCGGTACAATTGCCAGAGTTCTGGTTAGTTTTACTATGATGGCATAATCGCCGGCTGCTTCTGAGAAGGCATAGCCTGCCGCAACAACAGATGATGTATCATTTACGGCTGTTCCAGCCCAAAGTCCAAAACCCAGGTCACTTAGACCCAGATATACCCCCATCAGGGGAAACAGGACAACCATTATCACATCAAAAATAAATGTTGCTGAAATTGCATATGCGATCTGGCTTTCGTCAGAATCAATTACAGGAGCCACAGCAGCCACAGCAGAACCTCCACAGATGCCAGTACCTGCAGAAATCAGACTTGAAAGCCTCCAGTCCATCTTGAACAGCCTACCCAGGAGGTAGCCACCTCCAAAGGCTGCAAGAAGGGTAAAGGTCATAACCACAAGTGAAAATTTGCCCACCTGGACTACCTGCTGGAAGCTAAGCTTTGCACCCATTAATATTATTGCGGTTTTTAAAACTTTTTTGGAAGTAAATGTTAATCGACTGACAATAGAAGTCCCGGAGCTACGGATTTTGATATTTGTTTCATAACACTTCCCCTTTCTTGAATGATTTGATTTTATCACTTATTTAATATAATATAAAATTATATAAAATTATCGATAGATAAATCTAAATTATGGAAGTGATCCTATGTTTGACGGACGAACACAAACCTTTCTTGAGGTTTGCGAAAGAATGAGCTATACCAAGGCTGCAGAGGCCCTATTCATTACACAGCCCGCAGTATCCCAGCACATTAAATACCTTGAGGAAAGGTATGGAACAAGGTTTTTCACCTACTCCAACAGACAGCTTAGACTGACTCCAGCAGGCAGGGAGTTTAGAAGGTATCTCCTGGAGGGGATGGCAAAGGAGAGGCTTGTTTCAGAAAAAATAAGGGAGCTTGACAAGGGGGACAGGGTCTTAAGGTTTGGAGCCACTCTTACAATCGGGGAGTATACAATTGCTCCATTCATCAAGGAGTTTTATGACAGATTCAAGGAATACAGGATTTCTGTTCATGTTGACAATACAAGGATCCTTATGGGCGAAATTGACAGTGGAGCTATCCACTTTGCACTTATAGAGGGCCTTTTCAACAAGTCAGAATATGATTCCAGGCTTCTGGCAATGAAGGAGTTCATCTTGGTGGTTCATCCTGAAAGTGATATTTTAAGGAATAAGACCCCCATTTTGTCTGATATATTGGATGAAACCCTTATAGTAAGGGAAAGTGGTTCAGGTTCCAGGGAGGTTTTGGAGCGAGGTCTTTCAGAGAGGAACCGTACACTTGCAGATTTCAGGAAGACCATCAGCATTGGAAATGTAAGCCTAATGAAAAGGATGGTGCAGGATGGACTTGGGGTTGCATTCATGTATGAAGATGCAGCCAGGGAGGAGCTGGATGAAGGAAGTCTTGTCAGGGTGAGTCCAGGTGACTTTGAGGTTTCAAGGGAGTTCAATTTCGTAAGTATAAAGGACTCCCCATATAAGGAAGATCTGGACAACCTCTATTCATACTTTAGGGAGAACATGCAGGGCTAAAACAGAAAGGAAGATCCGTTATGATACTAAACCACAAGGCCTTTCAGATTGGAGAGGATTATGGAGGAAAGCAGCAGTGGCTATCTGAATCCGGACTTAGGAAGAGGTTTTGGGCAGACCGTTCCTGTGGAGTCGCAGCGGCAGCAAATCTGATCAATTATCTGGGAAGTGAGTTTGAAGAGCTTGGGAGACTGCATGGTGGTGATTCCAAGGAGGAATATTTGGAATTCCAACCCTGGGAAAGATGGGTAGAGGCTTGACCGGATATGCCAACAACAGGGGAATTGAACTGCTGCCTTGTACCAGAACCTGGATTCTTGATGTTAAGGATGGCAGCAAATTCATCAGGGGTGGCCTTGCCCAGGGAACTCCAGTGCTTCTGCTGACTTGGAACTACTCGGACAGGGAGCTTAGAAACCACTGGGTAACAGTCACGGGTTGGGATGTAATATATGGAGAAGAGTACATGACTGTCTCCAACTGGGGTAAAAAGAAGACATATTCATATGATAAATGGGTAGGGGAGAGATCTCTACTTAAGGGAGCAATTTATCTTACCAGAAATAAATGTATTGATGCCCCTGATATGATATAATTCAAAAAAATAGATAAGCTATTATCAAGATAGAATTGGAGGAAAAGACATGAAAATCAAACCTTTCAAGGTTGAACAGTGGATGAACGAGTACGAAATGGACGCCAAGTACAACATAGCAGAAACATGTGTGGATTCCATGTCCCTTTCAGAGCTGACACAGCTGTCAGGCGTGGACAGGGACATGCTTATGGAGGAGATTCTGGACTTGAAGATGACCTACGGCTACATAACGGGCAATCCCAGACTCAAGGATGCAATAGCAGGTCTATACGATGGAATAGAAAGGGATAGCATACTCACAACCAATGGTGGAATCGGTGCCAACAATCTTGTTCTAAATACCCTTGTGGAGCCTGGGGACAAGGTAGTGTCAATCATACCAACCTACCAGCAGCTTTACTCGATACCTGAAGCATTGGGAGCAGATGTCCATATAATGTATTTGCAAAAAGAGAAGAATTTTCTACCGGACATGGACAAGCTTAAGGAGATGGTGGACGAAAAAACCAGAATCATATGTCTCAACAATCCAAACAACCCGACGGGAGCCCTTATTCCAGACCATATGATGGAGGAGATTGTGGAACTTGCCAAATCAGTGGATGCATACATATTGTGCGATGAGGTCTACAGGGGGCTCAACCAGGACGGCAGCTACCACAAATCAATTGTGGAGCTTTATGACAAGGGGATCGGCACAAGCAGCATGTCAAAGGTATTCTCTCTGGCTGGCTTGAGATTGGGATGGCTTGTCACAAGGGATAAGGAACTGATGGAAAGGCTGTTCAGTCACAGGGATTACAGCATCATAAGCTGTGGAGTGGTGGATGAGGTATTCGGTGCACTGGCCCTGGAAAACAAGGACAAGGTCCTTGAGAGAAACCTTAGGATTATCAGGGAAAATCTTAAGATTATCAGGGAAAATCTTAAGATTCTGGATGACTGGATAAATGAACATGAAAGGTTTTCATACGTAAAGCCAATTGCAGGAACCACTGCATTGGTATTCTATGATTATGACATAAGCGCATTTGAGTTTTGTACTGGTTTGATGGAGCACTCTAAGACCTTTGTAACTCCAGGATCCTGTTTTGAATATGAAAAAAGCTTCAGGATTGGATATGCCGCTTCAAGGGAAACTCTCATTGAGGGCTTGAAGAATCTGGAGGATTATTGCAGGGGGCTGGAAAAGTAAATATACCATGTGAATGCCGGAGTCATCCGGCATTTTTTCTTGACAAAACTACAAGGAGATTATAATATATTGTAAGATACCCCAATGGGGTATAATATTTTGAGGAGGAATCAATATGTTTAAAATCCTTGCACATATAAAAAAGAAACTGGTTATCTACTTACCCATTACAATGGTAATGGCAGTCGTATACGGATACTTTATGGACCCAACACCACTTAGATCACTTGTACCAGTGATTGTATTCTTCATGGTTTACCCAATGATGGTAACCTTAAGATACAAGGAACTGCTTTCAAAAGGCAACACAAGGCTTCACCTGGTGGCTCAGGGTGTTAATTTCATAATTTTCCCGGTAATGGGATATGTAATCGGACGAGTCTTCTTTTCCGACAACCCATATATAATGATAGGACTTCTTTTGATGGCACTGCTTCCAACTTCGGGAATGACAATTTCCTGGACTGGTTTTGCCAAGGGGAATGTTTCTGCAGCAATCAAGATGATGGTTATAGGGTTAATACTGGGATCGGTTCTGATGCCATTCTACCTGAACCTGTTTATGGGAGAAACTGCAGGAATACCATTTATGACGATAATCAACGAGATAGTCAAGGTTGTTTTCATTCCAATGGCCTTAGGCTTTGCAACACAGAAGCTATTGCTTAGGAAGTTTGGAAGGGAAAGATTCCAGAACGAATTCAAAAAGAAGATCCCATTGATTGCAACGGCCGCACTTGTTGGGATTGTTTTCATCTCAACGGCCATGAGAGCCAAGGTTATCGTTGCAGACCCAGCCATGATGGTCAGGATATTCCTGGTGCTTTCAGTCTCATATTTCATAGCTTTTCTTATAGTTACATTAATTGCAAAGGCTATGTTTGAAAGGGAGGAAGGAATAGCCCTCATCTATGGAACAGTGATGCGAAACCTTTCCATAGCACTGGCAATAGCACTTTCAATATTTGCAACAGCGGGATCAGAGGTTGCCTTGATTGTAGCGGTTGGATTTGTGGTCCAGATTCAGGGAGCAGCACTTTATCTGAAGCTGGTGGACAAGGTCTATAAACCACTGGATGCGGAGATTTCATTGGGAATAAATTAATATGGCAGACTCAACATCGATCACTTAGGTGGTCGATCTTTTTTTTGCGCATTAGAAAATCTTATAAGTAATCATTATCAATTAAAAATTCCAATTTGTAACATCCAATAGATGCATGTTAATATGTGATAGAAGTTTATCAATCTAATAAAGGAGGGTTTGAATGAAGAGTTTTATTGAAAAGATTCCTATACCCATAACTGGACTTTTCCTTGGCCTTGCTGCAAGTGGTAATCTTGTTCAAAGCTATGGGGAGAATTACAGAAGCATTTTTGCTTTGCTTGCATTTATTGTATTTATTGGAATTGTACTTAAGCTTGCCCTAAGAGGTCAATTGGTTAAAAAGGAACTGGAAAACCCTGTTGTTGCAAGTGTATATCCCACATTGACAATGGGAATGATGCTTTTGGCTGCATATATGAAGCCTTTAATCCCAACTTTAGCACCATATTTATGGGGGATTGCAGTTATTTTACATGGATTTTTGATTATTCGTTTCAGCCTGAGATTTCTAAAGGACTTTAACATCAAAAAGGTCTTCCCATCCTGGTACATAGTATATGTGGGAATTGTTGTGGGTTCGGTTACAAGTCCTGCATTCGGGATGCAAGCCTTGGGAAGGTTGTTGTTCTGGTTTGGACTTGCTACATATTTTGCCTTGCTCCCAGTGGTTTTGAAAAGGGTTTTTGTCGTACGGGAGATACCGGAACCTGCCCTTCCGACCCTTGTAATAATGTGCGCACCTGCAAGCCTACTTCTGGCGGGCTACATGAATGCTTTTGAAATAAAGAGCGTAGTAATGGTGGTATTTCTATTGATTCTGTCCCAGCTGACATATGTATATGTGCTCACCAAGCTGCCAAAGCTTTTGGGACTTAAGTTCTACCCATCATATTCAGCATTTACATTTCCGATGGTCATAACTGCAATATCCATCAAATTGACTGCGGGATATCTGGCCACACTTGGAATTACTTCAGCTATTCTAAGTACATTGGTTAAAGTTCAGGAGTTTCTGGCAGTTGCACTGGTTCTTTATACACTTGCAAGGTACCTGATCCACCTTATACCGGCTGCGGTGAAAACAGAGGCAGCCTAGATGGAATATTAAAGAGAACACTAAATCTATGGAGGAGAAAATATGAACATAAAAAACAGCGTGGACATAATTGAAGCGTACTTGGGTTTGGACCGTAAGCCAGTGGGAGTGAAGTTTTTCTTTGACAAGGAGGAGTTCCAAAATTTTGAAGTTCCTCAAAGGGATCGTAAAGTTACATATTGCAACTCTGTTCAGCTTGCCAGCAAGGGCAGCTCCATGAAGCTTACCAAGGAGAATCAGGCATGTCCTAATGGAGCCATGGCCCTAAAAATGAAGGAAGTTCCGGAGCCTATGGCAAACGGAAAGGGCAGGTACAGTAAGAATATTTACCATGATGTTGAAACATCCAGGAAAATCAACTCCGATATGGAGTTTTTAGAAAAGGAACCAGCTGGAATTGTAGTTATGCCTCTTGAAAACTATAAGGAAGCTCCAGATGTTGTGGTTGTGGTTGGAAAGTCATATAGTGTTATGAGAATGCTCCAGGGTCATGCCTACTTCAACGGATATACCAACAATTTAAGGACAGTGGGCCTGCAGGCAGTATGCCAGGATTTGACAACCTACCCCTACAATACACAGGACATAAACATATCTTTGTTATGTCCGGGAACAAGACTGGTTGCTGATTGGGAAGTTGATGAAATAGGGATAGGAGTTCCTTTCCAAAAGTGGTATGAGGTAGTGGAAGGGGTAAAGGAGACAACCAATCCCTTTGAAAGAGATAAGAACAAAGAAGCAATTGTAAAACGCTTGAAGGACAGGGGCCTTGATGCCAGCGGAATAAGATTCAATGAGAATTATGATGATGGATCCTATACCGGTGGGAAGGTTGAGCTTTAAAAATAAATGATAAAAAAAGGATGCGGCTTCGATCTTTGAAGCCGCATCCTTCTATTTATCTGCTGTAAACCACCTTACCATTCACAATGGTCTGTTCTACCTTCACATCCTTGATCTCCATGGTGGGGATTGTGAAAATATCCCTGTCCAGAACTATCATATCAGCTGCAAATCCAGGCTTCAATCTTCCCTTCCAGTCCTCCTTGAATTCATTGTAGGCGCTCATGAGGGTATAGCAGTCAATGGCATCCTCAAGTGACATGTTCTCATCTGGATAATAGCCTTCCTCAGGTGTTCCGTCCAGTCTTTTCCTATTTACTGCAAGATAGATGTTCTCGAATGGATTGCAGTCCTCCACAGGGCTGTCTGTGCTGAGGCTTACAGGTGCTCCCAGTTTGTAGAGGGTATTGAAGGCATATGAGGTTTCTGCAAGTTCAT
>OBLN01000271.1_pt1 | contig 18828 bp, 21 predicted proteins | sample 1519301 | NCBI WGS metagenome assembly OBLN01 (sample SAMEA2452533, study PRJEB22499) | sediment metagenome | reverse complement strand
TGAACCTTGAACCTTGAACCTTGAACCTTGAACCTTGCACCGCTCCTGCGCATCCATGCGCCCGCGGTATACCGTTCATCCTGAACATAAACCTTGCACCGCTCCTGTGCTATCGACAAGCTGTTCCCGACCTTGTCGATACACCTGCATCCATGCAGGCGTGCGCCCGCGGTATACGCCGTGCATGGATGCACCAGTGCCGCGTTGGCAGGACGCCATTAAGCGGCCATTCATCCTGGACATAAACCTTGGACTTTGAACCTTTGAAACTCCTCTACACCGCTCCCAACGCCTTGTTGGTCAATCACATCCGCAACCTGCTGGAGGCAGCGGGGATCGCGTCGCGGATGAAAAATGAGTTTCTCGGCGGCGGGGTGGGGGAGCTGCCACCCACCGAGGCGTGGCCGGAGCTGTGGGTGGCGGAACAGGATGTGCCGCGTGCACAGCAGGTCATCGATGAGTTGGAGCAGGGGGGCGCTCTTCCCCTCTGGCGCTGCGCCAATTGTGGCGAGGAGGTGGAGGGGCAGTTCACCGCCTGCTGGAACTGTGGGGCACCACGCCCGGAATGTTAGGTGTTGCGGTTTTGTTCGGTAGGTGCCGAGTCCTCCAGGCGAACAATGGTTGCGGGATTACTCGTCATTGGCCCGGGTGACAGGCCCCAACAGGTAAGGTTTATTCAAAGGGGGGATACACCCAGGGAGATCGGCGCCTATGGGTTTGGGGTTGCTTTATCGCGGGCCTGTGCGAGTATCATGGTGAACTCATCGATACAGCAGGGAGCCCGTCAGCAACGTGGAAATCGCTGCCAAGAAACCCGCTTACCGCCACGCCATCGGCACTATCGCCGAGGTGCACGGGCCGGTGGTGGTGGTCAATTGCAACCGTTTGCCGCCGCTTCGCCAGGCGCTCTCCGCTGAGCTCGACAGCGAGACCTTCCTGTTCGAGGTGCATCAGCACATCGACCAGCGGCACATCCGCGCCATCACCCTGCACCGTACCAGTGGCCTGCGCCGCGGCATGCCGGTCTACGATACCGGCGCGCCGCTGCACGTGCCGGTGACGCCGGATTGTCTGGGGCGGCTGCTGAACATCTTCGGCGAACCGCTCGATGGCAAGGTGGCGCTGACGCCGGATCACTTCCGTAACATCCACGCCAAGCCTCCGGGGCTGCACGAGTCGCTCGGTACCGGTGATATCCTTGAGAGCGGCATCAAGGTGATCGACCTGCTTTGCCCCTTCGTCAAGGGCGGCAAGACCGGCCTGTTCGGTGGCGCCGGGGTGGGCAAGACGGTGCTGGTGATGGAGTTCATGCACGCCATCGCCGCCATCCACCAGGGGGTGTCGGTGTTCGCCGGGGTGGGCGAGCGCATCCGCGAGGGGCACGAGCTGTGGCACGAGATGCAAAAGGCGGGGGTGATGCCGCATACCCTGATGCTGTTCGGCCAGATGGACGAGTCGCCGGGGGTGCGTTTCCGCGTCGGCCTCTCGGCACTGACCTACGCCGAGTATCTGCGTGATGTGATGCAGAAGGAGGTGCTGTTCGTGATGGACAACATCTTCCGCTTTGTGCAGGCGGGCAGCGAGATCTCCAGCCTGCTCGGGCGCATGCCCGCCACCGTCGGCTACCAGCCGACTCTGCGCACCGAGGTGGCGGAGCTGCAGGACCGCATCCTCTCCACCCGGCGTGGCGGCATCACCTCGGTGCAGGCGGTGTATGTGCCGGCCGACGACATGAGCGACCCGGCGGTCAATGCCATCCTCAACCACCTCGATACCACTGTGATCCTCTCACGCGCCCAGGCCTCGCGCGGTATCTACCCGGCGGTCGACCCATTGCGCTCCTCCAGCAAGATGATGGACCGTAATACCCTGGGTGAGCGCCACTACGCCATCGCCGAGGGGGTGCGCGAGGCGCTGGCCCGTTATGCTGAACTGGAGGACATCATCACCATGCTCGGCATCGAGGAACTCTCGCCCAAGGATCGCTTGACGGTGATGCGCGCGCGCAAGCTGCAGCGCTACCTCACCCAGCCGTTCTGGGTCACCGCCGCCTACACTGGTATGACCGGGCAGTCGGTGAAACTGGCCGACACCCTGGATGACTGTGAGGCGTTCCTGCGCGGCGACTACGACGAGGTGCCTGAGGATGAGTGCTACATGCGCGGCAGCATGAAGGAGGGGAAGTGAGCGGCTTTACGCTCAAGCTCTACGACAGCCGCCACAGCGAGAGCATCGATGGTGTCACCGCCTTCGTCGGCGAGGACCCGAGCGGCAGCTTCGGTATCCTGCCGGGGCATGCGCGCATGATGACCACGCTGGTGTTCGGCCTGGCGCGTTTTCGCCGTGGCGTGGAGGCGCCGTGGCACTACCTGGCGATGCCCGGAGCGGTGCTCTATTTCGCCGACAACACCCTGAGCCTAGCCTGCCGCCACTATCTCATCGATGAGGATTACCAGCGTATCTCCCAACGGTTGGCCGAGGAGCTGATAAGCGAGGAGGAGCAGTTGCACGAGCTGCGCGAGAGCCTCAAACGCATGGAGGAGGCGATGCTGAAGCGGATGTGGGAGCTGGGACAACAAGGGATACATGTCCATGAATGACCAACAGCGGCTGCGCGAGGATGTGGAGCGCCAGGTGCGGCGGATGCAGAAGGCGGAGCGGGAGAGCCACACCCTGCTGGCGCAGACGGTGTTTCTCGGTACCCTTGGTCTGGTGTTCGTGCTGCCGGTGGTGGCCGGGGCCTATCTCGGCCGCTGGCTCGACGGTATGATGGAGGGCTACTCCATGCGCTGGACCCTGAGCCTGCTGTTTCTCGGTCTCGTCATCGGTGCAGTCAATGTCTATCTGCTGGTGAGGGAGCGATGAACGGCGAAGGGCTCGGCGTGGCCAACCTCTTTATGTTCGGGTCGCTGGCCTTCAGTGTCAGCCTGCTCACCAGCATCGGCCTGACGCTGCTGCTTGGTGGGCTGTTTTTTCTGCTCACCCGCAACCTGCAGCGCCTGCCCGGCGGCATGCAGGTGGTGCTGGAGGGGATGGTCTCCACGCTGGAGGGGGCGGTGGCGCAGGTCGCCGGCAAACATACCGCGCGCATCATGCCGTTTATCGCCAGCCTGTGGGTGTTTCTGGTGTGCGCCAATCTGCTGGGGCTCATCCCCGGGCTCGAATCGCCCACCCGCGATCTGTCGGTGACCGCAGCGCTGGCGATTCTGGTGTTCCTCTCGGTGCACTGGTTCGGCATTACCACCCAGGGGCTGAAGGCCTACCTGCGTCACTATCTCACCCCCAGCCCGATTTTGCTGCCGTTTCACATTATCAGTGAGATCACCCGCACCGTGGCGCTGGCGGTGCGCCTGTTCGGCAACATGATGAGCCTGGAGATGGCGGCGCTGCTGATCCTGCTGGTGGCCGGATTCCTGGTGCCGGTGCCGATCCTGATGCTGCACGTGGTGGAGGCGCTGGTGCAGGCCTATATCTTCGGCATGCTGGCACTGATCTATGTCGCCGGCGGAATTCAATCCCAGGAGGAGTCCTCCTCCCAGGAACAAAAAACTGAGCAAGGAGAACTGCATGAGTGAGATGAACTGGATCGTGCTCGGCTCGACCATTGCCTCGGTACTCGGCATCGCCATCGGCGTGCTGTTACCGGCCTACGCGATGGGCCGGGCGATAGGCAGCGCGCTGGAGGCGCTGTCGCGCCAGCCGGAGGCGGAAAAATCGATTATGCGCACGCTGTTTATCGGTCTGGCGATGATCGAATCGCTGGCGATCTATGTGCTGGTGATAGTGCTGATCGTACTGTTCCGCAATCCGCTGCTTGAGTATCTGGTGGGGTGATGGATATGGGTGGCTCGCCACAGAGACACGGAGCAATCAAGGGAGAGCGGTGCGGTGATGTAATGATACGGCGTGCTGCTGAACGGGGATTGTTGCGGCAGGTTGTCGAAGCCGCTGCGGGGAAAATGTTTTTATATTCTCGGTGTCCTCTGCCCCTCTGTGGTGAACATTCAATTCAACAATAGTCAGGAGAACAGGTTTGGAACTGAACTGGACCACCTTCGTCCTGGAGATCTTCAACTTCCTGGTGCTGGTATGGCTGCTCAAGCATTTTCTCTACCGGCCGGTGAAGGGTGTGATCGCGCGGCGGCAGGAGGGGATCGAGCAACAGCTGCAGCAGGCCGATGAGAAACAGCGGCAGGCCGAGGCGCTGCGCGAGCAGTACGAGAACCGCCTGGTTGACTGGGAGGGCGAGCGCGAGGTGGCACGCCAGCAACTGCAGCGCGAGATCGATGAGCAGCGTCAGCAACAGATGGCGGCGCTGAAGCGGGAGGTGGAGGCGGAGCAGGAGCGCAGACGTGTGCTGGCCGAGCGGCAACTGCAGGAACAGCAGCGCCAGAACGAGGTGCAGGCACTGGAGCTTGGGGCGCGCTTTGTTGCCCGTCTGCTCGAAGCGGTGGCCTCCCCCGAGGTGCAGGCGCGACTGCTCGATCATCTGCTGGACGAGCTCAAGCATCTGCCGCCGGCGCAGCGCGAGGCGCTACACTCGGTCATCGACAACGAAAAATCGCTTACGGCACAGGTGTTGAGCGCCTTTCCGCTGAGCGATGGACAGCAGCAGTCGCTCAGGCAGCGGCTCGATGCGCGCGTGCCCCACCCGTTGCACTATGAGTTCCACACCGACCGCAAACTGTTGGCCGGGTTGCGCATTACCGTCGGTCCCTGGGTGATGCACGCCAACCTGCACGATGAACTGAAGACCTTCGCCGCGATCGCCTATGAGCGTTGATGGGAACGACAGCGGCCTGCTGGCGCGGCAGGCCGAATGGCTGCAGAGCTACCGCTACGGCATGCGCCTGACCGAGCAGGGACAGGTGGTGTCGGTGGGCGACGGCATCACCTGGATCGCCGGTCTGCCCTCTGCGCAGATGGACGGCCTGGTGGTGTTCGCCGACGGCAGCCGTGCCATGGTGTTCGATCTGAACCAGGAGATGGTCGGGGCGGTGCTGCTCGATGAGAGTCAGCACCTGGCCTCGGGGATGCCGGCGTTCCTCGCGCACGAGCAACTGAGCGTCCCCTGCGGCGACGGTCTCATCGGGCGGGTGGTGGACCCGTTGGGGCGCCCCCTGGACGGGGCGGGGAGGGTGGCCGGGGCCGACAGCCGGCTGATTGAGCAGAAGTCGCCACCGATCATTGCGCGTGATTTCGTCAATCGCCCGCTCTACTCCGGCATCAAGATCATCGACACCCTGATCCCCATCGGCAAGGGACAGCGGCAACTGGTGATCGGCGATGAGGGGCTGGGGCGCAGTTCGGTGGCGATCGATACGGTGATCAACCAGCGTGACAAGGAGGTGTTGTGCCTCTATGTGCTGATCGGCCAGAAGCGTTCCACGGTGGTCAATACCGTGGAGACGCTGCGCCGCTACGGTGCACTCGACTACACCACGGTGGTGGTGGCGGAGGCCAGCGCCGTGCCCGGGATGCAGTATCTTGCCCCCTTCGCCGGCTGTACCATGGCCGAGGCGTGGATGGGTGCCGGGCGCGATACCCTGATCATCTACGATGACCTCTCCACCCATGCCAAGGTCTACCGCGAGCTCTCCCTGTTGCTGCGCCGTCCGCCGGGACGCGAAGCCTATCCCGGGGATATCTTCTCGGTGCATGCCCGCCTGCTGGAGCGCAGCACCGAACTCAACGCTGCCCATGGCGGCGGTTCGATGACCGCGTTGCCGATCGTCGAGACCCTGCAGGGGGAGATTGCCAGCTACATCCCCACCAACCTCATCTCCATCACTGACGGCCAGATCTATCTCGATCAGAGCCTCTTCTCCGGTGGCTTGCGCCCCGCTATCGATATCGCCCGCTCGGTCTCGCGCATCGGCGGCCAGGCGCAACACCCGCGTATCAAGGACGAGGCCGGTAGGATGAAGCTCGACTACCTGCAGTTTCTCGAGCTGGAGGTGTTCACCCGTTTCGGTACCAGGCTGGAAGCCTCGATGGAGAAGGCGATCCGCCGCGGCCGGGTGCTGCGCGAGATCCTCAAACAGGAACGGCTCAAACCGCTCCCGGTGGAGTTCCAGCTCGCGTGGCTGGTGGCCTTCAACGCCGGTCTGTTCGACAAGGTGGAGCTGGAGGCCGTGGCGGGTCTGCTGGCACGGATCGAGCGGGAGCTGGCCGGCAGTGGCCTGCGACTCGAGGATGAGCGTGAACAGTGGCTGGCTGCGGTGCGCCGCTGGATTCAGGCGCCGCAGCAGGAGGGGAACCATGGGTCGCTTTCGCAAGGTTGAGCACCAGCGAGAGCAGTTGCAGGAACTGCGCGGCATCATCGCCTCGATGAAGACCCTGTCGCAGCTGGAACTGCACAAGCTCGGCGGGCTGGCCGGTGAGCACCATGAGATGGTTCGCACCCTGGAGCATGTGGCCTCGGACTTTCTCTCCTTTTACCCCCGCCCCGATGTCAGCGAGGGGGACACCCTGTGGTTGGTGATTGGTGCCGAGCGAGGCTTCTGCGGCGATTTCAACGAGTCGCTGCTCAAGCACCTGCGGCAGGCCTGTCCGGATTGCGTGAAGTCGCCGCAGCGGGTGCTGGCGGTGGGGCGTAGGCTGTGGGGTCGCATGGAGGAGGGGTGGCCGGGTTTTGTCCCATTGCCGGGGGCTAGCGTCAGCGAGGAGCTGCCGCAAGCGCTCTCCCGGGTGGTGGCCGAGACCCAGGCGCAATTGAGCGGGCAGCAGGCGAGCGCGCTGCGTCTGCTCTACCACGGCGATGAACCTGAGGGGGTGTTTAGCCGGCGCCTGCTGCCCCCGGAGATCGGCGCCGGCACGGTGACGCACCGTACCCCGCCGCTGCTGCAGCTGCCGCCGGAGCGGTTTTTTACCGACTTCCTGCAGCACTACCTCTTCCTTGCACTGACCGAGATCTTTACTGTCTCGCTGCTGGCGGAGAACCGATACCGGGTACAGCACCTGGAAGGAGCGGTACAGCGTCTCGACGAGCGTCTCGAGGTACTGGCCGGCCGCGCCCGGGCACTGCGGCAGGAGGAGATCACGGAGGAAATCGAAACCATCCTGCTCGGCACGGAGGGGGCGTAAGGAGTGTTGTGTGAGACGAAAAGCGTTTTTCCTTCACACTTCACACCAAATAGCGCCCGCCGGCACCGATGGCGATGGTGAGAAAGCCGAGGATGGTATTGATGCCGACCAGGGTGCGAATCATGTCGATCTGTTTCTTGCCGGCGGGCCAGTCCTGCGCCGCCACCGCCTGCTTGAGCCGCTTGAAGGGCGCGAAGTAGACGTGGAGGAAGATGGCGACCATCAGCAGGCCGAGGCCGTGCATGGCGTGCACATAGAGCCCGACATTGGCCATGCCGCCGAATACGCCGAACAGCATCCAGTAGCCGCTGGCGAGGATGGTGATAAAGCAAATCCACACCCAGGGAAAGAAGCGGTTGAACACGCCCACCCACAGGGGCTGGCGCAGCGGTGGCTCCAGCAGGGTGGCGGCGACGGGGCGCAGCATCTGGTGGGCAAAAAACATCCCGCCGACCCAGATCACGGCGGCCAGCAGGTGGAGTGTAATGGCAATACTCATAGGGTTATTCTCCTCAGGTCGGTCCCTGTTATTCTCTCCATGGCGCAGCATGGCGTTATTGACGGCTCCTCACCAGGGGTGAGGTCCGACTGTTTATGCCCACATAATGGGGGCCACTTGCCCGATGGCAAGTCCACGGCAGGGGCTTATGCCAGCAAAATGTCGCAATAAAACGGTTTAGCAGGTAATATTTGCTGTTCATTTTGTGGTCGCCGCCGGCTCCTGCGGCGGAATAAACAGTCAAATTCAAGAGGCATATACCATGGCGGATTACAAGATTGCCCCCTCCATCCTGTCGGCTGACTTTGCCCGCCTGGGTGAGGAAGTCGATAACGTACTGAAGTCCGGTGCCGACATTGTGCACTTCGACGTAATGGACAACCACTACGTGCCCAACCTGACCATCGGCCCGCTGGTTTGCGAGGCGCTGCGCAAGCACGGGGTCACTGCCGATATCGATGTACACCTGATGGTCAAGCCGGTGGATCGCATCATTCCCGATTTCGCCAAGGCCGGTGCCAGCTACATCACCTTCCACCCGGAGGCCTCCGAGCACATCGACCGCACCATCGGTCTAATCAAGGAGAACGGCTGCAAGGCCGGCCTGGTGTTCAACCCGGCCACCCCGCTGGATGTGCTGGAGTACACCCTGCCCAAGCTCGACATGGTGCTGCTGATGTCCGTCAACCCCGGTTTCGGTGGTCAGAAGTTCATCCCCTACGTGCTCGACAAGGCGCGCAAGGTACGCGAGATGATTGACGCGGGCGGCTACGACTGCCGCCTGGAGATCGACGGCGGCGTCGGCCCGGCCAACATTAAGGAAGTGGCCGAAGCGGGTGTCGATACCTTTGTTGCAGGCTCCGCCGTGTTTGGTAAGCGCAACGACAGCGATCCGAACCACTACGACAGCATCATCGCCGAAATGCGCGCCGAGCTGGCCAAGGTGGGAAAGTAAAACCCTTTAACCGCAAAGGCGCAAAGGGCGCAAAGAAAACCAATCCATGACTTAGGTTGTCATTCCGGCGAACGCCTACAGGGAAGTCGGCGGTAGAGTGACGCACGAGCCAAAGCCGGAATAGGAATCCAGAAGAAGCCGGGTATGCTTCTGCTGTGGCAGAAATGACGGCCAGGTCTGGTGGTATTTGAATTTGCTTTTTCCTTTGCGACCTTCGCGTCTTTGCGGTGAGATTGATTTATGCTGAAAAAACCTGAAATGATCCTCATTGACGTGGACGGGACGCTGGTGGACAGCGTGCCGGATCTGCACTTCTGCGTCGATGAGATGATGAAGGCCCTGGACATGCCGCTGCGCGGCGAGGCCAAGGTGCGTACCTGGGTGGGCAACGGGGTGGAGCGTCTGGTGCGCCGTGCCCTGACCGACAGCCTCGATGGCGAGCCGGATGATGCGCTGTTCGACAAGGCCTACCCGATCTTCCTCGACCTTTATGCCGAGAACACCTCCAAGCGTTCCAGGCTCTATCCGGGCGTGATCGAGGGTCTCGACTACCTGCAGTCGGCCGGCTACAAGCTGGGCTGTGTGACCAACAAGGCCGAGCAGTTCACCCTGCCGCTGTTGAAGGACCTGGGCATCTTTGAGCGCTTCGGCATCGTCGTCAGCGGCGATACCCTGGCGGAGAAGAAGCCGCATCCCATGCCGCTGCTGCATGCGGCGGAGTACTTCGGCGTCCAGCCGGAGCATGCACTGATGCTGGGCGACTCGATGAGCGATGTGAAGGCGGCGCGTGCCGCCGGTTTCCAGATCGTCTGTATGAGCTACGGCTATAACCACGGCATCGATATCCGCGACTCCAACCCTGACGCGGTGATCGACTCCATGGCGGAGCTCCCCTCGGTATTGGAGAGCGCGGCGTAGCTTGATTGTAGGTTGGGCTGTCGGTTGTGCCGGACTGAAGTCCGACTTGCAGCTGGCCTACAATGACCATGAATGTTCATGGTAAATTGAAGATAACTACTCGCCCCTGACATCTACGCAGCCTGTCACTGCAGTCATTGCGAGCCGCAGGCGCAGCAATCTTGTTTCGGAAAAGAGATTGCTTCGTCGCTGTGACTCCTCGCAATGACGCTTCGGAGAGTACCGGGGACGAATAGTTACCATTGAAAAAGATCACTATCGGGATGAACGAAATGGAGAGAGAACAACTGGACAAGCGATGGCGCAGCTAGTGCTGCTTCTGTTTGTTTTGTCTTTTTCCGTTTCGCTCAAACCGACAGGTGATGATTCATGACCCCTGAACAGTTCCAGGCCCTGGCCGCTGAAGGCTACAACCGCATCCCGTTGATGCGTGAGGTGCTGGCCGACCTCGATACCCCGCTCTCCACCTACCTCAAACTGGCCGCCGCGCCCTACAGCTATCTGTTCGAATCGGTGCAGGGGGGCGAGAAGTGGGGCCGCTACTCCATCATCGGCCTGCCGGCGCGCACCCTGCTCAGCGTGCGCGGCAAGCAGGTCACGGTCACCAGTAACCATGAGGTGGTGGAGCAGGTGGAGGCCGAGGACCCGCTGGCCTTCATTGAGGCCTTCCAGTCACGCTACCAGGTGCCGGAGATTGAGGGGCTGCCGAAGTTCACCGGCGGCCTGGTGGGCTACTTCGGCTACGACACCGTGCGCTACATCGAACCGCGGCTGTCCGACTGCCCCAACCCGGATCAGATGGACACCCCGGACATTCTGCTAATGCTCTCCGATGAGGTGGTGGTGTTCGACAACCTCAGCGGCAAGCTCTACGTGGTAGTGCATGTCGATCCAGCAGAGGCCGCGGCACTGGAGAGGGGAGAGACCCGTCTGCGCCAACTGGTGCAACAGCTGGACCAGCCGGTCCGCCGTCCCGAATATACCGCGCCTGCAGAGGTGAACGAGGAGGACTTCGTCTCCGGTTTCACCCAGGAAGGCTTCGAGGCGGCGGTGGAGAAGGCGCGCGAATACATCACCGATGGCGACATCATGCAGGTGGTGCTCTCCCAGCGCATGTCGATCCCCTTCACTGCGCCGCCGCTGGACCTCTACCGCTCGTTGCGCACCCTTAACCCCTCGCCCTACATGTTCTTCCTCGACCTCGACGCATTCCATGTGGTCGGCTCTTCACCGGAGATCCTGGTGCGCTACGAGGAGGGGATGGTCACCGTCCGCCCCATCGCCGGCACCCGTCCCCGCGGCAAGAGCGAGACGGAGGACAAGGCGCTGGAGGCCGAACTGCTGGCCGACCCCAAGGAGCTGGCAGAACACCTGATGCTGATTGATCTCGGCCGCAACGACGTCGGCCGCATCGCCGAGACCGGCAGCGTCGAGCTGACCGACAGAATGGTGATCGAGCGTTACTCCCATGTGATGCACATCGTCTCCAATGTTGAGGGCAAGCTGAAGGCGGGCATGAGTGCGATGGACGCGCTGCGCGCCACCTTCCCTGCAGGCACAGTCTCCGGCGCGCCGAAGATCCGTGCGATGGAGATCATCGACGAGCTCGAGCCGGTCAAGCGCGGCGTCTACGCCGGCGCCGTCGGTTACCTCGGCTGGCACGGCAACATGGACACCGCCATCGCCATCCGCACCGCGGTGATCAAGGAGAAGATCCTGCACATCCAGGCCGGCGCCGGCATCGTCTACGACTCGGTGCCGCGCAAGGAGTGGGAAGAGACCATGAACAAGGGCCGCGCCGTGTTCCGCGCCGCCGCCCTTGCCGCGGCAGGTCTCGATAACAAACAGCACCGGTAAAAATCATTTACCGCAAAGGCGCAAAGGTCGCAAAGTGTTACATAGACAACGAATTCTTTGCGTACTCTGCGCCTTTGCGGTGCGAGGGATTGAATCATGTTAGTAATGATCGACAATTACGACTCCTTTACCTATAACCTGGTGCAGTATTTCGGGGAGTTGGGTGCGGAGGTGAAGGTGTTCCGCAACGATCAGGTTTCGGTGGCGGAGATCGAGGCGCTGAACCCGGACCATTTGGTGATCTCGCCCGGCCCCTGCACGCCGACCGAGGCGGGGGTCTCGATCGAGGCGATCAAGCATTTCGCCGGCAGGCTGCCGATCCTGGGGGTCTGTCTCGGTCACCAGTCCATCGGTCAGGCCTTTGGCGGCAGGATTGTGCATGCCAGGCAGATTATGCATGGCAAGACCTCGATGGTTTATCACAGCAACGTCGGGGTGTTCAAAGGGCTGGCCAATCCGTTCGAGGCGACCCGTTATCACTCGCTGGTGATCGAGCAGGCGAGCCTGCCCGAGTGCCTGGAGGTGACCGCATGGACGCAGAACGAGGACGGCTCCATGGACGAGATCATGGGCGTGCGCCACCGCGAGTTCATGATCGAGGGCGTGCAGTACCACCCCGAGTCGATCCTCTCCGAGCACGGCCACCAGCAGCTGGCTAACTTCCTCGAAATGCGTGGCGGCAAACGCAATGGAAGCGCACGGCAGGCTTGATTTGTAGGAGCGGCTTCCAGCCGCGATAGAACGCTAGCGATGTTTATCGCGGCAAGATGCCGCTCCTACAGTATCTGGTGGCTTTGCGACCTCTGCGTTTTAATCTTTTTACAGGAATTTTTTTGACACCTGACAAGCAAATACCTGCGAAGGGGCTGCCCCTGTCGCTGGTGGTGGCGGCGCTGGCGATGCTGGCGCCGTTTACCATCGACACCTATCTGCCGTCGTTTCCGGACATCGCGGCGGAGCTGGCGGCGAGCAATGTGCAGCTGCAGCAGACGCTGAGTCTCTATCTGTTCGCCTTTGCCCTCTCCACGCTGATCTACGGTCCGCTGTCGGACAGTTTCGGTCGCCGCCGCGTGATCATGGGGGCACTCGGCCTTTATAGCGTGGCCTCCATCGGCTGTGCCTACGCCAACACGATTGAGCAGTTGATCCTGCTGCGCATCGCGCAGGGGCTGAGTGCCAGTGCCGGGCTGGTGGCGGGGCGCGCGATGATCCGCGATGTCTACCACGGCGCCGAGGCGCAGCGGGTGATGGCAAGGGTGATGTTGCTGTTCGCTGTCGCACCGGCGGTGGCGCCGCTTATCGGCGGCGCCTTGCACGACCTTTCCGGCTGGCGGTCGGTGTTTGTGTTTCTTGCCCTGGTGGCGCTGCTGCAGTGGCTGATGATCGCGCTGGGGACACGGGAGACGCTGGCGCCTCAGCGTCGCCACAGTATCCATCCGGTCGCGGTGGGAAGGGCTTACGCCAAGGCACTGCGTAGCGGCAAGTTCATGGCGCTGGTGTTCTGCTTTGCGCTGATGTTCAGCGGCTTTTTTCTCTACGTCGCAGGGGCGCCGACGGTGATCTACGACTTCCTCGGCCTGGGGGTGCATGACTTTTGGCTGCTGTTCGTACCCGCGGTGGGGGCCATCATGCTCGGCTCGCAACTCTCCGGGCGACTGGCCGGGCGGTTGTCGCCGAAGCGCACCGTCAGCCTCGGCTTCACGTTGATGCTGCTGGCGGCGCTGCTGAATGTGGCGCAGGGGGTATTGCTGGGGCCGACGCCTTTTACTGTGGTGGCCCCGCTGACGCTCTATGTGCTGGGCATGGCGCTGACCATGCCCAATCTGAACCTGATGGCGCTGGACTGCTTTCCCAATAATCGTGGCATGGCCTCAGCGGTGCAGAGCTTTGTGCAGATGAGCTTCACCGCGCTCATCGTCGGTGCCGTGGTGCCACTGGTGTCGGCAACCCTGGCGGGTATGACACTGACCATGCTCGGGCTTAATCTCGCAGGCTATCTGCTTTGGCAGTGGCTGAAGCATCAGCATGGGGCGTGTGACAGCACCGCTTCGCCTTGACCGCGAGGGGTGGGGGCGACAAAATCGGGGAAATAAAAAGCAGAGCCACGAAGTGCACGAAGGGCACAAAGTTTATAAGTCCCAAGAGATGAATATCCGTTTTCGTGGGCTTTGTGTTTTTCGTGGTGAATGAATTTAAGAGAGAAGATATCAATTATGGATATGCAGGCGGCGATTCGGGCGGTTACCGAACAACAAGACCTAAGCGGCGATCAGATGCAGCAGGTGATGCGCCTGATCATGACCGGGCAGGCGAGCGATGCACAGATCGGCGGCTTCCTCATTGGCCTGCGCATGAAGGGGGAGACGGTGGATGAGATCGCCGCCGCCGCCAGTGTGATGCGTGAGCTGGCCAGTGGCGTGGAGGTTGCGGGTGAGCACGTGGTCGATATCGTCGGCACCGGCGGCGACGGCTCCAACACCTTCAACATCTCCACCGCCAGCACCTTTGTGGTGGCCGCCGCCGGGGGCACCGTGGCGAAGCACGGCAATCGCTCGGTCTCCTCCAAGTCGGGGGCGGCAGACCTGCTGGAGGCCGCCGGCGTCAAGCTGGAGCTCTCCTCTGAGCAGGTGGCGCGTTGTATCGATGAGGTGGGGGTGGGCTTTATGTTCGCCCCCATGCACCACAGCGCGATGAAGCACGCCATCGGCCCGCGCAAGGAGATGGGGGTGCGCACCATCTTTAACATCCTCGGTCCGCTGACCAACCCCGCCGGTGCCCCCAACCAGTTGCTGGGTGTCTACAGCGAGGCACTGGTGGAGCCGCTGGCACAGGTACTCAAAAAACTCGGCAGCAATCATGTGCTGGTGGTGCGTTCCGATGACGGCATGGACGAGATCAGTATCGGCGCCCCGACCCGCGTGGCGGAGCTGAAAAACGGCAGCATCGACACCTACACCATTGAACCAGAAGACTTTGGCCTGGCACGCACCGACATCTCCACCTTGGCGGTGGAGAATGCCCAGCAGTCGCTCAAGGTAGTGAAAGGCGTGCTGGCCGGTGAATCGGGCCCAGCACGCGACGTTGTGTTGCTCAACGCCGGCGCGGCGATCTACGCCGCGGACCTGGCAGATACCCTGGCCGCCGGCGTCCAGCGCGCCGCCGAGGTGATCGACAGCGGTGAGGCGATGAAAAAACTCGAGGCCCTGGTGGCCGTTTCCAACAAGGTTTAATTGCCACAGAGGACACAGAGAACACAGAGGGCAAAACAAAGGCTCAGTATAGCTGGGGGGCAGTCACTCGCTTTGTCATACTCGTTACAGGTTATTGGGCTGTGCCTGGTCAGCGTCGTTGCTTTGACTCTGTGAACTCTGTGCTCTCTGTGGCAAAAACATACAATTTAATTGGTACCTACAATGAGTGATACCCCCGATATTTTGAAGAAGATTGTGCGGCGCAAGCGCGAGGAGATCGCCGAGCGGCAGCAGCGGCGCAGTCTCGATGAGCTGAAAAGCATGCTGAAGAGAGCCCCGGCGCCGCGTGGTTTCGTCGCGGCGATCAGGGCGAAGCTGGCGGCCGGTGAGCCGGCGGTGATCGCCGAGGTGAAGAAGGCATCGCCGAGCAAGGGGGTGATGCGCGAGAACTTCGTCCCTGCGGAGATCGCCAGGAGTTACGCGCAGGGGGGCGCGGCCTGCCTCTCGGTGCTGACCGATATCGATTTCTTCCAGGGCAGCGATGAATACCTGCAGCAGGCGCGCGAGGCCTGTGGGCTGCCGGTGATCCGCAAGGACTTCATCGTCGACCCCTATCAAGTGGTCGAGGCGCGGGTGATCGGCGCCGATTGCATCCTGCTTATCGCCGCCTGCCTGAGTGATGCGCAGATGCGGGAGCTCAGCGGCCTGGCGACCGAGCTGGGCATGGATGTGCTGGTGGAAGTGCACGATGCCGGGGAGTTGCAGCGCACCCTGCCGCTGGAGTTGCCGCTGGTGGGGATCAACAACCGCAACCTGCGCAGTTTCGAGGTGAGCCTCGACACCACCCTGGAGTTGCTGCCGCAGATCCCCGAAGGGCGCATCGTGGTGACCGAGAGCGGCATCCACACGCCTGAGGATGTGGCGCTGATGCGCCGCAACAACGTCAACACCTTCCTCGTCGGTGAGGCGTTCATGCGGGCGGAGGAGCCGGGGGAGAAGCTGGCGGAGCTGTTTGCCATGTAGGAGCGGCATCTTGCCGCGATTCATATTTAAATCGCGGCTGGACCGCTCTTGCGCATCCATGCGCTCGCGGCATTTGCCCATCCATGGGCGGCAAAGTCGCTCCTACAAGGGTTGAGTTTAGCGGGTGCCGTAGACGACGATGGTCTTGCCCTTGGCGCTGATCAGGCCCTGCTCTTCCAGTGCCTTGAGCACGCGACCGGCCATCTCCCGGGAGCAGCCAACGATGCGGCCCAGCTCCTGGCGGGTGATCTTGATCTGCATGCCGTCGGGATGGGTGATGGCGTCGGGGCTATTGGCCAAGTCCAGCAGGGTGCGGGCGATGCGGCCGGTGACATCGACAAAGGCCAGGTCACTGACTTTGCGGCTGGTCTTGCGCAGGCGCATCGCCATCTGCGAGGAGAGGTGGAACAGGATCTCGGGGTCCTTCTCCGCCAGCTGACGGAAACGCGCGTAGCTGATTTCGGCCACTTCACATTCGCTGCGTGCCCGTACCCAGGCGCTGCGCCCCTGTTCTTCGTTGAACAGTCCCATTTCGCCGAAAAAGTCGCCTTTGTTCAGGTAGGCGAGTACGATCTCATGGCCATCGTCATCCTCGATCAGTACCGTGACCGAGCCCTTGATGATGTAATAGAGTACATCCGGCGTGTCACCGGCACAGATAATGGTGCTCTTGGGAGGATAACGGCGGCGGTGGCAGTGTTCCAGAAAGCGCTCCACTGCAGGGCTTAGCTTGTTGTTTGCTGTAGCCGTCATGCCGGTTCCTTGTTATAGACGTATGTTGTACAGAATTTTCCTAGATATACCAGCCAACTTATTGCATAGCAAGCAAAATCAATGGCTTTGGTGACAGTGTTGGCATTAATTGTGAAGGGTTATTCGTTATGAAAGCACGTATCAAATGGGTAGAGGACGCGACCTTTGTCGGCGAGGCAGGCAGTGGCCATGCGGTGGTGATGGATGGACCGCCGGACATGGGCGGGCGCAATCTGGGTGTGCGCCCGATGGAGATGCTGCTGCTGGGCATGGGCGGATGTACTACCTTTGATGTGGTGCACATACTGAAGAAGTCCCGCGAGGCGGTGACCGACTGCGTGGCCGAGCTCAGCGCCGAGCGGGCCGAGAGCGAGCCCAAGGTTTTCACCAAAATCCACGTCCACTTCATCGTGCGCGGCAAGGAGCTCAAGGAGGCCAAGGTGAAGAAGGCGGTGGAGTTGTCGGCAGAGAAATACTGTTCCGCCTCCATCATGCTGGGCAACGCAGGGGTTGAGATTACTCACGACTATGAGATCATCACCGAATGAGCATTGAGCGTCCCAAAGCCACGGCGGGCATGCACCATGTCGCCCTGTTCGTCGAGGACCTGCCCGCCTGCGAGCACTTCTACGTCGAGTTGCTGGGGATGGCGGTGGAGTGGCGTCCCGATGCGGACAACGTCTACCTCACCTCCGGCAGCGACAACCTGGCCCTGCACCGCCTCAAGGCCGACTACAGCGGGCCGCAGCATCTGGACCACATCGGTTTCATGCTCAACACCCCGGAGGAGGTCGATCAGTGGTTTGCCTTCCTGCGTGAGCAGGGCATTACCATGAAGACCAACCCGCGCACCCACCGCGACGGGGCACGCAGTTTCTACTGCCTCGACCCCGGCGGCAACACGGTGCAGATGATTTTTCATCCCCCTTTGGCCAAAAATGGCGGATAATGCCCGCGCCGGCAAGACCGGCCCCATTTCTGATCCCGGAGAGATTGTCTAGTGGTAACATCCAAGAAACTGAAGCTGCACGGTTTTAACAACCTGACCAAGACCCTCAGCTTCAACATCTACGACATCTGCTACACGCAGAGCGAAGCCCAGCAGCAGGAGTACATCGAGTATATCGATGAGGCCTACAATGCCGAGCGCCTGACCAATATCCTTACCGATGTCTCCGACATTATCGGCGCCAACATCCTCAACGTTGCCCGCCAGGACTACGAGCCGCAGGGGGCCAGTGTGACTATCCTCATCTCCGAGGAGCCGGTGATGGCCGAGCAGCTTTCAAATAGCGAAGCGCCGGGACCGCTGCCCGAGGCCGTGGTCGGTCATCTGGACAAGAGCCACCTGACGGTGCACACCTACCCCGAGAGCCACCCGGATAACGGCATCTCCACCTTCCGCGCCGATATCGACGTCTCCACCTGCGGCCGGATCTCGCCGCTGAAGGCGCTCAACTACCTGATCCACAGCTTCGAGTCGGATATCGTCACCATGGACTACCGGGTGCGCGGCTTCACCCGCGATGTGCGCGGCAAGAAGCACTTCATCGACCACAAGATCAACTCCATCCAGAACTACCTGGCCAAGGACACGGTGGAGCGTTATCAGATGATCGACGTGAATGTGTTCCAGGAGAACATCTTCCACACCAAGATGATGCTCAAGGAGTTCGACCTCGACACCTACCTGTTCGGTGTCGATGCGGTCGACCTCGACCCCAAGGAGCAGAAGAAGATCCACCGTCGCCTGGAACGGGAGATGCTGGAGATCTTCTTCGGTCAGAACATCAACAAGATGCCGCGATAGGGGAGTTGCAAGTTTCAAGTTGAAGGAACAAAGCTTCGAGAGTCTCATCTCTTGAACCTTGCATCGCTCCTGCGCTATCGACAAGTTGTTCCTGACCTTGTCGATACACCTGCATCCCTGCAGGCGTGCGCCCGCGGTATACGCCGTGCATGGATGCACCAGTGCCGCGTTGGCAGGATGGCATTAAGCGGCCCGTTCATCCTGGACATAAACCTTGAACCTTGAACCTCCTTTATCAGGACGTTGAGAACCTGGTTGTAATGAAAAAAGCCCCGAACGGGGCTTTTTTCTTGAGGGCGGTGAGGGTTTTTGAATTGTTGGAGCAGCTTTGCCGCCCATGGATGGGCAAATGGCGCGAGCGCATGGATGCGCAAGAGCGGTCCAGCCGCGAAAGAACGAAGGTGCGTTAACTGAATCGCGGCTGGAAGCCGCTCCTACAGCCAATATGCGGTTTTGGTCATTACCTTGGAGGTCAGCTGCATCAGAGCCTTGACCGGGGCGGGGAAGGGGGCGCCGCCGGCAGCCTGGGCCATGTCGGCGTGGCGCGCCTCGTCCTCGTGCATCTGCTTGAGCACGGCACGGGTCTTTTTGTCCTCGGGGGAGAGTTTAGCCATGTGTTCCTCCAGGTGACGGCACACCTGGTGCTCGGTCTCCACCACAAAGCCCAGGCTCCACTTGTCGCCGATGGCGCCGGCCAGCGCACCGATGGCCACCGAGCCACCGTACCACAGCGGGT
>OBLN01000270.1_pt1 | contig 18834 bp, 18 predicted proteins | sample 1519301 | NCBI WGS metagenome assembly OBLN01 (sample SAMEA2452533, study PRJEB22499) | sediment metagenome | reverse complement strand
GAAGCCTTCTATCGACCCAGTCAGCAGGTCTTACGCTAGAGAGATCTATAACATAGGAATCACAGTAGTAAGGAAGACCCCATCCGCTATCGTATTCATTGTAGTCGTAACCGGTGTTGTTCATTCCCAGTGGTTCGAAGAAGCTCGTTCTCAGATATTCATCATAGCGCTTCCCGCTTGCCCTTTCTACTATGACACTGAGAAGGAAATAGGCGCTGTTGCTGTAGAGAAAGCTGCTTCCAGGTTCAAACCTCAAAGGCAGAGAGGAGATGTAGGCGATTTCGGCCTCTTGAAGAGTTCTTCCCACTTCAAATTTTCTGATTTCCTCACGGAGTTCTTGCGTGTTAATCATTGTGGGGATTCCAGAAGAATGATTAAGCATTTGTTCGATCGAAATGATGTCGCCGTTTTGAAACTCAGGTATGAACTTCCCAACCGGATCTGAAAGAGACATAAGACCATCTTCGCATAGCCTCAGAATCGCCGCCGCAGTGAACTGCTTTGTTATAGAGGCAATTCTGAACTTCTTCTCTGGAGTATTGGGGATAGTTCTCTCGATATCGGCCATGCCATAGCCGCCTGCATGAAGGATAACGTCTCCCCTGGAGACAAGAATGGCCCCCCAAAAACCCTCAAAGTCGATAATTCTATTTATCACATCATTTATGGGATTGGAAACCAGAGATACAGAAGACATCACGACGATTACTGCTAATGTAGCTATTTTCCTTATCAACGAGCACCTCCCGCAATAAGAAAAGTATCGAGTATAACTACATAATAACCTATGACAAACCATCTCATATAGAGTTATCGGGAGATTTTACTAAGATGGTAGCGTCCGGCTTTTTCACAGTTTCTTTGGACATTCGTACTCTGGTTTTTCCGAAGTTTGAAATCAACACATGTAGTTCTGAAGAAGCCGTCTCGGCGACCTAAATACCTAGAACTACCTACGAACACACAATGAAGATTGATGAGCTGGATAAGAACTACAAGAATCTTCGCATAAAGCAACGTAATCTGCGATAGACTATTGATGAAACGGAAGATTTGCAAATTATCCCGGAATATTTCTCAACAAAGCCAGAGTTAGGTTTTTCCACTCATAATGTTTAAAATATCAATCGATGCTGGCTTTACTGTATATTACGCCCGGATTGAATGATGCACTGATGGGTTCGTTTGGGGAGGTATGAAGTGAGAAGAATTGGCTTAATGTTGATGTTGTTCATTGTTGCAGTTACTACCTTGCTTTCACAGAGAATAGTGGTTGCGGTGATGCAGGATCCCGATTTTCTCGATCCACACAGGGCGGCGGCTTCGGGAACCTACGAAATGATGTTTAACGTGTTCGAGGGTCTTCTCAAGCCCGACCCTAATGGTACTGTAATACCTGCCATAGCGTACCGTAATACCTGCCATAGCCGAAAGCTACAGTATTTCTGAAGACGGTATGGTCTACACTTTCAATCTCAGGAGCGGAGTGAAGTTTCATAACGGATCAGAGGTTACGGTAGACGATGTTTTGTACTCTTTGAACCGGCTCAAAGGCTCTAACGGCGAAAGAGGACTTTCTCCCGATTTTGAGAAGTTTGTTTCGAAGATTGAAGCGGTAGATGACAAGACTGTCAGGGTCAAACTCAGTACACTCAACACTGACTTTCTCGAGAAGTTCATAGTGGCAATTATTCCGGAAAGTAACGAAAACCATGAGAAGAATCCTGTGGGAACAGGTCCTTTTAGGTTCGTAGAATATAGACCGGGTCAGAGGCTAGTTATCGAAAAGTTTGAGGAATATTGGAATCCTGAGCTGCCAAAAGTCGAGGAAGTTGAATTTAGAATAATTCCCGACAATCAGGCAGCAATAATGAGTTTCCTGGCAGGAGAGGTTCAGATACTTCCGAGACTCGATGCTATTCAGGCAATGGCACTAGGAGATCGATACAATCTATTAACTGCCGAACAGAATATGGTTCAGTTGATGGCAATGAACCATGCGGTCAGCCCTTTCGACGACATTAGAGTCAGGAGAGCGATAAACCATGCTGTGGACAAGGACGAAATAATAGAAATCGTAGCTGGCGGGTACGGAACAAAGCTCGGCTCAAACATGTCTCCAATAATGAGCAGATATTATCTGGAGGGTCTCGAGGATTATTATGAAACCAGTTTGGTAAGGTCAAGGCAACTTCTTTCTGAGGCGGGGTATCTTGACGGCTTCAAGACAAAGATCACGGTACCTTCGAACTACCAGTTCCATATAGATACGGCTCAGATAATTGTCGAACAGCTTAAAAGAGTTGGCATAGAAGCCGAAATAGAGCTGGTAGAATGGAGTGTATGGCTGGACAAGGTCTATACGTCAAGAGAGTACGAATTGACAATAATTGGTCTTACTGGGAAACTAAGCGCGTACGATATTTTGAGGCGGTACATTTCCGATTATCCGAGGAACTTCTACAACTACTTCAACAGCGAATACGATCGAGTGGTCAAAATGGCCATTGAGAGAACTGACATTGAAGAGAAGGCCTCTCTATTCAAGCAGGCACAGAGAATCCTCACAGAAGATGCTGCGGCGGTTTACATAATGGATCCCAACTTCATTGTGGCACTTGCTCCCGATCTATTTGGGTACAAGGTTTATCCACTGTACGTACAGGATATGTCAACTCTTTATTACCGTTAGCGAGGAGCGCCATCTGTGTATGTATATGTGAAGAAACTCTTTGCCATGGTTTTTACAGTGCTTCTGGTTTCGCTCATAGCTTTTGTGGCCTTCGAGGTGATCCCCGGAAATCCTGCACTGTCGAGACTTGGCGTAGACGCTGAAGAATCGCAATTCGAAGCTCTTTCAGCCGAATTGGGACTGGACGATCCTCTCGAAGAGAGGCTTTCAAGGTGGATTCCTCTCGAAGAGAGGCTTTCAAGGTGGATTAGGGGTCTTCTGACTGGCGACCTTGGTACTTCTATGAGATACTCAGTCCCAGTATCTGATCTGATTTTTGACAGGATACCGGTAACTCTTTCGCTGGCGGTTATGGCCATGATGTTCATTACTATAATCGGAATTCCTCTTGGAATAGTCAGTGCAAAATATGGTCACAGACTTCCCGGCATTTTGATTTCTATGATCTCACAGATCGGAATGGCCATCCCTTCTTTCTGGAGCGGGATAATCTTGATGTACATATTTGGAATTGTCCTCCGCTGGGTTTCACCTGGAGGGTACGTCCCTTGGAGCGAGGATGCCGTAGGAGCTTTCAAGTCTCTGCTGCTCCCCGCCATCGCAATTGCCCTTCCGTCAATTGCTTCGATCATAAGGTATACGAGAAACTCCGTAATGGATCAGATGAAGAGCGACTACGTACAGCTGGCCCTATCGAAGGGTTTGAACATGAACTCAGTGTTGTACAAGCATGTACTGAAGAACTCCCTCATTCCGATCATTACAGTCCTCGGTATGATAGCGGCAAACATTCTTGGAGGTTCCATTGTGATCGAACAGGTTTTCACGCTCCCCGGTCTTGGAAGACTGTTGATAAATGCGATCTCAACCCGAGACCTGCCTCTCGTCCAGGGGATGGTGCTGTACATTGCGTTTATAATTGTGATCATCAACTTCCTGATAGACATTGTTTATACCGTAATCGACCCTCGAATCAGATTGGGTGCACGAGGATAATATGGACAGGAGGAGCATAAATCTCAAAATTGGAATTGTATTGATATCTCTTCTGTTCTCAATGATGATTGTGAGTTTGTTTTACACGCCATTTTCAGTAACGGAAATCAACAGGGAAGAGCGTTTTTCACCTCCGTCAGGCCGCCACCTTTTGGGTACAGACAATTTCGGAAGAGATGTGCTTAGCAGGATCATGAAAGCTTCTCAGACGGCCTTTTTTGTGGGATTGGTTGCAGTTTCTATCGGAACTCTCTTTGGAGTAACGATCGGTGCCGTGTCAGGTTATTTCGGTGGAATGGTCGATGAGATAATCATGAGATTCATCGATGCGATGATGGCCTTCCCCAGCATTCTCCTTGCACTGATGTTCGTTTCAGTCTTTGGGGTGGGTCTAAGAAACACGATAGTCGCAATAGGTATTATGTCAATTCCTTCATTTGCCAGGATCACAAGAAGTGGCTTTATCCAGCATAAAGAGCTGGATTACGTAAGGAGTGCAAAGGTAAAAGGAGTCTCAAACCTGCGTATCATGTTCAGACACATTTTGCCTAATGTGCTTTCCCCAATTGTAGTCGCAGCATCTATGGGTTTTTCAAATGCGGTTCTGGCCGAAGCGGCGCTCAGCTATCTTGGACTTGGAATTCAGCCGCCCAATCCCAGCTGGGGAAGAATGCTGAGTGAGTCTCAGGTCTTCATAACCGTCAGCCCCTGGTACGCGATAGCACCTGGAATCTTTATCACGCTTCTTGTGCTGGGCTTCAATTTTCTCGGAGATGGGATTCGGGACATGAGAGAGAAGAGAGAATAGGTGAGGGCATATGCGAGTTGAAAAAGAGCCTCTGTTAGAAATCAAAGATCTCAAAATCGCCTTCGATTCTGCAGAAGGAATGCTCTACGCGGTGAAGGGCATATCTCTGGAGGTGCTGGAGAAGGAGATAGTAGGGATCGTTGGAGAATCTGGATGCGGAAAGACCGTGACAGCTCTTTCCATAATGAGGTTGCTTCCAGGGAATTCGCGCCTGAAAGGAAGTCTCTTCTTCTCAGGAACCGATCTGCTTTCTCTTAATGAGGAGAAAACCAGGCAAATACGTGGAAAGGATATCTCGATGATCTTTCAGGAGACACTTTCATCACTCAATCCTCTACTTAAGGTCGGGTGGCAGATTGACGAAAACCTTAAGATGCACACTTCTCTAGACAAGGAGGAGCGATTCTCAAGGGTTCTTGAGATCATGAAAGGTGTCGGTCTTCCAGATCCAGAAAGAACATACGGCAAGTACCCTCACGAACTGTCGGGCGGTATGAGGCAGAGAATAGCTATAGCTATAGCCATAGTCTGCAATCCAAAACTAATAATTGCAGATGAGCCCACTACTTCTCTAGACGTAACAATACAGGCACAGATACTGGAATTGTTAAGAGAGATAAATCGCGAGAGATACTCCTCGATAATTTTCATTTCGCACAATCTCGGAGTAATTCGGGAGATCTGCTCGATGGTCTACGTTATGTATGCCGGGCACATCGTTGAGAAGGCACCTGTCAGTAAGCTTTTCACTGATCCGGCCCATCCTTACACAATGGGACTTATGAAAGCCATACCTAAGAGAGACTCAAAAGGCAAAGAGCTTTTCGACATTCGCGGCCGAGTGCCGTCAATAGCGGAATCAATTCCCGGTTGCCCATTTGAGCCAAGATGTGGCTACGCTGTCGAAAGATGCAAGAAAGAGTTCCCCGAATTCAAAAAGATGACCAATGATCACGAAGCGAGATGCTTCCTTGCTGGAGACATTTGATGAAGAAAGGTATTCTGGAGATTCACGACCTTAGAAAACATTACAGGCTGAGAAGAACCCGATTGCTGAAGAAGCCGGGATCGATCAAGGCACTTAACGGAGTTTCCTTAAGCATTTCTAAAGGAGAATCTTTCGGACTTGTTGGTGAGTCAGGTTGTGGAAAATCAACGGCCGCCTATACAATCGTGGGGCTTTTAAAACCGACGGAGGGGAGGATCCTCTTCAAAGGCAATGATGTCACTTCGCTGAATAGAGATCAGAAACGGGAATTCAGAAAGAAGGTTCAGCTAATCTTTCAAGACACTTCCGGTTCCTTGAATCCAAAAGGAACAGTCGAATGGATACTGAGAGAACCTTTGAGAGCAATGGGAATGCAGAAGAAAGAGATAAAAGAATTGATTTTGGAGAGTATGAACCTTGTCGGACTGGACAAGGATCTGTTGGGGAGATTTCCTCACGAGCTTTCTGGAGGTCAAAAACAACGCGTAGGAATAATGAACGCATTAATTCTGAATCCTGAAGTCGTAATAGCCGATGAACCGATTTCTTCCCTCGATGTCTCTATTCAGGCACAAATTCTTAACCTTATGAACGACCTTCAGGAGAGGCTTTCTCTGACCTATCTCTTCATTTCCCATGATTTGAACGTTGTTCATTACTTCTGCGACAGAATAGCCGTCATGTATCTTGGCGAAATCGTTGAGCTCTCCGAATCTGAAGAGCTATATAGATCACCGCTTCACCCATATACTCAGTCCCTCCTTTCGGCAATTCCCGGTGAAACCGGTCACAAGCTTGAAAGAATAATACTTGAAGGTGATGCTCCCAGTCCCTTGAATCCCCCAACTGGATGCTTCTTTCACCCCAGATGTTTCAGAAGAATGGCGATTTGTTCGAGTGTGAAGCCGCAAATGACCGAGGTAACGAAAGATCACTTTGTAAGCTGTCACCTTTACTAAGCATTCCACTCTCCTGAAACTGGAACCCGAGGCGGTTTTTTGACCGGCATCGCTTCAAAGAGCACGAATCAACTCTTTCATCCGATCTTCTTGAGTAGATACATACTAAGCACATAAAGACAGCTTGCCATAACAGCCAATGAGATAAAAGCAACTCCAAACGAGACTGTGTCAGCAATTCTTCCGAAGATGGGGAAGAAAACTATCATTACTAAGCTGTACATCATGCTTGCAAAGGATATTATCGTTGCCCTGCTCCTGGATGGAATCAGCTTGTTTATGTAGTCGTTACCCGCTACAAACAACATAGCTTCAATCATGGTTACAACCATGAAGAAGGGTAACTTGTTTGAACAAAGAGCCACACCCCACATGGATGCGACGGAGATTAGAGGCAGTATGATTAGGACTTTCTTCTCCTTCAGCAGATGAGATAGCCTCTGAACCTTCATGGCCACTAATCCGGCTAGAAACGAACCGGCCGCGAGGTATATGCCAATCTGGAACTCGGTACGGCCAAGTCCTTTCCAGTAGTTCTGAATGTAAAAGAATATGCAGGCACTGAATGCAAGTATTGTCTGAACAAAAAAGATAAGAAATGCAACCTTTCTATCTCTAGCGATTATTGAGAAGCTATCAGCAATTTGCTTCAGGAAGCCCCGGAAGGTTTTTGAGTTACGGCCCACAGACTCGAGGATTGGTGGTTCTGTGAACGAAAGAGAATAGACCGCCGAAAATGCGATGATCCCGGCGGAAACCCAAAATGCATAGTGATAATTGTACGTTCCCAGGAACCCGCCTAGTAGAAGCGCCGCAACTGAAGACACTTGAAATATGGCCTCCTGCCTCCCAAGAACCGATATGAAATTCTCTTCAGTTTTCAGATATTTGAGAGAATCATATACAAGAGCCTCTCCAGAACCCGATTCCAGGTTATACGAAAGAGCAGCTAGTACCATGAAAATGGTGAAATGAAAGAAGCTGGTCGCACCGATCAACACCAGAATACTCGCAAGAGAGAGACATCTACCAATAGTTCTGCTGAGCTTTCTACCGAACAAGTCTGCTACAGACCCGGTAGGGACCTCCATCATCAAAGAGGTCACGTGGAATATTCCTTCAAGGAAACCGATCTGCGTCAAACTCATTCCCTTGAAGGCCATGTAGATCATCCATAGACCGCTCGACAGTCTCATGTTCATAAGGAAAGAGAATAAATAATTCTTCTTTATGTTGCTTTTCATTCGCTCAACCATATTATTCATAACATTTTCTCCCAAAAGAAAGAGGCCGTGACGCTCGTCACGGCCTCTTGATTCACAGCTAAGATTTCAGAGCAACCCAGGCTCGACGAGATAGCATTCACCCACGGAACTCGAAAATCCGCCCAAAATAGCTCTTCTATAGGCCTGAATAACTTCTAGCATGTGGGTTCGCTCCTTCTCCTGGATTGAGTTACGAAGATTATACATCAAATAGGCTAATAAAAAAACTCCCGATGTGGATGAGGTATTTCTTGCAATTCTCTGGGTTCTTCAGCCGCTGGAAAAACTCCACCGGTGCCGAGCTCTCAATCTTCTTCCTCAGACTTATGAAGGAGATTTTTTGAGCTTCTCCTGAAGATCGACTCATCGTAGGAGTCCGCAAGAATCTCTTTTGTGCGGGTAAAGGAATCGATATCAATTTCCTCCGAATACTCGAAGCTCTTCAGCATACCTTCTTCAATGGTGACAATTTTTTCGCCATGTTCTGCAATGAACTGCCTGTCGTGACTAATGAAGAAAAACCCTCCCGAGAAGTCGTTTAGAAGTTTGTCAAGTACTTCGAGAGATTCAATATCCAAATGATTGGTTGGCTCGTCCATGAAGATGAACTCAACCTTTGAAAGAAGAGATTTTAGTAAGGCAAGCCTCATCAACTCTCCATAGCTCATCGTTTTAATCTCCGAGAAAGCCCTCTCTCCCTTGAGACCGATATTGGCCAGGTGACTTCTTACTGCGGGCTCTTCCAGTTCAAGGTCGGCAATTTCTTCATAGGGAGTTTTTCTTTCGAAGAGTTCTGCGACATTCTGTGGAATGTACATCCAGTTTACACTCTCATTTCTGTAAATTTTGCCACTCGATAGTTCCAGAATTCCTACAAGGCATTTAATCAGAGTTGTTTTCCCCGAACCATTCGGCCCAATGAGACCGACTCTATCGGAAGTGTCTATGTTAACAGAGGCCTCCCTTATGACTTCATTTTCTCCGTAAGAGAACGACAGGCTCTCCACCATGACCATTTTTCTTTTCGGAACTCCATATTTGGGAATCCTGACATTAACTGGCTTCTCAACAAACGGTTTTTCGCACTCCAGTTCACCGATCAGTCTTTCAGTCCTTTTCTGTACGGCTAACGCCCGTTTGGCTAGTTTGGCCGCCATATGTCCTTCATGGCCTTTATCGCTTGCAAATCTCTTTGAAGCCTCTCTTGAATTGGACCAGCTCTTTCTCCTGGTCGCATCGAGTTCCAGTTGGCGTATCTTCTTACTTATTTCTTCACTTGTCTTCTGTCTTGAGAGGAAATCTCTTTCAAGATGCGCCAGCATCTCAGAATAACCTCCTCGAACTCCTACTGCCTCTCCCCTTTTCAGACAGATCGTCTTGTGAGCGACTTTGTCGATGAATCTCCTGTCATGGCTCACTACAATAACTCCAACACCTCTCTCGCTTAGTGAGGTAATGATCTCTTCAAGTCTCAAGGTCATTTCTATGTCGAGATGGTTTGTCGGCTCGTCAAGCAAGAAAAGATTCGAACCGGAGAGAACTCCCCTAATCAGTGAGAGAATTCTCTTCTGCCCATGGGAAAGATTCATGTACGGGAAATCCAGGTTGTCAACATCGATACCAAACTCATTTAGAGATGAAGAAATCTTCGTTTCGAACTCGAATCCCCCAACATTATGAAATTCATTTATGAGTTCCGCATAAGCCATAGGATCATTTACAGACCCACCCAATTTCTCGTAGATATCGAAGAGCTCTTCTCTCGCCCCGAGAAGATACTCCTTCACTGTCCCATGAAAGTCTGACGTCTCCTGGTTCACAAGAAGCGGTTTGATACCTTGCTCTATAGTTATTTTCCCATCCGAGGGAGTGATTTCACCTATAATTGATTTTAGGAGAGTCGACTTGCCGGCACCGTTTGCCCCGGTGACAGCCAAAACCTCTCCTGCAGCGAGATCGAAACTGATTTTCTTAAGAACGTCTACACTTCCAAAGGAAATTGAAAGATTGTATATTCGAAGCAAAGTGATCACCTCCAGTAAGGCTTAAAGCTAGAAATCATTCAAATTGAAAGGTCAAATAGAATCGAAGTCTTTCGATGCTTTTTTGAGGAAGTATTCAGTTTTGTCGATTAAAGAAGTCTATTCTTCATTTCAGCACCTGCTGGTTTGTGATCACTTACTTATAGCATATCAAGGCTAATCAAGTCAAATAGTTAACGTAAATCTGCCCTTCAAATTGTTATTCTCAGTATATTCTTGCCGTCTTCGTAAGAGTATTCTATCCCTCTCGAAAACCTTCTAATGAGGTAAACTCCCATTCCGCCTTTTTGAAGGAGCTCGATATCCTCGAGGTCTGGCTCATCGACCTCTAGGGGATTGAACTCTTTGGAAGTATCTTCGATAGTGATAGTCACTCTGTCTTCTCCAATAGTGAGATCGACAGATATGCGGTCTTCTTCGTCAAGTTCTCCATGCTTCACTATGTTAGAACAAGCCTCGATAACTATGAGCCCGGCTCTGAAACCGTTTTCGTTGCCCATGTTTTTTCTGACTATATCGGATACCTTCGCAGAAAAAGCATCTATCTTGCCTAAATTGGGCTCGATCATGAAGCTGTAGTTCTTCTCACCCATTATTCAGCACGAATTCTTGACAGCTTCTTCAACGCTGCAGTCCTTAACGATAAACAGCCTGTCAAGCCTCAGTGTGTTAAGCAGTTTCTTAATCTCCTCAGAGAGATTCACCAGAACCAGATCATTACCCTCCGCCGCAATAGTCTTATAAATACTTATGAGAGCGGCAATGCCCATCGAATCAATAAATTCGATATTAGTCCCATCAAGAATTACTCTCGAACAGCTCTTCAAATCTACTGTATCCTGCCACTTTCTAAAGTTTGAAGACGTTTCTCCCGTAATTCTCGCCCTCTTCTCGAGAGAAATCACGCCGATCTCATCTTTCGCCAACCTGAACTCAAACATCCTTCACTCAACTCCTCGTTTTATATATTTCCACTTGTAAGGGGGCGAAACTAGAATTCTATTAGCAGCGCCGTAATATCGTCTTCGGCAAGCGCATCACCTTTAAAACTCTCATATGAATCTTTCAAACGCCCAGAGGTTCTTTTGATATCGATTTTAGAACAGCTTTTCACCAGATCTATCAGTCTATCCTCACCGAACATTTCACCGCCTTCATTCATTACTTCTATCAGTCCGTCAGTGTACAGCAACAGCCGATCTCCGCTAAGAAAAGGGATCTTTGCAACGTCTCCCCGAATCATATTTATACCGACCAGACCTTCTCTCTGTCTGTCAAGTAATTCGACAGACCCATTTCTTTGAATTAATGGCGATGGGTGTCCTGCATTTGAAAGAAGGACAATGCCTTCCTCAAGATCCACGATTAACGAAACGATTGTGAAGAAAAGGTTGAATCTCTCGAATACAAAGCTCTTGTCGAGCTCCTTCATGAAAACGCCAAGGTCGAAATCCCTATCCCCCATACCAATTCTGAAATCCTCAATGAACCTGTGGACCATTACAGAAAGCATTGCGGCATTCACTCCGTGACCCGACATATCTGCGAGATATACAAAGAAACGATTGTCACTCAATTTGAAAACATCGAATATGTCCCCACCAACTCTATAAGAAGGTTCATAGATCCACTCAACGGCCAAGCCCTGTGGATTACTCTGGGGCACTAACGCGTTCTGTATCTTTCCCGCTGCCAGAACATCGCTTTCAAGATTGTCCACCGCAATTCTCAATGACTTTATAAGATCATGAAGCTTCAGTTGGGTATTCACTCTGAGAATAACCTCTTCAGGAAGAAAGGGCTTAGAGATGAAATCAACTGCACCAGAACCAAGCGCGGTAAGTTTGCTTTCCCGGTCGGCAGATCCCGTAAGGACAATAACGGGAATAGATTCAAGTTCTCGATCTTGCTTCAGCTCGTTGAGAATATCCAGTCCGTTGTAGTCAGGCAACATGAGATCCAGCAAGATCATATCTGGCTTCCCCTTTGATAGTGAGGAAAACGCCGATTTGCCATCTGCACTTTCTACCACTTCATGTTCGTCTCTTGCGAGTATCGATTTCAGTAGAACCCTTACCGACAGGTCATCGTCCACCACCAGTATTCTGCTCATCTAACCACTTCCTATTCGAAGTACCTCAAAGCTTCTGCAGGCACGATTTTCGAGGCCGAATAACTGGGAATAATCGTTGAAACAAGTGAAGCTATATAAAAGATCAGCGTCATAGCAATTAGCTGATCCCAAGGGATATAGAGCTTCATACCCTCCATCAAAGGAGAAGCGTAAATCTCTAGACTCGTAAGTGTTCCTGTTACTATACCAAGAACAATACCAATAATCGCAATGAAAGACGTTTCGAGAAGGAACGAAGAGAATACCATCTTCTTGGTGAAGCCTATTGCCTTAAGCATACCAATAATTCGCTTCCTTTCGTGAAGCGCCTTGAACATAATGATCGCGATTCCAACAATCCCCACAAGCATCCCGAAGTACAGGAAGGATCTAAGAATACTAATCGTACCCTGCAGCATGGTCGAAGTAAGGTTTATTATGTCATCAACATAGAGCAGGAAGAGATTGCCAGATGCGATCTTGTCCTGTAGGGCATCGAAGTTTCCTTTCTTTTCACCTTCGGTGGCGCCTGCAAGGTTGAAAAGGTACTGCCTCTCAGCAACATTCCCGGATAACTCGGTAGGAACGTTTCCTCTATATATAAGCAGACCGTTCAAGAAGGAGATAGTGTTCTCCGGGATCGTAGCAATCACTTTGAGATATACGGATTTAGAATCAATCATCTCAGAGGCGACATTTCTCCTCAATAAACCGCTTACGCCATGTCCGCTATCTTCTTGAGCGATGACTCCTCTGAGTTCCAGAACATCCCCGGGTTTGACGTCGGGCAGGACGCTGTTCGATACAACAACCGTGCCAGGATTGTCTCTGAGGTACTTCCAGAGATCATTCGGACTTGATATACCTAGTTTTTCATCATAATCAATTTCGAGCAACCTGTTGTAGTCAACAAAACTATCATCGACCGAATAGATCTGCTCAAGACCGTACCGATCATCCCTTCTTACTGCTACATTCATTCCGGCGACAGTAGAAATCTCTCTTACTTCTGGCTGGGACTGCAACTCACTGAAGGAAATGCTTCCATTCCCGGTGAAGGAGAAGGCCCCAACATCGAAACCGGAAAAGACAGCATCTCGACTCTTGACAAGCATTTGCTCCATAGAGTAGGGAATTATCGAAATCAGAGTGATAACAAAAATCACTACGGCAAACATAGCAATTGTAAGCCCCGTTCTCATTCGGTTTCTGGCAGAAAAAGCAACAGATATCTTGAATACGGGAGCCGCCGCTTTTGCTCTCTGGAAGAGCTTATTCAATAGGAATTCAAAGGTCTTAAGATTATACACAATCAGGAAAAGTCCGGCAAAAAGAATTGCGGCGCCTTTCGCCACCGTGAGGTAAATCGACGAACCGGTATTGGAAGCAATTAAAGAAAAGGAATTGCTGAGCATTGTGAATACAATCACACCAATCGAGAACAACGACTCTATCAACCTCTTGTTTTTCACCGGAATTGCAACTGGAATTAGGAGACCCGCAAGCACCACGCCGGTGAAGAACCCAGCGGCATTTCCCAGTGTGTAGCTGCTGTAAGCCATGATAATCGAAAATAAAACGCCCACAGCAGCAAGAATATTCAGGAGAAGCCTCTTGCGGTCGTCCAGCTCTTCAGGGATGTTCCGAACGGCGGTAACAATGTTCGTTCGGGATATCTTTCTGCCCGTGTAGACAATAATAACCATCGGAATTATCAGTCCCAAAAGAAAACCATAAGCGATAGAATCTGTGCGTACGAAGAAGACAAACGAACTCTGCATTGAACTGAAAGCCATGTTTGCTCCTTCAAAGGGAATAAGTGAAGCAACGTCCTCGAAGAGGTTCACAAAACTCCCCAGGATAAACCTTGCGATTGCCAAACCGCCTAAGACTCCGATCGCAGATGAGAAAATTGAGTAGAAAAAGCCTTCGTACAGAATCGTTTTCGAAACCTTCCTTCTTGAATAACCTATCGCCCTGAGGGTACCGAGTTCAGTTCTTCGCTCCTGAGCAAGCATCAAGTATATATTTGTCAGAAGCAACGCCCCGGCAAAAATAGCAAATACGCTCAACATAAGGAACAACAAACCGATATTGCCCTGGTCAACCATACTAATGGAGTCTCTTTTGACCTCTCTTACCACATATTCCTCACCGGCTATCTCTCTTATGCTTGTAACAACTTCATCGGTGAGTTTCTCCCCTTTCAGGAAGTCGCCGCGGTTTGAGACAAGAAGAGCATTGAAATAGTCGTCAACACCGATCTTCAGGACCTCTCTGGCAGATTCAATGTCCATCAGCATAGTGAATGCATTTGGCCCCTGGTTTTCAATCTGGTAGTGAAGAACACCATTACCTTCGACAATTCCCGCGACTCTCACTTCGGGAAGAGGTATCCAGAAGAGTAGCCTCTGGCCGGGATCGGCAAGGATTTCGAGCGTATCTCCCACAGATACTCCCAGAGAATCTGACAACTCCTTGTTGATAATCACCTCGAGAACGCCCTCTGTCTTGCCGGGCACTGCAAACTCAACCTCGGCAACATCAGGCCAACCTGAGAGTTTTCCGGGCTCTACACCAATGATACTCACCTGAAGACTCTGCCCGGTTTGACTTCTTGCCTCACCTGGAAGCCCGACAGATACGGTTCTGGTGAGAATCGGAAGCACACCGTCAACCTGTTCATTCTCGGACAGTGAATCAACAAGAGCCTCGATCTTGAAATTGGGGATGAATTCTTTGACAACGTTCTGATTGTCGGAAGGAATGTAGACCATTTCATCTATCTCACCGTGGCTTCTTTCAATTTGAGCATAAAGAAACTTCTGGAAAGAATCGTTCATAGCCATTGAACCCATAATTAAAGCCGTTCCGATAAGAGATCCCATGATCACCAGAAGAGTGTCGGATTTTCTTCTGTAGATATTCCTGTAACCGATCTTGAAGATTATCGGATTCGCTATCATTGAAACTACCGTCGCAATCACAGCGATCCCTGAAAGGATGCTCACGATCTGTATTAACACTATTGCACCTTCAGTTCTTTATTCTCTTCAATCTTGAGAATGCGACCACTGTCCATATGGAGAACTCTGTTTGAGTAATTGGAGACTCTTTCATCATGAGTGACGATCACAAATGTCTGGTTAAATGTAGCATTAAGCTCAGTAATCAAGTTCATCAAATCACTGCTGGTCTTTGTATCAAGCGCTCCGGTAGGTTCGTCTGCCCACACTATTGCCGGCTTATGAACAAGCGCTCTTGCGATAGAGACTCTTTGTCTTTCGCCGCCGCTAAGTCTTGAAGGAAGATAATGTTCGCGCTCCCTTAGGTTGACTTTTTCAAGGATGTCCATTGCGGCCTCTCTCGCCTTCTTCTCATTGCTTCCCATAGTGAGCATAGCAAGTTCAACGTTCTCAACTGCCTTCAAGACGGGTATCAAGTTGTAGAATTGGAAAACGAATCCCATGTGCATTGCCCTGAAGCGTGTCTTTTCATCATCCTTTAATGAATGGAGATCCACTCCCTTAATGATGACTTTACCTTCTGTGGGTGTATCTATTCCTGAAAGGCAATTCAAGAGCGTACTCTTTCCGCAACCGGAAGGACCCAAAATCGACAGTATTTCGCCCTCATAGATATCGAAAGAGACCCCCTTCAGTGCTTCAACCGATATTTCACCTGACCTGTAAGTCTTGCTTAGGTCTCTGACTTCAACAAATGCCATTTCGAATCTCCTTCCTGTGGGCGAAACAGATACTACAAAGTGATATCGTCCACAGCTTTCTTTATCTCACCATTGAGCTTCTCAATCGTCTTCTCAAGAGTTGAAAAGGCCCTTCTTGATAAGACGACAATTATTACAGATGCAGCGTAAGAGAATAAACCGGCAACAATCTCCGTTCTCCTCTGAATAAGCACGGATGAAAGCATAACTGCGAGAGGAAATAGCGGTGCTGCGTAAGCCGAGAATAGATAGAGTTTTCTCTGCAACTCGGAGGGCTTCCTTAGTCTTTCTTCAAGAGAAGACACCACTTCTTCGAGGTTCTTCAGATTCTCAGAATCAATCATCTTTCCCTTTGTGCTTTCTTCGAATGTACTCCTGAGAGTAAGTATGCTTTGAACATTCTCTAGGAATCCCGAGATCTCTTTTGAACGGCTCTTCCCTGGAACTCCCATGATTATTAAGTAGTCAGCAACGATTATTATAGGCATAAAGAAAAACACAGCCTGAGAGTAAGAGCCCTTAGCAAAATTCAGCATGAATAGGATTGCAGTAGAGACAAAGTAGAACACTGTCACTTTTTTCATCAGTCCATTTCCGGTAGTTTCTCCACCATCACCGAAGATGCGGATACCCTAACCTTACACTCATCAATCTCTTCAACCCAATCTATTGGTATTAGTTTCTTCGACTTTGAGCCAAAGCCACCACACTCGCCTATCAAATGAGTTATCTTACCTTCATCGTTAAGAATGAAACTCCTTACCCTGCCCACCGTCTTTTCCTCAGCAGTAACTATATCACACCCTGGTTCAAGTGACTTGCTGTCTTTTGGAACATTTATTGACGTATTCAGTGGTGGAAGCGGGTAGAGCTCAGCATAGTCGCCAACCGGCCTCAGCCAGTACACCGGAGTCACTCCGCTCTCCAAATTCTCTATTTCTTCACCAGTGACGAAGAATGTCTCTTCGTAATCCTGCAAAGTCTCAACATCTTTCGACTCAATCTTCAGTCTTACTTCATCGGGAGCTGCAAAGAACACAGTAGTTATCGGCACCAGTTTTGCCACTCTGTTGAAAATCCCCTTTTCTATTACAACATGAGTAACCTCGTTGCTCTTGGGATGTATAACCACCCGGATGACTTTTCCGAGATCATTGCCGTCGGAAGAGATCGCTTTGGCGCCCCATCTGATTCTGTTTTCCATAGGTTCACCCCCTTCAGTCAAGTTTATCATGCAACACATACACCATTTCAATTACTAGATGTTTGACTGCAGAAAAAGAGAAGGAGTTGTACAATATATGAGCAGAAGGGAGGAGGACATAGAACACGTCGATCTTCCCGGTTAATGAACTGTTCTGAAAAAGCCATTAAATCTGAGAGGAGGAAGTTCGTCTCTACGTGAAGAATACGACGAACAGTGAAGTCGATGAGCCCGTTCCGGCTATTCTGGATATTTGTCAAAGTTAGTTCATTCACAATTGGTGGTGGCTACGCAATGATTCCCGTAATAAAGGAATTCATTGTCGACAAATACAAAATAATGAAGGAAGATGAATTTCTCGACGTAATTGTGACCGCTCAGACCGTACCCGGAGTGATTGCAATCAACACGGCAATGATTCTGGGCAGCAGATTAGCTGGACTATGGGGAGCTTTCTTTGCAGTTCTAGGAGCTTCGTTGACACCGTTCTTCATAATACTTGTCATTGCAACATTCTTCACAGATTTCGCCGATTTGCCAGTTTTCAAAGGTTTCTTTGCTGGTGCAAGAGTTGGTGTAACGGTAATCCTGGCAAATCTTTCCTTTCAGTTACTCAAGAAGAGTCTGAAAAGGTATCTTATCTTGATAGTGATAGCCGCTGGAACAGTGGCAATTGTTTTCTTCAACATTTCTTCAATATGGGTTTTGCTACTTTGCTCCATACTAATCTATATTATCGACAGGCGGCTGGCGAGATGATTCTCATAGAGCTTTTCTGGTCATTTTTCAAAATCGGCCTTCTTGCTTTTGGGGGGGGATACGGCGCTCTCAGCTTAATTCAAGATCAGATTGTCAACATAAACAACTGGATGAATCTCGAAGAATTCCTTACGTTGATCTCCATCTCACAAATGACTCCAGGTCCAATTGCTATCAATTCTGCAACTTTCATAGGATATCGGATCGCCGGTGTGCCCGGATCGGTCTGTTCTACTGTTGGAGTTGTTCTTCCAAGCGTATTCTGGATTTTCTTAATTCTAAAACTCCTCAAACTTCTGTCAAGATGGATCGACACTTCTGAGGTCTTCAACGCTCTCCGTTTAGGTATAGTAGCTCTTATTCTTTCGGCCACATTCAGAATAGGGATTGAGTCTATCAACAGTATTTTCACGTTAATTCTTGGAATATTCGCCTTCGTAATCCTTAGCAAATTCAGACTGTCTGTCATTTGGATTGTCTTAGGAACGGGTCTTGTAGGCGTGATCTGGACCGTTCTGCTTCCTTTCTAGAATCTGAATTTATAATCTAAATGCGTTGATTAGCAGCCTTGCGTTGCAGAAGCAACGCAATCTTTCGAATGCAATATGTGAACTATTCATTAGAATAAGTAACCTGATTTATTTGTCTCCATTACTAATTTCTCCAAATTCAAACTCTGGTTCGCATAATATAAAGTCTTGTGTATTAAACATATTATATCTTCTATCGTTTGATTATAGCTCATATCGGTTTTTTGTATCCCGTCTTGGGCGATTATTGATTATTAGCAGAGTTCACGGACGATTATCGATGATTTACTAGCCCCTGCATGGTTTTGGAATCTGAACGTCTATGATCTAAAATTGACTTACCGTCTTAATTCGTTTCGAAAGAGTTTCGATCATTTTCGTGCAGGTGACCAACAATATTTTCTTGAACTGTGAACATTCAATAGATATAATCAGTAAATTTGGGTTGATTGAAGAAGGTAATGTAACTCAAACACTTGACCAGGAGGTGCTGTATATGTGGAAGATACCTGAAGAAGAAGATCACTGAAAGATGATAACTAAGGAATTGATAACGTGGACAAGCAGATTATGGAGGTGAATTGAATGAAAAAGATAGCAGCGATTATTCTCATTGGTTTGATAGCTTTTGGTAGCGTTGCCATTGCAGGGCCAGGCCTGTGGAAGATCCCCGAGGATGAGATAACAGTTGACGGCGGACCGGGACTCTGGAAGATTCCCGAGGGTTATTGATAGATTCTGAAGCACATTA
>OBLN01000269.1_pt1 | contig 18884 bp, 16 predicted proteins | sample 1519301 | NCBI WGS metagenome assembly OBLN01 (sample SAMEA2452533, study PRJEB22499) | sediment metagenome | reverse complement strand
CGGTGCGCCCGGGTCTGATCCGGGCTGCGGCGCAGCGTCTGCGCAGTCAAGGCGTCCGCCTGGCCGTAGTGGATATTCCCCGGGCGGCTCCACTGGAGATGGTGAAAAACCGGCAAAGGGATTTGCATCATCGTGAATTCATCGATTACCTGCAGGCAAAATGCCGCATCCCCTGGCTGACGTATCCCGGTGAGTTGCGACCGTACCTGTTCCGGGATTATTCCCACTTCACCCCCGAGGGCGGTCGCGTATTTCTGAACTGGCTGCTTCCGCAGGTCCGGTCTCTGCTCCAGGCAAAGGACCCGGTATGAAGATCGTATCCCTGGCCATGCCGTTCTGGATCGCGGTAACGGTCCTGGTGACCTGGTTGTCGCCCCGGAGTTGGCAACCCCGGGTGATGATCGCGGCAACGGTTGCTTCGCTGATTGTTTACTCTCCGGTTTCACTGGTGCTGCTGGCCTTTCTCAGTCTCTGCACCTACCTGCTGACCCGGCGCCGGACCGAATCCATACTGCCCATGGTCGTCGTCATCGGGCTGACGGTGCTGCTGTTGATGATGTACAAGTGGAACCGCAGCGTTGATCCCCGGGATCCGGGTTTCGTGCTGATCCCGCTGGGACTCTCCTACTATGCGTTGCGCATCATTCATTTTGTCTCTGATTCGTGGCGGGGCAGCATCCACCGCGTGCCGGCCCTGGATTTCTTCGCCTACATGTTTTTCCTGCCTGTTCTGCCTGCGGGCCCCATCAACCGGTTCCAGGGATTCCAACGCAGCCTGCGGCGCCGGCGCTGGGATGCGGTGCTTTTTTCAAGGGGATGCGAGCGGATTCTGTACGGCTATGTGAAAATTGTTTTTCTGGCCAATTTTCTCGTAAACCGGGAACTGGCGGGATTCATTGCCGGGGCTTCCTTCCCCGGCGTCCACGTGCAGCAGTACCTGGAATGCGTGAAATACGGGCTCAATCTGTATTTCCAGTTTTCCGGATATTCGGATGTAGCCATCGGCTTCGCCCTGCTCCTGGGATTCCGCGTGGAGGAGAACTTTCATTTCCCTTTTCTGGCCGTGAACATCGGTGATTTCTGGAAAAGATGGCATATGACCCTATCCAGCTGGTGCCGGGATTACATCTACATCAGCGTCAGGGCGCTGCACGGCAGCCCGGGACTGGCGGTCGTTACGGCCATGCTGGTGCTGGGTGCCTGGCATGAGTTTTCCTGGCGCTATATCGTATGGGGATTGTATCATGGCGCGGGAATTGCGCTGTGGCAGGTATTTCAACGGGTCAAACCCCGCCTCCCCGCACGGCGCGGGGTGGCCGGGATGATGCGGAGTGTTTTTTCCTGGGGGTTGACCATGAATTTCGTGATCCTCGGTTTTGCCATTACCAAAGAGCCGGACCTGCGGTCCGCCTGGCGGGTGTTTCGCACCCTGCTGGGCGTGGGAGCGCCCTGATGTATCGCTGGTTGAGACTGCACCTGCCGCCGCTGGCGGCCGATGTTTTGATGGTGGTCTGGTACCTGCTGCTGCTTTTGCTGGTGATCGTTTTTTTCGACACCTCTCCCGGGGAATTCCGCTATATCCATATGTAAAACCGCCCCAGCCCCGGCCCGGTCGCAGCGGCTTTTCTATTGCGAAAGGTGGAATCATTACGGCAGCCCGGCACGCGGCGAAATCCGACCAACCTTGTGAACCTCATGGCGGCGGCCTTCGTTTATGGGTTGAAGATGCAGAGGAAAACGACCATGACCAAGCGCATGCAACCCTGGTTTTTCCGGCTGTTCGTGATGTTGACGGCGTCCCTGGTTTCCGCCGCGGGCAATTCCGCCCCCCTGCCCGGGTTCATGACACCGCGGCCTCCGGTGATCGACGGTATCCTCGATGAAGAGATCTGGAAATCCGCACAGAAATTGTCCGGGTTGAAGACCTTCAAACCCGATTTCGGCAGACAGCCGTCGCAGCGTACGGAAGTGCTGCTGGCGCATGACCGCAACAATATTTATGTCGCATTTCAATGCTTCGATCGGGACCCTTCCGGGATCAAGTCATCGATCACCAAGCGTGACAACATTTTCAGTGACGACCTGATCGGCGTGATCTTTGATACATTCCGGGATAACCAGTCGGGATACGGCTTTGTGGTGAACCCGCAGGGAATCCAGGGCGACGGCATGATGGATTCAGGCGGTGATCTCGATCCCAGCGCCGATTTTGTCTGGTTCAGCCGGGGGCGTATCCATGACGGGGGATATGCGGTTGAATGCCGTATTCCCGCCACGAGTATCCGTTTCCCCGCCGGCGGACGCCTGGTCATCAACGTCATGGTGATCCGCCAGATCGTGCGCACATCGGAAATGGCCGTGTTCCCCGAAGTGCCGGCCGGGAGTGCCGCGTTCCTGAGCCACGCGGTTGCCGTCGAATTTTCCGGGCTGAAGTACCGGCGCGTGGTTGAGATCCTGCCTGCTTTCACCCATTTCCGCAGCCGTGAAATGGACGCGGGCGTCCTGGCCCCGGCGCGGATGCGCCGGGACATCAGTTTGACAACCAAGCTGGGTTTGAGCGCGGGTTTAACCCTGGACGCGGCCGTGAATCCCGATTTCAGCCAGGTGGAAGCCGACGCTGGGCAAGTCGATGTCAACCTGCGTCATGGCCTCTATTACAATGAAAAGCGCCCATTCTTTCTCGAAGGCATGGAGGCGTTCCGCTTTGCCGGCAATACCGAGGAAGCGCCGCTGTATGCGGTTGTACACACACGCAACATCGCGGACCCCATTTACGGATTCAAGCTGAGCGGGAAGATCTCCCGGCATGACGCACTGGCGGTGATCGTTGCGCGCGATCAACTGGATCCGCATGACGAAGGCCCGGCAAACGCGGATTTTGCCATCCTGCGTTACCGCCATGCGTTTGCGGGGGATTCCTACCTGGGCGGTTTTCTGACCTCGCGCGGCAGCGGCGACGGCTTCAACCGCGTGGCTGGAGCTGACGGCCGTTTCCGCATTACCCCGTCCAGTTACACGGAATTCCATCTCCTGGGTTCCGTTTCCCGGCCCGGGGATGGAGGCGAAATTCAAAGAGGGCATGCAATGGCGCTCAATTACAACTTCAGCAGCCGTCATGCCGTGGTGATCGCCGGGGTTCAGGACATCGCACGCGATTTTCGCATCGATTCCGGATTTCTGACCCGGGACGGCCTGACCCGCCTGGGCGCTTTCGCCATGTACCGATTCTATCCGAAGTCCGCTTTCTTCCAGCGGATCGAACCGTTTTACTGGAGTTACCACATTTATGACAAGTACAGCGGCATGGTGGAGACCTTCAATCTGTTCACGCTGCGATTCCACCTTCCCCGGTCCACATCCGTGCGCTTTGACCTGATTGCGGGCAACGAAGTCTTCGCTGCGCGACGTTTCGGCCGGAATGCCTTCGGCGTGCAGATGTACAGCCAGGTCACGCGCAAGCTCTACCTGCAACTGGTACTCCGCCGTGGCGGGGCCGTATACTACGACCAGAACGATCCCTTCGGCGGCAAGAGCACGGAGGTGGTTTTCGGCCTGGATTACCAGCCCACGGACCGGTTCACTTCCAGCCTGTCGCTGCGCTACGCGGATTTTTTCCGCCGCAGTGACGGGGAAAAGGAGTACGATTGCCTGATCCTGCGCAGCCGCAACACGCTTCAGGTCAACAAGTACTTCTTTCTGCGAGCCATCAGTGAGTACAACACCTATCACCGCCGCCTGGTGCTTGATTTCCTGGCGTCCTTCACTTATATCCCCGGTACCGTGGTTCATTTGGGATACGGTGCCGCATTCGACCGCCTGCGCTGGGAATACCCGGAGTACGTTGAAGACAATCGCTTCCTGGAGCGAGAGCGCGGCTTCTTTTTCAAGGTTTCCTATCTCTGGCGCTTTTAGCCCGGGTAGATCTGAATGGATTGGGCCGGCAGCGGGGCGATGGATGGTGAGAAGGAACATTCTGGGCTTGATCTGATCTGAACGGTGGTTTTTTGTGTATCGAATTCACAGAAGAACCGGTTCATAGTGCTGGTTGTGTGTTTGATGAGCCATCCGTAAAAGCCGGGTCCTTTCAGTTCGTGCAGAAACGTTAAGCGCCGGAGTTCGATTGATCCCTGTCTGCAAGAAGTCCGGTAAACGGAAAGCGGTAAGTTCAGAGCAGAATCCTGCCGAATTGTTCAATCAGGGTTTGATATAATGATTTTGCGATGAGATGGTGGGCGATCTCGCTGGGGTGAGGGTTGCGGTATGGTACGGCTTCAAGGCGGATGTGGTTTTCCGCGTGCAGAATGTTAAGAGTATCCAGGTAATCCAGGCTCAGTTTCTTTAACTCCAAGTGAACTTTTTTATGGATACGATGAAAAGGATAATGGTTCAGGTCGTAGGACAGCAGGGGGAAAATCACAACCAGTATCGGGGTTTTCTCGCGGCTGAAAATCCGCAAAGCTGCGCGGGCTTTTTGCCAACCCGGGTAATCTTCATCGTAAATGTGTTGATAGTATGAAATTGTGCCGCGGGAGATGCGCAGGTTGGACAAGCGGTTGGCCAAAAAGGAGAGCAGGCTCCAGCGACGATAAAGAGTACGAAGAGCGGAGCCCGGTTCACGGGGAAACAAGTAGCGCTGTCTTAAAGAGCGGATGGCTTGGGGATTCGACCAGTCTTCGCTGTCATTTAAACAATATCCCAGAACGATCATGTCTGGCTGGAACAAGAGCACTTGATCCAATTCGGCGGCTTCCTGAGTCGTGGAATGCCCTCGCCAGGAAATGTTCAGCACCTCATATTTTTTTTTGGTTTCCCGGCCCTGGCGCAGGTTCAGGGCTCGCTCCAGGCGTTTGGGATAGGTATCGTCGAATTCGACACCGTCACCCCAGGTAAAGGAATCACCCAAACAGATAATGCGTACCGTGTTTTCCGGTTTTTTCATTGAATATTCATAGTCGCGGAAACCATATTGGTTGACCGGGAATTCGGGAGAAGGTGGAGTGGGTTGAGTTACCCACCAGTCATTATTTTCCCAGATCAGCCGGATCACGAGTTCCGGAATAGCCAGCGTAATGAACAGGGTAAACAGAACCAGTGCCAGTTTTTTCATGGTTACCTGATTTGCTTTCAAATTGCGCAAATCCAAGCAGTGAAAGTCTTGGTGTATTCTTCCAATGTCACTGTATCCATTTCAGCCGTCACTCTGCAAAAAGCCTTTTGTCGGCAAATGGTATTCAGGCCTATTTTAAATCCCGGATCTTGTTTTGTCTACAAGAAAAACCACGGGGAGTCGTCTTTAAAGTGGACTATGAGTGTATTTCAAGTCGAGAAGCGGCCGGCGTTCCTTTCAGCGTCTGGAAAGGGCCGTCCGTAAAACCCGCTGACGAGGAGCGCTTCAGGGCTTACGGTGCGGTTTTCGTTGATTGATCACGGGCCGGCAAACGGATTGAAAGTGTGGGCGGGAAATGAGAAAATGAATCTGCGATGCCATGGTCCGGTTCCCGGGAAACAGCAACTGAATTGGCTTCGATGCTGAAAAGAATCCCGTTCAGCGGACCAGGCGTGCGCAGGAGATGATCATGAAACATTCTCTCCGGATCATCCTGTTTTTCTGGCTGGCGATGAATGCATTTGCGATTTCCGCGGCAACCGGAAACCTGTCCCGGGGACAACTGCTCTATGTTCCCGCTTATTCCCATATCTACTCCGGCGATGAGGACCGCCCTTTTCTGCTGACCGTGACATTGAGTATCCGCAACATCGATCCCGGGCGGAAAATCCACATCGACCGTGTGGAATACATGGCGACTTCCGGGACGTTGTTGAAAAACTACATTGAAAAAACCGTGGAGCTTCAACCCCTTGCATCCATGCGTATCGTCATTCCCATGAAAGACAAGGCCGGCGGGTCGGGCGCCAGTTTCCTCGTGGAATGGTCCGCAAACGCCCCAACGAATCCGCCGATCGTGGAAGCCATCATGATCGGCACCCAGGCGCAGCAGGGGATTTCATTCGTTTCGCGGGCCAGGGAGATCACTCGCCGCCAGAAGTGACGGCGGCGTGGATGCGGTCGTACCATTCGACGGGGTCGGTGGCGTAGTAGGATTTGAGCTCGGCGTAGAGTTCCGGGTGGCGTTTTTCCAGCTGGCGCGGTTTTTCAAAAAAGGCCTCGCTGGCCACGGCGAAGAACTCCGCCGGATGGGTGGCGCCGTACTTGTCCAACACCGTCTTGCGGTGTTTTTTCTTTCTGCGGATCAGGATTTTGTATTCCTTGCCCAATACCCGCGCCCAGGATGCGTAGGCGGAGTATTCGGCCAGGGTGGGCGCGCCGTCGGCCGTGCCGTCCTCCTGGTCCAGCTGATGGGCGAACTCGTGAAAGACCACGTTGCGGCCGTCATGGGTGTTTCTGGCTCCATGGAACGCGGCGTCCCAGGCCAGTACCAGTTCCCCGCTGTCCCACGATTCCCCCAGGTTGGTCTGGGTGGTTTCCGATACCAGGTGCCCCGAGCGGGTGACACGGCGGGCCAGGTAGGCGGTCGGGTAGATGTAAATGGTGGTAAGCCGGGGGAAAAAATTTGTCTCGCGGTTCAACAGCAGCAGGCACGCCTGTGCGGCCGTCAGTACGCGCACTTCATCGGTGACCTCCTGGCCCTGGCGACCGACAAAATTTTTTTCCGCCAGGAAGACCAGGATCTTTCCCTGCAATTGCTGTTGCAGCCCCGGCGTCAACCCGTTGAAAAGAGGAAAGTGGGCTTTCAGGATCGAGGTCCATGCGGCCGGAAACGGCTGTTCCATGATGCGTTGCCGGCGCCGGCGCACCCATGCGGGCTTGAAGAAAAAATACAAGGCGGCCAGCAGGCAGCCGAGTGAAAAGATCAGGAATTCCACGATCCCTTCCTGTGCCTAAAAGCCGAAACTGGTGCCCAGTGCCATGGCGGTTTTCACCAGGTCTCCGTCCGGAGCGACGCGACGGGGAACAGCCACGGCTTCGGCAATGGGAGCCGCCACGATCCGCGTTCCCTGCAGTCCGACCATGTGGCCGAACATCCCATCAACAGCGGCCTCCATGGCATGATAGCCGAAGCGGGTGGCCAGCAGGCGGTCAAAGGCGGTCGGACTTCCCCCCCGCTGCACGTGACCCAGGATGGTATACCGCGATTCGATCCCCGTCAGGTCTTCGATGGCGTCACCCACAAAGCGGGAAACGCCGCCCAGGCGGATGGGATCGCTGGGGTCATGAACTTTCCGCGCCACTACCACGTCTCCGTCGACCTGCCGGGCCCCTTCGGCCACCACGATGAGGGAAAAGCGTTTGCCGCGTTTTTCGCGGTCACGGATTTTGCGGGCCACCATGTTCATGTCGAACGGGATTTCCGGGATCAGGATCACATCGCCGCCGCCGGCGATGCCTGCTTCCAGGGCGATCCAGCCGGCGTAGCGTCCCATGACTTCAAGGACCATGATGCGGTGGTGGGATTCCGCGGTGGAGTGCAGGCGGTCGACCGCTTCAGTGGCGATGGATACCGCGGTGTCGAATCCGAAGGTGAGGTCGGTGCCGCCGATATCGTTGTCAATGGTTTTGGGGACGCCCACGACCGGGATGCCGAATTGTTGGTGCATCTGATTGGCCAGGATCTGGGTGCCGTCTCCGCCGATGGTGACCAGAAGATCGAGCTTTTCTTGCTCAACCGTTGCCGCGGCGTCGGCGGATCGGTCCACAAAGCCGGTGCGTTTGCCGTCCGCATCGAAAACCGGGTATTGAAACGGGTTGTGGCGATTGGAGGTCCCCAGGATGGTTCCTCCCCGGGGAAGGATTCCGGATACGTCCCCGTAACTCAGCGGCCGGGTGTCTCTTTCCACCAGGCCGCGGAATCCGTCGCGGATGCCGATTACTTCGGCATTGTAGCGCAGGACGGCGGTCTTTACCACGGCACGGATGACGGCGTTCAGGCCGGGGCAGTCGCCGCCGCCGGTGAGTATGCCCAAACGATGAATGCGTTTCATGTAATCTCCTCCGGATTCCTGCCTTTGTACAGCTCGAGCTGCAATTCCTCTTCCAATTCGTTCAAGCGGCGGCTGACCGTTTCTTCCGCATTTTCACGCGGCAATGCGTCTGCGGGAATCGGTTTGCCGTAGGCCAGGCGAATCCGGCTTCCCGGCCAGGGGAGCAGGAAACGGTCCCAGGAGCGCTTGAAAACATGAACCGGCCGGGCGTACCAGCTGATCGGAATCAGCCAGGCCCCGGTGCGTCGCGCCAGTTCCAGGGTCCCGGGTTTCATCTGTCGCGCAGGGCCTCTGGGGCCGTCAGCGGTGATCAGCACTTCTGACTGCGCTTCGCGCAGGTTGCGCATCATGGCCAGAAAGGCGGTCGCGCCTCCGCGGGATGAAGAACCGCGGATGGGATCCAGGCCGAATTCACGCGCCACACCGGCAACCAGGTCGCCGTCTCTGGATTGCGAGATCAACGGGCGTGCGCGGCTGTTGCGGAAGTGGTGGATCAGGGTGAAAATATGACGGTGCCAGAACAGCATGATCCGGGGTTTGCCTTCACGACGGATTTCCTCGACCGCCTCAAGGCCGCTGACATCAATGCGGCAGCTGCCGATGATGCCGTGGATCAGCGCGCGCATGAGTTTGCGCCGCAATCGCTCACCCATGCGTCTCCGGTTCGATGCGGTATTCGCGGATTTTTTCAAGCAGGGTCTTGTAACTGATCCCCAGGCGAGTGGCCGCGAGCCGGCGGTTGAACCCGGTGCGGTCCAGTTCCATGCGGATGCGCGTGCGTTCCACCAGACGGACTGCCCGCGCGGTCACCTGTTTGAGTTCACCGTCCATGTTGAAGTCATCGGCAATGGCCGGTCCGCGGTCGGGCAGGATGATGTCTGTGGACTCGATACGGGGACCCCGGGAGAGGATAACCGCGCGTTCAATCGTGTTCTGCAATTCGCGCACATTGCCCGGCCAGGCGTATTGCCGCAGCCGGGTCATGGCTTCCGGAGCCAACAGTAATTCACGTTTGTTCATTTCACGGCAGAAACGGCTCACAAAGTATTCCGCAAGCACGGAGACATCCTCTTCCCGTTCCCGCAACGGGGGAATGCGGATGGGAAACACGTGGATGCGGTAAAACAGGTCTTTGCGGAAGCGTCCATTGCGGGTTTCGATTTCCAGGTCTTTGTTGGTGGCGAAAACAAAACGCAGATTCAGGCGGATCTCTCGGTTGCTGCCCAGGCGGTGGATGGTTTTTTCTTCAATCACGCGCAGCAGCTTGCCTTGCAGGTGAAGCGGCAAGTCACCGATTTCATCCATGAAGAAGGTCCCCCCCTGTACCAGTTCCAGTTTGCCCACCTGCTGGGTATACGCATCCGTGTATGAGCCTTTTTCATGACCGAACAACTCGTTCTCCAGGAGGCGTTCCGGAATGGCCGCGGCGTTGATGGCTACGAAGGGGTGCTCACGGCGCGGACTCAGGCGGTGGATGGTACGGGCGAAGAGTTCTTTGCCGGTGCCGCTTTCTCCCAACAAAAGCACCGGCGTGTCCGCAGGAGCGACCTGCTTGAGCTTTTCCGCTTCCGCCAGGATGGCACGGCTCTGCCCGATGATCACGTCGGAGCGGGACGCCGTCGCGGCCGCCTGGCGGAACACGATGTTCTCGCGCAGGATGCGCGTGGATTCAAGGGCCTTGGTGATGATGAGGTTGAGGTATTCCGGATCGACCGGCTTGGCGACAAAATCAAAAGCCCCGGACTTGATGGCTTCCACGGCTTTTTCAATGGAGCCGTAAGCCGTCAGGATGATGCAGGGGATGCCCATGGGGCGGGTTTTTTTTAACAATTCCAGCCCATCCATGCCCTTCATCTGCAGATCGGACACCATGACCGCGAAAGACGCACGCTTCAAATGCAGCAACGCCGCAGAAGCGTCCTCCGCAGTGGTGACCTCGTATCCCTGCTCGGTGAGGACGGTTTCCAGCATCTCCCGCATGGAGCGGTTGTCTTCCACCACCAGGACCCTGTACATGCCTGTCATTATACGCAATGCTGGATGTTCTCACAAGCAGAGGAGGAGAGGGAAAGGGAGTTGGAAAGTTGGAAAGTTGGGGAGTTGGGGAGTTGGGGAGTTGGGGAGTTGGAAAGTTGGAGAGTGGGAGCCAGGTACCAGGTGTAGGGGCGGCCCCCTTTGGCCGCCTTGTAGAAGGTAGAAGGTAGAAAGTAGAAAAGCGCAAATATTAGGGCTGGTGCGTACAAATCTCCTCAAAGACTCTTTGACCTTCTTCCCTCTGCAACTCTTCAACTTTTCAACTCTTCAACTTTTCAACTCTTCAACTTTGTCCTGACAGGAAGGCAGGCGGTTCGCGAAGCGCCCATTCTGAATAAGGAATAAAGAATAAAGGAATAAGGCACGACAATCACCCGGCTTAAATTTTCTTGATTCCTTATTCATTGTTCTTTCTTTATAATACCGTCTGCGCTTAACGCCCTTGGGCGGCGGACCCGGGTCTGGTATAATTCCACCATGACCCAAGTGGCGGTGATCATCAATCCCGCGGCCGGCGGCGGGCGTGCCGGGCGCTGCCGCCATCGGCTTGAAAAAGATCTGGGCCGGTCCGGATTGGGTTTCACGACGATTATCACCCGCGACGAAACGCATATGCGCCGGCAGATCCACGCTTGCGCGGAGCGTTGCGCGTGGCTGCTGATAGTGGGCGGCGATACCTCGTTTCGTATCGCCGCAACGGAACTGCTGCTGCAGAGCGGAAAGCGCAAGGAGCTGCCCAGCCTGGCTTTTTTCGGTGCCGGTTCGGCGAATGACGTGGTCCATGCGTTGGGGATCCGTGGTTCGAGGCACTTGTGCGAATTGATCCGTGACGACCGTGTCGGTCGCATGGATGTGGGGTGGGTGCGAACCGAATCACCCCGCGAAGAACACTTGTTCCTGGGATCGATGAGCCTGGGGCTGGGGGTGCGGGTCAACCGGGAAATGGCGCGCACCCGCGGGCAATCCGGGCGCCCGGTGGCGGCGTGGATTCCGGGAGCCGCGGCTTTGCGCCGGGCTTTCGCCGGCAATGAATTGCCGATGCGGCTTACGGTGAACGGCCGTTCGGGGCGTTACTCCCTGGTCGCGGTCATGAACGGCCCCCGCTATGCCGGAGGTTTGCGTATTGCCCCTGATGCGTCTGTTTTTGACCACCGGCTCGACCTGGTTTTGCTGTCCACCCGCGGATGGCCTGGAACCATGGTTGCCGCTGCCGGTGTTGTCGCGGGCCGGCGCCTGCCTGTCGAGACTGCCGACGAATGGAGAATCGAAGCGGAAAACCGGTTTTCCATCCAGGTTGATGGCGATGTGTTTCCCTCCGGAAAATCATGCACGGTGGGAGTGCACGCGGCCGCCCTGAAGGTGGCGGCCGCGCGTGGATAACGCATGCAATAGACAATGATCGCCGGCAATGCCGGCAGAAATGAGGAGGATTGAATGAAACGTTTTGCGACCCTGTTTGTGTTGATTTTATTCATGGCGACCTTTGTCCAGGCCGGTATCCAGTGGACGGCCAAGATCGTTACTGAAGACCAGAAGGGCAATTCCGAGGAAATGATGACCGTCACTTCCGCGCAGGATGGAAATTTTCGTCAGGAATTTTCCAATGTATCCAAGCGTCAGCGCGACCAGTACGTGGAAGACGGTTACTGGTTGTATAAGAGCAAGGAAGGGATGCTCTATATCGTAAACCACAAAGAGAAAACTGTCACGCCCATGTCTCTGGAAGCACTCCAGCAGGTTTTGCAGGCCCTGGGCCCGATTGTACGCATGGAGCTCGAAGATGTGAATGTCAAGATTGAGCCTCTGGGTACGGCAACGATATTGGGTTATCCCTGCACCCACGTCCGTATCGATCGCTCATACACCATGAAGATGAAAGTCACCATCATCAAGAAAACCATGCGCATGGAAGAAGAGATGGAAGTCTGGGGCAGCACGGCTGTGCCGGCATACAAATCCCTGCAGGGAGAATTCATCCACAGGGGTTTCAAGACAGGCTGGGAAGACCTGGACAACATGATCCAGAAGCAGATGGCGTCCATGAAGGACCTGGGTTTCCCCCTCAAGACCGTCACCCGTACCCGGCAGTACGGCAAAAAGGGTAAACTGCAATCTGAAACCCTGACCACCATGGAAGTGGAAAAGCTGGAACAGAAATCTTTCCCTGACAATTTCTTTTCGGTTCCCCAGGACTACAAAGTTGTTGAAAATCAGATGATGTCTGCTGGAGATGTGGAAGAAGAAGGGGAAGAAGAAGAGAAAGGCAAAAAGAAAAAGAAGTTCAAGTTGCCGTTCTGAGTGCCTGCATGGCAGGGACGATCCCCGGTCCGGCCGTGAGTCGGACCGGGGCTTGATCCCGGAATGGGAGGACCGAATGAAAAACAGAACTGTTTTGTCTGTTTTGCTGGCGGGTTGGATCATGGTCATGGGTTGTGCCGGCCTGGAAGCGGTTGTCGGCGAAGCGGACCGCATCCTGACGCCTCCGGGTGATCATCCCACGGCCATTGCGTTTGACGGCGAGTTGATCTGGGTGGCCGACAACGTCACTTTCAAACTGTATGGACTCGATCCGGTCGACGGCACGCAGGTAAAGACCCTCAACGCGCCCGGGTACGATCCGCGCGGTTTGGCCTGGGATGGAGAACTGCTTTGGTGCATCGACGGTCGCGAAGGGTGGATCTACGGTCTGGACCGTGAATCCGGCGTATCCCGCCGCCTGCTGGAATCCAATTCAGCCGACCCGGGCGGGTTGGCGTTTGACGGTGAATTTCTGTGGTTGCTGGATCGCAAGGCGGGTCGGATCCTGCGCATCAACCGGCGCGACGGCATGATGCACGAGAACATTCCCGCTCCCGCCGGCCGCTGCAATGGACTTGACTGGGCGGGCGGCTATCTGTGGGTGACCGCGAATGAGGATGACATGCTGTATCGCGTGGATCCCCGGTCCGGCGACGTGGTTACCTGGATTCCCGCTCCCGGGCCGTATGCCTGGGGCATCTGCCATGCCGGTGAAGATCTCTGGGTTGCCGATCACCAGGAAGCCCGCGTGCGTCGCGTCAAGTTGAACGACGAGGTGTTCGTACGCCGCAGCCATCCCCGGGATGTCGACTGGCTGGTGGCGGTGGATTTTCGCAACTTCGGTCCCGGAACCGTGGAGGCCCTGGATGCGTGCATGGCCATCCCGCGCGAGAGGGACAACCAGGTTTTGTTGACCCAGGCGGCGTTTTCACCTACGCCGACGGAGATGGTAATCGATCAATGGAAACAGCCTTTTGCCCGCTTCCGTCTGGACGCCGTCGGCGCGGGCGAACGGTACCTGGCGGAGATGCGGGTACGGGCACGACTTTTTCATACCGAGTACATTGTGTTTCCCGAACGCGTGGGATCGCTCGCGGAAATCCCCGCAGATCTCAAACCCTACCTTGCGGATGGTTTCAAATATGACATTCATCATCCCGTGATCCGCCAGGCAACCCGGGAAGCGGTGGGTAACGAAACCCGCCCGTACTGGATCATGCGCCGCATTTTCAATTACATCCTGGAAAAGATCGACTACAAACTCAAGCCGTTGGGAGGATGGAATCCCGCACCTACCGTGCTGCAGCGCGGAACGGGTTCCTGCAGCGAATATTCATTCGTGTTTATCGCCATGTGCCGTGCTGCGGGCATCCCGGCACGTTTTGTGGGATCCGTGGTGGTTCGCGGTGAAGATCGCGGGCGGGACGAGGTGTGGCACCGCTGGCCGGAAGTCTACCTGCCTGGATACGGCTGGATACCGGCGGATCCATCCGCTGAGGGCAAGCGTGATACCCCGGGCGGAATCGCGCGCCTGATCGGAACCGTCGGCAACCGCTACCTGATTACGACTGAAGGCGGCGGTGATTCCGAGTTTCTGGATACCTATTACAATTTCAAGGTCAGCTGGCAGACCCGGGGCAAGTGCCGGGTGGAGAACCATACCTGGGGTGAGTATACGCCGGTCGCGGAAGTGCCGGCGCGGTGAATGGAGGCGCGGCGTTTTCGGATTTTTAAAAAACGCCGCGCCCCGGTTGGTCTATGGCGGTTCCCGTCATTGCCGGGAAACGGGCGGAATCAGATTACAGCTCAGCGATGATGGCGTCGGTGACGGCCTGGGTCGATGCCGCGCCCTGCTTGAGCGCTTCGGGGGATCCTTTCAGTTTGAGCATGTCGTATGCCTGGACCCGGCCTTTTTCCACCACGCCGGCCACGGCTTTGCGCACCCGCAACGCCATTTCCGGCTCACCGATATGATCGAGCATCATGCAGGCGCTGAGAATCATGGCGATGGGATTGACGATCGATTCCGAGTAGGCGGCGTATTTGGGGGCGGAACCGTGCGTGGGTTCAAATATGGCTACTTCCTGCCCGATATTGGCGCTGCAGGCGAATCCAAGGCCGCCGACCAGGCCGGCAAAGCCATCGGATACGATATCGCCGAACATGTTGCCGCTGACGATGACGCCGTAGTCTTCCGGGTTCTTGGTCAGCCACATCATCTGGGCGTCGATGTTCGTGTTCCACAACGCGATCCCCGGGTATTCGGCCGCGGTTTCCTTGGCAATGGCCAGCATCATGCCCGAGGTTTCACGGATCACATTGGGTTTTTCACAGACCGTGACTGATTTGTAACCGAACTTGTGCGCGTGTTCGAATGCGGCTCGCACGATGCGTTGCGTGGCCCGGCGGGTAAAGATGCGCGTGGATACGGCCAGTTCTTCGCGTGGAGCAGCGGCGAAATTCTTGAATTTGGGGTGGGATGCCAGCGCGGCATACACGTTGTCGGGCGGATTGGTCCACTCCACGCCTCCATATAAGCCTTCCGTGTTCTGGCGGAAAACCACCACGTCCACTTCGGGCTCCTCGATGCGGCCACCGGGCCCCCGGCGGATGAAATTGAGCGGGTTGCCCTTGAAGGTCCGGCAGGGGCGCATGCAGATGTCGAGGTCGAAATGCTGCCGCAATCCCACGATGGGGCTGTAATACACGAAGCCCTTGTCACGGAGCTCCGGCGCCAGCTCATTGGCCGCGTCGGTTTTGGGTTTGGACGTAATCGCGCCAAACAGGCTGATCTTATGCGTTTCCAGCAGGTCCAGGGTGCGTTGCGGCAGGGGATTGCCCTCTTTGCACCAGAATTCCCAGCCGATGTCGGCATGAACGTATTCAGCGTCGAATCCCACTGCGTCCAGTACGCGGACCGCTTCGGGCAGAACGATTTTACCGATGCCGTCCCCGGGCATCGTAACGATGGTTCTTTTGGCCATATTGCCTCCTCCAGAGTTTTCCGTCCGTCGGGTACGGACTTATGGGGCGATCTTGCTCTTGATAAACGGAATCAGGCCGTTGTTTTCCAGAATCTCCATGACCGTGGGCGGGTAAGCCGGGAAATTGAAATCCCCCCGCGGAGTGGATATCACCCCGGCTTCCATGTCAATGGTCACCTGGTCGCCGTTTTCAATCGCGTCTACGGCTTCCGGGCAGCGGATGGCGGGCATTCCCGCGTTGATGGCATTGCGGAAATAGATGCGGGCAAAGGAACGGGCGATGATCACGGAAATCCCTGCGGCTTTGATGGCGACCGCCGCCTGTTCACGCGAAGAACCCATGCCGAAGTTTTTCCCCGCCACCAGGATGTCTCCCTGGGACACCTTTGACGTGAAATCCGGGTCCAGGTCCTCCAGGGCATGCTGGGCCATCTCTTCCGGGGACATCTTCTGGTAGGTGTATTTCCCGGGAAAAATAACATCGGTGTTGATGTTGTCGCCGTATTTCCAGACGTTTCCACTGAATTTGCGTTTCACAGGAACCTCCCGGGATGGGTGATTTCACCGGTCACGGCCGAAGCGGCCACTGACAGGGGAGAGCCCAGATAAATCTCCGCATCGCGGCAACCCATGCGTCCCTTGAAGTTGCGGTTGGCGGTTGAAAAAGTGACCTCTCCGGGCGCCATGACTCCCTGGTGCGCGCCCAGGCAGGGACCGCAGCCGGGATTGAGAATGACGGCTCCGGCCTCGACGAACACGTCCAGCAGGTTTTCATGCATGGCATCGCGGTAGACCTGCCAGGAAGCCGGGATGATCAGGGTGCGCACTTTGACCCGCCGGCCCTTGAGGATGCGTGCCGCCGCCCGCAGATCTTCCAGCCGGCCGTTGGTGCAGGTGCCGATCAAGGCCTGGTCGATCGGTGTTCCCGCCACTTCGTCAATCGTTGCGTGGTTGTCGACCGTATGCGGCCGCGCCACCGCCGGTGACATGGAGGCGATATCGAAATCCACTTTTTCCACATAGTCGGCTCCCGGGTCCGAATACAGCGGGGTGAAGTTGGACTGCGCCCGGTTTTTCAGGAACGCCAGGGTGGTGTCGTCCGGGGGCACATAACCGTTCTTGGCGCCCATTTCCGCCGCCATGTTGCAAAGGACCATGCGCTCGGGAATCGACATTGCGTCAACCGCGTCGCCGCGGAACTCAACCGACCGGTAATCCGCGCCGTCGGCGAGGATCCGCCCGATAATGTTCAGGGCCACGTCCTTGGGGGTCAGGTAGTCCGGCATGCGCCCCTGCAACGTGATCTGCATGGTGTCGGGTACCTGGAACCATAACTCGCCGGTCGCCCAGATGGCGGCGGCTTCGGAACGCCCGATGCCGGCTGCGAAGGCGCCCAGGGCACCGTAGGTGGTGGTGTGGGAGTCACTGCCCACGACCAGTTGACCCGGCATGGCGAATCCCTGCTCCACGAACACCTGGTGACAGATGCCGTAATTGATGTCGAAGAAGTGTTGGATTCCCTGCTCTTTGACAAAAGCGCGGATTTCCTTGTGGTTTGTGGCGGAGGACTCTTTGGGAGCGGGGATCTCGTGATCGAGGATGATCACGATGCGTTCGGGAAAACGGACGTTGGCGGCGCCGGTTTTGCGGAAGGTGGCGGAAATGGCGGCGGCGTTGTCATGACTCATGACCCAGTCCGGCTCCACCGACACGATATCGCCGGCGGACACGTCATGCCCGGCCTTGAGGCCGAACAGTTTTTCGGCAAAGGTTCTGGCCATTTGCGGTCTCCTTGGATAAGGACCCTATTTTATTATAACCATTCCGGGTTGTAAAGCGGATTTCCGGCTTGAGGCAGGGAAGATTCGTGGTGTACAATGGCGGGATGAAACTTCGCGATTTTTCTTTTTACCTGCCCAACGAACAGATCGCGCGCTTTCCCGCGAACCGTCGCGAAGATTCCCGGCTGATGGTCGTGGACCGGGAAAGCGGACAGATCCGGCATTCGCGCTTTTCCCGCCTGGAGGAATGGCTGAATCCGCTTGATTTCCTGGTGATCAACAATACCCGCGTGGTTCCTGCGCGCCTGTTCGGAACCGTGAACGCCCGCAGGGTGGAATTGCTGTGGATCCGTTCGCTGGATGCAAATGAGGTCGAAGTGCTCGCCAGGCCCGCGCGCGCATGCGTGCCGGGGCGTCGTGTTGAGTTGGGAAACGGAATCGGTGCGATGGTGACGGGAATCGGCGCCCGCGGCCGCCGGCTTCTGCGTTTTGACGTTCCCCTGGAGCGGGTTCACGCCGCGGGTTATGCACCGCTGCCGCCCTATATCAAGCGCGGCCGCGAAGAGGCCGAAAAATGGCGTAATTTCGACCTGGAAAGGTATCAGACCGTTTATTCGCGCCATGACGGTTCGATTGCCGCGCCGACGGCGGGGCTGCATTTTTCCCTGGATATGCTGGAACGGATTCGCCGTCGTCACGGGGTTGAAGAGATTACCCTGACTGTCGGACCCGCGACTTTCCAGCCCATCGAGGTGGAGGACCTGGAACTGCACCGCATGGGCAGGGAAGAAATCCATATTCCCCATGAGACCGGCGCGCGGATTACACAGCTGCGCAAAACGCATCGGTTGGTGGCGGTGGGAACCACAACGGTCCGTTCCCTGGAAACCTGGGCGCAGATTCCGGCTCCCGGGGAGCGTTTTTCTTCGGAACTCTTTATCCGCCCCGGATTCCGCTTTCGCATGGTGGACCGCCTGATTACAAATTTCCACCTTCCGGAATCTTCGCTCTTTATCCTGGTTTGTGCCTTTGCCGGCACCGGGTTGATGCAGCGCGCATATGCCGAGGCCGTCAAAGAAGGATACCGGTTTTTTTCCTATGGCGACGCCATGCTGATCCGCTGATCCCGGCCCGGAAGAGAAAATCGCCGATTTTTCTCTGTCAAACCCTTGAATCAGAGCGGCGTGAAGAGTATAATTCACCCCAGCCAAAGCCGCATCGCGGCCTGAAAATGTCATTGACATCAGGCATATGGCTGTGGTATACTCGTTTTTCGTGCTGGCGTAGCTCAGTTGGTAGAGCAGTTGATTTGTAATCAACCGGTCGGGGGTTCAAGTCCCTTCGCCAGCTCATGAATACCGGTTGTGGGCAGGTTCCAGAGCGGTCAAATGGGACGGGCTGTAAACCCGTTGGCGTAGCCTTCGGTGGTTCGAATCCGCCCCTGCCCACTCTCCCGATGCTTCGGGGACCCGTTGTTGATGCGGGAGTAGCTCAGATGGAAGAGCGATAGCCTTCCAAGCTATTGGTCGCGGGTTCGAATCCCGTCTCCCGCTTGTCAAGCAGCCGGCCCGATTAGATATAATCGCGGGCCCTCGTAGCTCAGCCGGCAGAGCGCATCCTTGGTAAGGATGAGGTCATCAGTTCGATTCTGATCGAGGGCTCCAGCAATATTTTTTAATTTTAATCCGATTCAGGAGGTCGACCATGGCGAAAGAGAAGTTTAACCGGAGTAAGCCGCATTTGAATATTGGTACGATCGGTCACGTGGATCACGGCAAGACCACGT
>OBLN01000268.1_pt1 | contig 18910 bp, 20 predicted proteins | sample 1519301 | NCBI WGS metagenome assembly OBLN01 (sample SAMEA2452533, study PRJEB22499) | sediment metagenome | reverse complement strand
GCCATTTTAAAACGCCATAAAATAGGAGCAGTCTACAGCGTGGGCGGTTTTTCGGCGGCTCCAGCCTCTTTTGCAGCCCTAAGCAGAGGCATCCCACTTTTTATACATGAACAAAATGCGGTAGAGGGAAGACTGAACTCGCTTCTAAAACCGTTTGCCGCAAGATTTATCTCCGCTTACGATGAGAACTCCTCTGTAAAAGGCTATCCCGTAAAAGATGAGTTCTTTAAAAGTTCAAGAGTGAGAGAGAAGATAAAAACAGTTATCTTTTTAGGCGGCTCACAAGGTGCAAAAGCCATAAACGACCTCGCGCTTAGTGTAGCAGGCGAGCTTCAAAGCAGAGGGATCAAGATCATTCATCAAGCCGGCGAGAGGGATTATGAGAGAGTAAAGGCAGAATATGAAAAGCTTGGCATAGAAGCCGAACTTTACGCTTTTACAAAAGAGATGCCATCTTTGATGTCAAAGGCGGATCTGGCGGTCAGCCGCTCAGGTGCGAGCACTTTATGGGAACTCTGCGCTAACGGACTGCCTGCGCTCTTTATCCCTTTTCCTCATGCCGCGTCCGATCATCAATACCACAATGCACGCTTTATCGTTCAAAACGAGATGGGGTGGTGCGAGAGAGAGGGCGAAGGTCTTAGGGAGAAACTGATGGGGCTTCTGGATGAAGATCTTAGTAAAAAAAGCAGTGCTCTGATGGAGCACTCAAGCAGGGATGTGGCAAAGATGATGATACTAGATGCGTACAGGAAGTCAAATGATTAGAGAGCTGGCGGCCGATCTTGTAGATCTGATTTTTGAGTGGGGCTACCTTGGGATATTTCTGCTTATGACCATAGAGAGCTCGTTTATCCCTTTTCCAAGCGAGATAGTCCTTATCCCTGCCGGTTATTTGGCGTCAAAAGGCGATATGAACATGGGGATGATAATGTTAAGCGCCCTTGGCGGTTCGATGGCAGGTGCTTTTATAAACTACTTTTTGGCACTCTTTTTGGGAAGAAAGATCCTCAAAAAGTATGGAAAATACTTTTTTATCAGTGAAGATGCCCTTGGCAAGATGGACAGATATTTTCAAAAGCACGGGCATATCTCTACATTTATAGGAAGATTGGTTCCGGGAATACGACAGCTTATCTCCATCCCTGCGGGTCTGGCTCGTATGAATCTGGCGGTATTTTCTACCTATACGGCTTTGGGAGCCGGGATCTGGGCTTTGATCCTTGTAATGCTCGGCTACTTTATAGGAGAAAATCAAGAGCTTATCGAGAGTTATTTAAAACAGATAACGATCGGAGTTCTTATGGCCTTGGTTTTATTAGCTTCGTGGTATATTTATTATCAAAAAACAAAAAGGATTTAAAAGATGCAGAACGATTTAGGATATATGTTTGAAGCAGGTTTTTTTGGAACACGCGCGCCGCTCTTTATGGATTTGGTAACACTTATAGTTGCGCTTTTGCCGTTTCTTGTGACTCTGGCTATCTCGTTTGCGAGAAATAAGCATTACGCTCTGCATTCATACCTTCAGATCATCATATTTGCATTCTCCGTGATAGTCCTTACATATTTTGAGTACGGTGTGAGGGTAGGCGGCGGTTTTGCAGCCTTTATGCAGGAGAGCGGAGTCTCATACAGCTACGCTCTTATGGTTCTTGTTGCCCATATAATTATTGCGGTCATCACGGTCGTATTATGGGCGACTGCTATCTTTAGAGCCAAAAAATTGTTACAATTAGGTGTTCACAGAAAAATGGGTCTTATAACATTTGCTGGAGTGGTACTTACTTCAGTAACCGGGATATGGGTCTATTTTTTAATGTTTGTTTACTAAGGAGCTTAAGATGAAGTACACGGCAATTTTTAGAGTCTGGCACTGGTTAAATGCCATAGTTATTTTGGGTCTAGTGGGAACCGTTCTGCTTAGAAAAGGATTTTTAAGTTGGAGGACTAACTCTGAGATTATAATGACAAAACTCTCCGATATGGGAGTTGAGATATTTAAAGAGGATGCGGTAGCGATAGCAAAAGCCATTCGTGCTCCTATGTGGGAGTGGCATATTATACTTGGTTACGCTCTTGCATTCTTGGTAGTTTACAGGATCGCTCTGTTCTTTTTTGACAAGAGCCAAAAAGAGGATTTTGCCTCTTTGGATCTTCATAAAAAAGGTGTTAAAGTTTCATACTATATTTTGTATGCGGTAATCATTTTTATGACTATCAGCGGTTTTGCAATGTATCTTAAAGAGGAACTGGCTTTGGCAGATGCAACCGTTAAAAGCATAAAAGAGCTTCACGAGCTGGTATATAACTACTTTTTGATATTTATACCTCTTCACGTAGCGGGAGTTGTTGTTGCAGATATAAGAGAAGAGCATGGTCTGATCTCTACGATGATAAACGGAAGAACAAAAGATAAATTTTGAGAAAAAAGGAACATAATGGTTGAATTAGAAAGTGTTGCACCGGAGTTTTGCCTGCCGAATCAGGATGATGTTGAGATATGTTTAAGAGATCTCAAGGGGAAGTGGATAGTTCTCTACTTCTACCCAAAAGACAACACTCCGGGGTGTACGACAGAGGCGTGCGACTTTAGCGAGGCAGCACCCGATTTTAGCGCCCTAAATGCTGTAATACTCGGTGTTAGTGCGGACTCTACGGCAAAACATAGAAACTTTATTGAGAAAAAAGATCTTAATATTACTCTTTTGAGCGACGAGGCAAAAGAGATGCTACAAGCATACGGCGTGTGGCAGATGAAGAAAAATTACGGCAAAGAGTATATGGGGATCGTACGCTCAACTCTAATCATAGATCCAAAAGGTGTCGTAAAAGCTATTTGGAAAAATGTTAAAGTAAAAGATCACGCAAGAATTGTTAAAGAGAAGTTAGAAGAGCTTCAAGGCCAGTAGCCTTGAAGTTATATTAATATTTGTAGCGAATGTAGAGACGGATGTCTTGAGCTGATTCAACTATTGGATTACCCATATTGTCTAAAGCTCCATTAGAGATTTTAATTGGTTCTCCAGTCATATCTCCAAAGAAACTATTGCTTCCACTGTATTCATAGTCTATGTATGTATAACGAAGTTGAAGCGATAAAATATCTTCAACAAGGTACTCTGTAAAGTATACCTCATAAGCGTCACCACGAGCTGCAACTTTTGAACCTATATTTGTATCTTCACCGTAAGTCATACTTCTCCAGTATTTACTTCCGTGGTTATACTCTACGCCCCACTTTCCATAATCAGAGATAAGTGAAGGGAACTGTGCTCCAACCCAAAAAGATGTACCCGTTTCGCTCTCTGTTGAACCAAGCATTCCTTGTGGCGCTCCATCTTTTGGATCAGTTTTTGAAAATGCAAAACTTGCAAAAACCGTTGTATAGTCCAAAAAGTCGCTCCATCCATTACCTATGCCCTTAGTCATTGCATAAACGGTTCCGCTGTGCATACCACCAACAGTATCAAAACCACCTAATGCATTTGCATCAATTAAATTACTTGCATAATAGTACATACTTGAAATTTTGTATTGTCTATCTTCGTAAGGTGTAAAGATAAGCCCTGCTAAGTCAATATTAGTATTTTCTGTTGATACTTCTGCATAAGGAGTTGATGCAAATTTTGGAGCAGCGTTGCTCATACCACGCCCGAGGCAAAGTTTTACAGAAGTTCCCCACCCTTTGTTAAGTGTGAACTGGGAACTAGCTCCATCAAACTCAACATTAATTGCGTGTCCAATTGGAGAAGATGCATGATCGTCATCTCTTAGATTGACAAGCTGTCCGTTTGTCGATGGACGACGGCCTATACTGAATGTCCATGGGATGTCAAGACCGAAAAACTCCTGATCTTGCCATAAGAAGTATGCGCTGCGCACTCTTATCTCGTCATCATATGCGTTTTCATTCGCAATCCAATCAATAGTTTCCCAAGTGTTGTTTGCATTTGCAATTCCTGAGCGTTGCCCAAAAGCTTTGTTATATGCAAGCTGACCTATAAAGCTGAGGTTGTTCGTAGCTTTGTAGCCCATATCTATCCAGAGTCTGTTTGTCATAAAGGCATCATTTTCTGGTTTACTTCCATCTGTCATTTCATAGCTCATGTTCTCTATAGCAAATCTATAGTCAACTTGGAACTTCAGGTGTGAGCCCGATGTGTTTCTGTTTAGCTCAGCGATACTCTCCTCAATGTCAAATAGTCTGTCTTCTGTAGTCGGAATATACTCATCATCCTCATCCGACTCCTCCTCTTCTGCTTCTTCGGCAGAAGCTACAACTTCTGTATCTTCTGCTGCATCATCTGAAGCGACAGCTTCCGCTTCGCTCTCCTCTTCCTCTTGGAGAGACTCTTTTTGAGCTTTAAGTTCAGCAATCTCTTGCTTTAACTTGTTCATCTCACGCTCCATTGCTTCAAAGCGTTCGTACATAGTAGATTCGGCACTTAGATTTGTTACAATCAGCGCAGCAGCAGCTAATGAAAGCAGTAGTGGCTTCTTCATATTCATCCCTTATTTAAAAGCAGTAAATAATGCTTTTTTGTTGATATTCTCACTAGTACTATACCCAGAATATATAAAAAAAATTTTAAATTGTGATAATTTTATATAAAAAAATCTAATAGATAGAGAGGGTGTTACAAAGCAGTATCTCAAATGCAGTTATCCTAAATATAAAAAAGCTTATATTAAACATATTTTTAGTACAATTCGCGGATTTTCTTTCACTTTAATAGTTGAAGAAATATTCAACAGGTATGTATCAAAAGTCAGTGTAACCCCCTTTTTAGGTGGGTATTACCCGATATTACCAAAGTTAACTGACGCAAATTCTGGCTGAAAAACGCCCTTAAAGGACCTTAAATGGTAACTATGAAAGACCTACTGGAGTGTGGTGTACACTTCGGACACCAGACACGTCGTTGGAACCCGAAAATGAAAAAATATATATTCGGTGTTCGTAAAAATATCTATATTATAGATCTACAAAAAACTCTTCGTTACTTCCGTAACACGTACCAGATCGTTGTTGATGCGGCGGCTGAGGGTAAAACTGTTCTTTTCGTTGGAACTAAAAAACAAGCACGCCAATCTGTAAGAGATGCAGCTATCGCTTGCGGTATGCCTTACGTTGACAACAGATGGTTGGGTGGAATGCTTACAAACTTCCCTACTATTCAAAAGTCTATCCGTAAACTTGACGTTATTACCGAGATGCAAGAGAACGGTCAAATGGATCTTTTAACTAAGAAAGAAGCACTTATGCTTACTCGTCAAAAAGAGAAGCTAGAAGTATACTTCGGCGGTATCCGCAATATGAAAAAACTTCCTGACATGCTTTTCATAGTTGACGCTGTTAAAGAGCACATCGCTGTTCTAGAGGCTCGCTGTTTAGGTATTCCTGTTGTTGCTCCACTTGATACTAACTGTGATCCTGACCTTATCACTTACCCGATCCCTGGTAACGATGATGCTATCCGCTCTATTCAGCTTTTCTGTCGTGAGATGACTGAAGCTATCAATGAGGGTAAAGCTCTTAGAGACGGTGGAAAAGTTGAAGCTTCAGATGAAGAAGTTGAAGCTGATGAGAGCGCATCTGTAGAAGATATCGACGCATTTGAAGAAGAAACTACGACAGAGGAAGTATAATTATGGCAGATATTACAGCAGCAATGGTAAAAGAGTTGCGCCAAGCAACTGACGCACCTATGATGGATTGTAAAAAAGCTCTAGTTGAGTCTGACGGAGATATGCAAAAAGCAACAGAGTGGTTAAAAGAGAGAGGTATCGCTCAATCAGCTAAAAAAGCTGACAGAGTTGCTGCTGAAGGTCTTGTAGGTTTCAAACTTGCTGATGACTTCTCTCAAGCTACTATCGTTGAGATCAACTCTGAGACAGACTTCGTTGCTCAAAACGAAGGCTTTAAGAACCTGGTTCTTAAAACAACTGAAGAGATATACTCTACTTCTCCTGCAGATGTAGAGAGCTTAAAAGCGACATCTTTCGGTTCTTACTTCGCTGAGAGCGTTGCAAAGATCGGTGAGAAGATAGATATCCGCCGTTTTGCTACGCTAAAAGCTGATGACGAAACTGTTGCTCTTAACGGTTACATCCACTCTAACAACCGTATTGCGGTTATCGTTTTAGCAAAGTGTGACAGCAAGAAAACTGCAGAGGGGCTAGTACCTACTCTTAAAAATATTGCTATGCACGCATCTGCTATGAAACCTACAACACTTTCATATAAAGACTTTGATGCAGAGTTTGTTGAGGGTGAGACCAAGGGTAGAATCGAAGCTCTTAAAAAAGAGAATGAGGAGCTTGCTCGTTTGAAAAAGCCTCTAAAGAACATTCCTCAGTTTATCTCTATGATGCAACTTACTGATGAGGTTTTGGCAAAAGCTGAAGCTGATATCAAAGCGGCTCTTAAAGAGCAGGGAAAACCTGAACAGATCTGGGACAAGATCGTTCCGGGGCAACTTGCTCGTTTCATAGATGACAACACTACTTTAGACAAAGAGCAGGCACTTCTTGATCAGACTTATGTTTTAGATGACAAGATGACAGTAGCTCAAGCTGTTGAAAAAGCAGCAAAAGATCTTGGCGGAACAGCTGAGATAGTTGACTTCGTTCGTTTTGAAGTCGGCGAAGGTATTGAGAAAAAAGTTGACGACTTCGCTGCAGAAGTCGCTGCTCAAATGAGTTAAGGATCACTCCTTAACTCTCTCCCGCATATAACTACAATCAAAATTTCCAACATAATTTAGCTAAACAGACCAAAGATGATATAATTTTTTCAAATAAACCGATAAGGGTAAGTTTTGAATAAAAATAAGATCATTGTAATAGGCGGCGGTTACGGCGGGCTTCGCACCGTTGAGAGGCTTGCAAAAAATCCGCAAAACGAGATACTGCTTTTAGATAAGAACCCCTACCACTTCGCACAGACAGACGTATATGACCTCATAGCAAACGAGAATGATTTTGCTCAGGTCACGGTCGATCTTTTTACTTTTTGCAGCGGCTTTGACAGTAATGTGACCTTCATTAAACAGGAGGTAAAGAACATTGACTTTAAAAATCAAAAAGTTATAACTTCTGTTCAGAGATACGGATACGATTACCTTGTAATCGCAGTCGGTGCGCGTACCAAGTTTAGAGCAGATGTTGCCGGACTTCGCGAATACGCGTACGGTGTAAAAGCTCTTCACCGCGCTATGTATTTTAAGCAAAAATTCGAGATGTCGCTATTTAAAAGGGTAGAAGAGAGCGGAACAAGCTGTAAGCCTATCAATATAATAGTAGCAGGCGGCGGTCTAAGCGGTGTAGAGATAGCGGCTCAGATGGCGTCGTTTTCAAAAGAGTTCTATCGCAAGAACAACTTTATATGCAGAAAACTAAACATTGTGCTCGTAAATTCCGGCAAGCATATTTTGCAGGGGCTTGATGAGGAGTTGATAAAAAAGAGCGATAAAAGGTTGAGAAAACTTGACGTAGTTATAAAAAATGAGAGAAAAGTCGTCGAGATAACTAAAGAGAGCGCAAAACTGAGCGGCGGCGAAGAGCTTCCTATGGATTTTATGATATTTGCAGGCGGCATAGAGCCCAACGGACTTGTGCATGAGCTCTCTATTGACAAAAACGAGATGGGATATATTGTCACAAACGGCTATCTTCAGACACAAAGTCACGATAATGTTTTTGCCATAGGCGACTGCACGAGCATATACAACGATGGAAAAATCGTCGCACCGACAGCAGATACCGCAGAGCAGATGGCAGATATATGCGCCAAAAACATAAACAATCTTATAGAGAAAAAACCGCTAATAGCACACAAAATCAAGTCTCGGGGAATCCTAATAGCTTTGGGCAGAGGCTATGCAGCTGCTAAAATATTCGGTTTTGGCTTCAGCGGATATCTTGCATACGTCATGAAAAAGATCGTAGAGAGGGTCTATGAAAAAAGATTGGAGATGCGTTCAAGAAAAGGGTGCAAAAAGATATTTTGTGATTAAATTGGTTATAATCCTCCCATGAATTTACTATCTGCAAAAAATTTATCGCACAGTTTTGATTATGAACTTTTCTCGGATATATCGCTTCATGTAAATGAGGGAGAGTCTGTTGCCATAATAGGCATCAGCGGAAGCGGAAAATCGACACTGCTGCATATACTATCAACGCTCTTAAAACCCGATAGCGGAGATGTCTCTCTCTTTGGAGAGGATGTCTCTGGCATGAGTAAAAAGAGACTCTCACGCATAAAAAGAGATGAGCTTGGGCTTGTCTTTCAATCGCACTATCTATTTAAGGGTTTTAGCTCTTTGGAAAATCTCGAGATCGCAGCGATACTCTCAAAACAGGATATTGATGAAAATCTTCTAAAAAGATTGAAAATAGATAAAGTGATACATCAAAAAGTGACAGAGCTATCAGGTGGTCAGCAGCAGAGGGTCTCGATTGCCAGAGTGTTGACAAAACAGCCACGCATACTCTTTGTGGACGAACCGACAGGAAATTTGGATAAGGTCACGGCAAACGAGGTAATGGATATATTTTTTGAGTATATAGAGCAGCATAAAGCAGGTATGGTGATGGTGACTCATGATGAGGAACTTGCCCACAGATGCAACAACATCTACAAGCTCATCGATAAAAAGCTGGTAAAAGTCAGCTGATCTTTAAAAGGAATTGACAATGAGTTGGCCGCAAATCTTCAGCGATACCTACATAGTCGGTTTTATTCTTCTTTTTTTCAGATTCGGTGCTCTTTTTATGGCGGTGCCTATATTTTCTCACAACAGCATTCCAATGAACGTAAAAGCGGCACTGGCATTTTTTTTCACAATAGTCTTCTACCCCTCTATGCCTCCGCTGGAGATACCAATAACGATGCCAAGCATAGTTGTGGCGATTCTCGGCGAGCTTCTTTTTGGACTTGCGATAGGTGTCGTTTTGCAGATAGCCTTTAATGCAATAACGTTTGCAGGAGGACAGATCTCTTTTATGATGGGTTTTTCAATGGCAAGTGCCATAGATCCGCAAACGGGCGTTTCAATGCCGATCATCTCGCAGTTCTTGTCTCTCATAGCCCTTATGATACTTTTTGCCATAGATATGCATCACTGGATGCTGCTTTTTATAGACAGCTCTTTGGAGAAGATACCTCTTGGCGGCTTCTTGATGAGCGAAAATCTATTTAGATATATAATCATGGCGACATCAAACATGTTCATGGTCGGATTTATGATCGCATTTCCTATTATTGCGCTCTCATGGCTGGCGGATGTGATTTTTGGGATGCTGATGAAGACTATGCCGCAGTTCAATCTTTTGGTTATCGGTTTTCCTATAAAGATCATGGTCTCCTTTGTTGTTTTGATAGCCACTCTTACTGCCACCATGCTTATTTTAAAAGGGGAGATGCTCGAAGCTTTTAACTTTTTAGAGACGTTTTTTTAGTTTTTTTCGATACAATAATGTCAAAAGAGCCTCTTAAAGGGAAACCGTAATGAAAATCTTACTTATAAACAATAATCCTGTAGTCAATAAATTAGTAACACTAAGCGTACAAAAAACTTCAGATGAACTCGATAAAGTAGAGAAATTAGAGGATATTGACTCTGCATCTTACGACCTTGTGATCGTTGATGACGGAGTATATAGCGGGGAGCTGTTCGATGAGTTGAAATCGAAAGTGAAGTTTAGCAAATCTCTTTATATCTGTGCGAAAGATGCTAAGGCGGCAGAAGGATTCAACTCAACAATTCATAAGCCTTTTTTGCCTACCGACCTTGTAGAGACTCTTGTCTCATTGGCAAAAGGAATGAGTGTAACTAGTAACGAAGAGAGAGTTCAAAAAAGCGAAACAGTAGAGGCTGAAGATGATTTCGCTTTTGATAATGATATGGATAATTTCGGTGATCTGGACGAGCTGGAAGATCTCGACGGTCTTGACGAGGATGAGTCCGATGAGCTCTCTGATACCGAAATTGAAGATGAGAGCGCTGCAAAAGAGCTTGATAATCTGGAAGATTTTGATGATGCCGGGGACGAGGAGCTTGAAGGTGAACTTGATGAACTTGAAGATGAGCTCGAAGATGATGGGTTTGAAGATGAAGAGCTTGAACTAGAGGACGATATAGACTCTTTAGATGAAGAAGAGGGCAGCGATCTGGATGATCTGGAGCTGGATGAAGAAGAGAGCGAGAAGAGCGGAGTGCTGGATAAAGAGGAGCTTCAAGAGGTTCAAAACCTTTTAGAAGAGACCGAGGCAGAAGATGACGAGTTTAAAGATGAGTTGGATCTCGAAGATGAGTTGGAGCCTGAAGATGGTCTGGAAGCTCAAGATGAGTTAAAGCTTGAAGATGATCTTGAGATGCAGGATGATATAGACTCGCAAGAAGAGGATATGGGCTTTGATGAAGAGACCCAAGAGCTGGTTGCTGATGATGACATAGAACTGGAAGAAGATGAAGACGGCGAGCTTGACCTCGAAGATGAGAACCTTGATTTTGAAGATGTCGATGAAGAAGAGGAAACTCAAGAAGAGACAGAGGCAAAAGATGAGGAACTTGAGCTTGAAGATGAGCTGAAAGAGGATGAGTTAGAGCTTGGAGATGATCTGCAGGAGAGTGATTTTGACCAAGAGGATATAGAGTCGCAAATACATGAAGCGGTTCAGGAGCTCACTACAGAAGATCTTGAGAGTGAAATAGACGAAGACATATTGCTTGATATAGATTCATTGACAAGCAGAGACCTTAAATTGGCGATAGGCGAAGAGGTTGATGAAGAGATTGAAGCAGACGATTTTGATGAGTCTGATGATTATGAAGAGGATATCGACGATTTAGACAATGCAGAAGAGGAAGATGTGTCCGGCGATAAAGAGGAATCTGAAAAGAGTTCTAATGATGGTGTAGAAGCGTTGAAAAAACTTCTAAAAGCGCTCTCGAACGAGGATGTGGCTGCATCATTAAAAGGTATGAAGATAAGCATCAATATTACTTTGGGTGACAAGTAGTGAACCACAGATCAGGTGCAATTTTAGTTCTTTCAGGTCCAAGCGGGGCGGGCAAAAGCTCTTTGTTAAACGAGGTTATAGGCGATATCGGTGAGTGTTACTTCTCTATCTCTACCACCACACGTTCGATGAGAGAGGGCGAGATCGACGGTGTTCACTATCACTTTGTGGATGAGGCAGAGTTTAAAAAAGATATAGAAGATGAGCTTTTTTTAGAGTATGCTTTTGTACACGGCAACTACTACGGAACCTCAATAAAGCCCGTAAAAGAGGCATTAAGAGACGGTAAACTCGTTATATTTGATATAGATGTCCAGGGTAATGCGACCATCATAAACAGACTCGGGGACATAACGACTTCCGTCTTTATCTCCCCTCCTACGCTCTCAGAGTTAAAAAAACGTTTAGAGGCTCGTTCTACGGACTCTCAAGAGGTGATAGACCGTCGCATCGATATGGCAAAAAGAGAGATACAGAGGATCAGCGAGTATGATTTTCTTATTGTCAATGATGACTTTTCAGAGGCAGCAGCGACTCTAAAAACAATAGCAAATGCGGCAAGGGTTAAAATCCCTGCAAACGAGATAAACGACTTTGCAAGAAAATGGGAAGATATATAACAATAAGCTGATAATATAGTTATGATAAGAGAAGTTACAGCTAATTTAGTTATAATTTCGGACTTAAATTTATAAAAGGAATAGATATGGGAATGCCTGGCGGACAAGAACTATTAATAATCTTGGCGATCGTTGTATTACTGTTTGGTGCAAAAAAGATACCTGAGTTGGCAAAAGGCCTTGGAAAAGGAATAAAGAACTTTAAAGCTGAGATGAAAAATGATGATGAGGAAGAGATAAAAACCGCATCAACAGATGCTCCTAAAAAAGTAGAGTCTAGCGAAGAGAGCACTTCAAAAGAGGCTCCAAAAACTACTACACAAGCGTAACTTTTGAAACAACGAGTATCGGCGCTTTTGCGCGAAAAGTTTGGTCGTGAAGTTGTTTTAGAGAAGCCGCGTGACCGATCTTTCGGTCACTTTGCCACCCCTATTGCTTTTGCCATGGCAAAAGAGCTCAAGCAGTCTCCTATGAAAATTGCCGAGGATTTAGCTTCCTCATTTGATGAGAGCGATTTTTTCAGCAGTGTTGAGTCCGTAAAGGGGTATCTCAACTTTCGTCTTAGTGAGAATTTTCTAAGCGAATATGCCGCTTGGGCGCTTGAGAATCCAAGCGAATTTGCAAAAGATGAAAAAAATGAGAAGATCCTTCTGGAGTTTGTAAGCGCGAACCCTACAGGACCTCTTCATATAGGTCACGCAAGGGGTGCGGTTTACGGAGATACTCTTTACAGACTCGCAAAGCATCTGGGCTATGATATAACGGCTGAGTACTATGTGAACGACGCAGGCAATCAGATAGACCTGCTTGGTCTCTCCATCCAGCTTTACGGTCGTGAGAACATACTTAACGAGAGTGTCGAGTATCCAGAGAGTTACTATAGAGGTGACTATCTTGCTCCTTTGGCAAAAAAAGCCGTAGAGAAGTTCGGCATAGAGATATTAAGCGATGAGTCACGTCAAAAAGAGCTCGCACTTTGGGCAAAAGACGGTGTTATGGAGATCATCAAAAACGATCTTGCAGATACTAATATCTTCTTTGACACATTTGTTTATGAATCATCACTTTATGACGATTGGGACAGAGTTATGGCAAAGATGGGTGAGGGCATCTATGAAAAAGATGGCAAACTCTTTATTGCATCTTCGCAAAAAGGCGATGATGCTGACAGAGTCGTTGTTCGTGAAGACGGCCGTCCTACATATCTTGCAGGCGATATAGTCTATCATAACCAAAAGTTCGAACGCGGTTATGATCACTACATAAATATCTGGGGAGCCGACCATCACGGTTATATCGCCAGAGTAAAAGCTGCGGTCGAGTTTTTAGGGTATGAGAGCTCTAAGCTTGAGGTGCAGCTCTCTCAGATGGTAAGTCTTTTAAAAGACGGCGAACCTTACAAGATGAGCAAGCGTGCCGGTAACGTAATACTTATGAGCGATATTGTCGAAGAGATAGGTGCGGATGCTCTGAGGTTCATCTTTGCTTCAAAAAAGAGCGATACCGCTTTGGAGTTTGACCTCTCGGAGTTTAAAAAGCAGGACAGTTCAAATCCTATTTTTTATATCCAATACGCTCACGCAAGAATAAAGACCATTATCTCAAAAAGCGATTTTAGCGAAGATGAGATCATGGCGGCAAGCCTGAAAAATTTGGGTGAAAATGCAGATGTTCTTCTCTTTGATGCGCTGCTTCTTCCTGAGGTGATCGAAGATGCTTTTAGCTCAAGACAGGTTCAAAAACTCCCAGAGTATCTGAAGTCACTCGCTGCATCACTGCATAAGTTCTATTATGATTGCAGGATCATAGGAACAGAGGATGAGGCAAAACTTCTAAAGCTCTTGATGGTAGTAGGACTCTCACTCCGCACAGGTCTCTCTTTGATGGGGATAACGGCAAAAGACTACATGACAAAAGAGGAAGACTAAAATTTAAGGCTCCCATAGAGCTTTAATACTTCCTCCAGCTGAGCTCTTGTTATCTGTATCAGTATAGGACTTTTACTCTCATCAAGCCAAGAGGCTATCTTCTTGATCTCTTCAAGAGTCATTGAGGTACATCCTGCCGTCGGCGCATCCTGCGCTTTTTGAACGTGCATAAAGATGCAGGAGCCTCTTTTTTTAATCTGCTCTTTGTTGTGTCCCACTACAATTCCAAGTTCGTACTGTCCGTCGTCTCTTCGCATCTCTTCAAAGCTTTTTGGTTTTATCTTTGGCTCTTTGATTATTTTGTTATAAAACTCAGAATCTGAATCATCAACGCAGATAACTCCTTTTTTTGCGTGAATATACGGCATTTTGAATTTCATATCTTTCTTATAACCAAAGATTGCATCCAGTTTGAATATGCCAATGGGCGCCTTTTGATCTCCTTCATATTTAGTCGGCTCTCCATTCTTTTGAAAAAGCTCTACCTCGCCGAGTCCAAAGCCAAATCCGCTCTTTCCCACATTGACTATTATGGGTTCAAAAACCCTTGCTCCATCTTCAAAAGTGTAGAGCTCCGCTTTGGTAGAATTGTACTCCTCACCGACCACTAAAACCATCTGTTCGCCCGCAAATACAAAGATTTGACAAATTATTATAATTAAGAAACTTTTTACCATAAAGTATGTTACTATTACTAAAATATGAGACGGGTTAATTTTTTAGAAACGGAAAAAATTTTATGAGTATAAATATAAGAAAAGCTACCAGTGACGATGCGCCGTTCTTAGCACAGATGATATTGCAGAGCACTAGAGCTGACAAAAAAATCGGTATATACGATCTGATTTTTAAAACTAAAAATGATAAAGATGTCTTAAATTACCTAGAAAAATTTACAAATACAAATGCAAAATCTAGCTGTCACTACTCTAACTTTTTGATCGCCGAGATAGACGGCAAAAGCGTAGGTTCTCTTTGTAGTTATGAACCTAGGATCGCGACAAGAGAGGTCTTTTTAGAGGCTCTTAGCGAGATCGGAGTTGACGGTGAAGAGAGCGAGTATCTGGGGCTTATGGAGATCTGCTCATTCCCTATAAATACAAGAACACTTATTTTTGATTATATGGAGGAGTTAGAGGGCTTTATGGATGTGGGGATCTTAAAAGCGCTTATGCACAAAAGTCTTCTAACCGCAAGACTTAAGGGCTATCGTATAGCTCAGACCATAGTTGAGATCGGCTCACTGGAGACTCTTTTATATTACAAAAAACTCGGCTTTAAAGAGGTTAAGCAAAAAGAGTGCGACCCTTATAAAGAGATATTCGGAAGACCGGGTTTGATCCTGCTCTCTATAGAGTTTTGATAGGTTTAACATAGAACTCTCAGCGTTATCCCTCTTTCCTTCGCTTCTTGCCATAGCACTGGCACTATATACACGAAATGTGATGCTCTCTCTTTTTGGGGGAGTGCTGCTTGGTGTCTTTGTTTTAAACGACTTCTCATTTTTAACTTCTTTAAAGAGTCTGCTTTCTCTTTTTGGTTCACTCTTAAGTGAGCCTTGGATACTTAAAACTCTGGCTTTTGCGATCTTGGTCGGAAGTATTATGGCTTTGATCGAAAAATCGGGCGGGATCGATGGTTTTGTGGACTATATGCTGCACAAGACCAAGATAGTCAAATCTGGGCGTTCTGCGCTCGTGCTTAGCTATGTTGTAGGCGTTATTATCTTTGTGGAATCATCCATTACTGCACTTATTTCGGGAGCTGTGGGAAAACCGCTTTGCGACAAGTACAAGATACCAAGCGCAAAACTTGCTTTTGTTTGCGACTCGACATCAGCTCCCATAAGCTCCCTTATCGTTCTAAACGGCTGGGGAGCGCTCCTTCTTGGGCTTATCGCTACGCAGATATCTTTAGGCATTATAGAGGCGGATGCCGTCTCTCTTCTTATTGACTCTATTTTATATAACTTTTACTCGATGGCAGCGCTTGTGGTTACCTTTTTAGCGATATGGTTCAATATAGATCTTGGAGATATGAAAAAAGCCAAGCATATACCAAAAGAGACGCAGAGTCTGCAAAGCGGCGCTGCAAGTATGTATTATATGCTTCTGCCTATTATATTGATGGTTGTTTTAGTCTTTGTTTTTCTTTATCTTACCGGTGATGGAGATATTTTAAAAGGGAGCGGTTCTAGCTCTATATTTTACACAATGCTCACCACGCTCATCTTTACTCTCTTTTACTTTGTCGGCACAAAGAACATGGACTTTTCAACATGGGGCAAAACTGCAGTTTTGGGGGCAAAAAAACTAACACCCATTGCCCTGATACTGCTTTTTGCATTTGCTATAGGAGATGTCACGACAAGCCTAAAAACAGGACACTATCTGGCATCTTTAGCAAGTGAAAATCTAAGCATATACCTTTTGGCGGGAGTGATATTCCTTATAAGTTCTGTTATCTCATTCTCAACCGGAACAAGCTGGGGTACCTTTAGCATAATGATACCCGTTGCAGTTCCTATGGCAGTTGCAATGGATGCAAATATCGCTCTGTGCATAGGTGCGGTTATCTCGGGAGGGATTTTCGGGGATCACTGCTCGCCAATCTCGGATACGACGATTATATCTTCGATGGCAAGTGATTGTGAAGTGATAGAGCACGTGCGAACCCAGATGCCATATGCACTCGTTAGCGCTTCGATCGCGTTCGTGCTTTTTGTGCTTTTTAGCCTGCTCTAAACTCCTAGGGCAGTGTTAATAGAGTAGCGCATATCGTCATCAAGATTATCCATGCCGCTTAGCATCCATCTAAGATAAGCAGCGTCACTTGCGGCAACCTCTGAGAGGGTCTTGCCTCTGTACTTTCCGAAATTAAATGATTTTATAAGAATTGGGGTAAGGGTCAGATCAACCATCTTCTCGACCGGATTTTCTGTCGGAAACTGCGCTAAAACGGCCTCTTTGAGTTTGCTTAAAAAGAGTTTTAGTACAAGTACGTCGCCAATTGCGTCATGAGCCTTTATGGTTATGCCAAGTTCATCCGCCTCTTTTTGCTCATCTAGGTAGAGACCCATTTTATAGCGAAAATATTGAAGTCTGTGCGCCTCTTCATCCGGAAATATATGTTTTGCGACTCTTAGCGTGTCGATAACTTTCATCTGGGTTTTAAAACCCTCTTTTGCAAGCATATCTATGTCAAATTTTGCGTTGTGGATAATTAGATAGTTTTCATCTGTGTTTAGTTCTTGAAGTCTTTTATATGAAGCGCTCTCTTTGCACGGGCTTTTTCCTTCGAGCATATCGGGAGTGATGCCGTGAACTTCCATAGCGGCGTAATTTATAGGAACGTCAGTTGAGAAAAACTCGTTTTGAACCTCTACCTTTTTATCGCCTAAAACCATGTAGCCTAGTTGGATCACTCTGTCTAGCTCACCCGTTCCCGTTGTCTCCGTATCCAAAATAATATATTTTTTTGCCAAATCTCTACCTTTTATTTTGTTTTTTAAAAAAGAAAAGAGTCTAACATATATTCGCTTTGAGCATGCAGATACTCGGGGCTAAGCTCTATTTTTATGGTCTCTTCGCCTATTTCGTAGGTGCAAAACTGTACAAATTTAAGCTGGATACTCTCGCCCTCAAACTCAAAGTTTCTAACGGCTAAAGGTTCGTTTATCTCTTCGAGAAGATCTTGAATCTCATTTATGGAATCTTTGCAAGGCTGGAGATTTAGGAGTTTGAAAATATTTTGAAGCTTTATCTCCAAAGAGAGATCCTCATCCATGGCAAGATACGTGTTGTAGATGCCGCGAGCCAACTTCATGGCATTGAGGCTTAAAGGTTCTGCCAATAGATTTCGTTTTACAATCTCTTTTTTAATCATAGTACTATCTTATATCTATATCCATTAAAAGTATATAAAAGCTATAATAGAGTTAATTTTTTTGAGGTATATCTATGAGACGCATTTTCTTATTTATTTTATTTATTTCCATATCTCTTGCGGCGATGCAGATAAAAGAGACGCCTATCGCATTTGGCAAGACAAGAGTAGAACTTAGCAAAGAGTATATAAAAGAGCACTACAATTTGGAGGTAAAAGATATAAAGATCACCCCAAAGATCGTAGTCATCCACCATACGGCGATAGATGATTTCGCAGATTCGCTTTCGCGTTTTACATCCGAGACTCTTCCGACTGACAGACCCGACATTACAAGCGGCGGAGCGCTCAATGTCTCGGCTCACTTTATGGTCGAGCGTGACGGGACTATTCATCAGCTTATGCCGCTTGATTTTATGGCGCGTCATGTCATAGGGCTGAACTACAACTCCATCGGCATAGAGAACGTAGGCGGAGCAAACTCTGCTGACAACCTTACAAAGGAGCAGCTGGAGGCAAATATCTTTCTTGTAAAAGAGCTCAAAAAACACTTTGAGACCATAGAGTACGTCATTGGGCACTATGAGTATAGATGCTTTGAAGCTACACCGCTCTGGCTTGAGGTAGATAACGGCTACAGAACATTTAAAGATGACCCCTCCGTGCGTTTTATGGATGAGCTAAGAGCAAACATAGATGGCTTTAAAGGCGCGCCTTGCAAGGGTATGGATGATTAGTTCGCCTCTTGTATATCTCTTTTCTCTGGCACTTCTAGCCGCAGTTATCGCGCTTGTTGAGCAAAAGAGCGCTTCAAAATTTTTTAGATTTGTCCCATCTTTCGTTCTGATATACCTCTTTAGTATGTCGCTTGCTTCCCTTGGAGTGTTTGATAAAAATGAAGCGATAGATGCGGTATATAGCAATACAAAACAAAACCTTCTCCCCGCTATGCTTTTTTTGATGCTTCTGCAGGTGGATATAAGAGACTTTTTTAAGCTAGGAAAACCGCTTCTTGTAGCATACTTGTTGGCGCTCTTGTCACTCTCTTTTGGTTTTATATTTATCTCTTTTGTTTTTGATTTTAACGCAGAGACGGCGTCGGCTTTTGGAGCACTGAGCGGGAGCTGGATGGGCGGAGTGGCAAATATGGTAGCGGTTGGTTCGGCTCTTGGCGTCTCACAAGAGGCATTTGGTTACGCGCTAATAGTAGACAGCGTGAACTACACAATCTGGATAATGTTTCTGCTATTTTTGACCCCTTTTGCATATAGATTTAACACATTTACCGCGTCGCATGAACAGATGGCAAAGCTGAGTGAAATAGGGTGTGCATGCACCATCGGAGCAAAGAGATACTGGCTTTTGATACTTTTATCTATCGTCGTCGCGTTCGCTGTAAATCTTATCGCCTCAAGCGGAATTGTGCTTTTGAACTATACGACAAC
>OBLN01000266.1_pt1 | contig 19014 bp, 17 predicted proteins | sample 1519301 | NCBI WGS metagenome assembly OBLN01 (sample SAMEA2452533, study PRJEB22499) | sediment metagenome | reverse complement strand
TAGTTGTAGATGGATATTCTTTAATATCGTAAATAGGAGGATGTCTCCATACTTAATTTCCAGCATAGTACGTACTTGCTATCCTTTGGTCGAGATAGTTGACTCATTATAAAGAGCAATTTCTCCAGATAGCTATTTAGAGAAAAAAGCCTGAAGTCTTAAGCTAAAAACTGACATACTTCCCACGCAAAATGTGGAGAAGTTTTTTCTCTGGCTGTACGTTTACTGAATATTTTACGAGCCAGAACCTTTTGAGGGGTATCAGTGCACCCTTTCCCTGCATCCCTTTCTGCAGAGAATTGACCGTCTTTTGGTGTCAACGCTATGTTAAAGGCAGCATTAACATCGGCATGGTCAACGTGCCCGCAGTGTGGGCACTTGAATTGCTTACTGTGACGGTTGCCTATATGTCCACAGCGGCTGCATTTCTTGCTTGTCGCATAGGGATCAATATAAACTACCTCTACTCCCCGCAACCTGGCCTTGTATTCGATAAACTGCTGGAGCTGGTGAAAAGACCAGTTGTTCAGAGAATATTCATTTGAACACATAAGCTTTTCAACTTTATTTTTATTTTTCTGAACTATTCTTACGCTATTGGTCTTGCCGTTGAGTTTTGGGATTCCTTTCAGGTTTTCGAGTTTTATCCCACATCCGTTATACAGAGCGATGTCTACAATTTTTCGGCTTATTTTATGGTTCAAATTCCTTATGATGCTCTTTTCTCTTCGCTGAACAGCTTTTAATTGTTTATTTTTGCCCCTATTCTTAAGCCGGTCTTTTATACTCTCGTATTTTATATGTGTGTGATAACGCATTTTTCCTAACTTCCAGACCTTTCCGGATTCAGGGTCTGCTACAACTGCTATATGCCCCTTAGTATTTCGATCAACTCCTATATAGCGCCCGGAGTTTTCTGGTTTTTCGTCTGGAAAGACAACTGCTATATAAGCATAGATATTGTCGATTTCTATCTGAGAAACTTTATTAAAGTTATTGGAAAAACGATAGTTAAGCAGGAGTTTCAGGCATGGAACAAAAAGACTTTTTTCATGTATATTGACAATAATTGCCCTCGAAGGTATGATTAGTTTGACGTTTTTTGTGGATCTGAGGTCCTGGTTCTGAGAATATTTCCTTAGAATCTGGCCGGAAATTATTGATTTCAAGCCTATATGCTTGACATCTTCAGGAGAAAGAGATCTTGTGGCCTTAGAAGAATCATTTATTGGCAAAGAATCGAGAATAGGAGAAACAGAGTAAACATTTGGGAGTTGGTGAAAGGGTTCAAATGAGGTAGAAAACGAGGGTGACAGCGAAGATGAAGGAGAAGAAATGGAGAAATGAGGGCGATAGATAACAGTTTGTTGTGCAGGAGGCGGATTAGAGCTGAGTTTTTGAGTTTGGTGTTTAATACACAACTCAGCAATTTTTTGCGCCTTTCTTACTTCCTCTGAAAAATCTTTATTATGCTTGACTTTATAGGTCAGTATCATCTGAGTTACTGCTCCAGGGTCAATAATTTATTTGTTAATCTTTCAGGTACACAAGTTTTACAGTATTAAAAATTGTTAAACTATCCGCCATGCAGTAAGATTACACACATTTCCAAGCATCCCGGATATGCATTGCATTGATTCCGAGACTTTGAGGTGCATATATATCGTTTTCCGGAGTGTCCCCAATTGACAGAACTTCCCAGGGTTCAAGCCCAAGACCGTCAAGAGCCATTTTGAAAAGCCTTGTATCAGGTTTTTTGATCCTGTGGTCAGAAGACAAATTACAAAGTTGAAACGGTCGTATAAACCCAGAAAGCGCAATTCCTGTTCGGTAAATACTCTCTGGGCGTTTGAAACTATACATTTCGGGACGCTCCTGTATTTCTCAAGCAACCTGAGGCTCTGAGGGTAAGTTTCAAGTTTTCTTAATGAAGCAGTCCTGAAGACCTTTGCAGTTTCGATACCGAGCCAGAATGGGTCAATTTCCCGGAAAGCATTTTCTGCACAGATCTCGGCAAAAATTTCTTCTATACGAATATCGGGATACTTCTGACCCGAATTACCAAGTCTCCCTATTACTTTCCATTTGTATTCTTCTCTTAGCCTATCAGGTTCGATCCTCACTCCCTGATATAGTAACCATTTGCTGACCTTTTCATTTGTTTCCCGGCTTCCTTCATCTGTCTTGATATCGATGAGAGTTTTATAACAGTCAAAGATTAAACCTTTAATTTTTCCATTTCGGAGCATGGGAAGCCTCCTTTTTATTTTTAACTCACGCTAATTTTTATATACATATAAAATGTTTTCACTAACAATAAGATTAATACTCAGTTATATATACTTTTTCTCAATAATCATGTTATTTTCATTATAAACCATATAGTACATAAATTCTATATATTATGGAATATTTAAGAGTCATTTTTAAAAGAGAAGGTTTAGCCTGGCTTAGTTGTTTTTAGCCTGACGTAGTTGTTTTTAGACAGAGTGAGTATCCTTCCAGGGCACATATATTTCAACTTTTTGAACTAAAACATTATTTATGGCCCCATAACTTAACTAAAAAAGATAAATTATTTTTTAACTTTATTTTTCAGATATATGTCAATAGCTTTATGCTGTCAGGTTGACCACTTTTTCGATTCTCGAAATCAGGGATTTCTCAGACCTTATATACATATAAGCAGGAAGTCCGGACCTGAAAAAATTCTGGAAAAATATCATTGCCAGACTGTTAACTCTGGGAAATTTTCTAATTTTATCATTTGCAAAAAAACCTATCAGCCTATCAAAAGCCTGTACATTTGTGGTAAAATCCATTTCCCTCCTCGCATTTCTATCCATCGAGAAAACCAGTTCGACCCAGGCATTTAGCTCTTTTGTCAGGTGCCTCCGAACTCCCCCTTCAATTACTATATGTGACCTGCCATTTTTGATATTGTCAAAGTATTCTCTGAAAGAATCACCCTTTGCAAGAGTATATACCGAACCCATGCCACCTGTGTGGCTATCCGTCGTAGCAACAAGACCCTTTTCGTATTTTCGGGCAAGAGCGGCAGTAATCAGATTTTTTTCAGTTAAGTCCTGCATGTTGTATTCGATAACAGGAAACTGTTTTATGAGCTCAGGCACAGCCCGGAGGTTGGGGCGGTCTCCTATGGCAAACCAGAAAGGATGGTTGTATATATGGGGAAGGTTGTGAACCCGGAGATAACGGATGAAACTTTTGAAGTCATGTCCCTGATTGGCAATATCCTCAAGTTCTTCGAAATCTTCCGGTTCGAGATCAAAAACATTAACGTGAAGGGTATGCCCTACATTCTCGGGGTCTTTGATTGAGATCTCAACCCCAGGAACCAGCCCTTCTTTGTCCCAGCCGAGCAGGTCATATGCTTTGACAGTATCATGATCGGTAAAGGTCACAAAATCAAGCCCTTTAGCCTTCGCTTTTTCAAAAAGAACAGCAGGGTGCATCGCCTTCGCCGGAGGAACATCATAGGAACAGGAGGAGTGTACATGCAGGTCCATCTTTTTCCATCCCTCCGAGATAAGGATTTCTGCAAGCTCAGAACTTACCATTGTTTTAGGGTTGTTTTCAGGTTTTCCTTGCATTAACAGGCACGACCATTTTATCAGATACTTTTCTGGTGTGAAATATTCAAGAAATTCTTACTTAGTTAGAAGAATATTGAGAAAATATAAATATATTTCGCTAAAAAATATACTTTTGTCAATTAGTATATTTATTTTTAAAAAATAAATCTATTCCAGAAGAAAATTTATATAAAAAATAGGAAAACGGGAGGGATACCTGAGACAAATAAGTAAAAAAGAGATGAGAAGAAACTCTAAAGACAATATTTCCAGGAAAACATTCTGTAAAAATATCCGAAAAGCAAAAATTGGAATTCAGGAGTATGTAGTCATAAACTCTATATCCATAGTTACAAAAACTATTACATAGAAAAAAAGAAAAATATATATACAAGAGATGAGTATCACTAGTTAGTAGCGTGGGACCAAAAATAGAAACGTCCAAAATATACGAACAGACCAAAAAGTTTGCCATCAGTGAGGAGATTACTGGAATCTTCTTCCCATGTTACTTCCTTCTAGATGGATTTTACCTCAAATCTCTTCTTTTTATTTTTCGAATTACACAGATCATTCTTGAAATTTTTGGAACTATACAGGCAAAGCTCAACTCAAGAAAAACATTTATTGCTACAGCCTACGGCACGGAAGAGCGATAGGAATATGAAAATCTTGCTACTCATATGCGGAGAAGGGCTTGGCCACACAAGCCGCTGTCTTGCACTGGGAAAAGAGTTTATGGCTGCAGGGCATGAGGTGAACTTTGGAGCTTATGGTTACTCCATGGAACTGGTACAAAAAACAGGCTACTCAGCATTGGAGATCCAGCCGGAAATAAAGCTGGCTGGAGAAGCCGGAACTTTTGACATTGGAAAATCCATTAAAGAAACTCTGAATAACCTTTCACCTTCCGGGTTCAGGAAACTCTTCAGGCTGATTGAAGAAACAGGTCCTGATGTTGTACTTTCGGACGGGTACTACGCAGGCATCATTGCTGCACAGGCAAAGAAAGTCCCGGTCTACTTTATCGGACACCAGTTCAATATGGAAGAATTTTTCCAGAAAAAAGGCTATCTTTTAAGAGCGGCAGGAAAACTTGTCAAAAAGTTCTACAATTACATATTCAGCAGCGTTAACGGAATAATAGTCCCTGATTACCCTCTTCCTTACTCAGTAAACAGAAAGAATTTCACGATCTCAAGGAGCATTAATAACAATATCTTTTTTAGCGGTCCTCTTATCCGGTGCAGATACCAGGAAGCAGGATCAATGGCCCTCAAGCACCCGAATGTTCTTTCAACAATAGGAGCTTTCGGATACAGAGACATCATTTTCAGAAGTGTGCTTGAGACTGCAAAACTTGATCTCGATATTCATTACACCTTTATCTCAGGTCCCGGAATAGCCCCCGAGCAGTTTCCCGAAATCCCTGACAACGTGGAGTTTACCGGTTTTACGGACAACCCCTTTCCTTACTACAGAAGCTCGGACCTGGTAATTACTGCCGGGGGGCATGGGACCATTATGGAGAGTCTTTCCTTCGGGCTTCCTGTACTATCTTTTCCGGATGAAAAACACAGAGAGCAGGAAAATAATGCCACAGTGCTCGAAGAGGCAGGGTACGGAAAGCGAATGAGTTACCTGACACCCCCGGAGGTTATCCTTGCCTGTATCCGGGAAGTTCTGGAAGATGAAAGTTACAGTAGAAAAACCCTCAGGCTAATGCAACTTGCCGAGGCGCTGGACGGACCTGCGGCTGTAAGAAAGTTTCTTGAAGAAAAACACAGGACATAAATGCGGAAGAAAAAATCAAAGCAATAAGAGTTGAGGTTAGGGGAAAAAGCAAATAGAAATAAACACATCCTGAAAAAGAGGGATAAAGGATGAAAATAATAATTTTCATATGTGGAGAAGGACTTGGCCACACAAGCCGCTGCCTTGCGCTTGGAAAAGAACTTCTTACTGCCGGGCATGAGGTTGAATTTGGGGCTTATGGCTACTCGAAAGACCTGGTTGAAAAGTCCGGTTATCAGGTACAGGAAATACCTTCGGAAATAAAGCTGGTTGGAAAAGCTGGAGGGCTTGACCTTGCAGGGTCAATTGAAGCGACTCTTAAAAATGCCCAGCCGCTCGGAGGTCCAAAGGTTCTCAAACTGATCAGGGATTTCAAACCTGATGTAGTAGTCTCGGATAGTTATTACCTGGGGACTCTTGCAGCTATGGTTCTTAAGACCCCTGTATATCTCATAGTCAACCAGTCGAACATGGAAGAGTTTTTTAAGGATAGGGGAGTTCCGATAAGGATTCTTGGAGAGCTGACAAAGAAATTCTACAAAGAAGTTTTTGAGAAAACTAACAAAATAATTATTCCTGATTACCCCCTGCCTTATACTGTCTGCAGGAAAAATCTTAATTTTTCCCCCAAACTGAAGGAAAAACTGTTTTACAGCGGCCCCCTTGTAAAGGATAAGTATGAAGATATAGTAGAGATTCCTCTGGAAAAACCCCACATCGTCTCGCTTATAGGAGGTTTTGGATACAGGGAACCTATTTTCAGGAAGGTGCTCACAACTGCCACACTTGACTCGGAAATTAACTATACGCTGATTTCAGGTCCAAACCTTGATCCCTCAAAGTTCAGGGAAGTGCCGAAAAACGCTCAGATTCTCAGGTTTGTAGAAGACACTTTTCCGTATATCAAGAGTTCGGATGTGGTAATAGCTCCCGGCGGGCACAGTACAATCATGGAAGCTTTAAGCTTTGGAGTTCCTGTTCTCTCTTTCCCTGATGAGGGCCACAGCGAACAGGAGAACAACGCTTCAGTGATCGAAGAGGAAGGCTACGGAAGGATGCTCAGTTATTCCACCCCACCTGAAGTTATTCTGGAATGTGCAAAGGAAGTTCTTGAAGATGAAAAATACAGGAATAAAGTAGAAAGACTACAAAGGCTTGCAGCTGAGCTGAATGGTCCCAAAGCAATTAGAAAATTGCTGGAAAAAGAAGTTAGGGAAAAAGCTTCCTGAGAAATCTCTTCAAAGCTCTCCCAGTACCCGTGAGTCCTAATATTACGCAGACTAAAATCACGCAGACTAAAATCACGCAGACTAAAATCACGCAGATTAAAATCACGCAGATTAAAATCACGCAGATTAAAATCACGCAGACTAAACCGGTTATACGGGCCTGAATAAGTTATCAAGGAAAATCCGGAGCTTATTCCGTTTGTGATTCTTCAGGTATCAGGCTCTTCAGGTAGCCGAGCAGAGCAGCATGATCTTCAAGCACTAGATCTGCGTGCTGCACTTTTTCAGGTTCGAGCATACTGGCAACTGCAACACAATAAAGCCCTGCCCTTTTGGCAGCTGTAATACCCAAAGGCGCGTTTTCAATTACAATGCATTCATTTTTTGTAAGGTCAAGCATTTCAAGCGCTTTAAGATACGGGTCGGGGTCAGGCTTTCCGCGTTCCAGATCGCTCCCGCTAATAACAACGTCAAAGTAACCTGGAAAGAACTTGTCCACCACTTTTCCTACGGTTATGCGGTTTGAGCCGGAAACCATAGCGAGCTTGAAGTGTTTCTTTAGATCATCGAGGCGCGCCTGAATGCCCTCAAAAGGCCTTACGCTATCAAACTCGAAAGCTTCGCTTTTCCTTTCAGGAAGTTGCTCAAAATGTTCGGGTTCGGATTCTTTTCCGGCTTTTTCAAAAATCGCTTTGATCAGTCTTCTGTCATTCGAACCTTCGAGCTCGTAAATATCCTCCCTGCTAATGGTGATACCAATATCCTGGAAGGCTTTTACCCATGCGTCAGCCTGAAAACGCATAGAGTCCACAAGAACCCCATCCACATCGAAAATTATTGCTTTTAACATATATTGAATAGATTGTTATGATTCATAATAAATATTATGAAAAATCAGAACTCATTAAGAATTCTAGATAAGAACATTGGGACTATTATTGGGGACTGCAATCTTTATTTTAGATACCTATCATAGAGGTATCCCCCTAGCCAGTACCCAAAAAAAGCAAATATAAGGGTTCCAGGTGCATAAATAGGATAACCGACTCCTTCAAAGCGGAAAAATATATTGAAAAAAGCAAGGTAGAGGACCAGAAAAATTAAAAATCCTCCAATCTCCGTTTGTCTTTTCGTAAGATTCAAACTCACCAGGACCTCCTTTTCCTGATTAAAAATACCTGAAACTTAAATTCTGAAATTCCGATGCTCCCTGAAGCCCGTATATTTCAGAGTTTATTTTTATTCATTTTAATTATTCTATTATTAGTTCTCTTTTCCTGCTTCTTCCCGTTTTTCCGTCTCTTCTTTTTTCTTAAAACCAAGAGAAACGGAGTTAATGCAATAACGCTTTCCTGTGGGTGCGGGTCCGTCCTCAAAGACATGTCCGAGATGGCTTCCGCAGCGAGAGCAAACCACTTCGATCCTGTTCATAAAATAGCTCGTGTCTTCCCGAAGCCGGACTCTATCACTGGAAATAGCATCATAGAAACTTGGCCAGCCAGTCCCGGATTCGAATTTGGTATCGGATGAAAAAAGTTCCTGCCCGCAGGCAGCACAGGTATAGACCCCTTTTTCTTTATTATAGTACAGGTTGCCGGAAAAAGGTCTTTCCGTACCTTTCTGTCTCAGAACGTGATATTGTTCAGGAGTGAGAATTTTCTTCCATTCATCTTCGGATTTCTTAATTTCATTATCTGTCAGCTATAGACCCCTTTTATATATGGAACTTAATTCAACTTAATTATATCGGAAAAATTATTTTTCTGATGGAGAGGAAAATTCTAACAAGCCTACAGGAGAGTATTCTGGATTCAAGAAGAATACCCTGTATTCGGAGAGAATATCGAATATTATTATGGTATTGTACAATGTTATTGTATGCGGATCAGTATCGCAGAATATACCAGTATCATAGAATATGTCAGTATCATAGGATATACCAGCACCGTAGAATATACCAGTATCATATAACAGGACATAATATAATAAAATAATACCGTAAATAGTATTCAGTAGCAGTATTACCAGAGATATTACGTTATAATTGTTATGTGCCAGATAAGTATAAAACAAAGCAAATGGCATTCAATAAAATAAAGTGATGCCACATTGACTTGAAATGGCACTGTGGAATAAGAATTGGATTAACTAGAGGAGCCATGGAGGAAAACTGGCAGAATAGAACAGATCACAGCATATTAACGGCTGCCCTTATATTCTTTCTTCTTGCAGTAGTGTTTGGCCTGATAGTTTCAAGGCAAGTCCATCCTGGAAGGTTTATTCTTCCGATGTATGTCATTATCGCAGGAATGTTTCTCTTTGCCACGTCCCTGGAAACAGAGAGCGGCATTGGAGAATGGATCGCCTCTCTTAGCTGGACTCTTAATATGTTTGGCTTTATCCTTTTTTACCAGTATGGGATAGGAGACTGGGAAAGCTGGACTTACGTCTGGACTCTTATATTCCCTGTCGGGCCGGGCCTGGGACAACTAGGTTACGGAGCAGTAAAAGCCCGGGAAGATCCTTTTGAGCGAGGGAAAGTTCTTGTTCAGATCGGGCTTGGGCTGTTTGCCCTGATTTTCATCGTTTTTAAGCTCTTTTTTCAATAACCCGTAACAACCCTGAGAATCTTATATATGATTCTATTTGCCTTATTCATATCTTAAAGAATCAACTGGTTTCATCTTCGCGGCTTTTCTGGCAGGGTAGACGCCAGAGACAAAACCGACAGCGACAGCAACAATAAATCCGGCAGCTATCAGGCTTAATGGGAATACTACCGGCAAGGAAAGGAAGTTTTCCACACCGTATGCACCCAAAATTCCTGCCGCACCTCCAAGGATACCTCCGAAAACTCCAAGCAGAATTGATTCGATCATGAAAAGGAAAAGGATATCAGAACTGGTAAAGCCAAGAGATTTAAGCACCCCTATTTCCCTCGTCCTTTCAGTAACGCTGACAAGCATGATATTCATAATGCCTATAGAACCGACAAGCAAAGAAATCAGGGCAACGGCCGTAAGAAAGGAGCTGAGTGCTGCTGCCATCATATCAGTTTGCTTTAAAATCTCAGCCTGGTTTACGATCATGTAGGGTCTTGAATCTTTATCCTCAAGATCCCTTTCGGAAATCCCGAAGCTTCGGGCAAGCCGCCTGTCAACCTCATCCGAAGTCTCCTGAATTACCGCAGGGTCTTCAGCCATTGCAAAAACCCCTCCATAATCCTTTTCGCCGAGGATCTCATTCATAGTACCGATAGGGATAAGGACAGCTTCGTTATCGTTATATGCCTGAACCATAGTATTTTCCGGGTTCTCAATTATTCCCTTAACTTTGAAGGTTCTGGTAACTTTCTCATCTTCCCCTATCCTGAAGGTTATATCTATGGAATTTCTGACAGAAAGGTTCCTGCCGAATTTCTCGTCTGCAACATCATTTCCGATAACTGCGACATACCCGTCATTGTCATTGATAAAGGTGCCTTCCCTCAACCTGGTATTTGCAACTTCGTCATAATCCTCTCCTACCCCGCTTACCATGATGTTTTTGGTCTCGGACATATACTTAACTTCAGCAGTCTGTGATTTCAAAGGAGAAACTCCAGAGATCCCGGGCGTGTTTTCAACTATCTTCATCTGGTTATCGTAAAAAAGCTTTGTCTGCATTCCCTGGATATAAATGAAATTCGAGCCGAGGTTGGTTACTTCATTTGTGAAGTGCTGATTGAAGCTTGCCCCGAGGGACACGTTCGCAATCACAGCAGCAACCCCGATAACTATCCCAAGAACCGTAAGAGTTGAACGCATCTTTGCGCTTTTAATGCTTCCAAAAGCTATTTTTCCTGCACTTAAAATAGGGATCATGAGTGGAGGCTCCGTTTTGAGTTTTTTCGAGGGGAGGAATAAAGAATTAAAAGCCAGAAATGATTTTTGCTAACTTTCTTTAAATGACGATATCAAACATATAAACCCTGCTAAGTATGAGATATCAATCCAAAGCAAAAGACGAAATGTTTAAACGAAAATTATTATTGCTGGAGTATAGTTACCTTATTCCCTTATCGCTGTATTTCGGGTGCTATAAAAGGAAAAAAATAGAAATAGAAAAGGAGAAGAAATACTGGTATGTTTCTTAAAGTCCGCTCTGAGAACCCTTCAGACTATCCTGCCATAACCGAAGTAAATAACCTTGCCTTCGGACAGCCTGCGGAAGGAAAACTCGTTGAAAACCTGAGGAAAAACCCGAAATTTGTCCCTGAACTTTCGCTTGTAGCTGAAGTTGACGGAAAAATAGTTGGATATATCCTCTTTTTCCCGGTAAAGATCAAATCAGGGACAGGAGAGGAAAAAGAGACTATTTCGCTCGCCCCGCTGGCAGTCAGACCTGAGTTCCAGAAACAGGGTATCGGAGGTGAACTCATAAAAGAAGGGCTAAAGGCTTGCCTGCAGCTTGGATATGATTCGGTGATAGTGCTCGGACATCCCGAATATTACCCGAACTTCGGGTTTGAGCCAACAGAAAAGTGGGGAATAAAAGACCCATTTGGCGCGCCGACTGAAGCATTTATGGCGCTGGAATTAAAAGAAGGAGCACTTGAAGGTACCGGTGGGGTTGTGGAATATCCTGAAGAATTTCTTGATGTTTGAAAAAAGAAAAATGAACTTAAAGGATAAAGAACGGAAAAAAAGAAATCAGAATATTTACATCGACGGTGTAAGGCTTGATTCCGCTCTTCTGTACCTCGTGCCCGGAAGATTGGACGCCGAGATCAATTTCCCGAGATCTCTGGATTTTTCCAGTAGTCTGGGCCTGGAAGTGACTTCAAGATTATCCGTGCCTGCTGCAATGATTGTATCCAGAACATCAAAGCCAAGATAATAGAAAAGACCTGCTGTGTATTCAAAATACGGTTTAAAGGCATCTCTGTCCGGAATACCCTGAGTGAAGACAAGGACCAGCTTTTTATTATCAAGCCTGCTAGAAAAATCAGATCTTAAAAAAGCTGTCATGCGATCGATAAGAAGCTTTGTCTGTGCGGTTATCTGCCACATATATACAGGAGACCCAATCACAACAGCATCTGCTGTCCGAATTTCAGTATAAAGTTCCTGCATGTCGTCATCAATAACACAGCAACCGTGTTCCTGGCATTTGTGACAGGCGTCACAGCCTTTAATATCAAGAGAAGCAAGATTATAAATTACAGTTTCTGCCCCGTTTTCTGCAGCTCCTTCTAAAATTGCACTCACAAGTCTTGAGGTATTACCATCTAATTTAGGACTACCCACCAATCCGAGAACTTTAATGCTACAACCCCCATTCAAATTTTAGATACGTGCTATTAAACATTTTTACACAAAAGTATAAACGACTGGCCAGGATAAAAACATTTCTCTTATAGAAAAAAATAAGTCAGTATAGATGAAAAACTCAAAACAATTAAGCAAAGGTAAAAGAAAAGAAGAAAAAAGAAAAGGAAAAAAGAGAAAATAAAAAAGGGAATGAAAAAGAGAAAATAAAGAGTAGAAAAAAGGAGGAAAAGAAGAAAGGATAAAAAAGATTAGAAAGAAAGAAAAAACAAGAAAAAAAGAAAAGGAAAAAAAGAAAATAATTCTGCTAGTTTATGCTAATTTGTATCTGGTTCTGTCTGTTAGCCTGGTATAGGTTTACCTTTTAATTACCATGAAAGCTCCAAAAAGCGCTGCAACTAAAAGCAACAACGTAAAGATTGTTGAATAACCCGCATCTTCAGTACTCTCGGCACCCTCGGCGTCCTCAGCACCTTCAACATCTTCGAGATCTTCTCCTCCTTCGTCATCTACCTGCGAGACAGGACCGTCTTCATAGGTGATATCACCTTCTCCGGCAAAACTGGCTCCGGAACCATCTTTATCATTTTGAAGGGTTTCAGATCCAGAAGTGTCTTTTTTCACAACCCTGGCTTCGCCCTGGGAACTGCTACTGCCACTTGAGCCTGTATCGCTATCATTAGAGGAAACCGAGCTGGTCAGGTCGATTTCAACAATTGAACCTGGAGCTGTATTTTTTATCAATTCCAGCTGAGAGGCAGGAATCTCAAAGCCGGCTTTATCCCCATTGACATAATATTCTACATTTTCGATATTGGTATAATTTTTAGGGGCAAGGTTCAGGTACAGGCTGTATTTACCTTCTTCTCCGACCGTGCTCTTTGCAATTAGTTCTCCTTCACAGTATGCCAGAATCGCGGAACCTGCAGTTACAGGTTCTCCGTTTATCTCCATTCTGCCCTTAAGAATAAGCGGCAGATCAGGCACATCTCCAATCGAATTATTGTCTTCGGATAAGGCAGTTACATTTACTGCTCCACACACGAGCAGTATAATCAAGCTTAAAACAAGCATTCCGAATTTTCGGTACTTAATCAAACTAATTCCCCCAACTCCACTAGTTAATCCAGATTTTACGAAACAAATACCCTGAATTAGCCCTGCTCTTTCCAGATGGCATATATAGATATCCGAACTGCAGGTTTATCTTAAGAATGGGTTTTGTTACAGGTTTCTTCGATGCTTATTTTGTCCAGACAGGATTTACCTTCCGACAAAATTTACAGGTATTGCACAAAATTTGCGATATCTGATTGAAAGCTTTCCTGCCTGGGAATCAAAGAAGGCAAGAATTATTGAGATATAATATTATTAGATATTATATATAGCAATATTTTGAAAAATATTAATGATTTAATAATAATCAGCTCAATTTTATTTCTTCATTAAGTGAAATTCCCAAAAAAAATCCTGATAAAATTTTTATTAAAAAAGAAAGGAAGAAAAAAAATGGAAAAACGGAAAAAATTCTATTTTTTCCTTTACTCATACCTTTATGACATTAATCTCAAACTTTTTTCCTAACTTTCATTTTATTTTATTTTATTTTATTTTATATTATATTAGCTTATTTCATTTTGTTTTATTTTATATTAGCTCATTTCATTTTGTTTTATTTTGTTTATTTTGTTTATTTTGTTTTATTTTGTTTTATTTTGTTTTATTTCGTTTTATTTCATTTTAGTTCATTTTGTTTTATTTCATTTTTAATTTACTTCGGTTTCTCTTCATTCTGAGAAAAGCAATTGCTCCGAGCCCTGCAAACAGTATACACAGGATTTTGAATCCTGGTAATGCAAGCTTTTTTTCTTCGTCTTCTACGGGCAGGGCTGTATATGTGTCATAGTTGGCAATTGAAACTCCAGTAAACGCAGCATCTCCTGAGTAATACTCTGCCAGGCTGGAAAAAAGATCCTGTATCGAGTACAGGTTTTCGAAGCCTTCTTCTACTGAGATTTCAATTATTCCCTTTGAGCTCGCACCCCTTATTTCGCCCATCTGGGGTGCAACAGTATCTTCGATATCAGTTGCAGATGTGAGTTTTTTAGCCCCGCGGTCATAAGCCCTGACAATAAAAAAGTCTACCATGGGAGCAATTTTTTCAATATTTGATTCGGAATAACCGGGGGGAAGGCTTGCAGATATAGATATTTTTTCTCCGGCTTTTTCTTGTGCAAGCTCAAAAAGGGGCAAATAGTCCACACAGTTCTCTTCAGTACTTGAATTGGGAGAGGTTTTCATGTAAATATTAATACCATCAAAAGGCGCAAGCGATTTCTCATTATAATCAAGGATGAAATTCAGGGAAGAACGGGAGGTGCTCATAGCCCCTGCTGATGTGCAGTTGAGGTTTTCAAGGAGCACTGCATGCACGAATATGCCTTCTTCATGAGCCATTTTTACAAAACGCTCATACTGCCAGACATCAGGACCGTTTATATTCAGGAAAATAGTATCAATTCCTGAGGCTTCAAGTTCCTTTACAAGTGTGGGAAAGTCAAAACTGTAAGGGGAAGAAAGTTTAATTCCGGAGATATCAACCTGGTATTCTGGAAAAGCGACTTCCGTGGTTTTAGTCTCATTTTCGTTCTGATTTCCCGACAAATTTACCGTATTTTCAGGGATTTCTTCGGTTGTTGAGACTTCAGAAAAAGCAGATTCACTCTCAGAAGTTGTTTCGGCTTCTGAAGGGGAAGTCTCGGATTCGGAAATATAATCGGACCCCGAAGTATTATTTTCAGCAGGGGCTTCAATTTCTATTTGGTCTGAGGCAAAACTTACTGTTGGCTCGGGTTCAACAAATTTGCGGACAAAAGCATAATCTACAGCCATATATCCTGTATTTTTGGAGGCATCCGAATAAGATTCTGCATAAAGATAGATGTGCATTGGGAAATTCGGAATATAATCATTGGAAGCATAATCCATCTTTGTATCTCTTACTCCATTCTTAAACCAGGCTACCTTACGAATACCGTTCTCTTCATACCAGGCGACTTCCGAAGTATACCATTCCCCTTCGGAAACACGGACATTAGTTTTATCAAAGGAATTATACTTTTCTTTTCTGTAAACTGTCTCCCAGCGCACGCGGCTCTCATTGGCAAATTCGGTTTCGAGCCGGACCTCGTTTTTCTTACTATCTACCTGATCTATGAAGCCCTGCCTCAGCAGAGGACCCCTCTCATCTCTCCCGATAGTAACTTTCATTCTTTTGATCACAAACATAGAATTGATATTAAAACGGCTTTTGCTGTAAATAAGAGAAGAATCATACGCGTGAGGCATTGGAACTATTATTTTACATATTCCGTTTTTGACTTCAACAAACCCTCCACCTTTACCTTCAGAATTCCATACAAGTCCCTGGAGTTTGTTTTCTTCAAAATCATCAAAAAACTCAAAAGTTTTATCCCCACTACTTACTGGCGTAGCTGTCGAATTTCCCCATGTCATAAAAAGTATCGTATCTTCATTTGCAGGCAGGGAGGGGATTTTTACCCAGACGAGTGCCTCTTCAATATCAGAGTCCCAGGTCTCAATCCAGTAATTCAGTGTTTTTCCTCTTGCGGAAAAACGAAGGTCAGAACCGTCTGCTTTTGCCTGTGAGAAATTAAAGTTAGAGGAGTCCAGGGAAATAGGGACCTGATAATTAGTTAAAGTCTCTCCGGAATTTTCAGTAATTACGATCTCTTCGAAGTAACCATCCATATCATCCGTTGTAGATAGAGCCCATAAATCATTCGCATTAGCCAGAGCGAATCCTGTGATCAAAACAAGGAAAAAAATAGAAATAATCCCACATGTGATCAGTCTCTTATTCATTTTTTACAGCCTCTTTTAAGCCTCTTTTTGCCAAACAGAATAAAAAATACAGTTCAGATAATAAAAAGTATAACAGATATTGTTTTACCTAGGTATTAACCCAAAAACAATAAATCTTTTCATAAATACTTGTGCAGAATAATAATCAAAATAATAATATTAAGATATATAAAAATTGAATGAAAGAAAAAAAGAAAAAATTCTGAGGAATATTGAAGCCTGGAAAAGCAGAGCTTAAGATTAAAACTGAAAGGTCAGTGCCCGAAGGAGTCCGAAACGATAATAAAGAATCTATACAATTAGAATCCCCATGACTCTTTTATCCAGTAATGAACTGAGAAAACTGATAAAGGCAAACCCTCCTTTGCTTGAAAATGCAATCGATGTCGAAACCCAGATTCAGCCTAACGGGCTCGAACTCACCTTGAAAGAGATAAAAACAATAGAAGGTGTCGGAGCTGTGGATTTTGACAACTCTGAGAGAAAGGTACCTGAAGCGAATACTCTGGAGTTCGGGAGTGATGGCTGGATTTATCTCACAAAAGGGATTTACAAAGTACTGTTTAATGAAATTGTAAATATTCCTATGAATCTGGCAGCAATTGCAAAGCCAAGATCGAGCCTTATTCGCTGTGGAGCAACTCTTGAAACTGCAGTATGGGATGCAGGTTACAGGGGACGCAGCGAGTCCATGCTTGTCGTATATAACTCCGCAGGTTTCAGGTTGAAGAAAAATGCCAGGATCATGCAACTCCTTTTCTATACCCTTGACACCGAAGTGGAAGAAGGTTACTCCGGAGTCTACCAGAACGAAAATACAGAGTAAGCTCTGAAAAAAATATTTTGAGGGCTGCAGGATATCGTCTTCCGAAAATATATAGATAAAGTATATATTGCCCAATCCGTATATCAGAGCCTATGAGTACTATAGGAAAATCCGTCAGGATGGAACGTATTTTCGATAGAAATACAGGTAATGCTATTATTATTCCCATGGACCACGGAGTCGGTGCGGGGCCTATTTCAGGACTTACAAACCTTCAGGATGCAGTAAATAAAGTTGCCGAAGGCGGAGCAAACGCCGTACTCGGTCATATGGGGCTTGCCAAACACGGGCACAGAGGATACGGGCATGACGTAGGGCTGATAATCCACCTGTCAGCTTCAACCTCGCTTGCCCTTGACCCGAACCATAAAGTCCTTGTAACCACTGTGGAAGAGGCTATGAAAGTTGGAGCCGACGCTGTATCCGTTCATATTAATATAGGAGCAGAAGACGAATTTGAAATGCTTCAGGGTCTTGGCTACGTTGCAGGAAAATGTGACGAATGGGGAATTCCTCTCCTTGCAATGATGTACCCTCGCGGGAAAAAAGTTCGTTCAGAATATGATGTTGATGTGGTAAAACATGCAGCAAGAATCGGAGCTGAACTCGGAGCAGACATTGTCAAGACAAACTATACCGGAAGCCCTGAAACCTTCAAAGAAGTTGTTAATGGATGCCCGGTGCCTGTAATTATTGCAGGGGGTCCCAAGATGGGCTCGGAAAAAGAGCTTCTGGAAATGATTGAGGGTTCCCTTGAAGCAGGCGGACGCGGAGTCGCAATCGGAAGAAATGTATTCCAGGCAGAAGATCCTACCGGTCTCGTACGCAGAATCGCAAAAATAGTCCACGAAGGGATGACCGCAGAAGAAGTGGCAAGCCTTGGAAAAAATATCTGAAGCCTGAAGTTTAAACAATACGGGTCAACTTTGGATCATATAAGTCTATCCATACAGGCCATTAACAGTAATAATTTAATTAATATTTATAATCAACTTAAATTACAAACAAGTTAATAAATTTACAAATAGATGGACTGAATCAAGATTTTAATTTCAGGTCTGACAGAGCGAGAAATTTACTCTTTATGAAATTTCTCGTAATCCTTTCCAGTGGAAATGTAGGGGAAGCTATTTTTTAGAAGAAATTTTCCTTTATATATATCAGGAACAAAAATTAAGATCTGAGGTCCGGACTTAAAATTTGAAATATAACCCCAAACTGAGTTTTAGAAAAATTAGATTAAATTTAAGAAGATTTTAAGTTAAAACTTATAATACGCCAGGTACCTTTGATTAAGAACTATTTTTCAATATTTTACGCTTCCATCACTTTTCTATCTCTTTAGTGTTTTCTATCTCTTTAATGAATCTTTTGTGATTCCTCTATAATCCTTTGTAATCCTCTGCATTCTTCTGCAATTCCTCTGTAATTCTTCTGCAATTCCTCTATAATCCTTTGTAATCCTCAGCATTCTTCTGCAATTCCTCTGTAATTTCCTCTATATGTCTTTTCTGCAATTCATGTATAATATTTCATGATGTCTCTGCAATATTACGGTTTTTGGAATAATGACTCGAGCTTCATTTCACATGTGAGAAATTGCTTGAAATATACTTGAAGACGTACTTGAAAAATAAGAAAGTATACACAGGTGCATCTGCCAAATTATAGCTATATTCAAAATTTATATAAGACGCTTCTAAAATTTAGGAATTATTTCTATAATAAAGCCTTTGATGACTAGATATCTACATTGCAAAGGTAAATTTTTGTATATACCCACACAGAAAAAGTTCAATTTACATGCAGATTCCAGTGGAAATAAAGGGGTTGGCAGATTTCTACAGGAAAGAGCAAAAATATGAGATTGATATCCTGTTAAAGAGATAAAACATGCAAAAGTCAAATGAATTAGAGAAATAAGTGAAGATAGAGAAACTCGAGAAACCAGTAAAATCTGTACGGGAATGTATATGGGAAGTGTATATGGGACTACACAGAGATTTATACAGGAATTTATAAGGAGACCTGTATGGAAATTTACACGGGAGTTTATATGTATATGAAAATAGTGAAAGCAAGACAGGATGGTGAAATTGGTGCAGGAGACAATTCCCGAGCAGGATAAATTAAATAAAATGAAGTCTCAAAGATGGTTAAAATGTATATAGTAAAAAAACAAAAAAGAATAGATAAGAAAAAAATACAAATAATAAAAAAATTAACTTGCGGAAGTTTCCAGTAGAAGTAAAGGGGTCCCTCTTTGAGGCAGAGAGATAAATCAAAGAGTTCCAAAAAATATTTTGAAAATTATAAAAAGGGAAAACTCTCAAAACAACAAAAATTAAAAATCCGTGCCCAGAGCCCAGAAAGAC
>OBLN01000265.1_pt1 | contig 19067 bp, 17 predicted proteins | sample 1519301 | NCBI WGS metagenome assembly OBLN01 (sample SAMEA2452533, study PRJEB22499) | sediment metagenome | reverse complement strand
GGCCGCCGTGGCCGCGCTGCTGGGAAAGATCCCCACGGTGGAGGAGTACATGGAGAAGGTCGCCCTGCTCAACACCATGGGTGACGACGTCTATCGCTACCTCAACTTCAACGAGATCGAGGAGTACCAGCAGCAGGCCGATACCATCAAAATCCCGGTGGTGGCAGCCTAAGCCTGTCAGGAGGTGTGTGGGAGCGACCGTCCAGGTCGCGATAGAACCATACTGTGGCAGGTACTAGAGTAGGTCGGCTTAGCCATAAATGGCGTAAGCCGACGCTTTCTAATTTGTCGTATAATGCTGAAGTCGCGGCTGAAAACCGCTTCTATAAGAGCTAATAGGGCCCTATTGACTGTAGGAGCGACCGTCCCGGTCGCGATATCATGTTGTGGCAGGTAGACCCACGCGCCCTCTATTTACCCGAAAATGCCTATCCCATCACGATTTCATGTTTTATTAACCACCTGATTTATAATGTATTGCCGCAACCGGGCGTTGCCTTTAGAATGCGGTTCAACTTATGAACAGATAGGTTTGTTTCGACCTGTTCCGAGACGTATAAAGCTCCCATCACGTCGAAATCTCTATTAAATTGGAGGGCAGCACTGCCCGGCCCCCGAATCAAAAGAGTTTGCTAGTCTAATGAAAATCGCTATTGCCGGAACCGGTTACGTCGGCCTCTCCAATGCCATCCTGCTGGCGCAGCACAACGAAGTCGTGGCCCTGGATATCGTCAAGGAGAAGGTTGAACTTCTCAATGCCCGCAAATCGCCGATTGTGGATGAGGAGATCGAACAGTTCCTGCAAAAGGACGACCTGAATTTCAGGGCAACGCTGGACAAGGAGGTGGCCTATAAAGGCGCGGAGTTCGTTATTATCGCCACCCCCACCGACTACGACCCTGAGACCAACTACTTCAATACCAAGTCGGTCGAGGCGGTTATCGAGGACGTACTGGCGATTAATCCCGACGCGGTGATGATCATCAAATCCACCGTGCCGGTGGGCTATACCGCCCAGGTGCGCAAGCAGTTCAATACCGATAACATCATCTTCTCGCCGGAGTTCCTGCGTGAGGGGAAGGCGCTTTACGATAACCTCTACCCCACGCGAATCATCGTCGGCGAGCAGTCCGAGCGGGCCAAAAAATTCGCCGATCTGCTGGTGCAGGGCGCTCACAAAGAGAATATTGACGTCCTGTTTATGGACATGACCGAGGCCGAGGCGGTCAAGCTCTTCGCCAACACCTACCTGGCCATGCGCGTGGCCTATTTCAATGAGTTAGACAGCTATGCCGAAACCCATGGCCTAAATAGCCGCCATATCATCGAAGGGGTAGGGCTCGACCCGCGCATCGGTATGCACTACAACAACCCCTCGTTCGGCTACGGCGGCTACTGCCTGCCCAAGGACACTAAACAGTTATTGGCCAACTACGAGGATGTTCCGAGCAATATCATCAAGGCTATCGTCGATGCCAACACCACCCGCAAGGACTTCATCGCCAAAGCCATACTCAAGCGTAACCCCAAGGTCGTCGGGATCTACCGCCTGGTCATGAAGAGCGGATCAGACAATTTCCGCGCTTCCGCTATCCAGGGGGTGATGAAGCGGATCAAGGCTAAGGGTATCGAGGTGGTGGTCTATGAACCGGTACTTCAGGAGGAGACCTTCTTCAACTCCCGTGTTACTCACGATCTGGATGAGTTCAAGCGTATCTCGGATGTGATCGTCGCCAATCGTCCTTCAGATGAAATCAGCGACGTTATGGATAAGGTCTACACAAGGGATCTTTTTGGCAGCGATTGACGACAGTTTCAGGGCTTTACTCCGGTGGAGTCCACGTCTCAACGTAGCGCATGACAGCCCAAGAATTGTACCCTAGCACAGTTATCACCTCGGTGTGGCGGCATAATCCTGATTCCACGGTTGCAATGCCCATCGCATAAATCTGCACTAAAACGCCAACTAGTTCCCTTGCCCTCGCCAACATACTACCGTACAATCGCGTTCAATATTTGAACGCTGTTGCAGGGAAATGCAGAAAGACGAAATCCATTACCATATCCTCAAGGCCATTGAGGATAATCCCAATATGAGCCAGCGAGAACTCGCAAAACACCTCGGTGTCAGCGTGGGCAAGGTCAACTATTGTCTCAAGGCACTGATTGAAAGGGGATTGATCAAAGCCGGCCACTTCAAGTCCAATCCCAATAAACGTGAATACGCCTACTTGCTTACCCCTAAAGGCATCAGCGAGAAGGCCGTCGTAACCATGCGTTTTCTCGAGCGAAAAATGGATGAATATGAGCGAATAAGGAAGGAAATCTCTCGGTTGAGAATAGAAGTGCATCAATTGGAATAAGGGCCAATACTGTAATTTAAGAACAACAAGATGCTAAAGGGGTAATTAACCTTTTAGTGGCACAGTCTGGTGCTATGCCTGTTGATATAATTAATCCCTGACAAATTACCATAAAATTATAGTTTAATTTAACAAACGGAACAATTTTAAGAAGGCAGTGATGAGAAAAACAGTTCTAGTAACAGGCGGTGCCGGCTTTATCGGTTCAGAAGTGATCCGGCAATTTATTAACGATACGGACAATGCTGTGGTCAATATCGATAAATTGACCTATGCCGGTAACCTGGAATCACTGCAAAGTGTAAGCGAACATCCGCGTTACCATTTTGAGCAGGTTGATATATGCGATGCAAAGAGTATTGCTAGGTTGTTTGAAGAGTATCAGCCTTACGCCATTATGCACCTTGCGGCAGAATCACATGTAGACCGTTCCATTGACGGTCCTGCAGAGTTTATCAACACCAATATCTTCGGTACTTACACTTTGCTTGATGCGGCACGAAAATATTGGTCCACTCTGGACGCAAGCGAAAAATCCGCATTCCGTTTTCACCATGTTTCCACCGATGAGGTCTATGGCACCTTAGGGGAAAACGGTCTCTTTACAGAAGAGACTGCATATGCGCCAAATTCTCCCTATTCAGCTAGTAAGGCATCATCCGATCACCTGGTGCGCGCCTGGCATCATACTTATGGTATGCCCGTTGTCACAACAAACTGTTCCAATAATTACGGGCCCTACCAGTTTCCGGAAAAGCTAATCCCACTTGTAACGCTTAATGCCCTCGCTGGCAAGCCTCTTCCTATATACGGTAAAGGCGATCAAATCCGCGACTGGTTACACGTGGAAGATCATGCCCGTGCATTACGCTTGGTGTTAAAAGAGGGTGTGCCTGGAGAGGTCTACAATATCGGCGGTCATAATGAGAAGCAAAATATCGAAGTGGTTAAGACGATCTGCTCGATACTCGACGAGCTTGTACCACAGCACCCGAATGGCATAGGGAAATATGAAGAACTCATTACTTATGTTACAGACCGACCAGGGCACGACCAGCGCTACGCGATTGATGCGGGAAAAATTGAGCGTGAACTGGGGTGGACACCAAGCGAAACATTTGAAAGCGGCATAAGAAAAACTATTAAGTGGTATCTGGATAACCAAACCTGGTGCGAACGTGTGAGAGACGGCAGTTATCAGGGTGAGCGTCTGGGAGTCGTAGGAGAGTAATAATGAAAGGTATTATTTTAGCGGGCGGTTCCGGTACGCGCCTGTATCCCGTTACCCAATCCGTATCGAAGCAGCTGCTCCCGGTTTATGATAAACCGATGGTATATTACCCACTGACTACCCTGATGCTTGCCGGTATCAGGGAAATACTCCTGATCTCTACGCCACAGGATACTCCACGCTTTGAACAGTTGCTCGGCGATGGTTCACAGTGGGGGATTTCCATTCAGTATGCTGTTCAACCTGAACCTGAAGGTCTTGCCCAGGCTTTTATTATCGGCAGGGATTTTGTCGCCAATGATAGTTGTGCTCTTGTTCTGGGTGATAATATCTTCTATGGTCACGACTTGGCTAAGATGTTGAAACGCGCGGCGTTAAAAGATCAGGGGGCAACCGTTTTTGCCTATCCAGTCCATGATCCAGAACGGTATGGAGTCGTCGAGTTTGATGGGCAAGGAAACGCAATAAGCCTGGAAGAGAAGCCGACAAAGCCTAAGTCTCGTTATGCGGTCACTGGACTGTATTTTTATGATAACAAGGTGGTCGAATTCGCTGAGCAAATCAAACCCTCTGCACGCGGTGAGTTGGAAATTACAGATATCAACGATTTGTACCTTAAACAGGGAACGTTGACAGTGGAAAATATGGGGCGCGGCACCGCATGGCTCGATACAGGAACCCATGAATCGTTACTTGAGGCTGGCGCATTTATTGAAACCATTGAAAAACGCCAGGGGCTGAAAGTGGCATGCCCAGAAGAGATTGCATGGCGTAATAGCTGGATTACGGATGAGCAGTTGCGCGAATTAATAAAGCCACTGATTAAAAATGGCTATGGTCAGTATCTCCAGCATATTATCGATGAGAGGATCTTCTAATGAAGGTCATCGATACCTCAATAGCAGATGTTAAAATCATTGAGCCTCGAGTATTTGGAGATGAACGAGGTTTTTTCTTTGAAAGCTATAATTCGCTTGCGTTTAATAAAGCTGTCGGCCGTGAGGTAAAATTTGTTCAGGATAATCACTCTCTCTCGGCTAAAGGTGTGTTGCGTGGATTACATTACCAAATTCAGAAGCCACAGGGGAAACTAGTGCGCGTTGTTGCCGGCGAGGTATTTGATGTTGCTGTTGATCTCCGTAAAGAATCCGTAACATGTGGCCAGTGGGTAGGAGCAAATCTAAGCGCGAAAAACAAAAGGCAATTATGGGTGCCGGAGGGCTTCGGTCACGGTTTTCTGGTGTTATCTGATAGCGCAGAGTTTCTATATAAAGCCACAGACTTCTACGCACCAGAACATGAGCGCTGTATTGCCTGGAATGATAGTTCTTTGGATATCGAATGGCCGATTGCATCAGGAGAGGTGCCTGTAGTCTCAGCCAAGGATGCAAAGGGCGTTGCCTTTAGCGATGCAGAACTATTCTCATGAGACAAAAGATCACAGTATTACTCACAGGCGCTAGTGGACAGCTTGGTCAGGAGCTACAGAGTACAACTCCCAAATCAATCCAGCTTTATGCTCTTGACAGTCGTTCCTTGGATGTCACAGACAGGATTGCAGTTCTCAATGCATTTGAGGAAATAAACCCCGATGTAGTGATTAATGCCGCTGCTTATACAGCGGTTGATAAGGCGGAAACGGACAAAGAGAAAGCTTATGCGGTAAACGCTGAAGCGCCGCGTTATATTGCTGAGGCCTGTCATGGTACCTCATGTCGCATTATCCATGTTTCCACCGACTTTGTTTTTGATGGGGAGAAATCGAGCCCTTACCTCCCAACAGATACTGTAAATCCAATCAATGTCTACGGCTCCAGCAAGCTCATGGGAGAGCAGAGCTTGCCATCGGATGCGTTAATTCTCAGAACGTCATGGCTCTATTCTTCACTTGGCGCCAACTTCGTGAACACGATGTTACGGCTCATGGCTGAAAGGGACGAGCTAGGTATTATAGCCGATCAAGTTGGTACGCCGACATATGCCAAGGGCTTAGCGGAAGCCATCTGGTCCTTTATTGAAAAAGGTGAGGGGGAAGGAGTCTATCATTGGAGCGATGCGGGTGTTGCCAGTTGGTATGACTTTTCGGTTGCCATTATGGAGGAAGGTATTGCTGCAGGGGTGTTGGACAAAGCGATTACTATTAGACCAATACAAACAAGTGATTATACTACACCAGCTAAGCGACCCGCATACAGTGTTATGGATAAAACCACTACCTGGTTAAAATTGGGAACTGAGCCTCAGCACTGGCGTGTGTCACTACGTGGAATGCTCCAGAACTATCCTCCTAAATAGAGGATATTGGGATCTGGATGAAACACCATATTCCTGTTTAAATTCTCTTTGATTAATCATTATTATTTCAATTGTAATACCGATATTTTTCTAAAGCACGTACAGTGTAATCACCTATACCATATTCTTGACGATTATGAGCCTTGATTTTGAGTGAGAAACGCATCTATGACGGCGGGCACTGACTGTGGCTGAGTCCACGCAATCATTAACATCAGGTCGCAGGTTAGCTCGTAGCGCTATTTGGAATTTCCTTGGCCTGTCTTTACCACTTCTTGTTGGACTGCTTGCCATTCCGATGCTTATTGGAGGGATGGGCAAGGAGCGCTTCGGGCTTCTTACTATTATCTGGATGGGAGTAGGCTATTTCAGTCTCTTCGATATGGGTTTGGGACGAGCTTTGACCAAGCTGGTATCCGAACGTATCGGGAGCGGTCGCGAAGCTGATATGGGGCCGTTAATCTGGTCTGCCTTATGGCTTATTTTGGGGCTTGGGTCTATTGGGGCTGTGATCCTCTTTAATGTTGCTGAGCCATTGATTAGGCATGTCCTAAATGTCGAGGAAGGCATGGAGCAGGAGGCTATAACAGCCTTTCGCGTACTAGCAGCAGGTATCCCTTTTGTAATCGTAACTGCAGCTCTCAGTGGAATTCTGGAGTCCCATCAGCGCTTCGGAACTATCATGGCAATCCGTATTCCACTTGGTACCCTTACATTCCTGGGGCCACTGTTCACTATGCAGTTTTCCCCCAGCCTTGTATGGGCAACCTTGGCGATGTTGGCAGCTCGAGTAATGGCGAGTCTGGTCTATTTTTTGGTTGCCACACGCTGCCGAAAAGAGCTCTCCCACCCCGTTCTTCCACAGCGGAATTATATGAAGCCTCTTTTTCAATTTGGAGGCTGGCTTAGCGTGACGAATATAGTAGGCCCGTTTCTGGTATATTTTGACAGGTTTCTACTTGGAGCAATCATGACCATGACCGCTGTCACGTACTATGTTACCCCGTATGAGGTAATGTCAAAGTTGCAGTTGGTTTCTGCTGCAGTGATGGGAGTGCTGTTTCCTGCCATGAGTGCCACTTATGCAGCAGATCGTTCACGCCTGGTGTATCTCTATGAGCGTACAACGAGAGTGCTGGTTGTGTTGATGGTCCCGGTCACATGCGTACTTTTTTTGTTTGCGCCGGAAGGACTGAATGTTTGGCTTGGACAGGATTTTGTTCAACAGTCAACGCCTGTTGTTCAATGGTTGGCACTTGGTTGGTTGATAAATGTAATGGCACAAGCGCCTTTTACCATTTTGCAAAGTTGTGGTCGACCAGACCTTGTCGCCAAAACACATCTAGCAGAGCTCATTCCCTATATTCTGTTGCTCTGGGTAATGACTACAAACTTTGGTATTGCCGGTACAGCAGCTACGTGGTTTTTACGAGTTCTTGTAGATACAATCATCCTCAATATGATTGCGCAGAGGGTTATTCCAGAATTGCATGGAGTGATTAGACGTACATATGTCGAGTTGCTGGCTGTGCTGGCAGCTGCTGTTGTCTTATGGAACATCACTAGCCTACCGGGACGAGGCATAGCATTAATCATCGTTGCATGCTTGATAGCCGTACCAGCGTGGAATCTCGGGAGGAATTTCTTTACCTATGGTTCTGTGAATCACACAGACCAAACCGTGTAACTAAGGAAACTAATTATGGTCGGTATGCAATCCAATAGTACTCTGGGTTCATGGCCCGATGATGAGCTTGAGACAGTAGCAAGATGTCCTGTGTGTGGATCAGAAAAAAGGGTCCTGCTACACGCAGGCCTAACTGACCGGATATTTTTTTGTGCACCAGGTGAGTGGTCCCTGTTCCGTTGTACCAACTGTGAATCCGGTTATCTAGATCCGAGACCGAAAGAGAGTTCGATAAGCCTAGCCTATGAAAGCTATTATACCCACCAGAGTAATCAAAGAGAGACAGACTACCAATCATTATCACTAATAAATAAAGTTCGTCGTACACTCGCAAACGGTTATCGCAATTGGCGTTTTGGAACTCAATTTCAACATGCCGCTTTTATCGGCGTGATTGCCGTTATGCTTATGCCATATTCCAGAAAACACATTGAAGCAAGTATGCGACATTTGCCTAAGCGCAAAGGGAAACAGTCACTTCTTGACTTTGGCTGCGGTAATGGGGATTTCTTGCGACAAGCAAAACAGGCGGGTTGGGAGTGTATCGGGATTGACTTTGATATTAAAGCGGTGGAGGCGGCACAAAGTAATGGTCTAGACGTCCGTCAGGGTGGAATTGATACGCTTCAATCAATCGAAAGACAGTTTGATTATATTACACTGTCACATGTCATTGAGCATGTTTATGCTCCAAAAGCACTGTTAGCCGCATGTTATGACCGGTTAAAGCCGGGTGGTTCACTTTGGATTGAAACCCCGAATCTCAACTCGCAGGGACACGATATTTATGGAACTGATTGGCGTGGCCTTGAGCCACCCAGGCATTTGGTATTATATACCCCACAAAGCTTGTTTGGTTTGCTGAAAAATGTTGGTTTTTCTCGTGTTGAGCACCAAAGAGAGCACCCTGCGGTTTCCATGCTGTTCAGCGCAAGCGAAGCGATTCGCTCTGGTGGTGACCCATGGATGGATAGCCCCGGTATTGCACAAGAAAAGCAAAAGCTGTGGCGGAAGTATGAGCGACGTGCAAAAAAAACTGTAGACCTTAGAGAGTTCATTACGCTGTTGGCTATAAAGTCTGATTGAGGTTCTGTTTGAGATTACTGGATAATGAATGAAGCAATCACCAAAAGTATGTCGCCATCGACTATGAAAGAGGGATTTGAGCGTCAAAGTCTGTATGCGGTTATTGTGACGTATCATCCTGATGAGTCCGTTTATAACAATATTGAAAGAGTGCTGGAATTCTATTCTTACATTGTGATTGTTGATAATACTGAGGTGGGTGAAAGTGATGATCTATTGACGCATTTTTCTAATGTGGAACGTGTGGAGATTATCGCTAATTGCGATAATAAAGGTATCGCTGAAGCCTTGAATCAGGGTGTTGCCAGATCTGAGGAGTTAGGTGCCACTTGGGTTACGACCTTTGATCAGGATTCCTACCTTTTGGAAGATTATCCATCCCTAATTCAATCATATATCAATGATATTTCCAGCAAGGGGAGGCTACCTGTTTTTGGTTGTAGTCATATAGACCCTTCTCAAGTAGAAGTCGCTAAAAAATGGCAGGAATCTATTAATGCCGGTTTTCAAGCGGTTGATGAGGTTATTACCTCTGGAATGACGTTTTCTGTAATGACATGGCGCCTGTTAAATGGTTTCGACTCACAACTGTTTATAGATTTTGTGGATCACGACTTCTGTGCCATGGCACGTAATAATAACATTTCATGCCTGATCACCAAAAAGCCAGTACTTGTCCACGCTCTTGGAGACCAGACCACGCACAGGTTTTTTCATAAACGGGTCCGTACGTCAAATCATTCCCCGTTTAGACGCTACTACATGGCAAGAAATACAGTGGTATATGCTAAGAGATATCGCGCTAAATGCCCCGATATTGTTTTTGCATACTGTAGGCATTTGCTTTTTGAGCAAATTAAGATACTTCTTTTTGAACGTGAAAAAGGAAAGAAAATACTTTCGTTTATTAGGGGAGTCTTCGATGGTTTGATGGGGGGGGTGGGCAGAATATAAAGCTTTCAACATTATAAAGCATTATCTAATACAGTGATGCCGAATAAAATTTGTACTCAGTGGTGTAGTCCGAAACATGAAGTGATAGGTGGAAGTTGTTAATATTATTTTGTTTTAGATATGTTGCGTAATGATTTTAAATTCATGCTAAGTGATGCATGTTATGTTATTAAAAAGTCCGTCATTGCGATGGGTTTGTTCGAGGTTATGGTTTTTATATGAGTATTGAAGTCCTCCTTTCAACCTATAATGGCGAGAAATATCTCGGTGAGTTCTTGGATTCGCTTCTTTCACAAACCCATGATGATTTTAAAGTCCTGGTACGTGATGATGGTTCCTCGGATGATACAATCCCAATCATTGAGCACTATAAAGAAAAATTCGCTGGAAGAATGATTCAGGTCAGTGAGCCTGATGAAAATGTAGGCCCCTCAAGGTCATTTTCTTCCCTAATGATGGCTTCAACTGCAGATTATGTTTTGTTTGCTGATCAGGATGATGTTTGGTTGCCGAATAAAATACAGCTGCTCTATGTTGAAATGCAGGAGCAAGAGAGCAAACACCCAGATGCACCCATTTTAGTCCAATGTGATCTGGAGGTGGTTGACGAGAAACTGAATTGCATTGCGCCCTCCTTTTGGGAGTTTCAAGGTTTAAACCCTACACGGAACAGGCTTGCTGATATCGTGATGCAAAATACGGTTACAGGATGCGCCGTTATGCTAAACCGAAAACTCGTCACCCGAGTGAAAGGTGTACCTGAGTCTGCCATCATGCATGATTGGTGGATTGCCCTGGTGGCTGCTGCTTTTGGTTATATTGTCTCGGTTCCTGTTTCATTGATACGCTACCGTCAACATGGCCTCAACAGTGTAGGGGCGAAAAAATACGGTTTATTGTACGTTCTTGGTCGATTTTTTGATATGTGCTCGAGGAGGGGAGTAGATAATGTTCGTCAATCACTAGAGCGTGTCCGTAAACAGGCAGAAAGCTTTTTACGTGAATACGGCACCTCGCTCTGCTCGGATGATCGTTTACTACTTGAGAGGTTCATCATGCTTCCTTCCATGACATGGTTTGGCAGGAGATACTTTTTGCTTAAGAACGGTATGTTTAAGCATGGTTTAGTACGTAATTTAGGATTATTCTTATCCATCTAATCTAGTCTAATAAATTTCATAATTAAATGATTTATACCGATAATAAGGAGATATGATGGAGGAGGGGTTTGTAAAATATTGGTACAGACCTAGTCTGTTGTTGTTCCTATTTCTGGTCGGCGCTATGCCTGCAGGCACGATCTATACAATCCCCGTAAAACACGTGGCGTTAATTAGTCTGCTTGCTGCACTCTCTGTTTATACTATAAGAAATTATCATTCAATAAATGTGTCAAAATTTAAGCCAATATTTGTCGGTTTGGCAATAATTGTTGCACTTTTATTCTGGTTGCTTATTGGTGCCTTGAATGGGCCGGAGTATACAGCTTATGCAGTCTACCAGTGGAAAGGGCTCGTATTGACAGTGATGCTACCTGCAATGATTTTAACCTTGTTGAAGTTAGGGCTTGTCCGGCGCGGTGAACTGGAATCTATTTTTATGATCGCAGGGATAATGTTTGCGATTATAAAAGTGGCATTTGTAATTTTTATTGCGTATGGAATTTTGGACGCTGAGAAATTTTTTTCAGAATTTAGTCAGATTTTTGGGATCGGAGTCGTTCACATGGAGTTGGCTGATAATCTGTATAGGTTATTCTTGCTTAATAATGATGTGGTCGTCTTGTTTAGTCTTTACCTTGTCCTTAGTGATAGGGTGGTAAATTTCGGTAAGTTTCTTTGGCTTGCTCTTGCTGTGCTTCTGTTGTCAATTTTCTTCGCATATTCTAGGGTTTTGTTTGTGGCGTCCTTAGGCGTGGTTGTTTTGGCTCTGGCGGAGTACGATGAATTAAAGGAGATACTTGAACGTGCAATACATCTTGTTATTGCAGGTATAGTTGCAGTTTTTATTCTATGGGTTTCGTTTAATAGTGATGATACTGCAGGTGCAACGAAATTATTACAAGAGAGATTCAATAGTGAGGCGGTAGAGTCTTCAGACAGTATCCGTCATGCTCAAATTGATGCTCTTTGGGGTGCCACCATGGAGAGGCCTTTACTAGGTTCAGGCCTCGGCTCATATGTAAAAGAATTGCCGGCACCGGATACTGCAGCTCCTTTTTCATATGATGTGCAATGGCTATCCTATTTGTACCAACTGGGTTTTTTGGGTACGCTCTTGCTATTGGCTGTAGCTGTTTTACTGCCTTTTTTGACACACAAAAATCGATATTCAAAAAGTTGGTGGATTACGACATTATTGTTTTTCGGTTGGTTGTCAATGCCGATAACTAATCCCTATTTAGGAAATTCTACCGCTGGTTTGGTGTTTTCACTGTTCGCTGTTTTATTTGTGAATCATAACCACCAAGATCCACGGTATAAAAGTAACATATGCGGTAGCAATTCTTAACAGTGTCTCTGCGATCTAAATGCCATTGAAAACAGACGAACAGTATTTCTTTGCTATCTTAGTATTTGCATTAAGGTACAACTTAACTTGAATTGGATAAGCGAAAGTTGCTAAGTAATCATTCTTTCGATTTTTCTGGTTCATTACACAAGGTGCTTGCAATACAGTTTAACCTGAACTGACATGCCCGTTACTTGCTTCTCTGATTTATTGATGGGCATAGTATGTGTTCGATCCCTCTGCGATGGCTTTAAGAAGAACATCAGTATTCAGTCCATTCTGCAAATTTAAACTAGAAGCTCTTCTTCCAATTATTACTAGGCACCACCGTTTTCAAGACTATGATTTCTATGCGTATTCTAATTATCATTCCAACCAGAAATGGAAGAAAGGATTTAGAGAGGCTTCTATCTTCTTTGTCGGCTCAAAATTGCCACTTTGATGTGTGTGTAGTTGACTCCAGCTCTATTGATGGTACTGCTGAAGTTGCTCGCGCATCAGGTGCTATTGTGCATGAGATCCCAGTTACAGATTTCAATCATGGTGGTACTCGACAATTAATGGTTGATATTAATAAAGACTACGATACTTATGTGTTTCTTACTCAAGATGCATATCTTGATAATCCTGAGGGAATTCAGAATATTGTGGCGCCTTTTGAAGATAAGGAGGTCGGGGCCGTTTGTGGGAGACAACTCCCGCATCTAGATGCTTCGCCATTAGCTAGTCATGCTCGCCTCTTTAATTACCCTGCCGGATCAAGCATAAAGACCTTGGATGATTCACTCGAATTAGGTATAAAGACGCCATTTATTTCTAATTCATTTGCGGCTTACCGCCGTGAGGCACTGTGTGATACTGGTGGTTTCCCTAAGCATGTAATACTTTCTGAAGATATGTACGTGGCTGCAAAAATGTTGATTAAAGGCTGGAAAATTGCCTATGCAGGAAATGCTTCTGTACATCATTCGCATAACTATAGCATCTTTGAAGAATTTAAACGCTATTTCGACATAGGAGTATTTCACGCTCGCGAGTCGTGGATTCGGGAACAATTTGGACAGGCTGGAGGTGAGGGCAAACGTTACGTATTTTCGGAGCTTCGTTTTCTAGGACTTAAGCGACTTTATTTGTGGCCATCTTCTTTCGTGCGGAATGGGTTTAAGTTTATTGGTTATAAGTTTGGACTCAATGAAAAGTGGTTACCTCTTGGTTTAAAAAAAATAGTAACTATGCACCGAGGATTTTGGAATGGTCCGTATGCTTAAGGTCAATAGTATGAGACAACGGGTTCTACCCCGTTAACACGGACACTTCCAAAAAGAGGCATACTATGCCGAAGGAGTGTCTATGTCGAAGAGAAGAAGATACAGCGCCGAGTTCAAGCGCGAAGCTGTTGCCCTGACCCGACAGCCTGGGGTCAGCTGCCGCCAGGTAGCCCTGGAGATCGGGGTCAATCCCAATATGTTGACCCGATGGAAGCGAGAGGCGGATGAGGCCTCTGGCAAGGCGTTCAGCGGCTCCGGTACACCACGGGATGAGGAGATCGCCCAGCTTAAACGTGAACTGGCAAGGGTGAAGAAGGAACGGGATTTTTTAAAAGAAGCGGCAACGTTCTTCGCCAAGGAGTCATCCTGAGGTATCAGGCATTGACCGTTGCCGCGCTGACTTTCCTGTTCGACTGATGTGCCGCTGCCTGAAAGTCTCACCAAGTGGTTATTACGCCTGGGTGGCACGTACGCCTAGTGCCCGTGAGACGGACAATACTCGTTTGCTGGTGCGGATACGAGAGCTTCATGAGGACAGTGGTGGCGTGCTCGGTGCACCGCGGATCCATGAGGATTTGCTGGTTGAAGGAGAAACGGCCAGCCTCAACCGTGTCGCACGGCTGATGTCTACCAATGGTATCCAGGGGTGGCCACGCAAGAAGGGCAAGCGCGGAAAATCTTCTCATGCCCGTCCTGACGGTGTTGAGAATCATCTGAAAAGGGACTTCACGGCTCTCGAACCGGAAAGCAAGTGGGTAACGGATATCACCGAAATCGGTACGTTAGAAGGCAAACTCTATCTGTGTGTCGTACTCGACCTGTTCAGCAAGCTGGTTATCGGCTGGGCCATGCATCACCGACAAGATCGCCATATGGTCATTCGAGCGGTTGAGATGGCCATCTGGCAACGTCAGGAGAAGACAAAGGTCATCTTGCACTCAGATCGCGGGTGCCAGTTTACTAGTGGCGACTATCAGCGGTTTCTGAAAAACAATGCGTTGACCAGCAGCATGAGCGCCGTAGGTCATTGTGCGGACAACGCCGCTTGTGAGGGATTTTTCGGGATGCTAAAGCGTGAGCGTGTGAATCACCGCTCTTACCGTACCCGAGATGAAGCAAGGGCTGACTTGTTTGACTATATCGAGCGGTTCCATAATCCAAGGATGCGGCGTAGAGTAGCCGAACAGGATCAGAAGTTTCAGCCGTGTTTAAACCGTCCGTGAAAACGGGGTAGAACCCAACTGGTATTTTTATTGTAAGGTAGGGTGATTAAAGGAATTGCGTTACTGTTATTTTCATGTTTAATAAGCGTTTTTGTTTATAAAACCTTTAACGATCGTCAACAGGATGATCCTTATATCCAGCCAGAGTGACCAGTTATCGATATAATGCAGATCAAACTCGATCCTTTTTTCCATTTTATCGAGTGTGTCTGTTTCCCCTCTCCATCCGTGAATTTGAGCCCAACCTGTAATACCTGGTTTGACCAGGTGTCTCAGCATGTATTTGGGAATTAATTTCCTATATTGTTCGTTGTGTGCACTGGCATGGGGCCTTGGTCCAACAATGGACATGTCTCCAGCAATAACATTAAAAAATTGTGGTAACTCATCAAGAGACGTTTTTCGAAGAAATCTTCCGACTTTAGTAATGCGAGAATCCCCTTTTTTTGCTTGTGTTATATTTTCCCCGTTGTCGCACACAGTCATTGAGCGAAATTTTAATATGGTTATCTCCTCGCCATTTATGCCATAGCGTCTTTGCTTAAATATGATGGGCCCTTTGGATGTAAGTTTGATGGCAAGCGAAATAACTAATAGTAGCGGGGAAATAAGAATAATGATAATGCCTGATATAACGATATCCTCAATGCGTTTGAATAGAGCATTGCCACTGCTGTTAAGTGGGCTGTCATAAACACTGATAATAGGTATTCCACCGATATCAGTAAGCCTGGAATGTAGAAGATCAAAACTGAAAAAGTCAGGAATAAATTTCACCGTTATGGATGAGTCAGCCATAGCGTTTAGTATTTGCTTAATCCTGTTTTCAGCGCGTAACGGTAGGGCAATATATATTTCATCATAATGGTTTTCAATAGATGATAGTGATAGTAGGTCGTCAACGCTACCAAGAACGGGTATGCCATTGACAGTTGTCCCCTGTTTATCCGTGGCATCGTCAAAGAATGCTATAGGCTGATAGCCTAACATTTTCGTATCCAGGAGCGTTGTAGTTATTCTTTCCCCGAGTCCACCAGCACCAATAATTGCAATTTTTCTTTTATTCCAGCCTTTAGCTCTGAGGTATGCCAGAAAGAGCCTAATAATTAATCTGTAAGTAAATAGGCCAGTGGGGGTGATGATGGCCCATAGACTAACGCTGAATCGAGAGTAATTTACTGCGTCTTTAATCAGAAAGGCGAGGACGATGAGAAACATCCAGGTCAAAATCCAGGCTTGAAGAACCTTTGTGAATCCGGCAAAGAGGGTGCGTCCACGCCAATTACTGTAGACACCTGTTGCCTGGTTAAAGAAAGTCAGTGAAAGTCCACCGAGTAATCCCATTATGCTGTATCGGTCATGCCACGTAACACCATAAAAAAAAGTGATTATATAGAGAACAAAAAATGGGACGGCGATATCGAGCGCACGATGTAACCAGACAAAGGAAGAGTCAGCAATACGGATCTTCATGGCGGTAACTTTTGAAAAGGTTTCAGAAAAAGTTTTTTAAGAGCAACCTATTTTAGCACTTGTTAACATGTCTCTTAAGGTGGTATGAGTATAGCATGCCTGCGACAATAGCATTTATGTAGGGCCCTGTTTCACTATAAATGATATAGGATTCGAAGCTATTAACGATTAGCCAGTAGATTGTCCATGTTCCGGCGAAGAGCATTATATCATTCGGAATATAGCCAGCTTTCCATGCTTGCAATGCCCTGAACCAAATATATGTGAATAGAAACGCAAATAAAGCTAGACCAATAATGCCGTAACTGACGATTAACTCAATATAACTGTTGTGCATGTGCCTGTATTTTTCGGCAACCCAAGTTGGTAAGCTGCTCTGTGTTAACAGTGCCTTTCTGCTTTGAGGGCCCCATCCTGTAAACGGTCGTTGAATAAACCAGTCAATCCCTTTATCCCAAAGGTTAATTCGTATGCCAATACTGCTATATGGGATTTCCTCATTATTCCCAGCTAGCATTTTTGTGACGACATCTCTTTCTTGGGTAACCCTTTTCATTATTAGCTCATGCGCATTGAAACTTATTGCTGCGGCAATGACAATGATAAGTACAATACCGAATCCCAGCAGGTTTTTTGAGCTGAAATCTGATTTTGACTCAACACTACCACTTCTATATTTTTTTAATTTACTGAGTGTGTACCCAATTATGAAAATTGCTCCGCTTACTAATAATCCCAGCCAGGTGGCCCGTGTTTTCGTGGCAATGATTGCGATAACAGAGTAAGTAAGTGCCAGATAAATCAGTGCTATGGCAACCCATTTGAATTTTTCATGGACATAGGATGTAATTCGCCTCTTAAAAATAAGCAGGGAAAGGAAGATAAAGGCGCTATAGACAGAAGCGTGCTCCCAATTCTTGTAGCCAAGGGTTAGCCTGCTGTATTCACGATATTCGCTTAACTCAACAAGCAGTCCGCTGTTAGAGAAAGTAGCTTTTAATATGTAGCCTATGGCACAGAGTGATATTATGGCAACGGCACGTTTTGTGCTTCCACCCAGCCACCACGCGACCACAACAAACATAAAGATGTATGTGATGATCCGGGCTTCTCGGATATGGCCATCTCTAAGCTCAGGAAAAGTATCTGCCGACCAGAGATAAACGCCAAATTGGAAGAGAATCCAGGCGATAAAAACATAGAGGATCGGTTCACGCAGAAATGCGCCTCTCTGTTTTGAAAACATGGCCAGCAGGAAAAAGAAAATCATCAGCCCGCCGCCGGCTTTGGAGATGTCGATTTGCAGAAGCCAGAATGCCGAGTAGAGGAAGAGGCTGGCTATGCCGCCGTAAACTATCCAACGGCTGTCGGCCTGTCTGAAGGCTGTAGTGGTGGCTGAATCGGTATCCATATTTCTTAATGAAACTATATATTTCAGGGAGTTGGAGTATATCAGTCACAGGTGGGGGGGCACAGTGATTCTTGGGTGGGAATTTGTTATCCAGTACAAAAAAAGGTACATTTTCACGTGCTAAACTATCTTGTTGTTTACTGTTGAGCGACGCAAGGATTTTGTTACACATGGGTACTATCCGGAAAGCTGTATTCCCTGTTGCGGGCTTGGGGACCCGTTTTTTGCCAGCCACCAAGGCCAATCCCAAGGAGATGCTGCCAGTGGTGGACAAGCCGCTCATCCAGTATGCGGTGGAAGAGGCGGTAGAGGCCGGGATCAAGGAGATGATCTTTGTTACCAGTAGCGCCAAGCGGGCCATCGAGGACCATTTCGACAAGAATTACGAGCTGGAGAGTGAGCTTGAGAGAAAGGGCAAGAATGAGCTGCTCCAGATCCTGCGGGATATCGTTCCTAATGATGTTTCCTGCATCTATATTCGCCAACCGGAGGCGCTGGGGCTGGGTCATGCCGTCCTTTGCGCCAAGCCGGCCGTAGGGGATGAGCCTTTTGCCGTGTTGCTGGCCGATGACCTTATCGATGGCCATGGAAAGGGTGTGGTTAAACAGATGGTCGACCTGTACGAGACACAACAGTGCAGCATTCTGGGTGTGCAAGAGGTGCCGAAATCGGAAACCGATAAGTACGGTATCGTCAGCACCGGCGAGGATGATGGTGAGATCGCCAATATTGCCAATATCATCGAAAAACCGAAGCCGGTGCAGGCGCCGTCCAATCTGGCTGTGGTTGGGCGATATGTCCTTAACCCCGCGATATTCGGCCATCTCGAGCGAACCGGGAGGGGTTCCGGCGGTGAGATCCAGCTAACCGACGCCATAGCTCATATGCTGGAGGATGAAAAGGTGCTGGCCTATCGTTTCCAGGGGACTCGTTATGACTGTGGTAGTAAAATAGGCTACCTTCAGGCGACAGTACAGTTTGCGTTGAAGCATCCCGAGTTGAGGGATGAGTTTAGGGCCTACCTGAAGGAAATTGACGGGTAAGGCGTAGCAGAGTACACAGTAAAAACCGGCTATTTTGGTCGGTTTTTTTGTTTATAGACCAGGTGTTTGGATGAGGGGGCGAGACCTCCCATCTTGCAGTAGCAGCGTCCAACCTAGACTCCTTTGCGGGTCGGTAACACGTTTCCTGTGTTACCTGTGCTCACAGGTAAGTGATGGATTCCGGCCTGCGCCGGAATGACGTCCGACATCCGAGTGGTGACTGAGCCCGGCGGCATGATTAATCGCGACCGGGACGTTCGCTCCTACTGCGATACTAAAATTCAGTAGGGCTGTAGGAGCGGCTTCCAGCTGCGATTCTCTTTACAGATTGCAGCAACACCGTTCCTGAGCCACTGTTATTCGCTGGTGAGGTATGGATTCCGGCCTGCGCCGGAATGACGGAGAGTCTTCCAACATCCGGCCGATGATTTGGATCGGTTGCCCCGAACAATCGCGACCGGGACGTTCGGTGTTTTTCAAGATAGTTGTCGCCTTTTCCGTTCTTAAGCCGCTTGCTGCTCC